>Ga0163108_10000217_pt1 | contig 42967 bp, 39 predicted proteins | sample Fk1155metaG_FD_109644 | JGI IMG/M metagenome (GOLD analysis project Ga0163108, IMG submission 109644) | Marine microbial communities from the Central Pacific Ocean - Fk160115 155m metaG | ecosystem: Environmental > Aquatic > Marine > Oceanic > Photic zone | place: The Central Pacific Ocean...
AATTTGGAAAAGAAATCCACCTATAAGACACAGACAAAATATAACTACATCTTGGATAGATGTGGTAATTACGGAAGGTAAAAATCATCAAATTCGCAGAATGACCGCATCCATCAATCTTCCAACATTAAGGCTTATTCGTTATCAAATTGGACCATGGGAAATTAATTCAATTAAGCCTGGTGAAAATACATCGATATCAATAAAAAAAGCGTGGTCAATGCTTAAGAATCTAGATTAACGACTTTTTTCCTCAAGTCCTGCAATACCAAGAGCAATCTCCATGGCTTGTTCATAATTTAATCTTGGATCTACAGTAGATTTGTATGCTGTGGCCAAGTCATCATCATTCAAGCCTCGAGCTCCTCCAGTACATTCGGTCACATTTTCTCCGGTTAACTCTAAATGCACACCACCCAAGTATGTCCCCATTTTCTTATGCACTTTAAACGCTGACGCCAATTCAGAAATTATTTTATCAAAACGTCTTGTCTTGGTACCATTTGACGTAGATTCAGTATTGCCATGCATTGGATCGCAAACCCAAAGTACTGGTGATTTTATAGCCTCCACAGCCTCAATTAATTTCGGAAGATTTGCTTCAATATCATCGGATCCAAATCTATGAATTAATGTAATTTTTCCAGGTATATTAAGTGGATTAAGTATTTTAACAAGGTCTTGGAGCCATTCTGTTGTCATTCCGTTGCCAATCTTGATGCCCATGGGATTCGCTACACCACGAAAATACTCAACATGAGCTCCATCTAATTCTGCAGTGCGCATACCAATCCAAGGAAAATGTGTGGTTAAGTTATACCAATTATCAGTTCTTTCTATAAAACGTGTTTGAGATTGTTCGTAGTGCAAATGTAAGCCTTCATGTGCAGCATAAATCTCAGCTTTTTGAGAAAGGAAAAGCGGTCTTCCTGATGTCGACTCAATAAAATCTATAGATTCAGTAATTGTTTTAATAATCTCATGGTATCGATCAGCCATTTTAGAATGACCCAACCAATCTAAATCCCAGTACTCAGGATGATGCAAGTCAACAAAACCTCCATCTATCAAAGATCTTACAAAATTCATTGTTAAAGCAGCTCTTTCATAACCTCTAAGAATTAAATTGGGATCAGGCACACGATCATCACTCGTAAAGGGGCTACGATTTATAATATCACCACGATAACTAGGCAACTCTTCACCATTTCGTGATTCGGTATCAGCGGATCTTGGTTTTGCGTATTGTCCCGCCATTCTGCCTATTCTGACAACAGGTTTTTTGAGTCCATACTGTATGACGGTACTCATTTGTAGCAATATTTTTAATTTAGCTACAATACTTTCTGATGTGCAGTCTGAGAAACTTTCAGCACAATCGCCGCCTTGAAGTACAAATACCTCACCTTTTTGCGCTGATGCTATATGCTCTCTGAGTTTATCCACCTCCCATGATGTCACTATGGGTGGCAATTTTTTCAAATCTGCAACAGCTGCTTCTAATTTATCCTGATCAGGATAATTAGCTTGTTGAGATGCATTCATGCTTTGCCATGAGCTCGGATCCCAATTATCTTTTTTGTTAATTTCTGCCACAAAATTACCTAAATATTTTTATCTGAGAGAGATTGTGCATGTGTGAAGTTGTGATTGCAATCAAAAGCTTACAAGCAAAACATGAAATTTATATTAAATTTTAACATTACCAAAAAACACCATAAAAAAAATTTCAAAAAAAACACTACTGGAAAGAGAATAAAAGGATAGGCAAAATACATAATAGCAAATCTTAATTCACCTTGATACTTGATATCTTTAGGAGCTTATTTTGAAAGAAATACTTGAAAAATTGAATCTAAATTCAATTAATCCAGGCAGCTGGTCAGGAGACACCGCCCTTCAATCGGATAATGAAAAATTAATTGAATCAATCAATCCTTCCACTAAAGAAGTGATTGCATCAGTCAAAAACACCACAAATGAAGAATACGAACAAATTCTATCCAATGCCAATGAAGCATTTAAAGAATGGCGCAACATTCCAGCTCCAGTTCGTGGTGATGCAGTAAGACGAATCGGTGACGCTCTAAGGGAACACAAAGATGCACTTGGAAGTTTAATCAGCATAGAAATGGGTAAAATTAAAGCTGAGGGTGATGGAGAAGTCCAAGAAATGATAGATATGGCTGATCTTGCTGTTGGTCAATCAAGGATGCTCTATGGAGTAACAACACACTCTGAAAGACCAATGCATAGAATGTATGAACAATGGCATCCTCTTGGAATTGTGGGTATTATCACGGCGTTTAATTTCCCTGTGGCTGTTTGGTCATGGAATGCTTTTATTGCAGCAATATGTGGAAATATTAATATCTGGAAACCTTCACCAAAAACCCCTCTGTGCTCAGTTGCGGTACAAAAAATATGCAATCAAGCTTTAAAAGACCAAGGACTTCCTGAGATTTTTCATCTCATCAACGATGAATCAAATGTACTGCCCCAAAAACTGATTAATGACGAACGGATTGATTTACTTTCATTTACAGGTTCATGTGAAGTAGGCAAAAAAGTTGGTCAGCAAGTTGCGGCCAGAATGGGTAAATACCTACTTGAGCTAGGCGGAAATAATGCCATAATTATTGATGAGTCAGCTAACTTTGATATAGCCGTTCCAGGAATAGTATTCGGATCAGTCGGAACTGCGGGACAAAGATGTACAACAACCCGAAGAATCCTTGTTCATGAATCTCGCATGGAAGAACTTCAAAATAAACTTATCAAAGCTTATAAACAAATACCTGTAGGCAATCCACTTGACCAAAAAACATTAATGGGTCCAATTATTGATGAAAGATCTGTGCAAAATATCGAAAAAGCAATCCAAAGCGTCAAAGATGCTGGAGGAAAAATCCTTTGTGGTGGCAAAAGATTAGGAGATACGGGTCATTATTTTGAGCCCACAATAGCTACTGCCGAGAATCATTGGGATATTGTACAAGATGAAACGTTTGGTCCTTTACTTTATCTTATACCATGCAAATCTTTGAGTGATGCGCTACTCAAACAAAATGATGTCAAACAAGGATTATCTTCTGCTATATTTACTGATAATCTTCAAAACGCTGAAACGTTTCTTTCTAGTCTTGGTTCTGATTGTGGTATTGCAAATGTCAATATAGGGACATCAGGCGCTGAGATTGGTGGTGCATTTGGCGGAGAAAAAGAGACTGGTGGTGGTCGTGAGGCTGGCTCAGATGCCTGGAAAGCTTATATGAGAAGACAAACCAATACGATAAATTGGGGGGATGAGTTACCGCTTGCCCAAGGGGTCAATTTTGACATCTAACTATTGAGAATTAACGTCTTGCATAATGATGAAATAATAGCAGCTGTTGCACCCCATATTCTATAGTCCTCAAATTGATACTCATACACAGGTATCTTGATTGATTTGATATGGTGTAATTTCTTCTTTTTATTATTCGTATCCAAGAAAAATGACAATGGCGCTAAAAAATAACTATCAACTTCTGATGGATCAATAGCTATAGATGAATCAGAATCAAGCACGCCAACAACCGGATGAATAAGATAACCTGTTAATGTTGGAATGGATTTTAAAAAACCAATTACCTCAATACGCTCTTTATTTACACCTATTTCTTCATGAGTTTCACGAAACGCCGTATAAGTGAGACTTTTATCTTCAGGCGCCCATCTTCCACCTGGAAAACAAATTTCACCTGCATGATCATTTAATTTTTCTGAACGTTTAGTTAAAAGTAATGAGACAGTGTTGTTTGCATATAAAAATAAAACCATAACAGAAGCTTGAATCAGTTTATTGGTATATTTTTTTCTCAATACAGAGGTAATAGTTTTGTCTAAAAACGTTTCATTCGCTCTATAAGATTCGCCAATAAGATGCTCGACTTGTGAAAGTTTTTGGCGTGTATCTTTAATAAAATCTACTCGAGATTTTATAAGATTAATTTCACTCAACACTGTTATTTATTTTAATCAGCATTAGTTAATGTCTCTGGATTTAGCAAATGATCAAGTTCACTTTCATCCAAATCAGTCATCTCCATTGCAACTTCTTTTATTGATCTGTCATTCTGATATGCTGTTTTCACGATTTTTGCGCCCAGTTCATACCCTATAACCGAGTTGAGCGCAGTAACCAAAATCGGATTCTGATTAAGTGTTTTTTTAATGTTACTTTCATCAACAGTGAAATCTTTTATTGCTTTTTCTTTTAAAACATCAGAGGCATTAGTTAATATCTCTATACTCTGCAATAAATTATACGCAACAACGGGTAGCATTACATTTAACTGGAAATTACCGGATTGACCAGCTATAGCTATTGCAGCATCATTGCCAATCACTTGTGCACAAACCATTGCTACTGCTTCTGGAATAACTGGATTGACCTTACCTGGCATAATACTTGAACCTGGCTGTAACTCAGGCAGTTTGATCTCACCAATTCCAGCTAATGGTCCTGAGTTCATCCAGCGCAAATCATTAGAGATCTTTATTAGACTAATTGCTAATACTTTTAATTGGCCAGATATCTCCACAGCAGCATCTTGCGAAGCAAGTGACTCAAAGTAAGACGATGGAACTTGAAAATTAATTTTTGTTTTTTTGCTGATTATGTTTACAAACATTTTACCAAAATCTTTATGAGTATTTATGCCTGTCCCAACAGCTGTGCCACCTTGGGCCAAATCAGATAAGCGGGACATGCTATCGGTAATTCGGTCCGATGCATGACTTATTTGAGATTTCCAGCCTCCAATCTCTTGGGCCATTGTAATCGGCATAGCATCCATTAGATGGGTTCTTCCGGTTTTCACTATACCTTCCAGAGCATTTGCCTTTATTTGTAATTCTTCAATTAATTTAGTTAGTGCCGGGAGCAAATTATCTTGAAGACCAATCATTGCAGCTATGTGTATGCACGTAGGGACAACATCGTTGCTGCTTTGGCCCATATTTACATCATCATTTGGATGCACTTTCTTACCTAAAATTTTTGCAGCTAAATTCCCAATTACTTCATTGGCATTCATATTTGAACTCGTGCCTGATCCTGTCTGAAATACATCTACTGGAAATTGTTCATCATGTTTGCCTTCAATAACTTCTTGAGATGCATCTTGAATCGCTTTTGCTACATCGTTTTCTAGTAAACCAAGGTTCTCATTAGCTGAAGCAGCTGCCCATTTAACAAGCCCCAATGCAGAAATAAATTGTCGCGGCATCTTGATCCCACTTATAGGAAAGTTTTCAATTGCCCGCTGTGTTTGCGCTCCCCATAAAGCATTCTTAGGGACAAGTAATTCACCCATACTGTCTAGCTCTTTTCTATAATCTTTGTTGCTCATGAACTATTACCTCAAAGATATGCACACTGATAATGATACAGCAAATCATTAAATTTTAGTCCTATTAGTGTATGATTCTTAATTAGATAAACCAAGCTAAAATCAATATGACAAAAGCTCAACTCAAATCAATCTCACCACTAGATGGTCGTTATGCGAATAATACCTCAGAACTAACCAATATCTTTAGTGAATATGGGTTAATCCAATTCAGGGTCTTAATTGAAATTCGATGGCTCCAGCACCTTTCGAAAATAGGCAAGATAAAAGAACTCAAAAAATTCAACAAAAAAACAAACAAGCGTTTAAACGACACCATTGAGAATTTTAATATTAGCGATGCGCATCAGGTAAAACGGATTGAAAAAACCACCAATCATGATGTAAAGGCAATTGAATACTTTATCAGGAAATTATTCGTAAAAGACCAAGACATATGTGACTTTATTCATTTTGGATGCACTTCGGAAGATATTAATAATATTGCTTATGGCTTGATGTTAACCAAATCACGAAAAGAGATTTTACTTCCAAAGATGCAACTGATTCATAGATCATTAAATAAAATTGCTAAAAAATATAAATCCATCCCCATGCTCTCAAGAACTCATGGACAAACAGCCAGCCCCACTACAGTCGGCAAGGAATTTGCGAATGTCCTTTCTAGGCTTACATCTACAACACAAGATTTTAAACAGGTAGAAATTCTCGGTAAATTTAATGGTGCAGTTGGAAATTACAATGCACACTTTGCTGCATACCCAACATGTAATTGGCCAAAGATTACTACTAGTTTTATTAAATCGCTCGGTTTGAAACCAAATATGCTTACCACACAAATCGAACCCCATGACTGGATTGCAAAATACTGTCATACATTAATACGATACAATATTATTTTATTAGATTTAAGCAGAGACATCTGGAGTTATATCTCTCTAGGCTACTTCAAACAGCGCCTCAATAAGCATGAAGTAGGATCCTCCACAATGCCGCATAAAATTAATCCGATTGATTTTGAGAATGCTGAAGGCAATTTGGGATTAGCGAATAGTTTGCTGAGTCACTTTGCTGAAAAACTTCCTATATCAAGACTTCAAAGGGATCTGACAGACTCAACAGTTCAAAGGAATTTCGGTGTGGCTCTAGGGTATACCTTAATTGCCATGAAATCACTATTAAAAGGCATCGATAAACTTGAGGTTGACAAGATTGTGATCAAAAAAGAAATTAATGAATCTTGGGAAGTTATTGGAGAAGCGATACAAACTGTAATGCGACGATATGGAGTACCTGAACCATACGAAAAACTCAAAAAACTGACACGAGGCAATACAATTAACAAAGAAATATTGCACAATTTTGTCAATTCATTGGAGATCCCAAAGGAGGCAAAAATAGATCTATTACGTCTCACTCCTTCCAATTATATCGGTCTAGCTAAAGAGCTATCTAAAGAAATGAAATTAAAGCAATAATTAACATTTTGATAAGTTCAAATGTTAATTCTAAATGCTTATTTATAGATGAACACCTTAACAATTAATCCTAAAAATAAAAAAGTCATAATAGGCCTTTCTGGTGGAGTTGATTCGACAGTTGCCATGACCTTGCTTAAAGATCAAGGAGCAATAGTCGAAGCACTTCATATGACAAATTGGAATGATGACGATGGGTATTGCAATGCTGCAGAAGACTTTCAAGATGCTAAGAAAGTTTGCAAACAGCTTTCTATCCCTCTTCATCATGTCGATTTTTCAAAAGAATACAAAGAATATGTATTTAAATATTTTCTCGATGAATACAGAATCGGCAGAACACCAAATCCAGATGTTCTGTGCAATCGAGAAATAAAATTCGGGGTTTTTAAAAATTATGCACATAGACTTGGTAGTGATTATATTGCCACAGGTCATTATGCAAAAATACAAAGAACGAACAAGGGTGTAAATCTAATAAAACCAAAAGATAAAAATAAAGACCAAACTTATTTCTTGCACGCTGTTGATACTGAAGCATTTAAAAATACTATTTTTCCACTCAGCGACTTATCAAAAAAAGAAGTTAGAGAATTCGCTAGAAATCGAGGATTATTGAACTTCAATAAGAAAGATAGCACAGGAATTTGTTTCATTGGTGAGCGCCCTTTTCGAGATTTTCTTAAAAAGTATATACCAGCTCAACCAGGTTTAATCGTTGATATAAATCAAAAAAAAGTGGGTGCACATCAAGGTCTTATGTTTTACACGATCGGCCAAAGACAAGGATTGAATATCGGTGGTTTAAAAAAAGGTAACGGCAAACCTTGGTATGTATTAGAAAAAAAATTATCTAGTAACACATTAGTTGTTGCACAAGGCGATCACCCTGATCTTTATAAGAACAAGATTGTTGTATCAAATGTATCTTGGCTAGGAACAAATGCGGCTGAACTAATTAATCAAAAACAATCATTTCAATGCCACGCAAAAATCAGGTACCGTCAGGCCGATCAAGAATGCACCGTTAATATAATTGACAAAAATAAAATAAAAATCATATTTACAAAGCCGCAAAAGGCCATTGCTCTGGGGCAAGCGGCTGTTTTATATAAAAATGATATATGTCTTGGCGGAGGCTTTATCGATGAAATTAAAAAATAAAATAATTAATTTACAACGAAAACCCACCAAACTCTTTCACTATTCAGATATAATTCTGCACCAATATATCAAAAAATCCACTATCTGCTAATCCTAGAGGCATTTAATGCAAGACAGTTTTAATTCTCGCTCAACAATCAAAGTGAATAACTCTGAGTTTGAGTTTTTTGATTTAAATGCCGTAGATGTTGGTAATGTTGAAAAACTTCCATACTCGTTGAAAATTTTATTAGAGAATCTACTTCGATTTGAAGATGGAGCTAGCGTCACGCGTGAAGACATCACTGCGATAGCAAACTGGGACCCAAGAGCTAAACCAAACAATGAAATTTCATTTACGCCTTCACGAGTAATACTTCAAGATTTTACTGGCGTCCCAGCTGTAGTTGACTTAGCTGCAATGAGAGATGCTGTTGTAACTCTTGGTGGAAAAGCCAAAAGCATTAATCCATTATCTCCTGCTGAACTTGTAATTGATCACTCAGTTCAGGTTGATAACTACGCAAAACCAAACGCATTAGACCTAAATAATAAAATTGAATTCAAACGTAATAAAGAACGATATTCATTTTTAAAATGGGGTCAAGCAGCTTTCAAGAATTTCAAAGTTGTTCCACCTAATACAGGTATAGTTCACCAAGTAAACCTGGAATACTTAAGTAGAGTAGTTTTTAATCGTCCTAACAAAAAAATAAACATTCTTTACCCAGATACAGTTGTCGGCACGGATTCTCATACAACGATGATTAATGGGCTGGGTGTACTTGGTTGGGGTGTAGGTGGAATAGAAGCCGAAGCAGCTATGTTAGGTCAACCCATAACAATGCTTGTCCCACAAGTACTTGGCTTCAAATTATCTGGAAAATTACGTGAAGGAACAACAGCAACCGATCTTGTGCTAACAGTCACCGAAATTCTTCGAAAAAAAGGTGTTGTAGGTAAGTTTGTGGAATTTTTCGGAGATGGGCTAAATGAACTTCCCCTTGCAGACAGAGCAACACTCGGAAACATGTCCCCTGAATTTGGAAGTACATGCGCGATATTTCCTATTGACAATGAAACTATTAGATATCTTGAATTATCGGGTAGAAGCAAGGAACATATAGCAATAATAGAAGCTTATGCAAAGAAACAAGGATTGTGGCGTCATACTAATCAACCAGATGCCAATTACAGTGAACTTGTAGAACTTGACATGCAATCAGTTGAGCCGAGTATTGCTGGACCAAAACGACCACAAGATAGAATTACTTTAAGCGATGCTAAAGATTGTTTTAAATCACATCTTGATAAATCTAAGAAATCAAATAATGTCGAGAATAAAAAAATAAGAATTAACAACAAATCAATCGCGATTAGTGATGGGGCAATTCTAATTGCAGCAATAACTAGCTGTACGAATACTTCAAATCCTGCGGTCATGATAGCAGCTGGACTTCTGGCTAAAAACGCTTATGAAAAAGGATTGGAAGCCAAACCGTGGGTTAAAACAAGTCTAGCTCCCGGCTCCAAAGTTGTTACCGATTATTTAGTAAAATCAGGTTTAAATGAATCTCTGGATAAACTTGGGTTTCAAACTGTTGGATATGGATGCACCACCTGTATTGGTAATTCAGGACCTTTGCAAGAAGAAGTGTCAACTGCTGTCAAAGAATATAATATTGTTGGTTGCAGCGTGCTCTCTGGTAATCGTAACTTCGAAGGAAGAATTCATCCTCTAGTTCAAATGAATTTCTTAGCATCACCCCCTCTAGTTGTGGCTTATGCTATAGCTGGAAACATGCAACACAATCTTATTGATGACCCTCTTGGTAAGAACGATGAAGGCAAGGAAGTATTTCTCAAGGATATATGGCCTAGCCTCAAAGAAATAAAAGATGTTTTATCGTCATCAATTAATTCAAAAATGTTTTCAACGAATTATGATTCAGTCTTCAAAGGTGATGAAAATTGGAATTCACTTGACGCAACACGTGGTGAAATATTTTCTTGGGAAAAAAACTCATCCTACATTAAGCACCCTCCTTACTTTGACGGAATGAAACTGCGACCTGATCCACTCACTGAAATTAGGGGTGCACGTGTATTAGCATTACTAGGAGATTCTGTTACGACAGATCATATTTCTCCTGCCGGCTCAATAGCTAAAGACAGCCCCGCAGCACTTTATCTTAAAGAGCAAGGTGTCAAAGAAAATGATTTTAATTCATATGGTTCTCGGAGAGGGAATCACGAAGTAATGATGCGAGGAACATTTGCCAATATACGCTTAAGAAACAAGCTTGCTCCCGGTACAGAAGGTGGTTGGACAACACATCAACTTACTAATAAAGAAATTACAATTTTTGAAGCTGCCGAACAATATAAAAAAGATAAAATTCCTTTAGTTATTATTGCTGGAAGTGAATATGGAACTGGCTCGTCAAGAGACTGGGCTGCAAAAGGTACTCTATTACTTGGGGTGAAAGCAGTTATTGCTAAAAGTTATGAACGTATCCACAGATCTAACTTAATTGGTATGGGTGTACTTCCATTGCAGTTTAAGGATAATTGTGACGCAGAGTCATTGAATTTAAATGGCAGTGAAGAGTACTCTATAACAGGTCAAACCGACCCAAATAATAAGATAGCTAATGTTGTAGCCAAGTGTTCATCAGGTAAAGAAATATTATTCGATGCATTAATTCGAATCGATACACCCAAAGAAAGGGAATATTTCGAACACGGTGGAATCCTTCATTACGTCTTAAGGCAAATTATTAATCACAAATAATCATGATAAACGAATTGATTGATATCGGTGCCAATCTAACACACAAAGATTACAAAAATGACCTTAATAAAGTAATTAATGATTCTCAAAATTTAAATATAAATAAACTTATTGTTACAGGCACAAATACAGAAGAAAGCCTAAAAGCTTTCGCCCTCACTAAGCAGTACCCAAAAATTCTATACAGTACAGCTGGTGTCCACCCTCACAACGCAAAGGAATACAGCGATTCAGCCGAATTAGCAATATATCAATTAGCAAAAAATACTAGCGTTGTCGCAATTGGTGAATGTGGGTTAGATTATTATCGCAACTATTCATCTAAAAAGGATCAAAAAAATGCATTTATTCAACAAATCAATATTGCTTGTGATTTAAATTTACCTTTGTTCATGCATCAAAGAGATGCTCATGAGGATTTCGTTAAAATCTTAACGCCTTGCATGAGTAACATTGAAGCCGGTGTAGTGCATTGTTTTACTGGAACTGAAGAAATGTTAGGAGTGTACTTAAAATTAGATTTCTATATAGGTATTACAGGTTGGATTTGCGATGAAAGACGAGGAATGGACTTACAGAGAATGGTAAGTAGAATCCCCTTGAACCGCTTACTGATTGAAACAGATTGCCCTTACTTGTTACCAAGAACTTTAAAGGTAAAGCCGAAATCCAGACGCAATGAACCGAAATTTTTAACCGAGATTGTTAGAGTGATAGCTAATAACACCGATTATAGCATCAAAGAAATCGCTGATGCTACATCCGAAAATGCAAAAAATATATTTAAAATAGGATAAATATCAATATTTTAACTAAAGATCCTAATCTAATTTACTATTTATAATATTGATAAAATCAGTCATTGTTGGATCTATATTATACACTTGGCTTTGTCTATTAAGCATTAATTCAAGCTCATTAGGTACATCTACCGATGTTCCGATTAACGGCTCGACCACCTCGTCAAATTTTGCAGGGTGGGCGGTTGCTACAATTATCCAGTGATTTTTCTTACTAGTCTCATCTAAATTATTGTATATATAACTTGCTGTTGCAGTATGCGGACAAACAACAATAGATGCACTCCTATGGCAATTTTTAATTTCTTCCTTTATCGATTTGTCACTAACAGATTTTGCAGATATTGCACCTTTTAACGCTTCAACGTTACCGAACATACTGATCAATCTTTCCATATTGCTTGCATTACCAACATCCATTGCGTTTGCAAGTGTTTCTATACTTGATCTGGTTTCCCACTCGGCTCCATCAAGATAATCTTCGATAAGACGGTTTTCGTTTAACGCGAGAATAATTCGCCCCACAGGAAATCCCATTAATTTCGCCATAACACATGCTAATCCATTACCCAGATTCCCAGTTGGTACGATAAAATTAGGTTTGATTTTAGTTTTTTTGAAATGTTTAACACTTGTATGGGCATAATAAATACTTTGTGGTAATAATCTTCCAAAATTAATACTGTTTGCTGAGCTAAATCGATATCTCTCAGACAAAGAATAGTCTGCAAAAATTTGCTTTACCAAAGATTGGCATGAATCAAAAGTACCATTAACTGACAGAGAGAGTATATTATCGCCCCAACAAGTTAATTGTTTTTCTTGACGTTTTGAGACTTTTCCCTCTGGAAATAACACTATGACTTTTACATTTTGACGTCCATGAAAAGCTGAAGCGACTGCTCCTCCAGTATCTCCAGATGTGGCCACCAAGATAACTAATGGATTTTCTTGATTTTTGTTTAGTCTACTTAAACAAGAGGCTAAAAATCTTGCACCAATATCTTTAAATGCAGCGGTTGGGCCATGAAAAAGCTCTAATAACCAACGATTTTGATGGTCTAACATTCGAACAGATGGAATTGGAAAAGACAAAGACTCATCAATAATTGAATCTATCGAATCAATCAAAGAGGATCTCGTAAAAAAAGGGGTTAATAAAATTCTTGCTGTATCTAGTATTGTAGAATCTTTTTTGAATTGTGTTAATTCAAATTGTGGCAATGTCTTTGGTAAATATAATCCACCGTCATTAGCAATACCTTTTACTAAAACATCATCAATATTAAATGCAATATCATTGCCTCTTGTACTTATGAATTTCACTAATTTGATTCCACATAAGCGCCTGGTGAATTGAGCTTACTTACCCAACTTTGGCAGTCATAACCTTCTTTTTTACATGTTTCCATCATTACGCTTTCTATATGCATGGCATCTTTGCTTTCACAGATAGCAAAAATACTTGGGCCACTACCTGATAACGAGCAGCCAAATGCCCCATTTTGGATAGCTACTTTTTTCATCTTATCAAAACAAGGTACGGCTGAAGATCGTTGTGGCTCAACAATAATATCTTTTAAATTACCCTTAATCAGAGAAAGATTATTTTCCTTTACACCCAAAAGAAATCCAGCCAAATAACTCTGCTGCTGCAGCATATCTGATAATGAGTAATTGGCTTTTAACGAAAGTCGACTTTCTGCAGTATTAACAAAAAGATTGGGATGAATCAAAACACTAGATAGATTTTCTGGGACTTCTATAGACAATATTTCTGGCAACATATTCAGAGGACAAAAAACTAAGCCGCCAATAAGGCTAGGTGCCACATTATCCGCATGCACTCCACCACTGGCATACTCCTCACCTTTCAGTGCAAAAGAAAGTAATTTAGATTTTTCAAGCGGTTCATCCAATAAAGCGTTTACCGCAACAACACCGGCAACTGCGGAAGCCGCAGAACTACCCATACCAGATTGCAAGGGAATACCTTTGTGAATTATTAATTCAATACCGCATTCTATACCACGTGACTCCCATAAAGCATTCGCAGAAATTGATGCTGTGTTTTTATCGGCCTCTCTAGATAAATCTTGATGTGGTTGACCATTATGATCGTAAATTTCTTTTATCAACACACCTTGTGCCTCAGTCTTTCGGGCTGAAACGCGATCGCCTACACCATCAATAGCGAGACCTAGCATATCAAAACCAACAGCAACATTGCCAATTGATGCTGGAGCAAAAGCGGTAATATATTTATTGTTACTCATGTTTAGTTAATTTGTATATTTAATAAGATTTACAATATCTGCAAATATACCTGCAGCCGTTACTTCTGGGCCAGCTCCAGGGCCTTGAATAATTATAGGATTACTTGAGTATCTCTTAGATTGTATTTGTACTATATTATCGGTTAATTGAATATTACAAAACCCATGATCTTGTGGATACTCTTTTAAGCCAATAAATACATTTCCATCTTTGTCTAAAGAAGCCACATACCTTAAGCTCATAGAATTAGCTTTTGCTCGGTTAAACCGTTCTTGCATGTCAGAATCATATTCTTTCAATTTCTCTAAAAACTGTTCAGCATCAACATCGATTAACTCTTCTGGCACCAAACTTTCAACTTCAAAATTTTCCATTTCAATTTTCCTGCCAGCTTCGCGGCCTATAATAGTTAATTTCCTAGCAACATCCATTCCAGTGAGGTCATCCCTTGGATCAGGCTCAGTGTATCCATTTTCCTTTGCCTCACGAATTATTTGAGAGAATGGTTTTGACCCATCATAAATATTAAAAAGATATGCCAATGTCCCTGAAAATATACCTTCAATTGAATAAATAACGTCTCCTGTCTCAACAAGACTTCGAACTGACGCAATGACAGGTAGTCCGGCAGCAACAGTTGTCTCATAAAGACAGTGAATGCCATTCAGTTTAGAGGCAGCCTTAATATTATCGTAATGGTCTTGTTTAGCGCTTAATGCTTTTTTATTTGGTGTAATTATATTTATACAGTTCTCTATCCAATTCTTGTAATTATTAGAAACTATTTCGCTTGAAGTGCAATCGATGATAGAGGTATGACCATTTTTGTTAAACTGGTTGATATGCTCAGCGAAATCATTCAAATTAAACTCAGTGTTACAACTGTTCATTTCTTTACGCCAATCATTGAGATTAATTGGCTTATCACTTAATAGCATCTTCTTTGACGCTCCAATTGCTTTTATTTGTACATCGCAATTAAATTGATCAGAGATTTTTTCTGCATTCTGTTTAATTTGGTTGAGTAACTCTCCCCCAACAACTCCGATACCGATTACACCTATTGTTAGCACTCTCTGGGTTTGAAAGAATCCTGAGTGAATTACATTTAATGCTTTATCAGAATCACTTGAATCGACGACAGCCGAAATATTTCTTTCAGATGAGCCTTGTGCTATAGCTCGAACATTTACGCCAGCCATGCCTAGTGTATTGAAAAATTTCCCAGCAATTCCATGTTGGCCAGCCATGTTATCGCCAACAACAGCTATGATACTTTGCTCCTTTTTGACTTCAACATTTGAAATTAAGCCTGCGTCTATTTCATTTCGGAAAGCATTATTAATTAATCGACTTGCCAAATCACTTAAATTATCGGGAATGGCAATGCAAATAGAATGTTCTGAACTTGCTTGTGATATAAGTGTTACAGATATTTCTCCATCCTTAAGCGATGCAAATAACTTATCTGCGGTTCCTGGCACCCCCATCATGCCGGTTCCTTCAATATTAACAAGCGCCATCGAATCAATGACAGTTATGCCTTTAATTGCAGTATTTTGATCATTATTTGATGAAATTTCACTTCCGACTTTTTCTGACTCAAAAGTGTTACGAATAAATACTGGAATACCTTTACCGATTAAAGGTCCTAACGTTTTTGGATGTATTACTTTTGCTCCAAAATAAGCCAGTTCGATTGCTTCATTATAAGAGAGATTTGATATGACTTTGGCTTCTTGTACTTTTTTAGGGTCAGCGCTCATTACGCCGTCAACGTCAGTCCAAATAACTAATTCATTCGCATCAAAAAACGAGGCAAAGATGGCGGCTGAGTAATCGCTACCATTTCTTCCCAGGTTGGTTGGTTCGCCATTTTCTTTTGATGCGATGAACCCTGTAATCAGAAAAATACTGGATTTATATTTGCTTTCGAATTGTTTATGATTTTTTAACGATTTTTTCCAATCAACTGCTTCACCAACTAGACCTTCTTTTAAATAAATAACTTTCCTGCTATCGATAAATGTAACCTCATTAGCATCATCAAGTAATTTACTCATATATAAGGTCAAAAGTTTTGCCGACCACAGTTCACCAAAGCCAGCAATTATATTACTAATTTGAAGACTTTTTTCCTCGCCTTTATTTGGTTGATCCATGAGCTCTTCAATCTCATGAAAATTTTTAGATACTATTGCTTGAAATTCTTCCACATCCTTTTTTTCGAGTAAGTCACTGGCAATAGAACTCAATCGAGTGTTAATGGTCTTGTATTCTTTGGTTTTGGATATTGAAGAAGATCCATAATTCTCTGAGATATTAATAAGAAGATCGGTTACACCGCCCATTGCCGAAACTACAATACCGTGACGTACGTCAGGATTAGCATAATACGAATCCAATATTATCCTTGAAACCCTAACAAAACACTCAGTATCAGCGAGACTAGACCCACCAAATTTAAATACTTTCCAGCTGCTCTTATCCATTTCAATCACTACAAGAATCAATTAATGCAGATATTCTAAAGTAATTACTTAGAAATAGTAATTTCAATTGCTTTTCAATTAAAAAAGACAATAATTCAAAAAAATATGGTGGGGCGTGTAGGGATCGAACCTACGACCAGTCGGTTAAAAGCCGAATGCTCTACCTCTGAGCTAACGCCCCTTGTATTAATTTTTAGCAAATTACCAATAAGCTACTTTAATGATCATTTTGCGAGGATAATACCGGACTATCTGCAAATCTCAAGGAAATTATTACGACATAGAATCATTTTCCATGAAAAAATCTTTCTTTTTCTTGTTATAACCCTCTATCGTCCATTACCTTGGTACGCTGCTCGGCTAATTTAGCTACAGTAGATTCAGGATAATCATTCTCGATTTTTTCAAATACTCTTCGTGCATCAACCCAATTACCCATTTCATAATTGCAATAACCAATTTTTAATAGTGCATCTGAAACTTTTCTGGAGCGTGGGTAAAGTTCAATTACCTTGGTAAATTGTTCTAACGCTTGTTCAAATTGATTAGTTACATAATAAGATTCAGAAAGCCAATATTGTGCATTGTCAATTAAACTGCTACCAGGAAATGCAGACAAAAATCTTATAAATGCGAGTGAAGATAATTCGTATTTTTGTTCTTTTAGAAGCTCAAAAGCAGCGGCGTAATTTTCCTCGTCTGTGCCGCCTGGAACAGGAAGCTCTCCGATTATAATTTCGTCTTCGTTAACAACATTCATTGAATTTAACGCACTTATTGATCTCTCAAGATCCTGCAGACGATCATCAAGATCTATATACAATGTACGCTGTCTATCTTGAGTAGACTGAGATTCATATTCCAAACTCTCAAGCTTGCCTTGAATTTCTGAAACTTGCCTTTGCAGTTCGTCCAGTTGCCGAACAATCTCAATAATTCCTTGGTCATTGGACATGAATACACCGGATTGAGATGCATTTGAAGTTATGCCTTGGTAAGAATTATTAACTGGAACATCAGCACAGCCAATAATAAACAGGAAGACCAGTTGTAATAATATAAATTTACAATTTACATGCATTTTTTTGCATCAAAGCAAATTAATATCAATTAACTGTATTTATCTCAACACGTCGGTTTTGCTGGTATGACTCCTCATCACTTCCATAAGCAAATGGTCTTTCTTCGCCATAACTAACAGTGGTTATTTGTGCTGGAGACACGCCATTGAGAAGTAACATTCTTCTTACTGTTTGCGCCCTTCTCTCACCTAATCCAATGTTATACTCACGAGAACCTCTTTCGTCAGCATGGCCTTCAAGCCTAACAGTTAACAATGTATTAGTATTCATTCTTGCGGCATGAGCTGTGATCAAATCATCATATTCAAGCCGTAATTCTGATCGATCAAAATCAAAATATATTATTGTGTCTAATTCTTGAGAAAGGCTGTCGTCAGCCATGGCGTCCATAGAAGCATCGCTGTCCATGCCTACGCCATAAGTAGATGAGTCGATATCAGAAGCTTCACTCATAGATGAACTTCCACCGCTCGATGTTGGTGGGTATCCATATAAAGTACATCCTGTCATGAAAAATATTAAAGATCCTGTCAATAACCACTTAAACCGTTTCATTTTGCTTGCTCCTAAATTATTTTTTAACACTTAATTTAATTGATATAGGTGTAACTTAACACATTACTATAATTTTAAAAATGGTGACCAAACAGGCTCTCTAATATCTCCTGATTTTGCTGCCATACGCTGCCTAACCAAACCATCTGCAGTAACGGTTTCAAGCACCCCATTACTTCTTATCTTTGTCGCATATATCAATGTATCACTATTAGGTGCGAAACTTGGCGATTCATCTTGCGCACCCGATGATAATATCAGTAAATTCTTTTCATTTAAATCATATATCGCAATACGGTAATCTCCTCGATAAAGATGAACCAAGGCTAGTTTTTTGCCATCAGGAGATAAGCGTGGTCGTGCATTATAATTACCTTCATAAGTAACACGTTGAGCCTTATCTTCATGAATAGCCATTTTGTAAATTTGCGGTGAACCGCCTCTATCGGAGGTAAAATAAATCTCTTTTCCATCTGGCGACCAAGTTGCTTCTGTATCAATTGCTCGATTATAAGTCATTCTTTTTAATTTTCTCGAAGCAATATCCAGAATATGGATATCCAAATTCCCGTCTGCACCACCCAAAGTAAGCACTAATTTTCTTCCATCTGGTGAAAATGCAGGAGACCCATTTATCCCTGGCAATTCAGAAATTTTTCTCCGATTTCCTGTTCTAAGATTTTGCATAAATATTGAAGAGGCTTTGCCCTCAAAAGACACATAAGCCAATTGACGACTATCTGGAGTCCATGTTGGAGACATTATAGGATCTTTAGATTCTAATATTACTTGCTCATTTTCACCATCAGAGTCAGAAATTATTAAAGCATAATTGCGACTTTCATCTAACACTGATGATTTAACATAAGCAACTTTTGTATCAAATACCCCTCTAATACCTGTCAATTCTTTATAAATCATATCAGCAATACGATGCGCTGATCTTCGTAAAGTTCTTTTATTTGCGGGCATTCTGTAACCGACAAGCTGCACGCCCTTGTATATATCAAACAATTGGAACTGAATATTATAAGAATTGTTTTTGATTTTAGTAATTTTGCCCACAACAACAGCTTCAACGCCCAAAATTGACCAGTCATCAAAATCAACTTCAGCGCCTGTAGTCGGTTTTTGTAACATATTTTCAGTGGGTGTTGCAGCAAATCTTCCACTTCGCATTAAATCATTAGTAACTATTTCTGCGATATTTATTGGTGCGTTACGTAGATTTTGACTCATCCCGAATGGGACAACCGCAATGGGTGTTTGTTTCCCAACCCCCTGGGTTATCCTTATAGTTAATTCAGCATTTACTGTTGTATGCAAAAAAGCAAACAACAAAAATAAAAAAGTTTTATGGTGTAACATTAATTGTCCTCATTAAATCTGATATTTATTGTATTGGTTCAAATATAAATTTTAAATTCCTTTCGAACAAACTTGGATCCTCAGGGTTTGGGAGTGGTGAAGCCTTGTAAACAGCAGCCTCTATTGAACGCTTGACTGACTCGTCACCATTACAAACCTCAACATTAGCGCTCACAACTTCTCCTCCCGGAAGTTGTCTTACGTATACAGTGCAACTAATTCCCATACCAGCGCTTGCTGGTTGTATCCAATTGTTCTCTATTTTTGTCATAAGTGCATACATATATCTTGTCAAAGCGCCGGACCGGAGAGCATCGAGTCGTTTTTGTTCATTCGCAAGCTCTCGATCTAATTGAGCTTGCTTTTCAGCCTCTTCAATCTCTTTTCTCTTTTTTTCATTTTCTGCGCGTTGTCTTTTTATGTCTTCAAGACGTTCTTGCTCGGCTTGAATTCGTTTCATTTCTAGCTCTTCTTCCTCTTTTCTCTTTTTTTCGATTGCTTCTTTTTTAATTTTCTCTTGTTCTTTTCTGAAGTCGTCTATTTTTTTCTTTTTTGCGACTTCAATTTTTTCTTTTTTTATTTCTTCAGCTTTAATATCATCAAGTCGTTTCTTCTCTTCGGCACGTTTTCTTTCTTGTACGCGTTTCTTTTTTGGTGTTATTAAATTTTCTTCACTTATTATTGATGCTTTAATCAATAAAGGTCTAGCAGGAATATTGGCATCGGATGTCTCAAAAGCAAGTATCAGAGTTGAAAAAACAGCAATATGAAGTATACATGCTAAAAATATCGGAATAATTTCGTACCTATCTCCCATAAATTCTAATCACCATCAAAATTATTCTGGCACAGGATAAGTTTCTAACGGATCAGTTACAAAACCAATATCCTTTGCTCCTCCTTGCTGTAATAGAACCATTGCACCGACAACATTACCATATGGGACGGAACGATCAGCTTTAACTAAAACCATTGTAGCGGGCTGACTATTTAGTAAGGCTCTTGTTCTAGAGATTATTGATTGCGAATCTTGTGGTTTATCTTCATCATCACCAACATTAATAAATAAATTACCTTGAGCGTCGACACTAAGAATCAATGGGGTAAGGTTTGATGAATCTGCAATCGGTTCTGCACCAGCTTTTGGTAATTCAACTTTTATACCTTGAGTAAGAAGTGGTGCCGTAACCATAAATATAATTAATAAGACAAGCATCACATCTATATAAGGAACTACATTAATCTCACTAATAACTTTTCTTTTGCTTTGCACCGATTATTTACTCGTTTTTAAAAAGTTCATGTCTTTGTAATATACTCGTAAATTCTTCAGAGAATCCATCATATCGAATTTCAAGGCGTGTTACTTTATCAGCAAATCTATTGTACGCAACCACTGCAGGAATTGCGGCAAATAGCCCCATGGCAGTTGCCACCAGTGCTTCTGCAATACCGGGAGCGACCATAGCTAATGTCGCTGATTGGACGCCAGCTAACGCTCTAAAAGAGTTCATAATGCCAATTACTGTTCCAAACAATCCAACATATGGGCTAATTGATCCAATTGACGCCAATGTTGCAAGGCTTTGCTCTAATTTATCTACTTCACGCATTTGTGCTACACGCATTGCACGTGTGCATTCATCTACCATCTTATCTCTTGCAATAGAGTGATTTGTAGATAATCGATTGAAAGCTTGAAAGCCTGCATCAAAAATACCGGCCATACCAAAGCTTAAACTTTTATCCTTTTTGGTCGTTTGGTAAAGTGAATTTAAATCTCCACCTGCCCAAAAACGAGATTCAAATTGATCAGACGCCGTTTTAATTTTCTTTATAAGTCTACCTTTCCTAAAGATAATGCTCCAAGATGCAATGGAGGCAATTAGTAATGAGAGCATCACAAATTGCACAATGAAACTTGCGTTAAAAACAAGATTGATAAAGGACATATTTGTTGTCATTATTTTTCCTTAGTTCGTGTAATACGTTTATTCTAACAAATCCTGATTAACCTTTAACTGATCATTTTGAGGTTCCATTCCAAAATGTAAATAAGCATTTTTTGTTGCCACTCTACCGCGTGATGTTCGCATCAAGAAACCTTGTTGAATCAAAAATGGTTCGATCACATCTTCGATTGTTCCTCTTTCTTCACCTAATGCCGCCGAAAGGCTTTCGATTCCGACCGGACCGCCATCAAATTTCTTTATGATTGCCAATAATAATTTTCTGTCCATTGGATCAAATCCATTTGGATCAACTTCGAGCATATTTAAAGCATCATTAGCTACTTTTTCCGAGATAGCACCATCCGCTTTCACTTCAGCGAAATCTCTTACTCTTCGCAATAATCGATTAACAATTCTCGGTGTTCCTCTTGATCTTTCAGAAATTTGCGTGCTGCCTCCAGTATCTAATTCCAACTCAAGTATTTTTGCAGAACGATTAGCAATTTTTGCCAATTCATTGGTTTGGTAAAAGTTCAATCTCTGAACAATGCCAAATCTATCTCTAAGAGGAGAAGTTAATAATCCCGCTCTAGTCGTTGCTCCAACGAGTGTAAATGGAGGTAAATCTAATTTAATTGATCGTGCTGCCGGACCCTCACCTATCATTATATCTAACTGAAAATCTTCCATTGCCGGATAAAGAACTTCCTCAACAACTGCATTCAGTCGATGAATTTCATCAATAAAAAGAACATCGTTGGGCTCAAGATTAGTGAGTAAAGCTGCCAAATCTCCAGGGCGCTCCAGTACCGGTCCTGATGTTTGCCTTAGATTGACGCTCATTTCGTGAGCGATAATATGGGCCAAGGTTGTTTTACCCAAACCGGGTGGGCCAAAAATTAATACATGATCCAATGATTCCGATCGGTTTCGAGCTGCCTCGATAAAAATTTCCATTTGTTCTCGCATATTTTCTTGACCAATAAATTCATCCAATGTTTTTGGCCTAATTGCTCGATCGAATACTTTATCTTCATCGTTCTGCGAGCCAGCTATTAAACGATCATGCTCAATATTTTCCATCTTAATGACCTACCCTTTTTAGAGCTTTTCGAATGATATCTTCGGGCTTTTCGTTGTCCACTTTTATTGAGCTCATTATTTTTTTTACTTCTGATAACTTGTATCCCAACGCCAATAATGCATCAAATGCTTCTTCTTTTGCATTGTTAGGTTTGATTTTATTGGGCTCCATCGAAGCAGCATTCGTAATATCAATCAAACGGTCTCGCATTTCAATAACCAATCTTTCTGCTGTTTTTTTACCCACACCGGGAATCTTAACTAATGCATCACTGTCTTCGGTTGTCACACATCTTTCAAAATCATGCACTGTCATAGCAGATAATATTGCTAACGCTAATTTAGCTCCAACACCATTAACTTTTAATAAAGTTCTAAAGAGAGATCTTTCATTTAAATTTATAAATCCATAAATGATATGCGCGTCATCCCGGACTTGGAGGTGAGTAAAAAAGGAAACTTCTGAACCAATTTCTGGTAACTCTATAAATGTTGTCATCGGCATTTCAATCTCGTAGCCTACGCCATTGCAATCAACCAATACTTGAGGTGATTGTTTCAATAATATTACACCTTTAATTGATCCAATCATCCATTTACCATCATTTATATAATTGCTTAAGTGAGCTCTGTAATTTCTCTTGGTTACTGTAACAGAGTGCAGCAGCAATAGCGTCTGCGGCATCTTCTGCGGGTCTTGCGTCCAAACCTAATAGCGAAACCACCATATGCTGAACTTGTTCTTTTGTAGCCGCTCCATTTCCTACTACTGCTTTTTTTATTTCGCGAGGCGCATATTCAAAAATTTCTATCTCTGAATCAAACGAAGCGCATATAGCTGCTGCTCTGGCGTGACCTAGTTTCAAGGCACTTCCTGCACTCTTATGCACAAACACACTTTCTATAACCATAATATTGGGATTGTATTCCTTCATCAAATTTAAAACCGATTGATAAATAGTTTTCAAACGTTCAGGAAATTTGCCTTCTAGACTCTTTATAATACCACTTGTTACATAAGTTGGCTGATGATTCTTTATATCTATCAAGCCAAAACCAGTTAATCTGGATCCTGGGTCGATACCCAATACACGTTGATTAACTTCCTTCATATATTCTCTAATATATCATCTGCAATTTCTGCATTACTGTATACCGTTTGAACATCATCCAGATCTTCAAGAGCTTCAGTTAATTTAATCATTGTTAACGCTTCACTTTCGTTTAAATTCGCGACAGTTGAACTGCGCATAGTTATTTCACTTTCATTTGGTTCAAATCCCTTCTTTTTCATATATTCAATTAAGTTTTCATAATTTGCAGGATCAACAACAAGTTCAGTTAAATCATCCATTTGTGATAAAACGTCGTCTGCGCCGCCATCAATTGCAGTTTCCATTAACTCATTCTCATCTTGCACAGCAAAATAAGACAATACGCCTAATGATTCAAATAAATAAGCAACAGAACCATCTGAGCCTAAATTCCCAGAATACTTACTAAAAGTATGCCTAACTTCAGAAACAGTTCTGTTTTTATTATCAGTTAAGCAGTCAACTATAACAGCTGCCCCTCCAGGGCCGTAACCTTCATAGCGAATTTCTTGATAATCAACACTATCCAACTCACCTGCACCGCGTTTGATGGCACGAGCAATATTATCCTTAGGCATACTTTGGGATTTTGCCTTATCCACGGCCAAACGAAGCCTTGGGTTTGCATCCAAATCCGATCCCCCTAGCTTAGATGCAATTGTTATTTCACGAATTAACTTTGAAAATAGCTTTCCTCTTTTTTTGTCTTGAGCACCCTTTCTATGTTGAATATTTGCCCATTTGCTGTGACCCGCCATAAATATTCCGAATAATAGTTATTTGTTATTATTTGTTAAACTTATAATATCCTGTTTTTTTAAAATGATCACTTATGTAATAATATTATCTTTCATTGAATCTGTAGAACATGAACACAATACAACACATAAATTCACCTTATAAAAATACAAAGAAATGGTTTTGGTTATTATCGGTCATATATCCGGCTATTAGTTTGCCCGCCATTTATTTTCACTACGAAACAAACAATGCGCTATGGCTTTTTTATCCATTTTTTATTACGTATTTTTTGACACCTATATTGGATACATTGATTGGTGAAGATAGCAATAATCCACCGTTAGAAATAATTCCGAAATTAGAAAAAGAAAAATATTATCGACTATTAACGTTCCTCACTATCCCAATTCATTATATTGTATTTCTAGTGTCAGCATCTTATGCGGCTATGCAGCCACTTAATTGGTGGGAATTTTTGTTAGTAGCCTCATCAGCTGGCTTAGCAAGTGGCCTAGCAATTAACACAGGGCATGAACTTGGTCATAAAAAATCTAGGCTAGAAAGAAATCTGGCAAAAATTGTCTTGGCGGTACCAGCCTACGGTCATTTTACCATTGAACATAATCGTGGTCACCACTCACTAGTATCAACACCTCAAGATGCAGCAAGTGCAAAAATGGGAGAAAACATCTATGCATTTGCATGCAGAGAGATGCCAGACTCATTCAAAAATGCTATCAAAATTGAAAACAAACGTTTAAACCGTCTAAATAAATCGTTTTGGACTAAGGATAATCAAATTTTACAATCAATGGGTTTAACTTTAATACTTCAAGGTGGCTTGATTGTTCTTTTCGGTGCATTAATGATCCCTTTTTTATTGATTCATAATTTGTTTGCATGGTGGCAGCTCACAAGCGCAAATTATGTGGAGCATTATGGTTTACTGAGAAAGAAATCATCTAATGGAAGATACGAACATTGCAAACCTCATCATTCTTGGAACAGTAACTTCTTATTAAGTAATCTGCATTTGTTTCACTTGCAACGGCATTCAGATCATCACGCTCACCCAACAAGGCGTTACCAAGCATTGAGAAGTTATGATGGCTTGCCTTCTTTGCCTAACGGTTACCTGGGTTGTTATATATTGGCTTATATTCCTTGGGCTTGGTTTTATGTGATGGATAAACGTCTTCTTAACCTCAAACACATTAATGGTGACTTTTCTAAGATTAATATTCATCCTAAGAAAAAAGATTCGCTTGTAGCAAAATACTCATAAAATTCAGTTATGAGTATGCATATATGCCCAGAATGCTCATTTACCTATGATTCTGATGTTGGTGATGAATTCGAGGGTTACCCTGCGAATACTGCTTTTGATGATCTACCGGAGGATTTCGCGTGTCCAGATTGTGGGGTAAGATTCAAAATAGACTTCAAGCTTGTTTCTTCCAATTAAAACCTACGTTATCCCTCAATCGATAATAGTTAATAACAGCTTGTAAATAATATCTGCGTAACGCGCTCAAAGGGAATTTAGGTGATAAACCACTCACAAGATGAGGCAGTCCATCCAAATGACTTTTATTGGCTTTGTTTTCACCCAACCATCTTGCTATTTGGAATCCTGTCCATGTAGATGTATTTACTCCGTTACCGTGATACCCGAAACCAAAAAAAACACTTGGATCGTCATTCAGTCGTCCAATAGCTGGCGTTAAACGGCGAGTAAAACATACAAACCCATGCCATTTATGCTCAATCCTAACATTACTCCAATTAGGCCAAATGCGCTTCATTACCTTTTCCAGATAATTGTAATTTTTCTCAGCTCCAGAAATATTTCCCGATGAAGATCCTCTGCCACCAAACAAAAAACGTTTATCTGGCAACAAACGAAAATAATTAACCAATTTTCTAGAATTGATTACTGGATCTTCAGTTTGCCAATTTTGCGCAGCTAATTCCTCATTAGTAAGTGGTCTGGTGGTTATTATTGAACTTATAATTGGAAGAGATCGGGCTTTAAAACTGCCTAACAAATGCTCAGGCATAAAGCCATTCGTAGCAAAAACCACATACTTAGCCTTTACACAACCTGATCGTGTTCTTAAATGATGCTGATTATTCACTTTTATCCACGAAATTACTTCGCTGTCAGTATAAATAGTTGCCCCACAATTGATTGCCGCAATGGCGAGTCCATTGATATAACGCAGAGGGTGCAGACCAAATGTTGGCTTTAATGCAGTACCACCATACTGCTCAGTTGAATTAAAATATTTTTCCTCTAACTCCTCCTTAGAAATGGCGGATGTATTTAAACCAAGATATTTTCTTTGGTACTCAGCATACTCAGAAAGATTTACAAAATCTTGTTTTGAGCGTGCAACTTCGATCTCAGCTTTTCCTTGTATTGTTATATCAATATTTTCTTCAAGAATTATCTTTCTGACTAACTCTATAGCATCAATTTGTGATTGAAAATATTTCTTAACATCCTCAAGTCCATATTTTTTAATCAAAACAGAAGTATCCTCAGCAACTCCCCCTACTGAGCAAAAGCCTCCATTACGCCCCGATGCACCCCATCCAATATGACCGGCTTCGATAACTGTGACTGGGATTTGATATTTCTTAGCAAGGTGATATGCCGTGGATAACCCTGTATAACCACCACCTATAATTGCAACTTCAGAATAGTGCTCGCCATCTAACTTTCTTGTTCCTGGTTTACTATTACCTTGTGTGGCCTCCCAAAGAGAGCCCTCTGGGATACCAAAATTGTACATTTCTTTGCTATATAATCTCGTATTCATAAGCTCATCAACGAATTTTAATTCCTTTCAAAAAAAGAATGCAATTAATATACTGAAAAATTCTAACTTAACCATCTCTTGATATTACGAGTGATTTCACTTCTTTATTCGTAACCTTTAGGCCAACGGCAACCATAATTAAAAATGGAATAGGAATCAAAACCAAAGTATACCAACCGTATAAATACATTATTGTTCCAGCTAATAATGAGCCTAAAGCAGACATACCAAAAACACAGAATTCATTAATACCTTGTGCCTTAAATCTCTCATTTGGCTTATAAGTATAGGTCAACATTGTGGTGCCGCCTACATATAAGAAATTCCATCCAATACCTAATAATACGAGAGCCAACCAATAAGTAAATATAGTTTGGCCTGTTAAACCAGCAACGGATGCGCCGAGCAGTCCTATAACACCACATGCCATAACCTTATTTAAACCAAATTTTTCGATCAGAAATCCCGACACCAATGAAGGAATGTACATTGCCAATACATGGCTTCGTATTACATTGGCAGTTGCTTCAATAGAAAAACCATCGATTACATGCATACTCAATGGTGTTGCCGTCATAATAAACGTCATCGAACCATAGGCCACTGTTGCACCACACATAGCCATAATGAAGGTTCTTTGCTTAACTATCTCCACCAAAGGTCTTGTGGGTTTATTCGTTGTTTCATCATCTTTCATTCGGAAGGGGCCGAGAAGTATTAAAAGCAACGATTGCAATACAAATAAAACCGATATAGAAATAAGCGTCCCTCCATACTGAATACCCTCAATCAAAAATTGACCTCGCGTAACAAGCTCTGGACCAAGCATTGCGCCACCAATCGCTCCAAGTAATATCAGAGATATCGATCTTCCAACGAATTTTTGATCAACACTTTCCGCCGCTGCATAACGATATTGTTGAGAAAAAGCAGTATTGATACCAAACATTGCCGCGGAAATAACGAACAAATAAAAACTGTGCGTATGCAATGCATAGACTGCGATCAAAATTGCTACGGAAGCAGAAATAGAGGCAATTGATGAGCCGTACTTTCTCCCAATTTTTCTCATTAGAACCGTTGCAGGAATAGCAGATAAAGCAGTAACCACAACCATTAGTGACACTGGCAATGTCGCAATCGATTGATTATCAGTAAGATTTGATCCAATAATTCCGCCTAGTGTCACAACAACCAATTGGCCAGTTGAAGATATAAGCTGACAGAAGAAAAGAATAATTAGATTTCGTGAGTTCATGTTGTTAAATTACTAAATGGAATATGACAAAAAGACTATAAGAACGCTCATTCTACATGCATTTAGAAAAATGACCCAAAAAAAATTCGTCTTTAGAATCCGCTCGTACTAGCTATCTATACATAAGAAAAAGAGATACATACTTTATGATTACGAAAGAAAATGGTTTCCAAATTTTTAAATATAGTATTTATATTCTTTTGACTATAAATATGTATTTCTTTCTCAGTGAAGAAATTGAAGCCTTTCCGGTCCGCTACCCAAATGGCATTGCAATCGGTCAGATCTACGAAGGTTTTGCTGCATCCATTGATACTCTTGCTTGGTTAGTATTGCTTTGGGCGCTGGAACTAGAAACTTATATACTGGAAGATGAACAAATCACAAAAACCATGAAAACTTCCTTATTCTTGGTTAAAACCATTTGTTACGGCTTTATTGTTTTTGCTTTTTTTGGTTATTGTGCAAATTTGCTATTTTTTTATCAGACCGACATCATTATGCAAATTACCAATTTATGCGAACTCACCGATAACAACTGGTCATACTCTATAGACATCAATGAATATATCCTGATTAACAATGAGAATTGCGCCTCATTAAGTTCAGCAAATGATTTCGTTCAATTTAAAGGCTTGAATGCTGTGGTAGATCAAAATGGATTATTAGAGATAATCAGACTTGGATGGATAGATGTAATAAATTCCGGAGTGTGGTTGTTAGTTGTGATAGTAATTGAGATTAACATTTATATAGTGGAAAAAAGTCTTCATCGCTTAGAATTATTTTCTAAAAATATCAGCAATCTTAGTAAATACGCACTTTATCCCATTTTATTTTTTAATGCTTTCTATTGGGGCATAAAAGGAGATTTTATTGATTTCTGGGATGCTTTTTTGTGGTTAGTTGCATTCGTTTTTATCGAATTAAATATTATAGAATGGGATGATAGTAAGAGCCTGAGCCCAAATTAATCTATTGAACTGGAAAAATAAAAATCTTATCAGAGTTTATAATATCGTCAGCAAATAAACTCTTGTCACCCTGAATACGAAGTTCGACGATATCAAGGTTATTGTCAAGGCTGATTAACCACGGATACCAAGGTTCAGCCTCATCACGTCTTAAATACCCAGAAACCTGCCACCCATTATCATTTGGTGCGAGATATGTTTTGCCAACTTTCTTGTTAGGATTTAATGGGTCAATAACCTTTGTTTGTTCTGTCAATTCGAGTAACTGAAAAACCGATTTTCTAGCATGAGATACAATTCTCTCCTCTGCTTGACGTTGCAATCTAGGTGCCGGATCAACAACCCATTTATAGGCGTAATATGAAATTGTAAGGCCAATGATCACAGCAAACACTTTCTGATTTATGGTGTACTTTACTTTCACGATAAAGAATTTTTCTCCCAAAAAATTTATTAAATTTCTAGAAAACCACATTCGAGGATGAATATATAATAAAATAAACACAAAACAAATACCTAACTTTACTTTTAGAAAACAATGCTTTTGAAACAATTTAAATTCAGATATCTCTGCTTTTTTTTGCTGCTTATTGAAGCATCAATAATTAGTGCTGATGAGCCAATACTAAATAGTGAAAGAATAGAAAAGAAATTTGGATCATACGGAATCGATGTAGTCAAAAATTCTAATGAAATGCGTATTTCATTTTTATTCAGTTATGATAAACAAAACTCTAACAAGAAGCTCTACCATACACTGGCAATTGTCTCGTATCACAACAAATCAGATCTCAGACACTTACAAACTCAAATAGATAAGGGAGCATCCATTGGATCCACTTTAAAAGAAAGCGGTTGGAGTGTACGAAAAGAACACATACAAATAGATCAAATTTCCACTTCAATAAATCCAATACTTGATAAATGGTTAGATTTTAAAAAAAACCAGAAATTAGCCATTCATTCATACAAATTAATCATAGTTAAGAAAAATCTTGTCCTAGATTATGCTGATATCATTGAGATACATCATCCAAGATATATTCCCCTAACCGAATTAAAATTGATGTACTCCATAAAATCGGCAAATATTTCCAATCAAAATATTGATAATATGATTGGAAAACACTTGGCGGATGAATCAATAAAAAGTGCAATTTACTCTTTACTAAAACATTAACTATTGTTCGTCTAAGTTATTATTATGCATCTCTTCTGACTCGAATTTCGTGATTTTTGGAATCAATTTCCAGGCCGAATAAGCAATGCCCACAGATACACAGATCGCCAAAAAGATGAGTATTAACATTAGTAGATTCATTCTAGTACAATATTATAAATTCAAACATTAATCATTTTTTTAATAGAGTTATGCAAGATAAATTTATTTCAGAGAAATCTTTAGATCCCGACGATTGGGATAAATTTAAAAAATTATTGCACGATGTGGCAGATGATCTGGTGCATTACTTAAAAACAGTTGGTGAGAGACCTGTTTGGACAAATCTACCCGATCAATCCAAGGAACTATTTGATGAACCTCTACCTATTTCTGGATCTGAATACAGCGATGTATACGAATCAGTAAAAGAGCACATACTCCCTTATCCAACCAATAACATTCATCCAAGATTCTGGAGCTGGGTTGGAGGCACAGGAACACCAAGTCAACTTATCGCTGATATGGTTATTTCGGCCATGAATTCAGGAAGCTTAGGATTAGATGAAACAGCGTCGACATACGTTGAAATTCAGTTATTGGATTGGTTAAAGGAGCTTCTCGATTATCCTAAAAGTTCTAGTGGATTACTTGTTAGTGGTGGCTCAATGGCTAATCTAGTTGGACTGGCCGTAGCCAGAACTCATGCTGCAGATTATGATGTCAGAGACCAAGGAGTAAACATTAAAGATAATCCAAGGTTAATGTATTACAGTTCTTCAGAAACACACTCATGCATAAGGAAAGCTATTGAATTGCTTGGCTTAGGCTCACAATCACTTAAACTTATCCCAATAAACCCCGATTACACGATTAATCTCAATCTTCTCCAAAAAGCCATTCAAAAAGATAGACAAAATGGTCTTATTCCCGCCTGCATTATAGCCAATGTAGGAACAGTGAATACCGGCGCAATAGATCCTTTAGATGAATTATCTATTATCGCTAAAAAAGAAAAGTTATGGATGCATGCAGATGGAGCATTTGGAGCAATTGCTAAGCTGTCAAAAAAATCAAAGAAACTTGTAGCAGGCTTAGAAAAGGCTGATTCAATAGCTTTTGATCTGCATAAATGGATGCACATTCAATATGATTGTGGCTGCACCTTAATACGCGGCAATGCACCTCACAAAGAAACATTTTCGGTGATTCCACCTTACATCAAAAAATTTGATCGAGGATTGGCCTCAGGACCAATTAACTTTTCTGAATATGGGGTTCAACTATCCCGTTCTTTTAAAGCGCTAAGAGCATGGATGGCATTAAAAATTGAAGGAGCTGACCGATTTGGTGAACAAGTAGAACAAAATATAACTCAAGCTAAATATTTAACTGAGCTTATTGATACTAGTAAAAAGTTAGAATTATTGACTCCAACTTCATTGAATATTGTGAATTTTAGGTATATTGATACGCAAGTAAAAAATGAAGATACTAATGACTTCAACGCCGAAATACTCATGCGGTTACACGAAAGTGGAAGCTCTGCACCTTCATCTGCCCTTCTTGATGGTGACTTTTCTATAAGAGTTGCCATTACTAACCATCGAAGCCGAAAGAAAGACTTTGAGAATCTCGTAAACGATATCGTCAGAATTGGAGACAATTATTTAAAAGAATATATTATAAATCAATGATTTAAAAATATAATATAATGTTAATGTTTAGAAAAAATTATTAATAAATAATTTTCTCTTTCTGAAAAATTATCGTTTGAATGAAAATCTGTTTACTTTTACCTATACTAGAATTACTTGAACAGCGCCAACCTCAAATTCAGAAGGAGCATGCCATGAATTCACGTACCATTTTTTTACCGTTATTTTTTATATTTTTAGTGTCTTGTGAAACAGACATCAACAAAAATAATGCATTCGATCTAGCACAAAACTCAATCATTATTGATACACATATTGACGTACCCTATCGCATTATAGATGAATGGGAAGACGTTACTGTTGCAACTGATGGCGGTGATTATGACTACCCTAGAGCTATAAACGGAGGCCTTAACGCACCATTTATGTCAATTTATACGCCTGCAAGACTTGAGGCAGAGGGAACATCAAAGATGCGTGCTGAAGAACTAATTGCATTGGTAGAAAAAATTGTTGCCACTGCCCCAGAGAAATATGCGATTGCGACTTCTCCGAAAGATGTTCGTGATCATTTTAAACAAGGAATTATTTCATTGCCAATGGGCATGGAAAATGGCTCACCAATCGAAGGTAATATAAACAATATTGAGCACTTCTTTAATAAAGGTATTCGATACATCACATTAGCTCATTCTCTTTCTAATCATATATCTGACTCTTCTTATGATGACAATAAGGCACATGGTGGTTTAAGTGAATTTGGTAAGAATGTTGTAAAAGAAATGAATCGAGTAGGCATGATGATAGACGTTAGCCATATTTCTGACGATGCTTTTTGGGATGTAATGAAAATAACAACAACACCAGTCATTGCATCGCATTCATCAGCACGCTATTTCACCCCTGGATTTGAACGCAACATGAATGATGAGATGATAGTTCGACTTGCCCAAAATGGCGGTGTAATTATGATAAATTATGGCTCTGCTTTTTTAACTGAAGAGGCCAACCAATATAACCCAACAAGAAATACAGTTTGGGAAAACATTCAATCGGATAACTCAGATCAAGAAATCATTGATATTTTTGGCTCTAACTACCAAGGAACTCGAGAAGAGTTTAATCAAGTATATAAAGAAAATTATCCATACCCATTCGCTACTCTTGAACAAACGCTTGATCACTTTGATCATGTTGTAGAATTGACCGGTAGTGTTAATTACGTTGGTATTGGCTCAGATTACGATGGAGTCGGAGATTCATTACCGATCGGACTTAAAGACGTATCATCTTATCCAAATCTAATTGAAGGTTTAATTAATCGCGGTTATTCAGCCGAAGACATAAAGAAGATTCTTGGTGAAAATTTATTGCGTGTCTGGACAGCAATCGAAAATGCGGCGTCTAATTAATAGCAAATCTAAATAGATGAAGATTACAACATTCAAGAACATTCTATTTGTTTGTACGCTAATTTTCTTGACAGCATGCTCAGAGGAAGTAACTCATAAAAATGACTTCGATATAATAATCAGTAATGGAGTTGTTTATGACGGCTCAGGAGAAGAACCGACTGTTATTGATATTGGGATAAAAGGTGCATTGATATCCCAAATGGGGGACCTCTCCGAGTACACCGCAAATGAAAATATAGATGTCACAGGATTAGCGGTAGCGCCAGGCTTAATCAATATGCTGTCTTGGGCTACCCAGCCACTGATTGTTGATGGAAGAGCTTTAAGTGATATCAAACAAGGGGTTACACTCGAAGTCATGGGAGAAGGAAGATCAATGGGCCCTCTTAATGAAAAAATGAAAGTTAACGAAAAGAAAAAACAAAGCAATATAAAATTTGACATAGAATGGACAACACTTAACGAGTACCTTGAATATATCGTAAATAAAGGTGTTTCAGTTAATGTCGCATCTTATGTCGGTGCCACTACGATTAGAGTTCATGAAATTGGTTATGAAAATCGTGAACCAACAAGCGAAGAACTCCTTAGAATGCAAGAGTTAGTCAGACAAGCAATGCGTGATGGTGCTCTTGGTGTTGGATCATCACTGATATACACGCCGGCAAATTTTGCAAAAACTGATGAGCTTATTGCCTTAGTTAGAGCTGCTGCAGAGTATAACGGGGCGTATATATCCCACCTGCGATCAGAGGCCAATAAACTTGAAGAAGCAGTACTGGAATTAATAAAAATCTCAAGCATTACTGGGGCGCCAGCAGAAATCTATCATCTAAAAGCGGCTGGAAAGAAGAATTGGCATAAACTTGAAAATGTTTTTGATTTAATCGAATTATCCAGAGAATCAGGCTTAAGAATAAGCGCTAACATGTATACCTATTCTGCAGCTGCAACAGGTTTAGATGCCACCATGCCGCCATGGGTCCAGGAAGGTGGTCACGATGCCTGGATAAAAAGACTGAAATCTCCAGAAATTCAAAAACAATTAGCAGTAGAAATGCTTGATGCCAATTCGGACTGGGAGAATTTCTTTATGCAAGCTGGTCCAGACGGAATCCTATTAACAGGTTTTCGTAATTCAACTCTCAAAAAATACATAGGAAAAACACTTAAAGAAGTGAGTGAAATTAGAGGAACCTCACCTCAAATAACAGCAATGAATTTAGTTGCAGAAGATAACAGTCGTGTGGATGCGGTTTTTTTTCTAATGTCTGAAGAAAATGTAACAAAACAAATGAAAAAACCTTGGATTAGCTTTGGTTCGGATGCTGGTGCATTAGCTAATGAAGGTGTATTTATCGAAAAAAGTACACATCCTAGAGCATATGGTAATTTTGCAAGAGTTTTAGGAAAATACTCTAGAGATGAGAAAGTCATTAGTCTCAGTGAAGCCATTAGAAGAATGACATCTTTGCCCGCAAAAAATATTGGTGTTTATGATCGAGGGTTACTTGAAGTTGATAACTATGCCGACATAATTATTTTTGACTCAAAAACAATCAAAGATATGGCAACTTTCGAGAATCCTCATGAATATGCAATTGGCATGAAACATGTTTTTGTTAACGGCGTTCAAGTTCTAAAAGATACTAAACACACAGGCGCGATGCCCGGCATGGTAGTAAGGGGACCAGGATGGGTTGGCTGGAAAAATCAAGAAAATTAACTCCTAAATACGAATAACGAGGAACAATTTAAAAATGTATAAACATATTTCACTTTTATTTATTTTACTCTTACCGCAAATTTCTAACTCTCAACTTGTGTCAAGTGACAGCTTCGCATTGGATTACCAAAAACACGCATTGCAAATTTATCGAGATACTATCGCCATGAGAACCGCTGCCGGTCATAATCAAGTCAAAGTTATGGCGCATTATCTGGCTGACCGCTTTAGGGATGGAGGCTTTCCTGAAGACGATATTCATATTATCCCTTTTGTTTCGCCTAATGGAGAAGAAATTGCTTCATTAGTTGTTCGGTATAGGGGTGATAATAAGTCAAGCAAAAAACCTATATTGTTTGCTGCGCATATGGATGTAGTCGATGCTTTAAGGAAAGATTGGATCAAAGATCCTTTTAAATTGATAGAAGAAGATGGTTACTTTTTTGGCAGAGGAACAAGTGATGATAAATCTGGAACCACCCTTCTTACAGCAACTTTCTTGAGACTAAAAAAAGAAGGCTTTACTCCTAATCGTGATCTAATAATTGCGTTCAGTGGTGATGAAGAAACAGAAATGTTAACGATAGAAGATATGGTTGAAAATCACAGGAACTTAATTGATGCTGAGTTTGCTATTAATGCAGACTCTGGCGGTGGATCATTGGATACCGAATACCATCCAATCTCCTATCAACTTCAAGCCGCTGAAAAAACCTATGCGGACTTTGTCATTTCTATAACCAACCCTGGAGGGCACAGCTCACGACCAACAAAAGTGAATGCAATTTATGATATCGCAAAAGCGTTAAAAGAAGTTGAGGCATACACATTCCCTACTCGTTCGAATGATATAACACTTGAATACTTCAGAATGAGGGCAGATGCTGAAAAGAATCAGCTTGGCGAAGCAATGCTCAAATTTTCTTTAAACCCCAAGGATAAAGTTTCAGCTGAAATTATTTCAAACCATCCTGATCAAGTCGGTATTATAAAAACTACGTGCATTGCCACAATGTTAAGCGCTGGTCATGCTGAAAATGCACTACCACAAAGCGCTGAAGCAAATATAAATTGTCGTTTATTCCCTGGCATTGAAGTGAGCGAAATTCACAATAAACTTCGAGATATTATTTCAAATAAAAACATTAAAATTAGAATATCTGGAAACCCTAAATCAGCTCCAGCTTCACCTCTAAGGGAAGATGTGATGGATGCATTAAAAACAACTGTACATGCACAATTTCCTGATCTTCCGATTATTCCTTACATGACAACTGGCGCAACAGATGGTCGTGCATTAAGGGCAGGAGGAATTCCTACATATGGGTCAATAGCCCTTTTTGGAAGATCTGAAGACAGTTTTGCTCATGGATTAAACGAGAGAATTTTAGTGAAGTCATTCTTTGATGCACTCGAGCACTGGAAGATACTTATACACGAACTTTCTGAGATCAAATAACTTTAACTTATTTAGTTGCCGGGCCATTCCTTATCAAAAGGGAATGGTTTTTCATCAGTATAGTAAGATAAAAAATCCACAATCTCACTCAAGTAAACCCCCAACGTATGACCGAATCCTTGAAGTTTTGAATTTGCGTTACCCGAAAATAAGACAATAAAAAATTGTATAAAAGCAATTAAAAAAGTTATTAAACGCGAGACGCTTAATATAACAGTAAAGATGAGCATATAAACCAGTCTCTTCCATATGGGAATCGATTTTAAATTTGCGGTGTAATCAGAGTAGTCCATAGGATTATTATTTAATTCTGATTCGGTTGTCTTTTTCTCTGTCATTTTATTTTCCTACAAGAAATTACTTTTTCTTAGGAGTAAGATACATAATTATATCGGCTCTAACAACTTCAATACCATCTTCATCGATAACAGAAACCGGAACAATAACATCATTTACAACGCCCTCCTGAATCAAAGGCATTGTGGCGGTTGCCTTTAAGTTTGAATTGGCTTTTGCTATATATCGAATATTCATTCCTTTCGGTATCCATCGCATAGAAGAAATCAAACCCCCTTCCATAAGTGTACCTGCAGCAAGCTCGCAAAGATTGGCGATTGCTATTACGTGAATTGTGCCCAAATGATTGGTCACCTTTTTCTTTTTCTTCATGCCGACAACTACTTCAGTTTTATTGTATTTGACGAATGATGGTGAAATTGAAGAAAAATAAGGGACACGCCAGCAAACTGTTTTTGCAAATAACCATCTACCTAGCGCATTATGTCCGATCTTTTCCCATGTCTTCAAAGGCAGTGATTTTTGATGCATATTATTCTCGTTATTTGTATGCCCAGACAAAATTATCACGGTTTGGCATTTTTACCTTAACTAAAGTCTTTGCATTCATAATATCTTGTTCTTCAATAATATTGTTTAAAAATAGAATGTAAGCCGACAATGCATAGACTTCATTATTTTTCAAGGAACCGGGAGTCTGATAAGGCATGGCTCGTCTTATATAATCAAACAAAATAGTGGCATAAGGCCAATAACTTCCAACTGTTTTTTTTGGCGAAAGACCATTGATCGTTCCATGACCACCAACAAGATCGCCATTAATTCCGCCTTGAGCTTTTTCACCATGACAAGCCAAGCAATGGATATTAAAAAGTCGTTTTCCTGCATCCACGCCCCCTGATCCTTCTGGTAAACCATCTCCATTGGGTAAAACAACAAAATCAACCTCTTGAACCGCAATAATACTCATTGACCTGCCAAGCATTGGAGCTTTATCGACAAACACATCATCTGCAGCCAGACTATATTGGTAGCAACACAGAAACAAGCACAATAAAGATAATTTAAAATTATAAATAGACATTACTCGCTTGACCTTTTTGATCTATACGCCATGTCTGAGTAGCATTAAAATGATAAAATGTGTTACTAGCTCGACCTTTCAACCAATTCTCCCTTGTGGGTTGAACATTCCCTTTTTCGTCAACAGCTCGACTCATTAGTGTCGCAGGACCTCCATTCCATTTCCATGCAGACCTAAATCGAGTTAATGCTTTAGATAGGACATGATCATCCAGATTAGCTTCTGCCCATGTTTTCCCTCCATCTGCAGATAATTCAACTTTTTTTATCTTTCCCATTCCTGACCAAGCTATGCCATTAATCTGATAAATACCCGCTTCATTAAGATCTAGGCCTGGAGAAGGACTCGTTATAATAGATTTCACTGCCATAGGAAATGTAAATAATTCCGCCACACCATCATCTCTTAGATCTGAGTATTTTGAAGTTTCATCTTTGGTCATAGATGGGGTAGATGTTACTTTGATTGTTCTTAACCACTTAACACATGCATTGCCTTCCCAGCCAGGAAGAAATAAACGCATAGGGTAACCGTTTGAAGGTCTCAGAGGCTCGCCGTTTTGATGGGTAGCAATTATCGCGTCATCCATGATCTTCTTAACAGGTACGCTGCGACTCATAATTGCAGCATCTGAGCCCGAGGCCACAATCCATTTGCCTTCAGGCTTAACTCCAGCCTCATCAAGTAATATCTTAAGAGGCACACCGCCCCATTCACTGCATGAAATCAAGCCATGTAATTGGCTTGCAGTGCGCTGAAGTGGCTGTGGTGATATCATGGCTCCGCTATTGCCCGAGCATTCAAGAAATTGAATCTTTGAAACATGCTCATAACGCACCAAACTCTCCATCGAAAAGGATAAAGGTCGATTCACCAACCCGTGAATGATTAAACGGTGTTCCTCAGGGTTAATATCAGGAATGCCTGAATGATGCCGTTCAAAATGCAATCTGCTGGGTGTAATAATACCGTCCAAATATTCTATGGGCGTTCTAGACGCACCTGAACCCGTGGTTCCGGGTTGTGATGCTACGTTGTTGCGCTTTAGATGGTTTTCATATTTTGATGGGCCGGATTCACCCATACCTTCACCGGGTACTCGCATCCAAGGAAATCGATGCTTGCCTTCCGAGGCATTTGTGCTTGTAGCGATTAAACCTGCACCCAATCCTGATTTCAGAAAATATCTTCTATCTAATAAGCCATTACGTGCTGCAAACACCAAGTCAGATGTCTTTTTTTTCATTCTTTTATTCATAAATTAATTTAATTGTATATCTTAAAATATTGTTATATATCATATTTTACCTAAAGCTTGCTCCAAGTCTCCAATTAAATCATCAATCGACTCAATTCCAACTGAAATACGAACCAAATCTTTTGGTATAGGGCTATTCTTACCTTCGATTGAATAGCGATGCTCAATTAAGCTTTCTATGCCACCAAGAGAGGTTGCACGTAAAAATACGTTACATGCTTTAACCATTTTTAATGCAGCCTGTTCGCCACCTTTAATCCTAAAAGATAACATACCACCAAAGCCCAAAGACATTTGTTGTTTTGCTACATTGTGACCTGGATGATTTGATAGGCCTGGGTACAATATTTCTGTGATACGTTTATCACTTAGAAAGTGAGTTGCAATTTGCATTGCATTCGCGCTGGCATGTTGAACTCTCAAGTAAAGTGTTCTCATGCCACGTTGTAACAACCAAGCTTCAAAAGGGCCTAATACTGCCCCGCCATGAATACGTATTTGGCGAATTTGATCCCAAAATTTATCTCTTTTCGCACAAATCAAAGCACCAGCAATTACATCACCATGTCCATTTAAGTATTTTGTTGCAGAGTGCATTACGATATCAGCGCCATACTCAATAGGTCTCGTGATAACAGGTGTAGTAACTGTCGCATCAACAACTAGTTTAGCTCCATTATTGTGCGCAATAGATGCTGCTTCTTTAATATCAATAATATCCCATGTTGGATTACATGGTGTTTCTATCCAAACCAATTTAGTTTTACCTTTAATAACACTGTTACTTAAAGCTTGGGGCTCGTTTGAATTATAAAAATTAATATCAACGCCCCATTTTTCCGAAAATTCAACTAACCATTGCCTGAGTCCCCAATACATTATTTTTGGTGCGACTACATGATCTCCTGGATTTAATACTTGAAAAACGCTTACCGCTGCAGCCATTCCAGAGCTAAACAAGAGAGCTTCCTCGCCTCCTTCCAGTTCTGCTAGCATTTTTTCTGGGATTATATAGGAAGGATTTTCATCACGACCATAACTGTATTTCTCGGAGATTAATTCATAATTTTCATTGCGTGCATAAGTAGTTGAAGTATATATTGGCGGGATAACAGATCCGCTCAATGGATCTTTATAATGAAGCGCTTGAACAGCTTTTGTTTCTCGCCTGAGTTTATGATTCATGTATTTTTACACCCCATTATAATCGTGCTCTTTCATTTCAAGAATAAGCAAAATATTTTTTGCTAATAAAATACACTATACTAAATTTATGGCTATTATCTTACTTGCTTCCATAATTTTAGCACTTGTTTTCTTGCCGAATGCCTGGGTAAAACGTGTTCTCGAAAAATATTCACTTCCTAATGATCGGTACTCTGGCACTGGAGCCGAACTTGCAAAATACTTGCTCAATAAAGAATCTATCCAAGGTGTTGTGATAGAAGAAACCGAAGAAGGAGATCATTACGATCCAGCCAAAAAAGCCGTAAGATTGGCCAAAGAAAGATATCAAGGAAGATCTTTAACAGCTATAACTGTTGCTGCGCATGAAGTTGGTCATGCTATCCAAGATAACGATAATTATGCACCGCTTAGATACAGAACCCAACTTATTAAAATATCACGAGGTGTTGAAAAGATTGGTGCAGGTGTACTAATGATCTCGCCATTTATTGGAATACTCACAAAAGCCCCTGGACTTAGTGCGATTGTTTTTATTTCAGGCTTACTGACATTGCTATCATCCACATTAATTCATTTGATCACCCTGCCAACTGAAATAGATGCCAGCTTTAAACGTGCTTTACCGCTTTTAAATAAGAACAATATCCTCATAGATGGTGACTTGAAACACGCTCGTAAAATCTTGACGGCAGCGGCATTTACCTATGTATCAGCATCGCTGATGAGTTTACTAAATATAGCTAGGTGGTGGGCTATCCTAAGACGATGAATCCATAATACGTTTTGCAAATAATCTCTTAAATACTTGCACGTAACGTTGCATATGCTCAGGTTTATCCATGCTGACCCTTGACCACTTAGTATAAGGTGGGAACGGTCTGCCTGAAGCTATTCCATGCTCTAATAAAGTTGCATTCAGCTCCTGAACCGGAATTCCTGTTTCAAAAAAACTAAAATTAGTATTTGATTTAATGTAACGCACACCCAATTCCTTGTACATATCTTCAACAATATTAAGAGATTCTTTGTTTTTTCTTCTCGAGAAATTCTGAAACTCTTGATCCTGATAACTGGCATAAGCGGCCTCAATACCTAATATATTATTTTTACCCGTTTTAAGTTCTTCGATTACCTTTATAAGCTCCGGATGCGCAAAACCAAAACCAACATTCAATCCAGCTAAGCCATGTATCTTTGAGGCAGTACGTGAAATAATAATATTTCGATGACCATCTGCAATTAGATCGGTCATAGACGCATAATTTGGATCTTCCACATACTCGAAATACGCTTCATCAATAAACACCAATCTATCTTTAGAAATCTCAATAACGAAGTCTTTCAATTTATCCTTGTCAATTATATTGGGTACAGGGTTATTAGGATTAACCAAGTAAACCATTTTGGTATCCGGTCTAATTGCCCGTGCTACAGCATCTAAATCACACGCTAAATTCTCATCAACTGGAACTCTTATAATTTCAGATCTGACTCTCGATGCATAACGAACTAAATCCTGATAAGTTGGATCCACGCAAACAACTGAACCTTTTTCCCAGCTCGCCATTAAACCGCCAGTTTTTAGTATTTCACCTGACCCAGTTCCAAGTACAACGTGATCTGAAGTTAAGCCATTTTGAGCAGCTAGCAATTTAACCAAATTTCTTCTATTACCACCGCCATACCTGTTCGTAAGGTTCATGGCTTCATTAATTGCTTGTAACGCAACTCTTGACGGGCCATAAGGATTCTCATTACTATCTGCTTGCACAAGGTCAAACACATTAGAGGCTTCATTAGCAGCATGCAATGATGTAGCTAATGGACTAAGTGAATGAATAGCGGATGCGCCTATTAATGCGCCACCAGAGAGTAAAATATTACGCCTACTGATATTTTTCATATGCACCTCTTATTTTCACTTAAGGAATTTTTGGATCTATCATTCAACTAATATATTCTCTATACCCTTATATTAGTTTAATTTAAGGCCTAAAACACAGTTTTCTGAAAAAAATTTTACTTACTTTATTTTTTATAAAAATTTATTTAAAAGATTTTGGTATTTTTCAGTGGTTTACCTGACACAACGCTGATAATATGCGCGCGCAAACTTAGAATAAATAATAAAACCAACGCATTTATTAAATAACTAAAAAGAAATACGAACATGAAAGATCTTAACTTATACAGAAATATTGGTATCTTTGCTCATGTAGATGCAGGTAAAACAACAACTACAGAAAGAATACTAAAATTAACCGGGAAAATTCACAAAATAGGTGAAGTCCACGACGGTGATGCCACGACAGATTTTATGGATCAAGAACAGGAGCGCGGCATCACTATTCAATCTGCAGCTACCAGTTGCGAATGGAATAACCATCGATTGAATATAATAGATACTCCCG
>Ga0163108_10000218_pt1 | contig 42666 bp, 30 predicted proteins | sample Fk1155metaG_FD_109644 | JGI IMG/M metagenome (GOLD analysis project Ga0163108, IMG submission 109644) | Marine microbial communities from the Central Pacific Ocean - Fk160115 155m metaG | ecosystem: Environmental > Aquatic > Marine > Oceanic > Photic zone | place: The Central Pacific Ocean...
GAGCCGAGGTCCTGCAGGAACTCGAGTCCCTCGTGGAGGATGTCCTGGACCGGTTTCCAAAACTGGAAGCTACTTTCAGCAGTCCCCGAGTCAGTCCGGAAGACAAGATCAACATTCTCGATCGCGTTTTCGAGGGGAAACTCAGTCGTGAACTGATGAACTTCCTGAAGGTTGTTACCCTGCACGGTCGCCTGGACTGTCTCCGTTCGATCCACCGCACCAGCCAGCAGATGGATCGTGAGCTGCAGGGTCGAATTGCTGTCCAGTTGTCCACGGCCAACGAGGTTGAGGCTGACCTGGTCAACAAGATCAGCGAACGCCTACAGGCAGCACTTGGCGGCCAGATCGACATCGAAACCTCGGTAGATACGGAATTAATTGGTGGCCTGGTACTGCGTATCGGAGACACCGTTTACGACGGCAGCGTGGCGAATCAATTGTCACGAATGCGTAGCACCACGATGAATCAAACTAACGAAGTCATTCGTGCAACACTGGATCGATTTTCCACCACGGAATGATTTACTCCATAACGAACCTGGAGCCACCAAAAGGGAACTCCCATGAAATTTAATGCAGATGAAATCGCCTCGGTTATCCAACAGGAAATCGAGCAATTTGAAAGCCAGATTGATGTCCAGGAAATGGGCACGGTCCTGGAAGTCGGTGACGGAATCGCCCGGGTCTATGGACTCTCGGGGGTCATGGCTGGTGAAATGGTCGAGTTTCCCAGCGGTGTCCAGGGACTGGCTTTTAACCTGGAAGAAAACAGCGTTGGCGTCATCATTCTTGGCGACTACCTGTCGATTAATGAAGGTGACGAGGTTCGTGCCACGGGCCAATTACTCTCGGTACCGGTCGGTGAGGCGGTATTGGGTCGCGTGCTCGATCCACTGGGCAACCCACTGGACGGCAAGGGCCCGGTCAATTCCACCGAAACACGCCCAGTCGAGTTCCTGGCGCCTGGCGTCTCGGAACGCCAACCGGTCTGCGAACCACTGCAAACCGGGCTGAAGGCGGTGGATGCCATGACGCCGATCGGTCGCGGACAACGTGAACTAATCATTGGAGACCGCAAGACGGGCAAGACCGCCATTGCGATTGATGCCATCCTGAACCAAAAGGGTTCCGGGGTGAAGTGTTTTTACGTCGCTATCGGTCAGAAAGATTCCTCGGTTGCCGGTGTCATCAAGATCCTGGAAGAACAGGGGGCTATGGAGTACACGACGGTCATCATGTCCGGCGCCAGTACCCCGGCACCGCTGCAGTACGTGGCCCCCTATGCCGGGACGGCCATGGCCGAGTACTTCATGTTCAATGGGCAACACGCGTTGATCGTCTACGACGATCTATCCAAGCAGGCCACTGCCTACCGCCAACTTTCCCTGCTGATGCGTCGTCCTCCTGGCCGTGAAGCGTATCCTGGCGACGTGTTCTACTGCCACAGTCGTCTGCTGGAACGATCCGCCAAGGTTTCCGACGAACTGGGTGGCGGATCGCTCACCTCTCTACCGATCATCGAAACACTCGAGGGTGAAGTCTCGGCTTATATCCCGACTAATGTCATCTCCATTACCGATGGACAGATTTACCTGCAACCTGACCTTTTCTTTGCCGGGATTCGTCCCGCCATGAATGCCGGTATCTCGGTTTCTCGAGTCGGTGGTGCTGCCCAGATTAAGGCCATGAAATCGATTGCCGGCGGCCTGCGACTGGATCTCGCTGCCTTCCGTGAACTGGAAGCGTTTGCTCAACTCGGGACAGAACTGGACCCGGACACGCAGGCACGACTTGATCGCGGCTACCGCATGGTAGAACTGCTGAAACAGGCCCAGTACCAGCCGCTGCCCGTGGCTGAGCAGGTCCTGGTGATTTACGCTGGAACCAAGGGGTTCCTGGACGATGTTCCTGTCAATGAAGTCAGCCAGTGGGAAAGCCAGTTGCTCCAGTTCGTGCGGAACAGTAACGCCGAGGTCCTCACTCAGATTTCAGAGCAGGGCGAATTGAATGACGAAGTAACTCAACTAGTTGAAAATGCTTTGAATGAGTTCAAGGCGCAGTATGTTTCCGGCAGCTAGTTATGCCTGTTCGATTTATCCACACCATTTCACTTGACCTGACCAACGGAAGTAACGCCTGATGGCCAACGCTCGTGCACTTGATAAACGACGCAAATCCGTTCGCAACATTCGCAAAATCACGCGAACCATGGAATTGATCGCCACGGCGCGGTTCAAGAAAGCCATGGACCGAGCGATTGCGGCCACGGCCTATACCAGTCGGATCACAGAAGTCGTCGGCGACCTGGCCAATGCCGGACTGGAATTCTCCCATCCACTACTGGATGAGCACGAGGAGACGTCCCGGGCCGTACTACTGGTGCTGACATCCAATCGTGGCCTGTGCGGTGGTTACAACGGATCCGTTCAACGTCTGGCGATAACAAAGCGTGAAGAATTACAGGAAGCCTACACGCAGGTGGACATCGATGTCTCCGGAAAACGAGGGATTGCAGCATTCGATTACCGCAAGATCGAGATCAACAACAGTTACCTGCAATTCGAAGACAAGCCGGGATTCGACGAGGTTGAACCTATTGCCAACACCTTCATGGAAGCCTACGCGGCCGGAAAAATTGACCGGCTCGATGTGGCATATACGAAATTCATCAGTAGCGCCAAGCAGGAAGCCGTCGTGGAAACCCTGTTGCCACTGGGATCTCTGGATCGCAGCGACGACACGGACGCCGCTGCGGCAGCTGATGCCAATACCATGTACGACTTCCTGCCAACCGCCGAGAGCATTCTGGAAGAAGTGGTTCCGGCCAGTTTTCGAGTCAAACTTTTCAAATGTTTCCTGGATGCAGCGGTCAGTGAACAGATCGCCCGCATGGTGGCTATGAAATCGGCCACGGAAAATGCTTCTGATATGATCAAGCAGTTATCACGTACATACAATCGAGCACGTCAATCACAAATCACAAACGAAATCATGGAAATCATTGGTGGTGTTGAGGCACTCAAGAGTTGAGATCGCTTTCAAATTCCAAATTATCATCACCCGGTATTACATGTTGCATCACGTAGGAAAGTAAAACCATGGCAACAGCAACTCAGCAAGCAGGTCGAATCATCCAGATCATCGGGTCCACCTTTGATGCCCAATTCGACGAGGACAGCCTCCCGGCCATTTATAATGCCGTGAAGGTAACCAGCAACCAAAAAGGGATTGAAATCAACCTGACGGGTGAAGTCCAGCAACACCTCGGCGGCGGACGTGTTCGCTGCGTGGCCCTGGGCAGCACTGATGGTCTCGTCAGAGGACAGGATTGCGTGGACACCGGCAGTGCCGTATCGGTACCGGTGGGCGAACAAACCCTGGGACGCGTTTTCAACTTGCTTGGCGAACCGGTCGACGGTCGAGGTCCCGTGGAAGCCGCTGAGATTCGCCCCATCCATCGCGAGGCACCCAGCGTTGAAAGCCTTTCCACGAGTACCGAGTTATTTGAAACCGGTATCAAGGTCATCGACCTGCTGACACCTTTCGTACGAGGTGGAAAAGCCGGACTGTTCGGCGGAGCCGGACTGGGCAAGACCGTTATCCTGACCGAATTGATTGCTCGTATCGCTAGTGCCCATGGTGGATCTTCCGTATTTGCCGGCGTGGGAGAACGAACTCGTGAAGGAACTGACTTGTGGCTGGAAATGCAAGAAGCCCAGATCGGTGACACGGGACGCAATGTTATCGAGCAGACGTGCATGGTCTTCGGGCAAATGAACGAACCCCCGGGCGCACGCTTGCGTGTCGCCCTCTCGGCACTCACCATGGCCGAGTACTTCCGTGATACCACGGGAACCGACACGCTGTTGTTCGTTGACAACATTTTCCGCTTTTCGCAAGCTGGTAGCGAGGTTTCCGCACTGCTGGGTCGCATGCCATCTGCAGTGGGCTACCAACCTACCCTGGCGACGGAGATGGGAGCGCTTCAGGAACGAATTGCATCCACCGACAAGGGTGCCATTACCTCGGTACAGGCCGTTTACGTTCCGGCGGATGATCCCACCGATCCTGCCCCGGCGACTGCCTTCGGTCAGCTCGATGCCTTCCTTTACCTGGAACGATCGATTTCCGAGAAGGGAATTTACCCGGCGGTCGATCCGCTGGCTTCCTCCAGTCGAATCCTGGATCCGCAGTACGTGGGCGAACGACACTTTGCCATCGCCCGTCGTGTCCAGACAACCCTACAACGATACCGTGAGCTGCAGGATATCATCGCTATCCTGGGCGTCGACGAGCTGAGCGAGGAAGACAAGTTGATCGTACACCGCGCACGACGCATCGAGCGTTTCCTGTCACAACCCTTCCTCGTGGCAGAAGTTTTCACTGGAAAGCCTGGTGAAATCACCTCGCTTGATGACACCATTCGCAGCTTTGAAGAAATCTGTGATGGCAAGTGGGATCACTTGCCTGAATCCGCTTTCATGTATGTTGGCGTGATTGAACAGGCAGAAGAACAGGCCAAGAAGATGGCAGCCGAGGCATAAACCATGGCACAACTTACCTGCATCATCGTAACACCGGAAGAAACGGCCCTTGAGCAAGAGGCCGACTTCGTGGCTTTGCCGCTGTTTGACGGGGAAGCCGGCGTGGCACCGGGCCACAGCCCACTCATCGGCCGGCTTGGCTTTGGTGAGATGCGTGTCCGGCAGGGTGATACGGTCGAACGTTTCTACGTGGACGGCGGATTCGTTCAGGTCCGGGGAAATGTGGTATCGGTGCTAACCAACCGGGCGACCCTGGCTGCCAATGTGGATGCCGACCAGGCCCGGGAGCAACTGGAACAAGCCAACCAACTAAAAGCAAACACTCCGGAATTGATGGAGGCACGCGATCGCCAGATTTCCCAGGCGCGTGGGCAATTGTGGGTTACTCGTTCGTGACCGATTCGTCAGCCTGACCGCTGCGTCTCATGATTGGTCCCGTGCTCGTCTTGTGCTTCGTGTAATGGAGCAGCTGGGTCATGATCCCATCTCCTGATCCTGCCCTGCATGAAAGCAGATCCCCTTGGTTACAACGGTGCCTGCTGGTCGCCATTGTACTGATTCCCTGGTGGTGGTTATTCGGCCCTTCCCTGGCAACCCACCAGACTGTGGCTTTCCGGGATGCCGCTCATTTTCACTATCCAACCTTTCATTGGGCAACTCAGCAATGGCGACAGGGACAGGTCCCTCTCTGGAACCATCAGGAAAACCTGGGCAGCCCCACGATGAGCGACCTGTCGAGCAGCCTATTCTATCCGGGCAAGCTTATTTTCCAGCTACCCCTGCCCTACCCTCGACTCTACAGCTGGTACATCGCCCTGCACGTATTGCTGGCAGCCTACGGAACCTACCGGCTGGCGAGCTACTGGCAAACCAGCAACTGGGCTGGTTTGTTAGCGGCCATCAGTTATGCCTTCAGCGGCAGCTTGCTTAGCCAACATGCCAACATCATTTACCTGGTAAGTGCCTCCTGGATTCCCTTTGCGCTGCAAAGCATGGATCAAATGCTCGTTGGACGAGATTGGAAAAGTGCCCTGAGCCTGGCCTGGTTCCTGGGACTCATGACACTCGGTGGAGACCCTCAATCCGCATATCATGCCGGCCTGATCGCCGGGCTCTATGCCTTAGTTCTCTCACGAAGAGGATCTGCCACAAGTCGTCCTGTTAAAATCCGTTGGCACGAGCACCGGTTTGCGCTGCTACTGTTGGCGGGATGCATTACCTTCCTGCTTACGGCAATCCAGGTGCTGCCTAGCATCCAATGGACACGTCAGAGCCTGCGCACCTCCTACACAACACCTCATAGCTTGCACGAGATTCTGCCCACGCTGCAACATCGCGCCAGGATAGACACTGATCACAGCGAAAAGATGAATCGTCCCCACGTCCTGTCCAGCATATTAACATCGCCAGCCGAGGGCAGTCATCATCGCCAAATTTATCATTTCAGTGTCGGCCCCTGGCGATTCGGAGAACTTATCTGGCCTAATGTTTCCGGTAAGATGTATCCGGTTCATCGACGTTGGATAAATCAAATACCTGCAGAAGGCCGTACCTGGTCACCCAGTCTTTACCTTGGATGGTTACCCCTGATCCTGGCCTGTGCTGCATGGAATCTGCGCAGTTCAGACTCTACGATTCGCTGGCTCAGCTACCTGGTCCTGCTAAGCATGCTGGCCAGCCTTGGCTGGTTCGGACTTGGCTGGCTGCTACACGAGATTCAATTCCTGTGGAGTGGAGAACAACCGCCGGGGAATCACCTGGGAGAACCGGTTGGCGGTCTCTACTGGCTGCTTGTTCAACTCATGCCAGGTTACGTTCAATTCCGATATCCGGCCAAGTGGTTCATCATCGCATCAATGGGTATCAGCCTATTAGCTGCCAAGCAATTCGATATTGCCTGCCAACAGGGAATATCACGGCGATTGCGAACCATGCTGCTCGGCGTCTGCATTTTCAGTGGACTGGCCATGATGCTGATACTGCTGCTACAAACCCCGCTGCGACAACAATTAGCAGGAACGCCTTTACACGCCTACTGGGGGCCCCTGGACTACCCGCTGGCTATTCGGGACATGATCCTGGCACTGACCCAGACATTGATCCTAAGCCTGGGCACCTGGTATTTACTCCGGAAACCTTTACGGTCCCAACATCGTTGGATGATTCCGGCAGCGGTCTGCTTTACCGTTCTGGAATTGAGCATGGCCAACGGCTGGCTGCTTGTCTTTTCTCCTGATGAGAATTGGCAAACAAGTTCTCCTCTGGAATCACGGCTGTCTCCACCGAGTCAACCTGGGCAGCCTCCCACACGTATTTTTCGAGCATCAGCAGACCTACTGGTACCGGAACACTGGTCGACTACCAGTTCGCTGCAGCGACAGGAGGAGATCATTGCCTGGGATCGTAGTACGCTTCTGCCTCGCTATCACCTGCTCTCTCCTGCCGCAATGGTACGAAGTCCAGGCAGTATTCAATCTCGTGATGATCACATGGCCTGGAATATTGCTGAACGTCATCCTGGCCCGGGAGGTATTCCAAATCCCTCTTTCCTGCGTTTACTGGGGGTACATTCTTTGGTCCTTCCCGGTTCCGACCAGGAAACCGCCTCTCGATTACCCAATATCCAATGGAAAACCCTTCCAAACACTTTTCCTCGCAGCTGGATCGCCCACGAGGTGATCCATTTCTCACCATTGGAATCACCGACTCCAGATCAGCTGCGCACGCGTACGAAAGCCGTTTTTTTCCCTGACGGAAAATTCCGTAACTTCCGACAGAGTGCTGTCATCGAAAGTGCCCTGGACCCAAGTCTCAAAGAAAACCCAGAAATCATTTCGAACGAAACCGAGCGTTGCCAAATCATTGATTACGAACCGCAGCGAGTTCGCATCCAGGCGCATCTGAAAAAACCTGGTATGGTTATCCTGAGCGATCGTTATGACCGTCATTGGAGAGCAACGGTTGCCGGCAAGGATGGCGCTGCTTACGGCAAAGCTCGCCCCAGCCTGGTTTATCGCACCAACCGCCTGATGCGTGGCATCTACCTACCAGCCGGGGATTACGAAATCATTTACCAATACCAGTCGTCTCTATTCCGAACCGGCAGTATCGTGAGTCTACTGACCTGCCTGGTACTGGCAAGCATCGTCCTCTTTTCCGTGAAGCAAAGCAGCCGCAAATCATTGCCAGCCTGCTAAATCTGATAATTGGTTTCGGGAGCCAACACATCGGGACCCTCTGCCCGCATACGCAGCTTCGGGGATTCCAGGGTCACCGTGGTATGAGGTTCGACGCTTCGAGTCAACCACACGCTTGAACCGATCACGGAATCATGACCGATAACGGTTTTTCCACCCAGAATCGTCGCACTGGCATAGATCACCACATGATCCTCGATCGTGGGATGTCGCTTCATATTGCGAATCAGGTTTCCATCTGCATCGGTTGGAAAGCTAAGTGCTCCCAGGGTCACTCCCTGGTAAATTTTCACATGATTTCCGATGTGACAGGTCTCCCCAATCACAACGCCGGTACCGTGATCAATAAAAAAATGATTTCCAATCGTTGCACCGGGATGGATATCTATACCGGTTTCCTTATGTGCCCATTCTGCGAGCATACGCGGAATGAACGGCACTTGCATGTTATATAACTCGTGTGCCAGTCGATAAACGGTAACGGCATCAAGTCCCGGATAGCAAAAGATGACTTCATCTCGACTCTTGCAGGCAGGATCTCCGTCAAACGCTGCCTGAACATCTGTTGCCAACACATGCCTCAACTGTGGAATACGCTGAAGAAACTGGATTGCCAGTTCCTGTCCCCGGGCCTCATAATCCTCCTGATTTTCTTCCGTATCACCAGCGGAGTTAGCTACCCGGTCTTCATGACGCAGTGCTCGGGCAATCTGGGTGGTAAGCTTATCATGCAAACCATCAATCAGGTCACCAACATGATACGTCACGTTACCAATATGAAGGCCTTCCCGTCGACGATATCCTGGGTACAGGATTTCCTTAAGGTCATCCAGTGCAGACACCACCGCCTCGTAGCGAGGCAATGGCAGATGTCCCAGGTGATTAATCGTCCCTACTTCGGTGTAGGTGTCCACGATCTGTTCTGTTAGATCAGGAAGTAGTTCTTTACGTCGAAAATCGGAAGCCATGGTTTTCTCTCACACGCAGTTCTGCGATAAGGAGTCAGGTGGGAAACCTGGGAAGTAGAAACAAACGACGACGAGCAGGAAGTCCGGTCAAGCCGGACCCATACAGAGACAAGATAAACTGTCTAAGCGAGGAGTCGTTTGCATAGCTTTATTACCACGGTTTTCTTAGGCCTGCCCTGACCCAAACAGACGTCAGGCAACGAGACCATTTCTTCCAACGAAATCCATCCTAGGTAGACAATCGGGCCAGATCAAGGTCCCTGTAGTGGTTTTCGGCCCTGCCGGTTTAGCAAGTTAAGGCAAAATCAACTGATCAGGCTTAACAGCTGCCATGTCGGGGCAAGAGTTTACCCGAACTACCTAATCCACCGCTGGATCGGCAAGCCACAGGATTTATTCCTCTTCTTCCTTGACCTTGGATTTCGCCATGATTTCCTGCTGCACGTTACCGGGCACCACGTCGTAATGACTGAACTCCATGGAATAACTACCCTGTCCACCGGTCATGCTCGACAGGGTCCGAGAATAGGTGGCCACCGAGCGTAGCGGGATTTCACAACGCACCGTCTGCAGATTTCCACCGGCTGAATCCGTCCCCTGGACCCTGCCTCCACGACTGGACATATCACTGTAGACATCACCGACATGATCTTCGGGAATGGTAATATCGATCTTCACGACCGGTTCCAGAAGACTGGGCCTGGCGTCCTGAAAGACATTCCGAAAGGCCATGGAGCCGGCCATTTTGAATGCTGTTTCTGAACTGTCGACAGGATGGTGTTTTCCAAAGTGAACTTCCACGACCACGTCCTGGATCTGGAATCCCGCGATCACCCCTCTTTCCAGCCGATCACGAAATCCTTTTTCCACCGCTGGCATGAAATTGCCTGGAATCACGCCACCAACCACGGAATCCACCCAGAGGAAATTCACCTTCTCGTCATAGTGGAAGGTCTTCATGGAAGCGAATCGTTGCTTGGTCGCAAATTCCTCGATGTCCGTACCCTGTGGCAAGGGCCACATGCGGATATGAACTTCACCAAACTGACCACGACCACCACTTTGCTTCTTGTGCCGATACATTCCTTCCGCCGAGTCCTGGATGGTTTCCCGATACGGGATCTTTGGCTCCTTGGTCTCAACTTCCAACTTGTCACGCCGGATCAATCTTTCCTGGATGACCATGAGATGAAGCTCACTCATTCCGGTCATGACCAGTTCCTTGGTTTGACTATCACGATCCAGGCGGAAGGTAGGATCTTCTTCAACTACTTTATTCAGGGCGCCGGACAGTTTCGTTTCGTCACCACGACTCTTGGGAGTCACCGCCAAGCCTACCATGGGGGATGGGAACTTGATGTCAGGCAAAGCGGTCTCACCCAGTACGGACCCGGTATGCAATTCCTCCATCTTGGCAACGGCAACGATTTCCCCGGGTCCTGCACTCGCGATATTTTCTACCTGGTCAGCCTGTACGCTCACCAATTGTCCAAACTTGACGGGTTTCCTGGTCGTCGACACGGTCACACTACTATCTTTCTTTAGTGTCCCGGAGAAGATCCGTATAAAACTCAGCTTCTGCACGAACGGATCGATACGGGTTTTAAAGATCAAGCCACAAAGATCTCCATCCGAGTTCGGCACGATTTCTGCGGGCGACTCTCCAGCACTGGTTCTCGGCTTATCCAGCGGACTTAACCCACACATGATCAGTGCGTCGAGTAATTCCGGGACTCCTACTCCGGTTTTCCCTGAACAACACAGGATAGGCACCAGGCTTCCCTCCGCAACAGCGCGAACGGTCAATCGGCCCAGTTCTTCATCCGTAGGCTGCTGTCCTTCGAAGTAACGTTCCATTACCTCTTCGTCAACTTCGATAATTGATTCAATCAATCCCTGGTGGATTTCTGCAGGATCCATCAACGCGCCATCCGTTCCTTCTGGCACCCGCAACGTGCTGATCACGCTACTGAAATCGGGGCCGTGTCCGGCAGGCACGTTCATTAGTACACAACGGTTTCCCCACAATTCCTGGATACTGTTGACAACGGCGGGAAAATCAACATTTTCACCATCTATCTTGTTGATCACCACGATTCGCCCCAATCCAACCTTGCCTGCCTCTTCAAAGACACGGCGTGTATTGACCTCGATGCCGGATTGAGCGTTCACCACGATCACGGCATTCTCAACACCGTGCATAGCACCGACCGCCTGGCCGATAAAATCCGGGTATCCGGGGGTATCGATCACATTAAATTGCTTGCCAGCATGCTTGAAATGAACCAAGCTGGCCTCGATAGAATAGTTGTGATTTTTCTCTTCCTCATCAAAATCACAAATGCTCGTGCCATTATCGACACTGGGAGTACCGCTCACGGCGCCGGTCGAAACCAGTAAATAGTCGACCAGAGTAGTCTTACCTGAAGAACCATGTCCACCAAACGCGATATTACGAATGTCCGCCACGTTTCCACTAGCCATGCTGATCGTTCCTTTTAAATCATTTCACCGATTCATATCCTTGGGTTGGATCATTACTGGACACGCCAAGGATCCAGAAAACAACAGTTATCTTACCACTTAAACTGACCGAATGCCTAGCATCCGATCACTCAAAACATCCTTTCATGAGGTACCTTGAGCAGCCTCCAGCGCTGCCGACAGCGCTAATTGACCTTCGTACAGAGTGCGCCCAATAATGCATCCTGACAGCTTCAATCCTGCTAATTCTCGCACATCTTCGCGCGTCGTAACACCACCGGACGCAATCAACGGAAAACCGCTCGCCTGTGCCATCTCCTGCATAGCAGGAAGATTAGGACCGGCCAACATGCCATCTTTCGCAATGTCCGTGTAGACAATGGCTGCAATCGGTTCACCCTCAAACTGCCGGGCCAATTCAACCGCCGAGATCTCGCTGGTTTCCAACCAGCCATCGGTTGCCACGTAACCATTGCGAGCATCCAGTCCCAGGACAATACGATTCGGGTACTCGCGACAAATCGCCCGGAACCAATCAGGATCCTTGAGCGCCCTGGTACCAATGACCACCCGGCTAACACCAATCCCGAACAATTCCGCAATCGTTTCCCGGTCTCTAATGCCGCCGCCTAACTGACAGGGCACACTCACTTCCCGTACGACCGCTTCGACGGCGTCTCGATTTGCCCAGTGTCCATCGCGTGCGCCATCCAGGTCCACGAGGTGCAGTTGTTGCGCGCCCTCTGCTATCCAGCGACGGGCCACGGCAGTTGGATCATCATTAAATACTGTTTCGCGACTATAATCACCCTGCTGTAAACGAACACACTTGCCGTTTCGTAAATCAATTGCTGGCCAAATATCCATCAGAAGAGTCGTCTGCGCCCCCTTGATTCAGGTCTCAGAAGAAACAGGCAATATGCCAAACAACAAAGCTGTTGACAAGTCCCGGTAGGAGTTTTAAGACACACCTGCAGGAGGGGATAAGTAAAGAGATGGACCCTGGCCGCAGCCTCTGCACTATGCAAGCCGGGCAAAGTTTTCCAGGATCTGCAAACCCACGCGTTGGCTTTTCTCTGGGTGGAATTGAGTAGCAAATAACTGGCCACGCCAGACCATGGCACAAAATGGACCTCCATAATCTGCTTCCACAGCTACTACTTCCGGGTCCCGTGGAGCCACGTAATAGGAGTGGACAAAATACAGGTGATCTCCCGATGAAATCCCCTTCAGGATCGGCACATCCTTCCGCAGCTGAAGTTCGTTCCACCCCATATGCGGTACCTTCAGGGGAGGTGGCACATCAAAACGCCGGACTTCCCCTTCCAGGATCCCCAGTCCTGCACATTCACTTCCCTCGTAGCTTCGTTCAAACAGGAGTTGCAACCCGAGACAAATACCTAGAAATGGACGGTCTTGCTCAATCCAGTCCCGGATAGGGCCCACGAAACCACGCTCGGTTAATTCCTGCATGGCATCGCCAAAAGCACCAACACCTGGCAATACGATTTTCGTAGCCTCTGCCAATTGATCTGGGTCAGAAACTATCCGGGCCTCATGCCCGATCTTCTCGAATCCCTTTTGTACGCTTCTCAAGTTACCCATCTGGTAATCAATGATTGCAATCAACGAGCTGGTCTCCCCTATTTCTGCCTGCAACTTACTGCTTTGTCCTGTAGATGCTACCAGGTACCAATCTCGACTTATTTTAACATCAAGAGGTTCACCACAAGACCTGTTGCCGAAAAGGCCCAGGAACGCTAATCCGACACTCGCATGATTCCCTTGAACCACTGTAAAATCAGCAGCAATATACCCATCAAGGCCAGGCAAACTATCACCAGTATTGGAACAACCCACCCCAGCTCAAAAAAATTACGTGCTCGTACTTCCCAGGCCCATGGCCAGACAATCACGAGAACCACGGCAGCAAGGGCAAGGTACGGACCAAATGCGATGTCCGTTCGTCGCACACAGATCAACTGGATCAGACCAATTAACAAGGCCGCAAAGGGAGCCAGGAAAAACACGATCAAGCTGGACTGCCACCCGAGAAATGCGCCAATCATGGCCATCAGAGTCACATCACCAAAACCCATCGCTTCCTGCTGCATCGCATAACCACCTACCAAACGAACCCCCCATATAACAGCACCACCAAATGCCATTCCCAGCAGGGAGGTCAGCAGACTTTGCCAGCCCGGTCCACCGATGAACCAGCCAACTCCAATCAAGATACTGCCAACCACCGCAGCGCAACCAACCAGACGCGTGACCAGATAGGGCTGCCGCGATCTGCTTTCCAGACGGGCCTCTGTTCTACGGCGTGGACGTATGATACTGGCCACCATGATACGGATCCCTCGACACCAGCCCAATCGCAGCGTAGCCACCTTGGGAACGATCGCCAGGCACCAGGCCAGGAAACATGCGCAGCCACATACCAGGCCTACCGTTTCATCGAGGCGTACATCCCAGACGAAAGGAGCTGTGACCAGCAGAGGTATTTCACTTCCGCCCGGATCCACGACGGGCAGCAGACTGGCAGGAGCCAGGCTGGCCAGCAACAGAGCAATCAACGTACCGGGTATCGTCACGAGGTCAGGAATTGTCTGTTCATCAAAATCGATAAAACTGGCAATGGCCAGCAGACTGATCAACATCACATGCGACAGGAAGCGAACCACCAGGCTTGTTGTCTCAACCGGAGTAGGCTGGAGGCGATTTATTTCCCACCAGTAAAGCAGGGCCAGGCTGACCCCCACACCAATTTCCAGGAGCATGGGACGAATCCAGAACCCTGTCCCATGGATACTCGATTCACGTTTCAGGCCCCACCAACCGAGGATTGGCAAACGGTCCCACGAGCGACGAGTCGGAGCCTGGGAGGGCGCTGGAGACCACGGACTAATACATCGAGGATGCCAGGCCCACTGGTAAATCGCATGATTGATTTGAGAACCCAGCAAGGTTCCCAATACAAACCATCCCGCGTAGTCCAGCCAATCCAACACGTTACTCCCATCACCCTCTATTACTGATCGGTTTGAATTAAAAGTGCAGCATACATTCTCTATTCGTTTCCATCCTGCCAATACTTTATCACCCAGTGATAAATCGCATCGGCCAGGAATTCTGGCGATTTACACTCTGTATCGACTCGATGATCTGCACACTCCTGGTAAACCCGTTCGCGAGCAGACAACAATTCCTGGATCTCCTGTAAACCACCTGCACATGTCAGATTGGGACGTCGATCGGTCGTTGTGGGATCTCCTTCAATCCGCTCCAGGATCGTCTCTGCAGAGGCCTGCAGCCAGACCATTGGACCAGTATCTCTTAAAAGCTGTCGATTCTGCTTGCGAAGTACTGCACCGCCGCCCAGGGCTACCACGTTCTCAACTTGCTGACTTAAATCATTGATCACCTCGGTTTCGATATCTCGAAACCCGTCCTCCCCGACCTCGGCAAAAATATCCTTGATTGGCATCCCGGCACGGGTTTCGATCAAGTCATCAGCATCGACCATCGGACGATCCAATTGCACTGCCAGGCACTGCGCAATCGTGGTTTTTCCGGTCGCACGATATCCGATCAGGTACAGATTATTAGCAGCCATACAGCGACCTTTTTTGATCTCACGCATCCTGGTGACTGGCACCACCTTATTGCCTTGCAGCACCAATCGTCCGCTTGAATTCAGATCGCATCATTTCAATCGGCGCCTCTCGATCAGTAAATATCTCAAACTGCAACGCTGCCTGCCGAACAAACATATCTACGCCGGTAGCAGTGGCACAACCAGCGTCACGCGCAAGCTTTACAAGAAGGGTCTGCTCCGGATTATAAATGGTATCAAAGACAACCATTTCCCGACGCAACCCTCTTTTTTCAAACGGCGTTTGATCTACCTGGGGATGCATCCCCACCGGTGTTCCATTCACGAGCAAGTCTGCTTCCACGTTATGACGTCGATCCCAGTCAATCACATCACATTCAAGTTGACTCGCCAACAATTCAGACTTCGCTTGGGTACGAGAGCAAATCACCACGTCCGCACCCTGCTGTACCAGCCCATAGGCGATCGTCTTGGCCACTCCCCCAGCTCCGAGGATTAAGGCACGCCTGTTCTTCATACTGCTGTCCCCAAAACGCAACTGAACCATCGGTGCAATGGAGGCCATGGCGGCAGGTAAATCCGTATTAAAGCCATGCTTTTTCCCATCCCTGAAAATCACCGTATTGACAGCTCCAATCTTACGTGTCGCTTCATCAATTTCGTCGATGCAACTGATCACGTCTTCCTTGTGAGGGATAGTCACACTCAACCCACCAATCCCCAGTTCCTCACAATCCAACAGGAATGATCGCAAGTCCTCGCGTGGAACACGAAATGGCAAATAGACCTTGTTCAAGCCGAGTTCATTGAATGCCTGGTTATGAATGATCGGACTGAGACTGTGACCTACCGGATCAGCGATCACACCATAGACCTCGGTTTCCGGATCAATCTTGTCATAGTGATAAATATCCGTCATCTGTTGAAAACTAAGTTGCCCGGGTGCCAACGAGCGCTCGTGGTGGAAGGTCGAATAGGTAAAGGGGGCTCCGAACTTACCGGCCAGGATACGTGTAGGAGTACCGATATCTCCCATGCAAATACCCACGGTGGGAATCTCGCTGTTACGAACAAGCCGCAACATTCGCACGCCGTCATGTGGCGAATGCGCCATCGTTGCAATCTTGACGACATCAGCATCCAGGGCCACTAAACGCTGATGAATTTCCTCGAGATTGCCTGGAGTTTCACGAAAGTCGTGCAGGCTAATGATTCGCTGGCAAGAACCATAACGTGGAATCGTAGCCGCGATATCCTCTTCCAGGTCAACATAGTCGACCCCGCCGGCGATCGCGGAACGCAGGATCATCTGCCGGGACTCTTCTGTTCCTTCCCACCGTCCACCATCCTGGGTCCTGCGGCAGGTGGCCACGATCGGCCCCGATCGATTCTTCAATAACCTCTGGAGATTGACATTGCGTTTCAGATAATCCAGTCGCAATTCAACTAACTGCGCACCTTCTGAAACCAGATGTCGATGCTCAGCAAGGAGATGTTTATGCCTGCCTCGTCCAATACTAACACAAATCATAGCAGCTACTTCTCAAACGTTCGCTCGTATTGACAGGTCAATAACTGCCTGGCACCCTGTGCCAGCAACATCAACCACCCTGTTTAACTGAAGTACCCTATTTCTATCTTGATCTATGAGAAGGGCAACATCAAATCCGCCGAAATCGTCGATCCAGCTCATCTTTTGTAAAAACTAATGCCGTGGGACGACCGTGCGGGCAATGATGCGAATCCTGGCAGAGATCCCGCTGCAACAACAGGCTGACCACTTCCTCGATAGCAAGGGAATCACCTGCCTTGATCGCTGCCCGACAGGACATGCTGTGCAACATTTCATCGATCAAATCACGACGTTCCGGCGGACGATCTTTCGCCATTAACTGCTCCACTACCTGTCGCAGTATCTCTTCTGGTGAAAGCTTTCCCAACATTGCCGGATATCCCAGGACAATCACCGTATCTCCACCAAAAGGCTCAACCTCGATCCCCAGGGCCGCTAATTCTTCTGTCGCTTCCACAACGGCCGCTGCCTCAGCTGCCGTTAAGTTTACTGGTTCGGGAACCAGCAAACGCTGAACTTCTATTGCACCGTTCGAAATTTTTTCTCGCAGTTGCTCGTAGAGGACTCTCTCGTGGAGGGCATGCTGATCGATCACCATGATCCCATTTTCATGTTCGGTGATCAAGTATCGATTGTGTAACTGCATACCCAGCGAGCTTCCCGTCACCGTGTCGGGCAATGCTTCGCTCGGTTGACCTTCCTGATCGGCATTCCCCGACACCACAACGTGAGAGCCTGTCTCCGCAGCAAACGTGTTTTCCGAGGGCTGCCATTGCATACCGGCGCCGACGCTGTGCCCCGACAACCCCAGCTCTGAAATACCCTCGCCACGGGATGATCCTTGTGCCCAATCAACCAACTGCTGGCGATGCTGCGAAAGTTTCCCAGGGTCCATCGCTGCTTCGGGCCCCTGCCGATCCTTGCCCGCATCATCGACCCTGGCTGTCAAATCGGTGGCCAGGAACATACTACGGATGGTACCAAGCAAGTGACTGTAGAGTTGCCTGCCATCTCGGAAACGAACTTCCAGCTTGGTGGGATGGACATTCACGTCAACGGCTTCTGCTGGCATGTCCAATCGCAAGAATGCAATCGGCTGTCTACCCGTCAGCAGAAGCCCTCGGTAAGATTCACCCAGGGCATGTTGCAACGAACGATCACGGATGTGACGTCCATTCAGAAAAAGATATTGCATCCGGTTATTTGCACGACTGAACGTTGGGTCAGCCACATAACCGCTCAAGCGTACACCCTCGGCTTCGCTTTCCACCCAGAAAAGATTTTCTGCCAGTTCACGACCGAAAAAATGACCGATCCGTTTAGACCAGTGGTCAACAGGCGGCAGATCATGTAACTGTTTTTGATTATGCCGCAAGCTGAAATGGATATGGGGGTTTGCCAGCGCGATACGCGTAAACGCTTCTGAAACGTGGCCCATCTCCGTCTGAGTCGTTTTCAGAAACTTGCGACGCACGGGAGTGTTGTAGAACAAGTTACGAATTTCAATCGTTGTTCCAACCGGACATCCACAGGGAACAACAGCACTTTTCTCGCCACCGACAACATCCAGTTCAGCACCTGCCTCCTGCTCCGGGGTACGACTGCGCAAGTGAAACTGGCTGATCTCAGCAATCGAGGCCAGTGCTTCTCCCCTAAATCCGAGCGTCTCAACATTAAACAGATCCTCAGCATCCTGGATTTTACTGGTCGCATGGCTGGCAACCGCCAGTTCCAATTGCTCCGGGACAATGCCACAGCCGTTATCCGCAACTCGAATCAATTGACTGCCACCCTGTTCGACCAACAGATCAATCCGGGTGGAGCCGGCATCAACTGCATTTTCGAGCAGTTCTTTGACGACACTGGCCGGGCGTTCGATAACTTCACCGGCAGCGATCTTGTTGATCACCGAACGAGGTAATTGGAAGATATCAGCCATGAAATCCGCTTCCTTGTTGATTACAGTCTCTGCTACTGGAGATCATATTCCTTTAGTTTTCGATACACCGTACGAGCGCCGATTCCCAGGATACGTGCTGCTTCTTCACGGTTTCCGTTGGTCAGCTTGAGTGTTTGCTGGTACGCCCATTTTTCAATTTCGCTGAGAGGTTGCCCAATCAACTCCACGGGGCCACTGGCAGCCTCCGTCGCGGCCACTGGCAATTCGGCAAGATCCGGTGGCAAATCATCGACATCCAGTATCTGATCCGAATCCACGACGATCATACTCTCTACGGCATTCCGCAATTGCCGAACATTCCCGGGCCAGTCGTGTGCAAAAAATCGCCGCGTCACCGTGGGTGATACACTCTTAACCGGTTTATTATGCCGTTTCACAAACTGTTTTCGAAAATGATCCATCAGCGGAATGATATCTTCTCGTCGTTCTCGCAGGCTCGGTAAATCAACCGGCACAACCTTCAGACGATAGTAAAGATCGTTCCGGAATGTCCCTTGTTCAATCGCTGCTTCGAGCGGTCGATTTGTTGCCGACAGCACACGCACATTCACCTTCACCTGTTCATTATTACCAACCCGGGTAATAAACTGTTCTTCCAGTACCCGCAGCAGCTTGATTTGAGTTGCCAGCGGCATATCGCCAACTTCATCCAGAAACAGGGTACCCCCATTCGCATACTCGAACGCGCCGACTCGATCCGTGACGGCATCCGTGTAGGCACCTTTTACGTGTCCAAACAATTCACTTTCCACGAGATTCTCAGCGACCGCAGCACAGTTCAGTGGGACCAGTCGTTTTGCCTTACGAGGACTGTTCTGGTGGATAGCCTGGGCAATCAATTCCTTGCCCGTACCGCTCTCTCCCGTAATCAACACCGATGCATCCGTGGGTGCGATCCTCTTGATCCGTTCAATGACATCCTTCATTTTGTCGCTGGCGTAAATAATCCCCTCGAACCCGAACCGTTCATCCAGCCGCTGGTTCAACTCAAGATTGGTTCGCCTCAGCATCACCGCTTCGGCTGCCTTCTTGGTTACTGCTCGCAATCGGTTTGGTGTAATCGGTTTTTCCAGGAAGTTATAGGCTCCCTGCTGCATCGCTTCCACTGCCTTGGGGACGGTCGCATGCCCCGTGACCATGATAACCTCACAGTCCGGCAATACTTCCTTGGTACGACCGAGGACTTCCATTCCATCCGCGTCGTTCATTACGAGATCGGTAACCACGACATCGAATGTATCGCCTTCCACGGCCCGCAACCCATCCGGCCCCGAGGTTGCCATCGCGCACTGGTAACCGTCCCGTTCCAGACTTTCTACCATCGCCTGGGCATGTGCACGGTCGTTATCAACAATCAGCAGGCGAATTGTAGACGGAGACGGTTCCGCTGTCTCGGCCGCATCGTTAGTTGCCATACTCTCCATCATATCGAATCCCTAAAAATGGAACCAGAACCCGAGTGCCATGAGTGGGCAGAAACCGGCCAGAAACCGAGCGCCGGACCGCTCATAACGGTAAACCCTCAGCTATGCGGAATCGCCGTCAGCCTTGGAAATACGGGCCGGGGCCGGAAATTCAAGCGTAAACTTCGTGCCACGCCCCTCAACACTTTGGACACTGATACGTCCCCCATGCGCCTCAACCACTTTTCGGGCGGTCGGCAATCCCAGGCCTGAGCCACCGTTCTTCGTCGTGTAAAATGCGTCAAACATATTCAGTGCAGTCCGTTCCCCCATCCCACAACCAGTATCGATCAAGTCCAGGGCCACCGAGTTTTTTGTCAGTCGCGTCGTTGCCGTTAACGTACCCCCGTCCGGCATCGACTCCATCGCGTTCTTCACCAGGTTTACGATCGCAGCTTCCAGAGTCTCTGCGTCAATCAGGATCGATGGAAGATCCGGATCAAGGTAACGCCTGATCTCGACATCTGCATCGACAGCCTGAACAGCAAATAAGTCACAAACCCTCCCCAGAACGTCGTTCAGGTTCCCGGCCAACAGGTTCAGCTCCTGCAACCGTGTGAACTTGAGGAAATCATTCAACAGGTTTTCCAACCGTGTGCATTGCGTGTGCACGACATCAATCTTCCCTAGCGCCCTTCGTTCGCGCGGTGTTTCCGCCTCCGCAAGATCCTCCGCTAACAGGTCCATGTTCATTCGAATCACAGACAACGGGTTCTTGATCTCGTGCGCCAGAGAACCCGCTAACTCAGCCAATGCGTGATACTTGGCCAGCAGTTGCTGTAACGGTTGCCGGGTATCCGAGTCTTGCGGAGCGCTCATCGCGCAGGTCCCCTGTCAAAATCAATGGACGATTCGATTACATCTATAATAACAAGAGCCTGTCAACATACCTACCGAACACGGAAGCCAAAAAACCTCCGGTCGACCGGGCCGGAAAAAAAGGCAGCCAGGCAAATTGCCTGGCTGCCTGCATTACCTTATCAAAAGGATGATTCCTCTCAAAGCTTAACGGCGAGAACGTCGTCCCCGACCACCTCGGCCGGATCTTTCACGTCCTCCCTCGCCTTCCGAAGAACTACTACTGCGTTCTCCGCCACCGTTTCCGTCATCGCCATCGCCATCGCCTTCTTGCGAGGCCATTTCATCTTCCAGCCCCAGTTCTTCGAGGGCTTTTCGGCGACTGAGCTTAACACGGTCATGGTCATCAACATCGACGACCAATACTTTCATTTCATCCCCTTCTGAAACCAGATCCGCGATGTTATTCACGAAACCAGAGGACAATTCACTAATGTGACAGAGTCCGTCGCGGCCCGGAAGAATTTCAACGAAAGCACCGAAGTCCTTGACGCTGGAAACCACACCGTCATAAATCTTGCCGATCTGCACGGTCGCTGTACAGGCCTCGATTCTCGAAAGTGCTTTTTGAGCAAACTCGAGACTATCAGAAGCCACGGTCACAACACCATCATCATCGACCTCGACCACGGTACCCGTTTCCTCCTGGATTAGGCGGATATTCTTACCACCGGGGCCGATCAGCATGCCAATCTTGTCTGGCGGAATATTCGTTCGCAACAATTGCGGAGCATATTGCGAGGTATCCGTCCTGGGACGTGGAATCGCGCTCAACATGTTACGCAGGATTTCAAGTCTCGCCTCGCGCGACTGGGCCATCGTGGCCGTGATGATTTCCTCGCTGATTCCACGAATCTTGAGATCCAGTTGAATTCCGGTAATCCCGTGCTGGGTTCCCGCGATTTTGAAATCCATGTCGCCGAAATGATCTTCGTCGCCAACGATATCCGTCAACAACGTCCACTTGTCTTCCGACTCTTGCACAAGCCCTACCGAGATACCGGCGACAGGCTTGGAGATTGGAACGCCAGCGGCCATCAGGCCGAGGGTTGCTCCACAAACACTTGCCATGGAAGACGATCCATTGGATTCGAGGATGTCAGAAATCACTCGAATCGTATAAGGAAAATCCTCGGGATCCGGAAGTACCGGTTTGACACTACGTTCTGCCAGTGCTCCATGACCGATCTCACGACGTCCGGGGCCTCGAATGGGACGACATTCACCTACCGAGAATGGTGGGAAGTTATAGTCCAGCATGAACTTCTTGGAATATTCCTCCATCAGGCCATCAACTCGTTGTTCATCCCGGGATGTTCCCAGCGTAATGGATACCAGGGCCTGGGTTTCGCCTCTTTGAAAAAGAGCCGAGCCATGGGTACGGGGCAACAGGTCGACATGGCACTCAATATTACGCAACTCGTCTGATTTACGACCATCAGCACGTGTCCCGGCAATAATCAAGTCGCGCACCACGTCTTCTTCCAGGTCATGCCAGGCACGCTTGAAAGCGGATGGTGAAACAGCATCAGCGGCAGCGGGATCCGGAATAATCTGTTCCATCGCCTCTGCTTTCAGGGACTTGATCGCCTCGGCGCGAGCCAGCTTGCCTTCCGTCTGCTTTTTCTCCTTGAACTGCTCGTAATAAGCGTCCCTGAGCTTCCCGAGCACTCCATCATCTTCTGGCGGAATAAACTCGACTTTCTGGACGTCACACTTGTCTGCCAATTCTCGCTGCAGTTGGCAAATTTCCTTGATCGTCTCGTGTCCGAACTTGATCGCAGCCAGCATTTCATCTTCTGGCATTTCGCGGGCAAAACCCTCGATCATCAGGACCACGTCCTCTGACCCGGAAATGATCATATCCAGGTCACTTTCTTCCAGTTCGTCGTGCGTTGGAAACGCAACGAGTTGACCATCAACCCGTCCGACCCGTGTCGAGGCCACAGGACCTTCAAACGGCATCGGCGAAATCAGCAAGGCCGTTGCCGCACCATTCATGGCCAACACGTCTGCATCATTCTGCCGATCACTGGACAGGACAATACATTGACATTGCACTTCGTCGTTGAAGCCCTTGGCAAACAACGGTCGAATCGGTCGATCGATCAACCGTGACGTCAATGTTTCCTTCATCGTGGGACGACTCTCACGCTTGAGAAATCCTCCTGGGAACTTGCCGGCCGCGGCAGTACGCTCGCGGTAATCACACGTCAAGGGAAAGAAATCAATCCCCGGTCGTGGAGTTCCCGTTGTCGATGCATTCAAAACGACCGTGTCACCATAACGGACAATCACCGTCGCTGAAGACTGTTTCCCAAGGTGCCCCGTTTCAAAACTCAGGGTCTCTTTACCAATTTTCTTTTCTACAATTACCTTCACGTCCTCTATACCTATCTCTCGTTTCTAGGTTCCAATCTTCACAGTTTCGGATCAAGGGATTTTCTATCTCGCCACACCTAGTGACTGCGACAGAGATCGACCACCACAAGTGGCCATAGCTGTACCAACAGCAATCATCATGGGAAGATCTGCAACAAGCACGGTGTTGGCCATGATCTGCAGTGCGAGCAAAGTAATTACTCGAATCACACTGCACCAGGGGAGACGGCCGTGAACGAAATCAACGGATAGATTTCCGCCCTGTTTCGTTATCGAACCTTCGCGGATGTTTGTCACCCTGACAAACCGTCACCAGCTGGTAAATAAAGGGACGCGTAACTACCTGTTACTTGCGAATTCCCAACCGGCCAATGATGTCCAGATACTGCTGAGGATTGACCCGACGTAAAAAATCCAGCAGGCGCCGACGACGACTGACTAACGCCAACAAACCGCGTCGGCTTGCATAGTCTTTCTTGTGAGCTCGCATGTGTTCAGTCAGGCCATTAATCCGCGTGGTCAGAATTGCAATCTGAACCTCCGGTGATCCCGTGTCCCCTTCGGAACGCTTGAAATCCTGGATAACTTCCTGCTTGCGATCTTTAGTAATCGTCATAATCTACTGTTTCTTTCTCTTCGTCCACTGGTCAATGCGTCGCCAACCCTCGTATCTGGTGCGTCGCCTTCCTGCTTGTAAATCTTCCTTACTGCCCTTTCCTATTCTGTGTTTCAGAACAGCTTCTACATATAACTTTTCCACTACAATTTATGCCGTTTAATGTAGCATTCCCTATTTGTTTTGCAACCGTGGTTGTCATTAAACGAGTCTCCCTACGGTTTTTCCTCCAGGCTCAATAATAAAGCCATCGTCGCCCAACTACTGGCAGCAATCGATATAAACTGCGATTTTCCATGCGGAAAACCACTTTCAAAGTACGTTTGGATCGGTTTGGAGCGAGTTTTTACCCGCCAGGAGCCATCTTTTTGTTGCTGCGATTGCAGGTACTGGATTCCCTTCTGAAAAGCCGGATCCTGCCGTTCCAGCCCCCCCACCACATATAAACAGCACAAAACCTGCCCGGTGGCATACGCATCGCTGGTATCTGTCGTCCGTTGTGCCCAGCCACCATCGATTCGCTGTAGTAATCGTAGACTGCTCACCAGACGCTTTGCCACCGGAACATCTTCACCAAGCCACTGACCATGGGGCCGGCGAGCCAGGGGACTGGGAGAACCGCGAAACCCTGCTTGCGCCCAGGAGAATCCTAAAAGCTGAAACACTCGATCCTCCGTCGTCTCGGCAGGAGTTGAACGCAGCCAGGATCGGGCCCGGGCCACCACCTGCTTGAGTTGTTCCGGATCCGACGTGCGGTCTGCCCATTGAATCGCTGCCAGGCTCAAAGCCGTTGCCGTGAAATGGCTGTCTTCCAGGGGCGGACGATGGGTCCCTATCCGCCAGTTCCCTGCGGTGGTTTGCTTCTGATGCAAGTACTGGACAATTGCATCCCGGGTTTCATCCGGTGGAGACGCTGACGCAGCCAGCGTCAACAGTGCGTAACCCGCTGAATAGGAACTGCCGGGAATCCCGGCCCCTTTGCGAATACTGTCTTTTCGCTTCTCGTAATAGTCCCGCGTGAATTTAACTTGTCGAGCAATCATCCCAGACGCTACTGAAATTTTTCGCTGCCGTGCCAGTTGAAAAGTCATCGCGGGTAGCGCCTGGTGGTGACAGGAAAAACATTGGCGTTCCTCGGTATAGACGCGAGCGCTAGCGTCCAACAGCTTCAAGCTTTTCTCGATACGGGATCCGATCTCCAACTCAGCGGCAATCCCGGCCCCGGGCCATGCCACCCATGCCAAGACAACCATGACGCAAACTGATTGAACGTTGCGGTTCATACGATTCATCACCGGTACCTCGCGGAAGCTTCGTTTCTTTCAATCAAGCGCTGCGACCATTGGATTATGGTAATATAGCCGGGTCAAGTATCGGGGATCAGATTATTATTCAAGCTTTCCTGATGGAGAAAGTCACAAGATGCATCACACGCACGAAAGAAAAGATTTCAGACCTGGCGTGGTTCCGATCACCCGACTGAACAGGCTTTCTGTCACACTCCTTACTTTTTGTATTGCTGGTGGAATCATGACTGAACCTTTCGAGAACATCGATCTTGCTCAAGAGTCCCTGGCACAGGGATTCGATCGGCCTTCAGGACCGCCACACCAGGGACGCTCCGTGGTGGTCGCAAGTCATGGCATCGTGGCTGCTAGCCATCCGCTGGCAGCGCAGGCTGGCCTGGACATTCTGAAATCCGGAGGAACGGCAGCCGATGCAGCAATTACAGCCAATGCCATGCTCGGACTTGTCGAACCGATGAGCTGCGGGATCGGTGGCGACCTGTTTGCCATCTACTGGGATAACCAGGAAAAGAAATTATACGGTCTCAACGCCAGTGGCCGCAGTCCCTACAACATCTCTCGTGAATTGTTTCGCAAACAAGGTCTTGCTCACATTCCCATTACGGGACCGTTATCCTGGTCCGTACCGGGTTGCGTCAGTGGCTGGGAAGCCCTGGGAAAACGGTTTGGGGAAAAGAAGTTAGCTGAGTTACTGGCACCAGTCATTCATACTGCGGAAGAAGGGTTTCCGGTCAGCGAGATCATAGCCGGCTCATGGCAGGGCGCAGAAGGCTCCTTGCGCAATCACGCGGGATCCGCCGCAACCTACCTGCTGCAAGGTAAACGCGCTCCTCGATTCGGTGAAATCTTTCGTAATCCCCAACTGGCACACAGTTATCGACTGATCGCCGAGGAAGGTGCACGCAGTTTTTACGAGGGAAGCATTGCCAAGGAACTGGTGCGATTTAGCGAGCAGGAAGGTGGTCTGTTTACAGCCCGTGATTTTCACGACCACACCAGCCAATGGGTCGACCCCGTCTCCACGACCTACCGCGGTTACCGTGTCTGGGAATTACCTCCCAACGGACAGGGAATTGCTGCCCTGGAAATCCTGAATTTATTAGAGCCTTATGACATTCGAAAAATGGGCCCCGGCAATCCCGACTATCTTCACCTATTCGTGGAATCCAAAAAGCTGGCCTTTGCTGACCGTGCTCGGTACTACGCAGATCCGGACTTCGCCGACCTGCCCACTGATCAATTAATCTCCAAGTCCTATGCTCAGCAACAGGGCAAACGAATCAACCTTGAAAAAGCTGCCACCGATGTCCCGGCGGGTGATCCCAAGCTACAGCGGGGAGATACGGTCTACCTGACCGTGGTCGATAAGAATCGCAATTGCTGCTCATTGATTCAAAGCAATTACTTTGGTTTTGGCAGCCAGCTAACACCGCAGAAGCTGGGATTCGCCATTCAGAACCGCGGGGCGCTCTTTGCCCTGGAAGAGGACCACCTAAATCGGCTGGAACCTCATAAACGCCCTTTTCATACCATCATACCAGCCATGGTTACCAAGGATGACAAACCCTGGTTCTGCTTTGGCGTCATGGGAGGAGACATGCAGCCCCAGGGCCACGTCCAAGTACTGGTCAACCTGATCGACTTCCAAATGAACGTGCAGGCAGCTGGTGATGCCGCCAGGGTGCGTCACCTGGGCAGTGCCACTCCCACCGGGATCAAGGCTGACGGTGCGGGAACGGTACTGGTCGAATCCGGAATTTCAAACGCGGCTGTCAAGGAACTCCAACAACGTGGCCATCATGTGCAACGCGCCAAAGGAAGTTTTGGTGGTTACCAGGGAATCCTACTCGATCTCCAGAAGGGTGTTCTGCATGGCGCCACGGAATCACGCAAGGACGGCGCAGCGGTCGGCTACTAACAGCATTATCCCCAAATACTGGGGTCCTGAACCAAGAGTGGAATCCCACATGAACCAACAATCACGACGACAGTTTCTCAAGACCGCAGGAGCCACAGCTGCTCTCCCAGCGAGCCTCACCTTACCCCGGCACCTACAGGCAGGATCTTTCCGCGCTCCTCGGCGTATTCTCTGTGGTCAAATTGGTACCCGCCATGCCCATGCCAGTGGAAAGATGGCGACGATGGTTAAATTCAAGGATGACTTCCAGGTCGTGGGAGTCGTCGAGCCGGATGCAAAACGCCGACAGGCCATGAAAAGCAGTGGCCCTTACCGCAACATTCCCTGGATGACAGAGGAACAGCTGCTGAACACACCCGGCCTGCAGATGGTTGCCGTGGAAACAGAAGTACGGCAACTCATCCCAACTGCCCAACGTTGCATCGATGCAGGCGTTCACATTCACCTGGACAAGCCTGCCGGGGAGTCACTCCCGTCATTTCGTCACTTGCTCGAAACCGCTACAAGCAAGAAACGCGTTGTCCAAATGGGCTACATGTTCCGGTACAATCCCGCCTTCCAGTTCCTGTTCCAGGCAGTTCGAAAGGGATGGCTGGGAAATATTTTTGAGACGCACGCGGTGATCAGTAAAACCGTTGGAAATTCAACACGTCAACAACTGGCCGCTTACCCCGGTGGTTCCATGTTTGAACTGGGCTGTCACCTGATCGATGCAGTCGTCGCCACCCTGGGAAAGCCAAACAAAGTCACGCCCTTCATCCGACGCACGCGGCCCCAGCAGGACTCACTGGCTGACAACCAGTTGGCCGTCTTTGAATACCCACAGGCCACGGCCACGGTCCGTAGCGCACTGATGGAAGTTAACGGTGGACAACGACGACAAATGGTCGTCTGTGGTGACGAGGGAACCATTGCCATTCGGCCACTTGAACCTCCCCAACTGTCACTCACGCTGGCCAAGCCACGAGGAAAGTTTTCAGCCGGTACTCACTCGGTGCCTCTCCCCAAATTCGGCGGTCGCTACGACGGTGATTTCAAAGACCTCGCCCAAATCATTCGTGGCGAGAAAAGTCCGGATTATTCCGCACAACACGATTTAGCCGTGCAAGAGGCCGTTTTGTTGGCAAGTGGCCTGCCAACGCAATAAAACCACTCTTTCTGTCGGTTTCCAGCTACCACAGAAACCAATCACGAATGCTTTATCGGATATTTGTTTGACAAGCACCGTACCGCTCGAGATGATGGAAACCACAGGGGCTTTGCTTATCAAAACAGGAAATCAGTGCCAACCGGGTAGCCGGCATTGCGCAATTCAAATCACCTTCTAACGGGGGTCCAGGCTTGAATGAATGCCGTGCCGCGCACCAGGTGGTCGCAGGAGGATGACTCATGCCCAGCCTCATCGAACCTGATCCAATCACCGTTTCCTGTAAAAGCCGGTTCACCACCCCCGGTGCACCACCATCCATGTTCCTGGAGCTGACGTGAAAGACGAAGCTGAACTAATCCAAGAAGCTCAGCAAGGTGACTCACAATCTTTCGGTGAGTTAGTGCGAACGCATCAGGACCGTCTCTACAATAGCGTCGTGCACGTCGTGGGATGTCCAGAGGAAGCCTACGATGTTGTCCAGGATACATTTGTCCAGGCGATGTTAAAAATCACCTCGTTCAATGGCCAAAGCAAGTTCTATACCTGGATTTACCGAATCGCTTTCAACCGAGCGATGACGATCCAGCGACGCCATCGCCCGACGGTGTCCGTTGAACACTCCCGTGAAACAACCGGCTGGGATCTGCTGGATCCCGCAGATCCACCCGCTGACCTGTTGATACGGCGGGAACGCGTCACCTTCGTTCGGCAAGCACTGACCGAATTAACGGAAGAGCATCGGGCGGTGATGGTGCTGCGCGAGGTAGACCGCTACGATTACGACACCATTGCAACCATCCTGGAGATTTCCGTCGGTACCGTAAGAAGTCGTCTTCACCGTGCTCGATCTCAAATGCGACTCACTTACGAACGCCTGCAGGCTGCCGAAACTGTCGACTCGCAGGTCGATTAAGCCCCTGCGAAACAAATCCTTCAATGCTCGAGCCTTAAACGCTTGCCCGCAGCATCGATGCTTATTGTCACAGCCCCATGGTCGGCTGTCGACCAGACGTGAGCACCACGGTCTCGATATATCTTCATGACCTCAGCCTGCCCTGGCTTTCGGCCACTACTAAGAATCACCCATTCCGGTTGGCTCCATCCGGCAACACGATCAGGAGCACTATGCAAACTGCCGTGGTGCGGTGCCATCAGGATCGAGCAGTCCGGCAACGGGGAAGCCAGCAATCTTTCCAGGCCAGGACCTTCCACGTCACCTGGCAGAATCATGTGTTGTCCCTCGTACGCGGCAGCAATCACCAGGCTGTTTGCATTGTCACTACCAGGCACCCCCTGGTCCGGCGGATGCATAACAACAATTTGCACACCACCCACCCATGTCAAATTACCAGCCTGCAGGTACAGAAACGGCACCTCCCTTTCCTGAACAGCTTGATAAATACTCGGACAGGTTGTCGCCAGTGTTCGGGCCATCACCGCTGGCATCCCAATACTCCGCACCTCGAATCGTTTCAACAGGTAGGGTATAGCATTGTAGTGATCAGCATCTGCGTGTGAGATCAGGATTCTATCCAGTCGCCTGATCCCGCGGGACCAGAGTACCGCAGCAATCCGACGGCCAGCGGTTTCCGGTTTACCCATGGAACCAGCATCATAGAGCCAGTTCTGTCCTTCCGGCATTTCCAGCAAGACGCTCGTCCCGTGTCCCACGGCAATAAAGGTACACCGCAATCCATCTCGTGGACGAAACCACTGACCATGCCAGAGTGGCACAGCAACCCCTCCCACTACCATGAACAGTAGTATCAACAGGCTGCGAAATCCCTGTCGATCACGAACCCGCAACCAATAAAAACTGAGCCCCGCCAGCAAATAACAAAGCAACAATCCAGTGGTAGGCAAGCCGGGCCCCCAGGTATGGCTGCCGTCGAACTCCTGGAACCATTTCACGATCGATTCGATTAGCAGCAGGTTAGCCCGACACACCCAGGCCGCTCCCATCACCAGGACCTGGAACTGACCAAGCCCCAAGACAACTAGACCGCTAAACATCACCAGGACCATCGGAACGTACAAGACCAGGTTCAACACGACACTCGTATAGCTCAGCACATGAAAGTGATACAAAACCAGCGGAGCGGTCGCAGCCCAGATCAACAGGCTCAACCACATTAGTCGGCATCCACGACTAAACAACGCACCGGCAAAGCGATACCACCAGGGACGCGAACGTCGGATCAATTGGTCAAGCGGGTCCGTTTCTTGCGATTTCAGAGATCGCTGTAAACCTCGAGCAAGCGCCAACACAGCCAGGAATGAAAGCTGGGTACCCGGATCAAACAGGCAGCCAGGATTACGTATCAACAACAGCAAACCAGCCAGGGCAATCGTATTGCCCGCAAAAATGGGACGCCCACAAAGACGTGCACCGCAAATAACCACAACCCAAGTAGTCGCGCGACTGACCGGTGAACGACCGCCAGTTAAGATGGCGTAACCAATCGCCAGCATGATCACGATCCACAACATTTTACGTCGACTGACGAAACCCAGTCTCCCCAGGAGCCAGGCACCACTTGCCAAAATGCCCACGTGAAATCCTGACACGACCAGTAAATGAAGCGTTCCCGTCACCAGGAACGCTTCACGACGCCCTGGATCCAGCCGTTCTCTCTGCCCCACCAGGATGGCCGAAGCCAACACTGCCTGCGGCAGCGGCAAGTATTTCTCGAAACGCCGGGTCGCTCGTTGTCGTATCCATTGAACCATGCGAGGCAGTCTTTTCCCGACAGCTGGCTCCAATACTCGAACACCACTCCCCGCTCCACTCAAGCGAACCAATGTCCGTTTCGCACGATAATAATCCGCCACCTGGAATTCCCCTGGATTTTTCGGATCAGTTATCCGTTGTCCCTGAACCCAAAGCTGCAATCGATCACCGGGCTGTACGTAATCCATCGCTCCGGTCAACAAACAGATTGCCTGTCCGGTGGCACGCTTCCAGCGCAACCCATCCCGCACGGCGATCACATCCAGTGTCAGGCGATATTCCGGATCCGCTGTATCAATCGCACCACGATCAGTAACAGGCCCAGGAACCACCACGGGCGTGCCACGCAAAATCGCCTGTAAGGCCAGTGGGCGTGAGATTCCTGTCAAGCAGCGGCCGATTTCCGTGGGCAGGTAAGATGACCAGTAATGATCATGCCAGGTTGCTCCCATCGCAACGATGGCAACCACTAGTGCGCACCAGGCAGGTCGATAGACTCGCCTGAGATAACACCAACACCATATCAGCAAGGCGATCGCTGCTGACCAGCACGCTCCATCTGCCAGGCCACCCGCACACCGATCCATCCAAATCCCGAAGGAGAAGCCTGCCACAATAACCACCAGGGGCTGATAGCGACGCGGTCGCAATGGCATTTCGTGGTCTTTCCTTACGCCGGGTTCAGCCAGGTCCCGCATAACTTTCTCCGCTACCTCACCATCATTCAGACTGCCCGATTGAATCCAACCGTAATTATCGCGGAAGAGGTGACAACAGTAGGTCACCCTTTCGAAGCAGACTTCCTCCCGACTGTGCCATGTTCATCAGGACTAGCAGACAGGCTGCAACCAACGCGTGACCAGCTAATAAAAGCCGTAGTTGCATCTGGTCAACCGTTTCCAAGACGGTTACATTTGGCAACCGGGGAGGAGATTAATTCGTGATTTCAACAACCTGGAAACGGTATCGCTGCAAATCCTGGGGGCAACGTCTGGGCCAGTCTTTCACAGGACTTAGCCTGACAGGTGCCTTCGTCCTCTCCCTGGTAACACCTGCCAGTTTCTGCCAACAGCCTACGCCTGATCAGGTCACCCCCTCTGCCAGGACATCCCCCCGACGTCCTGGACGCTTGTTACCCCGGAGACGCTCTCCGTCGATTCGATCCCAACGCTCCCGCGGAAGAAAACCAATGGCCTCATTCGAATACCCGCCAACTCACCGTTCTGACCAGGTGGACAACTACCATGACACGACCGTTGCTGATCCATACCGCTGGTTGGAAGACGTTGACAGCCAGGAAACCCGTGACTGGGTCAAGGCCCAGAACCAACTCACCTTCTCCTACCTGAAACAGATACCGGCCCGTCCGAAAATTCGTGAACGGTTAACCAAGTTGTGGAATTACGAGCGATTCGGACTGCCCGCCAAACGTGGTGCTTACTATTTCTTCACTCGCAACAATGGCCTGCAAAATCAAAGTGTGCTCCACGTAGCTGAAACGTTGGACGGACCGGCACGCATCTTGCTGGACCCCAACACGTTGTCAGACGAAGGAACAGTAGCCCTTGCGAACTGGGTTCCGAGCCCCGATGGCAAACTGTTGGCATATGGCCTGGCAGCCGATGGTTCCGACTGGCGAGAATGGCGAGTGCTCCATGTTCACGATGGTCAAATGACCATGGATCATCTCGAGTGGATCAAATTCTCCAGTGTCTCCTGGACCGCCGACAGCCAGGGATTCTTCTATAGTCGCTACGATGCTCCGCCCGAGGGAAAGCAATTCACTGGAACCAATTATTTTCAGAAGCTTTATTACCATCGTCTCGGTGACCGCCAGGAGCAGGACCAACTTATCTACGAGCGTCCTGACCACAAGGAGTGGGGATTTGGCGGCTACGTTACAGACGACGGTCGTTACCTGATCATCTCAGTATGGAAAGGAACGCTGCGCAAGAATCAACTGCTTTACAAGGACCTCACCAAGCCCGATTCCTCGGTCGTCGAATTATTAACTGGCTTTGATGCAGAATACGATTTCGTTGGCAACGATGCAGAGCATTTCTGGATTGCCACCGACCGGGATGCCGCGCGGCGGCAGGTGGTTCGAATTTCACTGGAGAACCCAGCCCCTGAGCACTGGCAATCGATCCTGAAAGAAAGTGAGCACGTCCTGGAGAACATTCAACTGGTTGGCCAACGGCTCCTGGCCACCTATCTCAAGGATGCGCATTCATTGGTCCAGGTATTTAGCCTGGAGGGAGAACTCGTTCAACAGTTGGAACTCCCGGGTATTGGATCAGCCCGCGGCTTCGGTGGTCGGTCGACCGACCAGGAAACTTTCTATACTTTCACGAATTACACCACGCCTTCCACGACCTATCGATTTGACATTTCGAACGGGACGAGCGTCATCTATCGTCAGCCGAAAGTCCTCTTTGATCCCCAGGACTATGAAACCAGGCAGGTATTCTACCGCAGCAAGGATGGCACTCGCATTCCGATGTTCATTTCTTACCGCAAGGGAATGGGGGATCCATCACAACGTCCTACCATCCTTTACGGCTACGGCGGATTTGACATTTCATTGACCCCGGGCTTCTCGGTTGCCAACCTGGTATGGATGGAACGTGGCGGCATTTACGTTGTCGCAAATCTTCGTGGTGGTGGTGAATACGGACGGGCCTGGCACGAAGCGGGCATGCTGGCTAATAAGCAAAACGTTTTTGACGACTTCATGGCAGCGGCTGATTTCCTGGTCAGCGAAGGTTATACCCGGCGCGATCAACTCGCGATTCGGGGAGGCAGTAATGGGGGCCTGCTGGTCGGTGCTGTGATGACGCAGCGACCGGACTTGTGTGCCGCAGCCCTGCCTGCAGTTGGTGTGATGGACATGTTGAGGTACCACAAGTTTACGATTGGCTGGGCCTGGGTCTCGGAATATGGCTCTTCAGATGACCCGGACCAGTTCGCCAACCTACTTCGATATTCACCTTTGCATCGACTCACAACTGGAACGCAATACCCCGCCACGCTGGTCACCACAGCTGACCATGATGACCGAGTCGTGCCTGGCCACAGCTTCAAATTTGCCGCCGCCTTGCAGCATGCGAATCGAGGAACCAATCCTGTCTTTATTCGCGTCGAATCGAAGGCAGGGCACGGTGCCGGCACACCCACCAGCAAGCAAATTGAAATCCAGGCAGACATCCTAGCGTTCCTTGAAAAAGTACTCCAAGCCAAGGATTCCGACTAGTTCCAACTCATCGATAATTTCCGTTCCCTCCCCTGCGATACCTACCCACTCCAAGGAGACCATTCATATGAAACTGGGGCTCATCAATTCCGCCTGGGTGCAAGCCAACCGGGGCACGGCCTACGGTCTCCAGCAGACCAAGGAAATTGGTTTCGATACCGTCGACATCTTTGTTGACCCCCTGGAAACGGATATTCGAGAACGCCGCCTGATTCGCGACGAATGTGCAAGGTTGGACCTGCCCATTGTTTCGATCGCCTGCGTGGCAGTCGGGCTCATCGATTTCAATCCCACGGTCCAACGATTTCACCTGGACCGGGTCAAGGCTTACCTGGATCTTGCCTACGAATACGATGCTGACAACGTCCTGCTCGTGATCGGCGAATACATCTGGAATCGGGAAGTCATTCCTCCCGAAGAACAGTGGAAGACAGGGGTCACACACTGTCGAGAGCTGGGCGATTACGCGGCTGATCTAGGCGTCCAGATTGCCCTGGAACTGGAACCCTTCCCGCTGTCCCTGGTCAATGATGTAGATTCCATGGTTCGTTTCCTGGACGATTGCAATCATGAAGCCGTCCACGCAAATATCGATATCTCGCATCTACTCCTGGCCGATGTGGATGCCAGTGAACTGTCGAAACTCAAGGGCAAGGCAATTCACGTTCATATTTCTGACTGTGATGGAAAAGTGCATGGAGATCTCCCACCTGGTCGTGGCGTTGTTCCCTTTGCACCTTACCTTGAGGAAATCAAGAAACTGGAAATTGACGGAGCCATTTCCGTGGAACTTGAGTACTCTCCGGAACCGGACAAGATCGGCCAGTGGGTCGAGGAAGCATACGTGGAAACAGCGAAGCTCATGCAGGCAGCCGGACTACGAGACGAACCCTAGTCAACAAAGTCACCATCATGACGTCACCTTCCTCAATTGAACTCGACTACCTGCCGCCATTACCGGCAGAACTCAATACCCCAATTGGTTGTATTGGCGCCGGATTCATCATGGCGGATTGCCACCTGGTCGCTTACCGGCAAGCTGGTTTTAACCCGGTCGCGATTGCATCGCGTACCCCCGCCCATGCCAACAAGGTTGCCCAGCGACATGGCTTGAAAGCCTACGAAAGTTACCAGGAGATGGTACGGGACGCCGCAATTGAGATCGTCGATATCGGGGTTCCTCCCGACCATCAACGGGACGTCATCCGGGACGTCATCGCCCATGGCCAGGGAATCCGAGGTATCCTTGCCCAAAAACCACTGGGAACCAGTTACCAGCAGGCACAGGAAATCGTCCAGATGTGTGACGATGCCGGGATCACCCTGGCAGTCAACCAAAACATGCGTTACGACCAATCGGTGCGTGGCTGCAAAGACCTGCTCAATCGTGGCTGCCTGGGCGACCCTGTCTTTGCCAGCATTGACATGCGAGCGATTCCCCACTGGATGCCCTGGCAACAACGACTCGGATGGGTAACCTTGCGAATCATGTCCATTCATCATTTGGACACCTTCCGCTACTGGCTGGGAAATCCAGAGCGGGTTTTTTGCAGTGTGCGGCCAGACCCTCGTACCTCAACCCAGTTTGCCCACCAGGATGGTATCTGTCTCTACATTCTCGAATATGCGGACGGAGCCCGGGCAGCGTCCTGGGACGACGTCTGGAGCGGACCGGCGCGGGAAGGGGCGGCAGCAGACCTGGGAATTCACTGGCGACTGGAAGGCACCGAAGGAATGGCCCGAGGCACGATTGGCTGGCCCGAGTACCCGGCGCGGAGCCCCAGCACGATTGATTACACGACCATCGGCGGCGGGGAAAACTGGCACCAGCCTCGTTGGGAAGAGGTCTGGTTTCCAGATGCCTTCGTAGGTCCCATGGCTCAGTTAATGATTGCCCTGGAACAGCAGCAAGAACCCGAGATCAGCGGGCGAGACAACTTGCAAACCATGGCACTGGTCGAAGCGTGCTATCTTTCTGTTGCCGAGCATCGGGCCGTTGGATTGGATGAGATCACGAACCCAGCGGCCACAGGTCTCTAGGGAACCTCGTGTACGCTGACCACGTTATGAGCCAACGGTGCCAGGCCCGTACCGACAACAAAGACCACCCGATCTCCACGCTGCAGGCATCCATCGGCCAACCCCCAGGCTTCGATGGCCTGGCGGATATCAGCTTCTTCCCCCAGTGGTACTCCACGCAAAGGGATGATGCCCCAGAACAGCGTCAGCTGGCACAGAGTCTGTTCGGAATCGCTAATTCCCACGGCTGGAATCACATCACGCTGCTTGGCCTTGATACGCGCAGTTTTCCCCGTGTGCGTGGCAATTACCACGAGCTTCGCTGCCAGTTGCGTGGCGATTTTTGCTGCCCCAAAAACAACAGCCCGTGTTACCGGATGCACCTCTGCCGTTTGTGTTGGTCCAGGAACCTGCATGTTCGTTTCATTCATTTCCCGTTCGGTTTCCAACATGATGCGATTCATCATCTCAACGCTTTCGCACGGATACTCACCAATCGCCGTTTCCCCGGAGAGCATGCACGCATCGGCGCCATCCAGGATAGCGTTGGCAACATCGGTTACCTCGGCACGCGTGGGCTGTGTCGACCGATGCATACTGTCTAGCATCTGGGTCGCAACGATCACCGGCTTGGAGTATTGCTGGCACACCCGGACAATTCTTTTCTGAACCATTGGTGTCTGGGCGACATCAATTTCCACGCCCAGGTCCCCTCGCGCCACCATGACGCCATCTGCCGCGTCCACGATTTCTTCCAGCACCTCGAGGGCTTCAGGTTTTTCGATCTTGGCAATTATCATCGCTGGCGAACCTTCACTAGCAACTAATTGTTTAAGCCGTTCAATTTCTTCCGCCGAACGCACGAAACTCAGGCTAATGAAATCCACCTTGTTCTCGGCAGCCCAGACAGCGTTTTCATGATCAGCCTCCGTGATCGCGTTTACTCCCAGTTTCACACCTGGCAGATTGATACCCTGGCGGCTGCGAATGGCACCAGGTTGAACCACGATACAATGAACGGCACCCGGCTCCTTGCGTGTCACTCGCATACTCACCTGGCCATCGGCCAGCATCACGAAATCACCCTCGGACAACTCGTCGACGAGGGATGGATAATTACTGGTCAATTCAGAAATATCATTCGACTGATCCTCCGCTACGAAGCAAAAGGCATCACCTCGATGACACTCAATCACATCGACTGGAAGTTTACCCAGGCGAATCTTTGGCCCCGCCAGGTCAACCAGGATCCCGATGGGCCGACCATGCTGAAGACTAAGTTGTCGAATATTCTCCACGGCTCGCTGGTGTTCTGTCCGCTCGCCATGAGCCATGTTGAGCCGAAATACATCGACTCCTCGTTTCACCAGATCTGTCAGTGTCTGCAGATCAGCAGACACTGGCCCCACGGTAGCAACGATTTTTGTGCGAGCTCGCTGTAAATGAGGTTCGCTGATAGACATTTCCGATACCGTGTCCGTTGACGTTATGTGAAGCGACCGACAGAATGATCAGTTGCTGTGTTATATATCGGTTCCAACCTTTCGGGAACCAGTCCGCCGGGAGCAGTATGCAGAACCCCGCTCAATCTCCGCAGAATACGACTTCCGGCAACCGGGCCCGGCAATTTATTCGTGCAGCTTGCTGGGCCGCCCTCCTGACCGTGCTGGTTTCAGTCTGCATTCTTGTGATCCGTGTCCGCGGTGGCATGACATCCGTAGACGCTGACACGCTGGCGGCAGCTGAAAAAAAATGGCAGCTCGCCCAGCTGCTGAACTATGATCTCGAGGTCCATATCAGTGAACGCCACAAACGTCGTTTACGAATCCAGGTGCGAGATTCGCAAATCACTGCCCTCTGGCGTAATGACCTGCCTATCCAGGGAAATCGAGGATACCAGGCCTGGACCGTAGAAGGCATGTTCCAAACCATTCGAACCGATGTGAATCAACAACTTCAGCTCGCAACACCGACACCTGATACACGCCTGAACAACCTGACCGTACGTGCCTCGTTCAACCCGACCCATGGTTTTCCAGAACGTTACATTCGCATTGAACACAGGCAGCAAGGAAATAATCCCGAGATCTCCTGGAAAGTCATCTCGTTCATACCGCACAAATCTTGACCCCCAGGGGATACCGCACCTACCGATTTATCCATCGTTCCGTAGCACAATCGATCATGCACCACTACACTGAAACAAATCCGTTCACTGTTTATTCCGGACAACAAACCTGGCAGGGTGAAAGTCCATGAAATACTGGCAAGACAAAGTTGTCGTAGTGACAGGTGGCTCCTCTGGCCTCGGGCTGGTCTTAAGCCAATCCTTTGTCGCTGCAGGCTGTCAGGTCATCCTGGCGGCACGTGGACCAGAACAGGGATCCCAGGCCGTTAAAACCATCGAGACTGGAAAAGCCCGCTTCGTGGCAACGGATGTCACCGATTCCGCTTCGGTCAACCAACTGGTGGAAAACGTAATCCAGCACGAAGGGCGGATCGATGTCTGGGTAAACAACGCCGGACGCAGCTCACGTGGCCTTGCCCAGGAAACCTCGGTCGAGGAATTCGAAGAACTACTGCAACTCAATTTTCTCGCCCTGGCACGATGTAGCCAGGCTGCCATTCCTCAGCTGATCAAGAGCCGCGGCCACCTCGTCAATATTGGCTCACTCTCCTCCAAGACCGCTTCGCCCTACATGGGCGGTTACGCGGCCAGCAAGTTCCCGGTCGCTGCCTATTCCCAGCAACTACGTCTGGAACACTCGTCAAGCTCACTACATGTGCTGCTCGTCGCACCGGGTCCCATACGACGCCAGGACAGTACACCACGTTACCAGGATCAAGCGCGGGACCTCCCGGAAACTGCCGGAAAACCAGGGGGTGGTGTCAAACTCAAGGGAATCTGCCCTCAACGATTAGCAGATAAAATCTTGAGGGCCTGCCAACGTCGAAAGCCCGAGTTGGTAGTACCCGGATATGCCCGCTTTCTTTTCGCGCTGGCTCAGCTATGCCCAGGATGGGGAGACTGGATTGTCCGTAAAATGACCGGATCCCGAGGTGCCAAGCAGGCCCACAACGCGGACTGAAGCCGTCAAATCTGCTTGCGTTCGCTTGAAACTGCTGGATGGTACGTCTAAGATGCGCAGTCTGATTTCCAGCCACGCAGCCCAAAGGAATTCCCGGTATGAAACTGCTGAAACTACAAGTCCTGGCCCAACCTTTGCTCGTTCTTATACTGGCTTTTACTGCCCTGCTGGGTACCTGCCAGGCTGCTGATCGCAGCCCGAACATCGTTATCATTTTCGCTGACGATCTCGGCTATGGTGACCTGGGCTGTTTTGGAAACCCGACCATCCAGACGCCACACCTAGATCGCATGGCACGTGAAGGAATGAAACTCACCCAGTTTTACTCAGCGGCACCGGTCTGTACCCCCAGTCGCGCTGCCTTGATGACCGGCAGACTGCCCGCTCGCAGTGGTATGTGCAGCAACAAGCGGCGTGTGCTGTTCCCGAATTCCAAGGGTGGAATTCCAGCCCGGGAAATCACGCTGGCAGAAGCTCTGAAGACCAAGGGATATGCAACGGCCTGTATTGGCAAATGGCACCTGGGCCATTTAAAGCCCTTCCTCCCCACGTCCAATGGGTTCGATTCCTACCTGGGCATTCCTTACTCCAATGACATGGATCGTATCGCCACCGCTCCCAAGGGACGCGCTGCCTTCCTGAATCCCAAGATCGAGTACTGGAACGTACCGCTAATGCATAATACGGATATCATCGAGCGGCCAGCTGAACAAACCACGATCACGCGGCGTTACACGGAAGCTGCCATCGACTTCATCGAGCAACAAAAAGACCAGCCGTTTTTCCTTTATCTGCCACATAGCCTGCCCCACGTACCCCTGTTTCGATCCAAGGCATTTGCAGGACAAAGCCGGCGTGGGCTGTACGGTGATGTCATCGAGGAAATTGATTGGAGTGTTGGCCAAGTACTCAATACCCTGAAACGGTGTGGTGTCGACAAGCATACGCTGGTCTTCTTCACCAGTGACAACGGTCCATGGCTCACGTTTAACGAACATGGTGGTTCTGCCGGCCTACTACGAGATGGCAAGGGCAGCACCTGGGAAGGAGGCATGCGGGAACCAACCCTCGCCTGGTGGCCTGGTACCATCAAGCCGGCCTCGGTTTCAGCGGCTGTCAGCAGTACCATGGACATCTATGCAACCGCCATGAAGCAGGCCAATATCCCCTTGCCTACGGATCGTACCCTGGACAGCCATGACCTGACCCCGGTCCTCACCGGCACCGGCAATAGCAGCCGCGAGCTGTTGTTCTACTATCGCGGCTACCGCTTGATGGCCGTTCGCAAGGGGCCCTGGAAGATGCACTTGATGACCCAGAATGCTTACGGTCAGCGTGAGCCGGTAAAGCATGATTCACCGCAACTCTATCACCTGGAACATGATCCCAGCGAAAAGTATGAAATCGGCAAGAACCATCCCAAGGTCATCGCCGACCTACTCAAGGATATCAAGCGACATCAGCAGGCCATGAAACCAGCTCCCTCGCAACTGGAGCTGTAATCCGCTGACCTTGCTCCTTGCATGCCCTGCCTGAATCTGGCACTATATTTAATCGGTCTCATTTGACGACCATTCATTCCTTTGTCTCACGCTACTACGGAAGATCTAATATGTCCGCATTTCCTGGAATCGAAAAAATCGCCTACGAAGGTCCTGACACAAAAAATCCCCTGGCATTCCGCTGGTACAACGAGGATGAAGTTGTCGAAGGCAAAACGATGAAGGACCATATGCGGTTCAGTGTTGTTTACTGGCATACGTTCCGTGGCACGGGTGCCGATCCCTTTGGTGCCCCTACCATGGTCCGACCGTGGGAAGACGGCACCGATTCCGTCGAGAACGCAATTAACCGCGCACGCGTGGCTTTCGAATTCATTGAAAAACTTGGCGCCCCATATTACGCCTTTCACGATCGCGACGTGGCTCCCGAAGGTGACACACTGGCTGAATCTCACAAGAACTTTGATGCCGTCGCTAAGGTCCTTAAGGAAGAACAGGAACGGACGGGAATCAAGCTGCTCTGGGGTACGGCCAACATGTTCAGTAACCCACGTTACATGCATGGAGCCTCCACCAGTTCCAACGCCGATGCGTTTGCCTACGCTGCCTCGCAGGTCAAGAAATGCCTGGAAGTCACCAAGGAACTCGGAGGAGTCAACTATGTCTTTTGGGGTGGCCGTGAAGGTTACCAAAACCTCTACAATACGGACCTGCAGCGTGAACTGGATCACATGGGACGGTTCATGCACCTGGCAGTCGACTATGCCAAGCAAATCGGCTTCACCGGCCAATTCCTGATCGAGCCCAAGCCCAAGGAACCCACCAAGCATCAATACGACTCCGATGCAGCCGCCTGCCTGAATTTCCTCCGGGCTTATGACCTGATGGACGACTTCAAGTTAAACCTCGAAACAAATCATGCCACCTTGGCTGGCCACACCATGATGCATGAACTTGACTACGCAGGTGGCCAGGGAGCTCTTGGATCGATCGACGCTAATACCGGTGATCTCCTGCTAGGCTGGGATACGGACCAGTTCCCTACGGACATCTACCTCACCACGCAGTGCATGCTTATGATCCTCAAATACGGAGGACTGGGCGCCGGTGGTGTTAACTTCGATGCCAAAGTAAGGCGAGAGAGTTTTGAACCGATCGACCTGTTCCATGCCCATGTGGGTGGCATGGATGCCTTCGCACGTGGACTGAAAATCGCTGCAGCCATCCGTGAAGACGGCGAGCTTGCCAGCTTCGTTAAGCAACGATATAGCAGCTGGGACAGTGGCATCGGCGCTGATATCGAATCCGGCTCAGCCGATTTTACAACCCTCGAAGCCTACATGCTCGAGCAAGGTGAAATCCAACCCAACGAAAGTGGTCGCCAGGAAATGCTCGAGCACCTGGTTAACCGATACCTGTAAGCAGTGTACGCTGCCAATCAACGGTAACCATTGAGCCTAGAGCACTTCCTCGATGTAAATCGCGTCCGCAATCAACCAACGTGAACTGGCGTCATCCGTCAGCTCTACTGCCAGCGTTCCGTTGGTGATTGTAAACGTCCCCAGGTTCTTCCAGGAAACCTGCTCGATCACTGCGTCATTGGGTGCCACTTTCTGGTTAACATCGACGGTACTTAACTGCTGGGCCCCGTTGTAAACCGTGTACGGTGCATCTGACGGACGATAGGACGCCACAGTCCAGGTCACGTACACGCGGTAATCACCTGCATCCAGATTATCAACCGTCCAACGCGCGATCTCACTACCCGTACCATTCGCGATGTAATGAAGGTCACCGCCATGACCGGAATAAGGATAATTTGACCAGCCCGACGTGGCCGTAAAGCCCGCATCTCCGTTATCAATCAATTTGGTAAACGGATCGTCAGCCACTGTCGCCTGCAACACGAAATCAAACGGATTCTCATCACCGTCATCATTGACCAGTTGCAACGTCGCATTCAACGTCCCGGCACTCTCGGCCGTAACCGTGACCGCGAATGTCGTCGACTGGTTGCGAGGTAATGTCGTCAC
>Ga0163108_10000219_pt1 | contig 42559 bp, 40 predicted proteins | sample Fk1155metaG_FD_109644 | JGI IMG/M metagenome (GOLD analysis project Ga0163108, IMG submission 109644) | Marine microbial communities from the Central Pacific Ocean - Fk160115 155m metaG | ecosystem: Environmental > Aquatic > Marine > Oceanic > Photic zone | place: The Central Pacific Ocean...
TCGTTGTTGCACTACCGCTCTGTTGCCTTCGACAATCATTTGTCTGACGTCAAGAGCGAACGGTTTAGAAATATCAAAAGTGTTTCTCACAGTGTCGCCTCCAAGTTCGAGTAGAACTTGTTCGCCGAACACCCTCCCCTCGCTGTCAGTTCGAACAGCGAAGCCTTCCCCAGTCGCCACACTCCGGGGAAGCTGCCAAACAATGTCTTCAGCCAGACATTCCTTGATGGTTGAGAGATCAGCAGTGGTAAGGGCTTCGTAATAGCGTTCGATAAGTGCTCGGGTTTCTTCGGTCTTCATGGTTGTTAGTTCATCCTATGGATCGATCAATACACCGGGATTAAGAATACCGTTGGGGTCAAGATGCTTCTTTACCGCTCTCAAAGATTGAGCGAAGAGCTCCGGACGCTGAACGTCGTAGGCATTAGGTCTATGCATTCTGCCCACCGCATGGTGATGAGTTGACGTTCCTCCAGCGGCGACGAGCGCTTCGTTTGCTGCGTCTTTGATCGTTTGCCATTGCTCCAATTCAGATCCCTGAGCACCCATGCCCGACCAGCTGTAATACGGAGCAGGACCGTCGGGGTACACATGCGTGAACCGGCATGACAGCGAGTGATGTTCCCCGAACGTGGCCTGCAGGGCTTGGCCGACCGCAGTTCTCACAGCGTGATCGAATTCGGGCCAGCGATCCCAAGTGATCGCGGTCTCAAAGGTGTCCGCCACAAGCCCGAGCGACGTCTCGACACCGTTACCTACTCCTATAAAGGCGTCTCGCCAGGCGCCCACGGCGCCGGCTCGGCCCGTCGGGCTTCCCGTTCCATCATCAATTTGAATTTCGTCGTCGGGAATGACTCCGCCAGCGTCACGAGCGATTTCTACGGCTTGGGCAATGTTGTGACGCTGAGTGAGCTCGGCACTTTCGAAGGCGACGATCACCAATGAACTGTTGCCGTCCAGACCAGCGGCTCGTTGAGCCTCTTCAGGATCGAGAATTCGCAGGTTGGCGGGCCACAATTTCGCCTGAACGATATTCCTCACCGCTTCGTATCCAGCTTCCCAGGACGGAAACAAAATGCCCGCCGTCGCTCTGAACGAAGGCCGTTTCTGAATGCGCATCCATGCTTCCGTGATGATGCCGAGAATTCCTTCCGAACCAATCACCATGCGGTCCGGACTTGGGCCCGCTCCAGATCCCGGTAACCGCCGCGATTCCCACCATCCAGCTGGGGTGATCATCCTTGTCGACTCAACGAATTCATCAATATGGGTGTGGTTGGTTGCGTAGTGGCCACCCGAGCGAGTTGCGATCCATCCCCCCAATGTCGAAAAGCGAAATGACTGCGGGAAATGGCGCAACGTGTATCCGTGCGGTCGTAACTGATCTTCCAGGTGTGGTCCAAATACTCCGGCCTGAATTCGCGCTGCCCGGGATACTTCGTCAACTTCAATGACCTGATCTAACTGGTCTAGGGAAATCACGACCGTAGGCCCACGGTCTTCGGGAGGATTCAAACCCCACACAACCGAAGAGCCTCCTCCGTAGGGCACCGCCACGTATTGGTTCTCGTTACACCAGTCCAACGTTGCTGATACTTCGTCCTCGTTGCGTGGATGCGCCACCACGTCAGGAGGGTTGGGGAAATCGAGATTGAAGGCTCGGACTCGTTCGGTGAAGTGAGCGCCGTATGTGTAAGTAACACGTTCATAAGTCGAACTCGAACACCAGTCGCTGATCAGGTCGGGAACGTTGATGCGTGGCGCTCGAAGTTCCGCGTCCTCAGCTTTTGGAACCGGGCGTGCATCGACCGCGGTTCCATATCGCTTTGACAAATCTTCCGCGAGTTTTGTTCTCTCGGCATCGGTCGGCTCTTCCGACTCCATGCACCAAGCCCAGAACGATTTACGATCGGTCATTGTCGGTCCTTTAATTTGAGCGCCGATTCGACCCTAGTTGAGGTCCGCAGTCAGGGCCTCAGTGTCACGACGCTTTTGGGTCTAACGGAGGAAATCCTCAGATCGGTCATCGCTAAGCATGTCGTTGTAGTCGAGTTCCAAGTGTTGTTGCAGCAGTTCGTGGAAGTGACGCAGTTTGGTTTCTTGATAGTTGGCTAAGCGAACTCGTTGACTAGCAAGGTTTTTCAGTCCCTGCTGAACCTTGCTCAGATTGTGGCAATCCTGATTGAAGACTTTGGCTAGGAGTCCTAGTTGTGGAGCTTGTGTCCAATCCTCATCGGCTTCTAACCAGTGAATCGGCGCTGGGGCTGGTCTGTCTTCTCCGGTCGGCGACGGCAAGAACAACATGCATTCGAAGATGCATTGATCCGGGTCGTCTCCCTTGGGCCTGAAACGGTATTGAATCGGATTGACGCAGCTCCACGGGTGCCAGTTAGGGAAGACAGAAAAGAAAATCGAGTCGATCATTTCCGCGTCACAGATGGCGTCTACATCCACAAACTCCGCTTGCTCACCTAGGAGACTTCGAAATTGTGCTCGTTTCGTGTCTGCCAATTCAGCACGTTGTGCCGCCAGGTTGGTGCGAGACGTGGCCGGCACGGGCACTTCTTCGAAGTCGGGTAGTTGTTTGCCGCCCACCCAGAGACAGAGATGGGGGTCTGCGTGAGTGATATCACCATGTATCCAGCGGCCGTCGGAGTGAAATTTGCTTTCGTTGCCAGCTTCATCGAATACTCGCACCAGGTCTTCTTCGATGCGTTCGTAGATGTGTCCGCTTAAGGGGTGACGAAATCTTGTGTAGAGCCGCCCATCGGGATCGGCTTTCCAATCGGCAATGCCAGCGAGATGCGGGCTTGGTATCGATGATGGGGACATGGCCCGAGAAAAGTTGCCGAAAACGTCGTAGCGGCTGTTCGCGTCCCCTATTGCCTCCAACAACGTCGGATGGGTCGCTATGACGTGGTACGACTCCATGAAGGCTTCTTGGCAGACCTTCCAATTGCATTCAATAGTTTTCGCGACATGGACAGCTTTGTATCGCCGGTCGAGCGGGAGAGTGGTTTGGTGACTGGGAAAGTCCCCCAAAAAATCACTAAAGGACTCACATGAGGGATCGGGGTTGATAAAAACGAAACCGCCATACCGCTCGACGCGAGCTTGGGGAAGGCTCAGATTCTGAGGATCAAGGTCGGGAAAGTCCCACTGGCCCGGGATCTCCTTTACTGAACCGTCAAGGTTCCAGCACCACCCATGGAATGCGCAGCGGAGGTTCGGGAAACATTTTCCGTCAACCTCGCGAAGTTTCCGGCCTCGGTGAAGGCACGAGTTTCGGTAGGCACAAATGTCGTCGGGATCAAGTCCAGTTCGCACAAGCAGGAAGGAAAGGTGCGCAATGTCGTATACGACATGGTCACCGACTTCAGATAACTCGTCTTCGTGACAGGCAAGTTGCCACACCCTTGACCACAGCTTTTCGACTTCTAGCTCATGAAAAGCCCTGGAGTAGTACACCCACGCTGGCACCTCGGTTGGACCGGGCTGCATGGGTGACTCATCTATTAGGTAGGCGGGTACAGAACGAGAATCCGAGTGAAGAAGTTCGGTGTAGCTAATTCCCTCAGATCGGTTCGTTCCCGTGACTGTCTCAACCATGATCTGGCACCTCCTTCGCGGAAACGGTGACGTCTAAACGTTGAAGTCCACGCAGCACAAAGCTTGGGTGATAGCGCAGCTGATCAGAGTTAGAGACCTCAATAGATTCCAATCTGCGACCCATCTCTTCAGCCACAATTCGCGCTTCAAGCCTTGCGAGCCCGGCACCGACACAGAAATGGGGGCCACGACCGAAGCTTAGGTGCGCCGCACTATTTTCACGGCCAGGCTGGAAAGCATCCGGGTCCTCCCAGACACTTGGATCGCGATTAGCTGCCGCATACAGCAGAACCATCCGCGAACCTGCCGGAATGAACTCCGAACCGACTTCCACATCCTCGGTAGCAATACGGAACATGCCCTGTGTCGGCGCAGCCAGACGCAGGGCTTCCTCGGCGACCTCGCCGCCACGTTCTGGTTCAGATTTTAGGGCTTCCCACTCGCTTCGATTTTCGGCCAGAAGACGAAACATTTCGCCAAGCAAGTGAGTCGTTGTTTCGTTGCCTGCGACAAGTAATTGTTGGATGATGCTCAACATTTCATTGACGTTGAGGGGAACCCCTTCTAACTCTTCGGCGGCTTCTGAATCATCTCTTTCAATGGTGGCGCCCACCAACGCTGTCAAGAGATCATCCTGTGGTGTGATTCGTCGCCGTTCGAGTTGTTCCGCAAAATATTTTTGGAACTCGATTACCTCTCGTTCGGCCTCCAACCGTTCATCAATGGAAATGTTTGTGCCGATTCCAGCCACAGAAGCGTCACTCCATCGCTTGAAGTCCTTCAACCGGTCGTCGGGAACGTTGAGTGCCTTTGCTATCACTCGAACCGGCAGGGGTACAGCGAAAGACTCAACGAAATCAATCGAAGCACCATCTGACGATGCTTGGATCAGATTGTCTAATAGTTCAGCGGTGAGGCCGCGGACCACTGGTTCCAGATTGGCGATCGCCTTTGGGCTAAAGGCTTGAGTCACTAGACGGCGATAGCGGGTGTGTACGGGCGGGTCAACCGTAAGCATCGTTCCAACCGGTTCATATCCGCCCTCGTCCTCATACAGTTGCTTAAGGCGTTGAGAGAATTCTGAATTGCCTTCCATGGAACCAGTGTCGAATCGAGACGAGAAGTGGGAATGGTCAAGCGCGGCATCGGCAACGTCGGCGTGGCGGGTGACCAAGAAGAGCGAGCCACCCATTGCCCGCGTCTCATAGGCAGCGGTTTCTTGCCGCATCATCGCGTAGTACATGTGGGGGCACTGTTGAATCTCAGGGTCAAAAATATTGAATTCGTCGAGCTGGGTGTTCGAAGTGTCCGAGGATTCAGTCATGGATGAGCCAGTCGCCAATAGAGTGCTGAATCGGTAGCCACGTGTTTAATCTGCCCGCGGAAGCGGCGACACCCGAATCGCTCATAAGGCAATCCTAATTTGTGTTTCGAGCCTGTCATACAGGTAGTGGAACCGAAATAAAACGTCGGCGAGACCCCAAATAATAGTCGCCACAGCAACGGAGATTCCAAAGCGCAGGGGAGCGCGGTCGGTGAATAACGCGATCAACAGTTCGATGTTTGGTCTACTTGACGTAATTACTATCTAGAGTCAGAGATGAGAGAATGCACTGCGTCGCAGTTTGCGGTGAGAAGCGGGGCGATGATGGCGGCTAAGCGAACCTTGAGGCGTTTAGGAAAAATCGCGGCAACGATTATTACGCTCGGCCTCGTTTTGGGCCTACGAGATCTTCGGCGCGACAGGAGAAAGAAAGGGACGGCTCCATCTACTCGATGACGGGTGACATACTTCCCTCGGATCGGGTGTTGGTGCAGGAGACAACAGTGAATTGCCCGACATGGGTAGATCCCCCTGAAGGAGGTCGGGCTAGTTATGGCTGAAATCATCGGCGCTCATCTCGTGGGCAGTGCGCCCGTGGATGATCCAGACCAACTATTCCAACTGGTTAACCGCCATCTCAGCGACCACCTCCGACGGGTGCCCGACGGAGAAGTCGGCGAACGCGACACATGGATCCGTTGGCAGTACGCCAGACTCGCCCAATGTCCGCAGCTCACGGCGCAAACGCCCGATTCAAGTTACCTCGGGCGAGAACTCCAACAGTTTACGATAGTCGACGAGGCCCAGTCCTTTGACCTAGTCGACCTTGGTTACGCGGATGCTGCATTGGCTTCGTGGGACCTATTTGAACGTGCACGCGAGGAAGGGACCATCGCCCCCCATCAGCGGTTCATGGTTGGCCTACCCTCGCCACTCAGCGTCACCACGATGTACGTCGCTCCTGCTTCCCGACGAGCTGTTTTCGAAGCTTGGACAGTCGCTATGGAGAACGAAGTCTCTCGCATACTGGCCAACATCCCTAACGATTCCTTAGCAATCCAGTGGGAAGTGGTCATTGAGTTTGGAATCCTTGAAGGCATCTGGACCTACCTCGACTCAGGAGACAGCGGCCCAATAGCCCAGCCGGGAATCGCAGCACACCTGTTGCATCTTGGTGGACTGATTCCCAACCACGTAGAACTCGGCTACCACTTTTGCTACGGCGATGCTGGCCATCAGCATTTCACGGAGCACTCCGACGCTAGCCATCTTGCCTGGGCGGCGCGCACCGTACTCGAGGGCCTTAACCGGCCCGTCCAATGGATCCACCTGCCGGTGCCGCGTACCCGCGACGACGTTGAGTACTTTGAGCCTCTAGGAGAGATCCATATTCCCGATATCACCGAGCTATATCTTGGTCTCGTCCACGAGACCGGCGGCGAGGAGGGCACTCGCCGCCGCATTGACGGCGCATCTCAAGTCGTGTCGCGGTTTGGTGTGGCCACCGAATGCGGACTCGGCCGACGACAGTTCGAAACACTTGGCGCGTTGCTTGAACAACACGTCGCGGTGAGTTCTCCAGTGCTCTAGACAACATCAGGATCTGCGACCCAGGCGCCCTGATCTGTGCGGCGAATAGAGCCGCTCCTTGATTGGGCGGGGAGGACGTGATGCGGAACTAGATACCGGCAGGTCGCGACGTTGAGGCATGGACCCTCACGGTCCGATGCTGATACTTCCGGTGCGCTTTTCGGTCAGATAGATTCAGATGCCAGCAACAGCGCTAACAACTGGAAGCGACAAAGGGGTGGCGTAATGACTGACTTCGGCTCTGAAATTTCTCCGGTGCAAGATTGGGCTACCGACTACGACATTCTCGATCCGGCATACATCAAAGATCCTGTACCTGTGTGGACCAGCCTGCGTGAACAGTGTCCGATCGCAAGAACCGAACGCCGGCAGGCTTCGTGGTTGCCCGTTGACTACGACGATGTTCGCGACTTTGCGGCTGACACTGACCTTTTTTCCAGTGCTAACCCCATCGTTATTTCGAATCCCAGTCCCGATGCCCCACCACCCAACGCGCCGCCCATTACCAGCGACCCTCCCGAACATTTTGAGGCCCGACGGCTAATTCTCCCCGCCTTTTCACCCAAAGCCACCGCGGCACATGAGCCCTACACCCGCGATCTTTGTCGCCGACTACTTGACGGGTTCCGTGGGCATGGCAAGGTCGATGCAGCCGCGGACTACGCACAGCAGATTCCTCCTCGAGTGATTGCTCACTTGCTGGGAGTCAACGAGGAACGCTCAGCAGACTTCACTCATTGGGTTCGCTGCGCATTAGAACTAGGTATGTCGGACCCGCCATTGCGGGATTGGGCTCGCGAACAGATCTTCGGGTTCTTCTCCGAAGAGGTCGCCGCACGGCGAGCTCAACCCGGCAGCGATTTCATCAGTGAGATGATGACGGCCGAGATCGATGGAGCGCCCATCACTGACCATCAACTCGTCGGAACCTGCAATTTGCTGCTGGTGGCTGGGATCGACACCACCTGGAGTTCGATCGGCTCAGCCATCTGGCATCTCGCAACCCATTCTCATGACCGTCGGCGGCTTGTTGAGGAACCTGACCTGATGTCGGTAGCAGTGGAGGAGCTATTGCGGGCGTATTCACCAGTGACGATGGCTCGAGTGGTAACGCGAGACGAAGATTTCAAAGGATGCCCGATGAAGGCGGGCGACACAATCATTATGAACTTCCCCGCAGCGAACCGCGACCCGAAGGTCTTCCCTCAACCCGACGAAGTCATCATCGATCGGGCAGAGAACCGTCACGTCGCCTTTGGCGTAGGCATCCACCGCTGCGCTGGATCAAATTTAGCTCGCATGGAGATGAAGGTGGCTATAGAAGAATGGCTGAAAGCAATCCCCGAATTCGGTTTGGATGAACCGGAAGAAGTCATCTGGGCCGGGGGACAGGTTCGCGGCCCTCGCCAGCTGAAAGTAACTTTCTGACGGCTTAAGCGACCTCTTCAGCCGGACTTTAGCGATCGATGCAACGACCGCGGGGTTGTGTCAGGCTCCAACGGTGGATCAGCCTCGATCGACCAAAAAATCTCGTCAGGCGACAGTTTTTGCCATCGTCCCGACCACTGGACCATTGTCTCAATCAGCCGGACCGCAAGGGTTGACTAGTCGCGCCTGGCTAGGACTTCTCGTGGCATCTATGTCCTATGTCCTCATACTGGACGCTCTGGCCATCGCCGTAGCCTTTCCAGAGATCGAAGGGGCTTTCCCCTCAGCGGCTCGGACAACGTTGGCATGGATCACGACCGGGTTCACGATCGCGATCGCCGCTGTCATGTTGCTCGTAGGTCAACTCGCCGATCGGATCGGCTGGCGACGAACATTCGTGATCGGAATGATGACATTCGTTTGTTTCGCCCTCGTCGCGGCTGGCGCCCCAAACGTCGGCGTGTTGATCGCCGCGCGCGTGCTCCAAGGAGCCAGTGCTGCTCTATTTACGGTCACAGCGTTTCCGCTTGCACTGCCTGCCTTCCCGCTTAATCGTCGCGGAACAGCCATGGGGTGGATTGGGGTGGGTGGTGCCACCGCAGCGCTGTTGGGACCCGTCGTTGGGGGCACGCTGATTACTCTCACTAGCTGGAGAGCGGGACTGTTACTTCCGATCCCGCTTTGCGTGCTGGCCGCAGTTGTTGCTCCCAGAGTGCTCGACGAGCGCCGAGGTGACACGCGTCCGATTGATCTCTTCGGATTTCTGCTCGGCGGCTCGGGAGCAGCCACACTCGCTTTGGTCATCTTGCAGCGCTGGTGGCTCCTATCGCCAGCTGCTGTGTTACTGCTCCTCGGTTTTGGTCTTCGAATAGCGCGACATCGCCACCCGCTTGTCAGCCCCGAGCTATTTAGTGACCGCAGATACCTCTGGGCATCAATCAGCCAAATAGCAACTCAGATGTCGATCTTTGCTTGGTTTTTTTCGATGCCACTTTTCCTTGCCAATGTCTGGGGATGGTCAACCTTTGCAAGTGGCGTAGTGATGGCAGTTCCCATGCTCCTCTCATTCAATTCGGTGTTAGCTGGGCGCTACGCGGATCGCCACGGCTATCGAACAGTTCTTGTCACAGGTGGCCTGATCGCCGCCAGTGGACTGGGATGGTGGATCATCGCGCTGAACAGGCAGCCGTCTTCGTTCGCGCTCGTCCTGGGGCTGATCGTTTTTGGTTGGGGGGCCGGCCAAGTTGGCGTCATTGGCATGGGCGCGGCCCTGAACTCGTTAGATGATCGCCTGCTAGCGGAAGGCAACGCAGCATTGCAGACCAACCGCCGACTGGTGCAGGGACTAGGAGCCGCTACGGTGCTCGCGATCCTCGGTAATCGAGACACATCTAGCCTTGCCGCCTTTCGTTGGGCTTGGACCTTCGCCGCCGCCGGTTATTTCGTGTCGGCGATCGTCATGTGGTGGTATCCGCCTGACAGGCGCGAGCAGCTGGAGGTGTAAAATTACGACCAGAATTGACCTATGCGTCCCCGACTGACCGATGCCGAAGCAGTTCCGGTGATGAGAGCGGCCGGCCTCATACCCCTGGAACCCTACCCAGGGGCCGACAATCCTTGGCGGTGTAGATGTAACGCTTGCGGGGGTGAAGTAACACCGCTCTACACGTCAGTAAGAAACGGAAGTGGATGTCGATTCTGCGCGGTCAACAAAAGATCATCCACTCGTCGGCTAACCGATGCCGAAGCGGGCCCAGTGATGAGAGCGGCCGGCCTCATACCCCTGGAACCCTACCCAGGGGCGACGAAGGCATGGCTCTGCGAATGCACGATATGTGGAGAGCGCTGTTCGCCGTCGTTTCACAACGTGCAAAAAATCGGGAGAGGTTGCCGGAGCTGCGGCATCAAGCAACGTTCGCACTCTCGAAAGGTCAACGAAAGTGAGGCGAAGGCACTCATGATCTTGGCGGGCGTGACGCCCCTAGAGACTTACCCGGGTTCCAAGGTGCCTTGGCGTTGCAGATGCAACGCGTGTGGCCGCGAAGTCACTCCTCGACATTCATCAATAAGGCAAGGACGCGGCGGATGCATCTATTGCGCCGGTCGGGGAGTAACCCAACGAAACTAAGCCTTTGTCATAAGAGACTGCAGTGATGTAGTTAGCTGACGGTCGGGAAGCTCAGCCCTGGTAACGATTAGACACTACTGGTCGGTTATTGCGACAGGGGTTTCACTTGGACTAAGTGAATAACGGAAGTCGCAGTGATCAGCGCCTCCCATGATTGTCTGGTTCCGTTCGAAGCGAATCTCTGGGTTAAAACCCTCAACCATTGTTCCGTCGCGATTGCAAGAGAGCAGAGCACCCAACTCCGGGATGTCTAACTCGCGGTACATGTCGGCATATCGACAGCGCACCACGTCGAAAGCGAAGGTTGTTTCGGTTTGCTCGCGAACTTCTACTTCCAGGGCACCGCCCTTAGTCCAGTTGGCCATAGAGTTTGCGAACTCGGTGAGGCCGTTGCCACCCATAGCTTCGGCTAGAGCCGCACCCTGGGTTCGAGCGACGTCGATGACGGTTTCTCGCGCAAGTTCAGTGACGCGTTCTTCCCCAAATTCCTTCGCGAATCGTTCGACGAGGGGCGCGATGATTCGGGCCTCTACTTCACGTCTTTTCAGCACACCTATGTCGTTGAGAGTGTCTGGCTTCGGTTGATCAGACGAATCGTTCATCCGTCACAGACTACGCGTTATAGCTCGGCGAGGCAGATTTGACGAAATACGCCGCTGATGACCGAAATCTGCATCATGAGTGCCTGGATGACATCATTGATGGTATGAACTTTCGCCTCGCCCTGATCGCTAGTTGTCTTGTCCTCGCATCATGCGGAGGTAGCGACACCGAGGCTGCACCGGCCACGACAGCTGCACCGGCCACGACAGCTGCACCAACCACGACAGCTGCACCAACCACGACAGCTGCACCAACCACGACAGCTGCACCAACCACAACCGTGCCGGCGGGGCCTCTCGGCGAGGTGGAGATTGCCTTGTATCCCCTTGGGGGGTTGTCGATTACCGTGCCAAGCGCCGGGCTGTGGACCATGAATATTGTGGGAACGGAGTGGACTACAGCGCCGATCTTTGTTTTGACCTGTGCCGCTAACGACATGGCTACGCTGGTGCGAACCGGTACTGACACCTGTGACCTGACTCAGTTTCAGATGGGGATGCCAGCTGACGGCGCATTTTCTTTATCGTTCGATCTCCGGATTCCTCAAGGCGGTCTGTGTATCGCGGCTGGAGATCAAGCCCAGGTTGAATCAGCAGGTGTCTGCATCTCCGTCGATTGATCAACCCGCTTTCTGCCTCGGCTGTGTGACTTAGCTCTACCGATCACGCAACCACACCGTCCTGTCGGAGGCTCTCCACCTCCTCTTGGCTGTACCCGAGTTCGCGCAGTACCACATCTGTGTGCTCGCCAAATATTGGCGCCCCCTCATTTAGAACCTCAGGGGTGCCACTCATACGCCAAGCTGGACGAGCACTACGGACTCTGCCGATGACGGCATCGTCGTGTTCGGGAACCGAGTTGAGCGCAACAGCCTGAGGATGTTCATGGACCTGGGAACGAGGGATCACCGGACCGGCAGGCACATCGTGCCTGCCGAAAATGGTGAGAGCTTCCTCGGTGCTCCAACGACTGATGTGACCGGCAAGCAAATCTTGAAACTGATGCAAATTTTCCGCTCCCAAGACAGCAAAGCGAGGATCGGTAGCCAGTTCGGGGCTACCGATAGCGGCGCAGATCCCATCCAAAGGACCCATCAACGGCATCGTCACTATTGCCCCATCTTTTGTCGGATACACGCGGTAGTAGTCACCGGGGTAAACGGTGGCCGCGTCGGGCTCTTCAACGAGACTGTGTTGCATCATCGAGTCGGGCCAGACAAAAGCGAGGTTGGCTTCATACATGCTGACCTCAACGTGTTGACCGTGGCGCTGCGGGTCACGTTCGCGGGCGAACAATGCCGCAAGAATCGCTTCAACGGCGGAGTGTGCCGTGATCTTGTCTGCGAGAAAATGACGAGTGAGTTCTGGATCAGTCGTGGCGGGATCGCGTTGCACATCCACCATGCCCGTAACGGCCTGAATCACGTAGTCGTATACCGGTTCTGAGGCGCTGGGCCCTTCGGTGCCGTACCCGCTGATTGAGGCGTAAATCAGGGACTTGTTGCGCTGAAGACATTCATCTGGATCGAGCCCGATACCGGCTGCTTTGCCTGGCCGCATGTTCTGCAGCACAACGTCGGCTCGGTCTGCCAGGCTGCGCAAGATCTGTTGGCCCGCCGAACGGCTCCCATCGACAGCGATCGCTCGTTTCCCGCGGTTGGTGTTGTAGAAGTAGGCAGTCATTGCGTTGTGGGCGTCACCAGTACCGCGAGTGAAATCTGGAGCAGTCGGTGGTTCTACCTTGATGACATCAGCACCCAGATCAGCGAGCAACATTGATGCCAGGGGACCCGATAAGACACTGGAAACATCGAGTACGCGAATGCCCGCGAGTGGCGCCAACTCAGTCATGGCCACCATTGAACGCTGCTTCAGTCAGTGCGGCAGAAGCGAGTAGGTCACGATCTCTCCATGAACGCCCCGTCAACTGGACACCCAAGGGAAGTCCTGTTGGACCCATCCCTAACGGAAGGTGAATGGCAGGCACCCCGAGTGCTGTCCAAACTCTATTAAAGACCGAATCACCGGTGGTCTTAATGAGTGGAGCTTCACCAGGAGTACTTGGTGTCAAAAGGGCATCAAACCCGTTGACAGCCATAAACGTGTCGTGCTCCCGCCTAGCGGCAATGAGCGCCAAATGAGCGTCGATATATTGCCCGTGAGTCACGTCTTTGGCCTTCATCAACATTTTGCGTGCCAGATCGCTTATCAGTTCGTAGTGATGGGTTTGCTCCCAGGCGAACACCCTGACGATCTCATAATGAAGAATGGTGTTAGCTGCCTCAAAAACTGATTCGAGGTGCGCGAGGGGGTCAAGATCGACCACTTCTGCGTCCCCCTCTACAAGCGCAGCATAAGCGGCATCCATCACCTTGACCGTTTCAGACGCGGCAGCATCCCATTGGTGTGAGCGGTAGCGGCCGATTCGCAGCGGCTGTTCAGCTGTCAATACCCCTGCTCCAGTGAGCGCCGAAAACATTGTGGCGCAATCGTCCACGCCTCGGGTGAACCATCCGATGGTGTCGAACGCGTGAGACAAAGTTGCAACACCAGTCAGCGGTAGCAACTGATATGTGGGTTTGAAACCCACCACACCGCAATAGGCCGCTGGTCGAACCACTGATCCCACCGTCTGGGTCCCAAAAGCCGCACGGACATGGCCGTCAGCTACCGCTGCAGCCGATCCGCTTGAGCTGCCACCAGGAGTGTGTTCGGGATCGTGAGGATTCGTCGTGACGTTGGGTGTGAAGAGGGCGAACTCCGTAGTCACTGTCTTACCAACGACAACAGCACCGGCGTCGCGGGCCAAGGCCACACAGGCAGCATCATTCGAAGTGGTGCGACCGGCGTAAATGGGAGAGCCGCGTTCGGTGGGGAGATCAAAGGTATCGATGACATCTTTCACTCCGAGCGTCCAGCCTGACAGCGGTCCTCTTGGAGCGGCTGCTACTGCTCCCAAAATCACATCGTCGTCATGGCGATGAACCCAAGCCCTAACAGTTCCATCTCGCTCAGTTATGCGACCTAGTTGTCGCTTTACGTGACCATGAGTGCTCACCTCATCATCATGGCTCACTCGGACGCGTCGCTGCTCATTAACAAACGAGAGGCAGCTCAACGCGACGCGATCAACTGAAGTTCGTGCCGCCATTGACTTGAAGGGTCTGACCGGTGATGTGCCGAGATAGATCAGAGCTAAGAAACACGGCGACGTCGGCAACCTCACTCGGGGAGGCCATGGCACCGAGCGGTACCAGAGCGCTCGCGGCGGCAATTTGTTCTTCGGTCATCCCGTCACGAGGTTGGGCCGTGTCGACAATCCCGGGGGCGATCGCGTTTACCCGAATTCCGTGTGGCGCTAGTTCAGTGGATACTGCTCGGGTAAATCCGATAATCGCCCCTTTACTGGCTGCGTAGTGAGCGCCTCGAGCTGAACTACGGAAAAAGGCGACAGACGAAAGGTTCACCGCCGTTCCCCGGCGGCCGTTCGCGATGAGGTCACGCGTCATGAGCTGTAAACAACGAAATCCCCCCACGACGTTGACGTTCTGAACGTTGTTCCAATCATCGTCGGTCATGTCTAAGAATGAGCGGCGTGGGAAGATCCCAGCATTGTTGACGAGCAAATCGACGCCGCCTAGTTCTCCTCCCGCATGCAGAGCAGCCGCGCAGTCCCCTCGAACCCCAACGTCGCCCTGTACAACAACAGCATCTGGCCCGTGACTACGAACCAGCGCAGCGACTTCATTCGCAGCGTCGATGTCGTCGAAATACTGCACCACCACCGACGCACCTTCACGCCCCATTGCTTCGGCAATGGCCTTGCCGATCCCTTGCTGTGCACCTGTGACCAACGCGACTCGTCCCTCAAGCATCATCATGTCGCCACATTAGTTACGGCTACGCCTGAACTGTCTTGATCGAACTGTCTCGATCGATGTTCACGCAGATTCGTTGTCGACCGATGGGGGATAATGGAACACATGGACCTAGTCATCAAGCACGGCACCGTCGCGGCAGCTAGCGGCGCTTCCGTCACAGACGTAGGAATCGATGGTGGCCGAATCGTGCAACTAGGCGGGACCATGTCTGGCACCCGAGAGATCGATGCCGAAGGAATGTTCGTCCTGCCAGGTGGGGTCGATGCCCATGTTCATCTTTCCCCTCCTCGAACGGGACCGGGCATCGACAGTTGGACTGACGATTTTGAGATTGGTAGCCGAGCCGCGTTGGCAGGGGGTGTGACGACGGTGGGCAACATGTCCTTTCCTCGTAAGGGCGAACAAATGGCTGAAGGGCTACGCCGCGACATCGATGACGCACAAGCCAACTCCCTAGCCGACTTTTTCCAGCATCCCGTTCTGTTGGATCCTGACGAAACGGCGATGGCTCAGATCCCTGAGTTAGCTGCATCAGGGCACCCGAGTATCAAAATCTTTCTCTCCTTTAAACGTTTCGATCGCAATGTTGAAGGATTTCTTCGGGCGATGCGCGTAGCCGCAGCAGCGGGATCAGTGGTGCTCTTGCATTGCGAGGACGCGGCCCTCATGGGTTGTTGCGGCGAATTAGTGCGCGAAGCAGGCCTGACCGAACCGCGGCATTATCCCGAGACACGGCCGGTTGTAGCGGAACGAATAGCAACTGAGCGGGCGGTCGGATTCTGCGAAATCAGTGGCGCAGCCACCTACATTGTTCACCTATCGAGTCAAGCGGCGCTTGATACCTGCCGAGCAGGCCGGGCACGCGGACTTCCGCTGTACGTTGAGACACGCCCGATCTACCTCCACCTTGAACGTTCTCGTTTCGACGAGCCCGACGGAGCGAAGTACGCAGGCGCGCCACCATTGAGAGAAGAACAAGACCGCGATGCTTTGTGGGCAGGGGTCGCTGACGGGACGGTGAGCACGGTTGCTACAGATCACGCCCCTTGGACCTTGGAACAAAAGCTAGATCCGAGTCTGGGTCCCGCAGAATTGCGTCAAGGTATGGCTGAGCTAGAAACCGCCATGCCAATGCTCTGGTCCTTGGGTGTAGCGCTCAACCGTATTTCGCTGGCCAGATTCGTTGAAGTTACTAGTAGCAACCCGGCGAAGCTATTTGGGATGTACCCACAAAAAGGTTGCATAGCACCGGGCTCCGACGCCGATCTGGTCGTCTTGGATCCTGCCGAAACACGCGTCATCGATGGGGCCAGTATGCATTCCGCTTCGGGCTACTCGCCCTATGACGGCTGGAAGATCACGGGTTGGCCGAAATTCACTATCAGCAGGGGAGATGTTGTCGCTGAACGATCATCAGTGGATGGGGCCCCGGGGCGTGGCCTGCTGGTGCCAAGGCGACCCTTTGAAAGACCGTAAACCCCCCTTTGGCGGGGACTTCAAAGATTTCGATTTTTGAACGGCTAGACCGGAGCAGCGAGTATCGGTTCCCGGTACGACTGGACGTCCACCACGTCGCCAACCGTGAGCGTTGCACCGATGGGGCCGATTCGGCAACCCATACCGAACATGCCATTGCCCTCCATCATCGACTTCAAGTTGCCGTCAAGGGTCGGAGCTTCGCTGCACCAGCGATAGGCGCGTAAGGCTAGAGCCGGTTCACGTTGCCGCTCACCGGAGTCCTGATCGATTTGGGGAATCGCGCAACGAGGCCATGGAAGCTCCGCAGTCATCACAGCCGAACCAATAGTCATTTCGCGCCAGGTGTCTTCAACCCAGGGGTCGGTTGCATCCACGATCACGTTGGCACGGAACCTATCCATACCGAACGGCTCAACAGCGCGTTCCTGCAGCCACCTCAACGAAGCAGAATTCGCCAATAGGACCGGAGCCAGGTCAACAAAGGTCAACGGCTGCTCGAACACATCAATAGAAGATGGGGCGCGGTGATTGGAATCAGCAGTAACCGCTGCGAACCGGTGCGACTCGCCAAGGAAATCAGATATCCACGCCGCCGCTTCGTCGCCCGCGTCGACACCCGCAACGGGCCGTCTTCCGACCAGGGGTAACACGGTCACCGGTGGAGCACCGTCGCGACTTAAGGTCGTTGAACCGTGTTCTGGTGCCGACAACACGATGATGTCACCGTCTAAAGCGGTCTCGATAGTCGCGAGGGATGCGTGTGTGCGCTGAGTTACGCATGCGCCATCATTATCGACTACTTGCCATTCACGGTCGTGAGCCAAACCAGTCGCAACGATCTCAGCCTCGCCCACTTCGATTCGACGACATGACTTCACTGGGTGAATATGAATCGCCTCGACTGGTATTTCGCTCATGATTCGACCGTAGCAAGCAAACTGAGTGCGCACATGCTGCAACCACCATGGTCGACCCCGAGTCGTCACATAGACAGGTATTGAGATCTAGAGTTTGTCTTCGGTGAACGACTGGAGCAGGCCTGAGGCCTGGGAGAACATTCGAGGTGACGTAGCGACTTCGACAACGTTGCCTCCAGCCGCGTACACAGACGCCGACTATTTCTTTCAAGAACGAGCAGCGATCTTTGGAGGGGGCTGGTGTGGCATAGCCATGGTCGACGACGTTTCCCAGGGCAGAGTTGTCGTTCGCGAAACTGCTGACACCTCAGTCATAGTGACCCGCAACAACCGAGGCGACCTTCGGGGTTACCTCAATTCATGTTCGCATCGAGGCACCGAACTAGTAGAGGACGACGGCGAGATCGACAATGTTCTTCGATGTCCCTATCACAGGTGGACGTTTGATCTCGACGGCACACTCATTTCAACGCCGCTCTTTGACACCGAGTCGATAGAAGACTTCGATCCGAACGTCTTTGGCCTTCAAGAAATTCGGGTTGGCGCATTCGCGGGCGTTGTCTGGATCAGCCTCAACCCTGACGTTCCCGATCTCGTGGATTGGTTTGGTGATCTAGGTGATCGGCTTGCCGGTTATGGACTTGAACGATACGAGGTGCGCCGAAGCGTCACTGTCAACGTACAAGCAGACTGGAAGCTTCTAACTGAAAATTTTCAAGAGTATTACCACCTGGCATGGGTCCATCCAGAACTGGCCAAAGTGAGCAAGGTTGATGACCACTACCGATTCCAAGGACCCGGTCGATATTGCGGCCAAACTACGACACCAATTTCAGCGGGGGACAACGATGAGTGGACCACTTTGCAAAACGGGAGCGGTCTTTCATCATCCGACGCTGAAAGCGGACGTCATATCGCACTATTTCCTAATGTGATGTTGACATTGCTCCCTAACCACGCCTGCACTTTTCTCTTGGAGCCCGTAGAACCAGGGAAAAGCCGTGAACACATAAGTTGGTCGACCCCCTACCAACCCAGTCCCGATGATCTTGACAAATTGGTGGACTTTTGGGTCTTAGTGAACGATCAGGATATCGATATATGTCAGAAGGCTCAGAGGGGAATCGAGCGGGGCCGATTCAATGGCGGGCGTCTATCCCCTCGATTCGAGGAGCCGTTGCATCGCTTTTACAACATGTTGGCGGATCGCTTCGAAGGCATTGAGCGATGTCCCGAAGGAGACCTGGATTAGCACCGATCCGGCGTTGGCGCGGCTAGTGATCTAGCCGATTAGCGCTAGCGTCGTTTCGCGATGAATTCCCGAACCTTGATTGACGCCTGGATCGACCTGAACCTCCACCCGATCGACGACACGAGCTACCGACATCGTGAGCGAACAGCGTTCACCAAGGGTGGAGCGCTGGTTTTACGAGACTTCTTTACTCCGGCGTTCGTTAGTCGCGTGGTGGGCGAATCGGCTGATCGGCACACGGAAGCGTTTTACGCGAACTCTACGCACAACGTCTATCTCACCCCGAACGACACACAATTCGCTGATGATCACGCGATTAACCGTCAAGTGGTGAGCAGCAAAGGTCTTATAGCGGATGATCAAGTGCCCGAGGACTCGCCGTTACGCGACGTCTACGAAGACAAACAATTCCAAGAGTTTCTCTGTGCTTTGCTAGAAGTCGAAGCCGTGTATCCGTACGCCGATCAGCTGTCCTCTATCAACGTTCACTACGCCCCTCGCGGACGCGAACTTGGATGGCATTTCGACAACTCGTCTTTCGCTGTGACCACACTGCTTCAAGCCCCGACAAGCGGCGGAGTTTTCGAATATGTTCCAAATGTCCGGGACTCCGATGTCGGCGAAATGGCGTTCGATCAAGTCGACGCAGTTCTCGACGGTGCCGAGAACGTGCTTCGACTCAGCTTTGATCCGGGAGACTTAGTGCTTTTTCGTGGCCGCAACGCATTACATCGAGTCACACCGACCGAGGGTTCAGTCACCCGGGTTCTCGCAGTGTTCGCCTATAACGACAAACCAGGTGTCGGACTGTCAAAGTCGGCACTTGAAACCTTCTACGGAAGAACGAAATAACGCCGAATCTTTTTGCCGCATTCGCTGGCGCTAACCGAATGGTGTGGGTGAGGCGACCGACTGTAACTCCACACCCCCGCCCCACTTGACTAAAATAGAGATTGGTAAAGTGTGCCCTTAGAGGGCGCTGTGCGAGGGGACTCATGACCGCGGTTGAGGGGGAAGTCGACGAGGAAGCAGCGGAGACTCAACTTGGCGATCTTGAAGTTATAACGAACGCGATCAAACAAGTAGGGATAGACGCAGGAGCGACACTTGTCGGCGTCGCAGCAGCAGACGCATTCAACGAATATGTGCCTCTCGGACACAGGCCAGAAGATTTTCTTCCAGGTGCCCAGAGCGTTGTCGTGTCGGCATCTCTTGGGCCAACAAACGCAGCCTGGCAGAGCCCAAACAGACGATTGATGGAGATCACAGGCTACGACTTTCGCGAAAATGTCGCCTCCATCGTTATCGCTGAACATATAGAACGCACACAGGGACATTTGGCCCTGCACGCGCCGGCCCTCCCGACATCTGGACAACAACCGCCTCTCAGCATGATGCTCGCAGCCGTCCTCGCCGGATTGGGTACCAGATCCATCGCCGCAAACATTATTTTGAATCCGACCTACGGGTTGATGTTTTTCGCTGCCGCAATCACGACCATGCGACTCACTCCTGATCACCAACTCGAAGAAAACGTCTGCCCGGCGCGGTCATGTGTCCGGATGTATGAGATGGAAGGCAAAACGCCTTGTATGGCCGTCTGCCCCGCCGATGAAGGCGGCTGTCTCGACGCCACAATCGAAGACGGCACTATCACTAGCAGCTTCTTCGACCGGGAGCGTTGCTCCACCCGCGCTATGAACTTCGGGATACGAGGGCACATTAAGCAGGTCGACATTTTGACCGGAATCGACGACGCGAACGAACGGCGTGAGCTGATTTACTCAGACGATTTTCGAAGAAACATGTCGTCGATCGGCAGGTACAAAGAGAGTGTGTCTCAGTGCTTTGAGTGCATGCGTGTTTGCCCAGTAGGGCGCTACCGAAGAAAGTTGAAATGATGGACGAACTGGATTGGGTATCGATCAAATCTGAGATATTAGAAATGGCCCGCAAGAGGGGCGCTGAAGTAGTCGGCGTAGGGGACCCAGCAGTGCTCGAGGACGCAGAACCCGGCCTTCGGCCGTCGGAGTTACTGGCCGATGTCAAGTCGATGATCGTCCTAGGAGGAGCCGCTCCCCGTGCGGCTGAATGGCAAAGTCCACGTGTGGAAGTCATGGAAACTGTAGGCACGGCGGACCGAATGACCGCTTTAGGGAGTTCCTTAGCTCGATACATTGAGGAAAACTACGGGTATTACGCGCTGAACGTGCCAACGGCAACGGATCAAGATGACAAGGCGTTCCTTGACTTTAAAGCCGCAGCGATCGCGGCAGGCGCAGGCGGCGCCAGTTTGGCGGGACCAGTTCTTGACCCAACACACGGCTTCTTGTACTTGACCGTGATTCTTACGACACTGCCCCTTCCCGCAGACGGTCCGCTCAAAGAGGCCGTGTGCCCCGCGCCGCAATGCGTGGAGATGTGGGATGAAAAAGGAACGACTCCATGTATGGCGGTCTGTCCAATAGACGATGGCGGATGCTTGGGTGGTGAAATTCAAGAAGGATTGGTGATCAAGCGCCGCTATGACCAAGACCGGTGCCGAGATCGGGTCTATCACTACTGGACTCCCGGCTATCAGGCTGCCCTTGAACGAGCTTTGGACGAGCCTGATCCTAGAAAAAGAAAAATGATCCTCTACGGCAGTTTCTTCACCCGGACAATGTGGTCCATCACATATTCGGGTGTCAGCCAAGGACAGTGCTTCGAATGCATTCGGGCGTGTCCCGTGGGCTCCGACCAACGAGCGCTTGCATGAGCAGCCCGTTGGAACGCGGAGAACTCAATGGATTCCACGTCGTTGATCCGGATCTGTATGACCGGTATAGGTCCGAAGTGTTGGCCCTTACGAACTCCTATCAAGTCGATATCAATGAGTTCTTACCCGACGATGGGACCCGAAAGCGTGGTTTGTCGGACACAGAAATAGCAGATCAGTTAGGGCTCGACGTCCGCGACGTGACTGAGATCCGAGTCGTTGCTGAACACGATGAATACCCGATAGAGGAATACGAGGCGTCGGCCCGCTTCAAGGACGCCGCCGCGGAGTCTTACCGGGAGGGCGGCGTGAAGAACCTATACAAGGGCGATCCGCCACCAACTAGGCGATGAACCTCGGTCCGGACCGAGGACGAACCCGGCGGACACACCCATGATGCCAACGCTGGGGGAAGCGATGACCCGGATTGGGCGTCACTTTGGCCGTCGACCGGCTATGCGCGACGACGAAAGTGAGTCCACTTGGACAGAGTTCAGCGAGCGGGTAACAGTCGCGGCTGGGCTACTACACGGCCTTGGAGTTAAACCCGGGGAACGCGTCGCCATCTACGCGCGCAACTCGATTCGTTTTGATGAACTGAAATGGGGAGCATTTCACGCAGGAATTGTCGCCGTCCCCGTCAACTGGCGGTTAGCTCCAGTCGAAATTGCTCACATTCTTGTGGATTCAGGCTGCGAACTGATCTTTGTTGAAGCTGACTTCATTTCAGTTTTCGACACAGCGGAATTGGCGCCGTGGCGCGACAAGCTCATCTGTCTCACCGGAGAAGCGGCGACTGAGCTTGCAACCTATGACCGCCTATTCGAAACGGCGCACAGCATTGACCTAGGAGACGTTTCCTCCGACGACGATGCTCTTATTCTCTACACAGGTGGCACCACAGGACGCAGCAAAGGTGTTCGTCTGAGCCACACAAACATCATTTCGTGTGCTGCCGCATTCACCCTCGCGACCCGAGCGCAACCTGACGACACCTACTTGCATTTGGCGCCAATGTTCCACTCAGCCGACCTCCTAGGGACCGGTTGGATGCTCCTGGGAGCAGCACACGCATACGTTCCCATGTTCTCACCGGCCGCTTTCTTGGACGCAGTTTCCAAATACGAAGTGACCGCGACAGTCGCTGTTCCCACAATGCTGATGATGACCCTGACCGACCCAGCACTAGAGTCCGCCGACACGTCATCGTTAAGACTCATGGGCTTCGGAGCGTCACCCATGGACCCCGCGTGGATTAAACGGACCGCTGCCGGTTTTCCCCACACAAAACTATTTAACTGCTATGGCCTCACCGAAACCTCACCCGACCTCACTGTTTTCGACCCCACAGAGTTTGAACACGCCGTCAAGAAGGACTTGCCGACGCTGGCGTCAGTCGGTAAACCGAACTGCTTAGTAGACCTCAAAGTCGTTGACGCTGATGGCAACGACTTGCCGCCAGGCGAAACGGGCGTCCTGCTCGCCCGCGGACCCAATATCACCAAGGGCTATCTCAACCTGCCCGAAGAAACAGCAACAGCTCTAGGCAACGGCTGGTTACGCACCGGAGATGTCGCTCGGATAGACGATGAGGGATACGTATATCTCATTGACCGCGAAAAGGACCTCATTATCAGCGGAGGCGAAAACGTCTATTCCTCAGAGGTGGAAACAGCGCTCTACCAGCACCCAGATATTCACGAATGCGCGGTCATAGGAACGCCTGATGAACGCCTGGGTCAAATAGTCACAGCGGTGATCGTGGCAGTACCCGACGTCTCACCGAATAGCGACGCGATAATTGATCATTGCCGAAAGCTGATCGGGGGATACAAAATCCCCCGCCGAATCGAATTCGTAGAAGCAATGCCGAAAAACGAACTCGGAAAGATCCTTAAGACTCGGCTGCGTGACGCCTACGCCGGTTAACAGGCGAGACTTTGACTGCCAGACAGCAAGAACACCGCGCCTAACGGAATTACTGTTGGCTCCATGTCGAAGATCATGACTTCCAACAACGGAACTGATTTCGTTCGCACACCCAACGAACGGTTCATGTCGCTACCCGAGTTCGACTACGAGCCGAACTACGTCGAAGTTGACGGCCTCCGAATGGCGTACGTGGACGTAGGGCCCGATGCCGGTACCCCAATGTTGTTGCTTCACGGCGAGCCGACCTGGGGATACTTGTATCGAAGGATGATCCCACCTTTAACCGCGGCGGGTTTCCGATGCGTTGTACCCGACCTGATCGGATTCGGACGCTCCGATAAACCAATAGAACGCTCCATCTATACCTATGCCCAGCATGTGGACTGGCTCAAGGAATTCCTCGCCACGATCAACCTCCCTGAAGCAATCCTGTTTGCCCAAGACTGGGGTGGTCTAATCGGACTGCGAGTGGCTGCAGAACAACAAAACAGATTTAGCTCGATAGCTGTTGGCAACACGGGACTCCCGGTTGGGGAATCGATTGGGCCGGGGTTCGACCGGTGGCTTCAACGGTCGCAAAGCATGGAATTCCTGGACGCGGGCTGGCTACTCCAATACGCCACTGCAGCGCGTCAGCTCACCGAAGAAGAGATGGATGGCTACCGCGCTCCTTTCCCGGACGAGTCCTATATGGCCGGCGCCCGCCAATTCCCAACCCTCGTACCTATCACCCCCGACCATGGCGGGGTAAAAGAGAACCTTGCGGCATGGAAAGTGCTCGATCAATGGGACAAGCCGTTCCTTACCTTGTGGTGCCCCGATGATTCTGTGCTTGGGCATCTGCACCACGAATTCATCCAACGCGTGCCCGGCGCAGCAGCGCAACCCCATCAGGAATTTCAACCGGGAGGTCACTTCTTGCAAGATGACCGGGGTGAAGATGTGGCGGCAGCCCTTATCGGCTGGCTGCATTAAGGCGCCACAGCCATCAGCGTTGCACTGACGACACCCACTATCAACGCCCCCTCGACGGAGCCATGTTGAGTTTGTCGGTCGATTGGGTAAAACTTGCAATGATTCGCTGAAGACCAACTTGAGCAAAAAGAGAACCTACTTTGGGCGTCTTTTGAGAGGAGGCTCGCGATGAGAAACATCGAGGGCTTACTGGAGGAGATCAAGGCCCGTCATGTCGACCTAGACGAGACTGCCGAAGAGGCCGAACAGCTCAACGCTGCGCCACCAGCTCTCGTCGATCTTATGCGGGACCTTCGCGTGCCGTTAGTGAAGGTACCGTCTGAGATTGGAGGCGACGAACTCTCAATGGCGTCTCAACTGCGGTACTTTGAAGCTCTCAGCTACTCCAATCCCACCGCAGGCTGGACAGGCTTCAACCACGCTGGAGCAGCGGGGATGTGTGCAGCAAAGCTGAGTGACGCAGGAATAGATGTCGTCTTCGGGTCAGGAGCGGTGCCGTTCTTCGGAGCAGTAGCCGCGCCATCTGGCGTGTTCAGCTTCGCCGATGGCGGCATCAAACTAAGTGGTCACTATCGCTACGTCAGCGGCGCCGGACACGCCGAATGGTTCCTGCTCGCAGGAATCGAATCCGGAGAGGGTTCCTCGGTGCGGCTTGCAGCAGTTCGGGCTGATGAGGTGTCTTTGAGCGACAACTGGGACGTGATGGCGCTCAAAGGAACAGGCAGCGTCGACGTCACTCTCGAAGAAGTGCTTGTCCCAGATCATCTCCTTGCCGATCCCACCGCCAAACCAGTGCGAGGCGGCCCAATGTACACAGTGGGATACCAGACCTATGTAGCCGGCGAAAACCTGGGTTTCTCAATCGGAGTCTGCCAACGATTGGTCGATGAGATCACCCGCTATGCAACTTCCAAGTTCCGCGCGACTGATGGCCGTCTAGCCGATAGGGGAGCCTTCCAATACGAGTTGGGAAAAACCCAGCTTGCGGTACAAGCGGCTAGAGCTTTCGGTTCAGTCGAACTAGCCGCAGCGGACGCGAGATGCACGAGTAACAACGGACTTGACTCAGCCGAAGAACAGAAAGTCGTTGCGACACTCGCGTTCTGTACCGAGACCGCGGTGAATGCCGTGAGTCATCTTTATCATTTTGCCGGAGCCGGAGCGATCTTTAACAGCAGCGTCCTTCAGCGCTGCTTCAGAGATGCCCACGGTTCGGTCATGCATCATGTCGCTTCCAACATTGCCTACGACAAGTACGGGAAAAGCTTACTGGCACCCCTCGATCCCCAAGAGTGATGTTGTGCTATCTCTGATCGATCTGTTGCGTTGGAGAGCCGAACTCCACCCCGACGCTGTAGCACTCGCTGACGAACACGACCACCGAGTCACCTATTCCGAACTCCATCACCAAATAGAACGGTGCGCATCGAGATGGAATGCCCTCGGGGTGACCCGAGGCGACGTCGTTGCCATTCTTGATACGAACTCAACCGCATTCGTTGTGCACTTGTTTGGTCTGGCGCGACTCCAGGCTGTTCCCGCGTTGCTGAATTGGCGACTCACACCGACCGAAATTGGCTCTCTGTTCGACCTTGTCCAACCAATTGCGATCGTCGCTGGTCAAGAACTCATCGAGCAGCTCCCAGGGGAACTTCCATCGACTCGAATCGCTCTCCATTCAGACGAAAGATGTCCTGCGGATTGGATACCAGATGCAGACGCAATCGTTGATGCTGACCTGCCTCCCTCACCTCAACCAGGTGACATATTTGCTCTAGGGTTTTCTAGTGGAACGACTGGTCGAGCTAAGGGCGTCCCTCTCCGACACGAATCTCTAGTTCGATCAGCGTTGATCGACAGCGCAGAAAACGCCGCAATGTACCTTGGCGCTCCACACATCATGGTGACCCCCATGTTTCATCTCGCTGGACTATCGAACAGTTTGATGGGCCTCGCTCACGGCGCTGAACTTCACTTACGAGCCAGGTTTAACCCGGAATCAGTTCTTGAAGACATCGAGCGACTGAGTGCGGCATACATCACTGCGGTCCCGGCGATGTTTCGCTCCCTCGTTGAAACTGCTCGATCGCAAACACAAGTCCCGGATCTATCTTCGATGCTCGAAATGTCCTATGGCGCATCACCCATCCCTCCAGAACTCGTACGAGAAGTCGAGATGCTCTTCCCAAACGTTCGGCTTCGACAGTTCTACGGGATGACCGAAATCGCTGGGGCCCTGACCACCCTCACTCCGGCCGATCACGATCCATCCAACCCACATCGCCAATCAGCTGGACGTGTAAATCCCGGATTTGAAGTGCGGTTGGTTGATCGACACGGAGATGACGTGATGGACGGCGAACCTGGCGAAATCATCGTTCGAGGTTCATCGGTCTTTCACAACTACTGGAAAGATCCCGAAGCAACCAAGGAAGCCATCATCGATGGATGGTTCCAAACCGGGGACATAGCGGTGCGCTCCGATGGGTACATCACAATCATGGACCGGGCCAAAGACATGGTCATCACAGGCGGCGAGAACGTCTATCCCGCTGAGATCGAGGCAGTCTTATACGAACACTCAGGGATCGCCGATGTAGCGGTAATCGGAATTCCTGATGACCAGCTGGGGGAGCGAGTCCACGCGGTGATCGTTACTCAACCTGGACCAGCGGTGGAGCTCGAGACAATCATGGATTTCTGTCGCGGTCGTCTGGCCGGTTACAAGGTCCCGCGTTCCATGGAGCTGGTATCTGAGCTACCTCGGAACCCCACAGGCAAGATCCTCAAGAAGGAGCTCCGGTCTCACCACTGGGAAGGTCACCTGAAGAAGGTGTGAGTCCAATCGACACAATTTCTTGTAAAACTGGAATGGTGCGCTGGCAATGGGTGTTCGTGGTCTCGATCGTATTGGTCGCTGGATGCGCAGATCCCAATGGGATGAACCTCAACGCAGTCGAGGGCACCACTACACAAGCCCAGCCCCTCGAAGTGGACACGACGACCACGATTGCAGCCACAACCTCGACAGCCACGACGACCATTGTCACTCCCACTGCTCCTAAATGGCAGACCGGATCATCTGACTATCTCTACGACCAACAAATGCTTCACACCTTCGAACTCACCATTTCCGAAGATGCTCTTGCAGAGATAGACGGTGATCCGAGCGAAGAGGTATACGTCGAAGGCAGTCTGACCTTCGAAGGTGAAACCGTCACTCCCGTCGGCGTCCGTTACAAGGGATCGATTGGTGCCTGGGTCGGATGTCTCACAGGTGGAAATATTTTCCAACCGGACGGAGCAAAGACCTGCACCAAACTTTCCATGAAGATCAAGATCAACTGGAACGACAACTCGCAAACCTTCTGGGGAGTTAAGAAACTGCAATTCCACTCCATGAATCTTGATCCGACACAAATGCATGAGCGACTGGGATACTGGCTCTTCCGCGAGATGGGAGTTCCCGCCCCCCGAGCCACCCATGCCCGCCTGAATATCAACGGAAAATATGTTGGCCTATATGCGTTCGTTGAACAGATCGACGGAAGGTTCGTAGACCGACTTTTCGATGACGGAGACGGAAATCTATACAAGGAAGTGTGGCCGTTAGATGAAGGCGGTAACGCCCGCGAACGATCCGAATTCCAACAGGCCTTAAAAACGAACGAAGAAGATGACGTCACCGTCACTCATATCCGCACATTCTCCAAAGAATTAGCAGCCGCGGAAAAGAACGAGCTACCCGACGTTGCCGCAAAGTGGACCGACATTGTCGAAGTAATGCGCTGGGCCGTTGTCGACCGAGCCATCCGAAACGACGACGGCCCCTTGCACTGGTACTGCTTCGATGGCTGCAACAACCACAATTTCTATTGGTATGAAGAGCCCGCCAGCGGGCAACTTCACTTGATCCCCTGGGACCTTGACAACGCTTTCCAAAACATCGTCTCCGATATCAGCCCCGTAACCGCAATCGCTGACGAGTGGGGCAAGATGAGTAACGACTGCCTTCCCTTTCCGTACGGTGCATGGCAAATTCCTCAGAGATCGGCGGCGTGCGATCGCCTAATAGGCGCCTGGGCGACTTTCGTCACAGAGCACGATCAGGCGCGGGCCGCGTTTCTAGCCGGCCCCTTCTCAGAAGAAAGCACGCGGACCACCCTTGATCAGTGGGCCGAGCAAATTCGTGATGCCACTATGGAAGCCGCATCAACTCACCAAGACGCGTTGCCTGTGGAGAAATGGACCCTTGCTCTTTCAAGTTTGAGTTCAGCGCTCGAAGTAGCGCGAAACAAGGGCTGATCAACTGTAACTATCACTCGAAGTTCAGGGTTTAGGGTGAACAATAGGTTGGCTGCACACGTCGAGAGGTTGGTCGGATGAGTCGAGCATTGCTGATTGCAGCGGATCTCATAGCGGTGCTTTTGTTGGTCTTCGGGTTGTACTTTCCCCGCAACCGACGACGCGACATGGTTGTCGCTCTCCTCGGTGTCAACGTAGCGGTCCTGGCGATCGCCACTACCTTCACCAAGGTCGAAGTAAACCTCGGGTTGGGTTTAGGACTATTCGGGGTGCTGTCCATCATCCGTTTGCGATCTTCGGAGTTAGGTCAACAAGAAATCGCGTATTACTTCAGTTCGCTGGCTATAGGACTATTGGGCGGCGTTGAGATTGAACCCGAATGGGTTTCCCCAGCTTTGATGGCAGCTGTGCTGTTTGCGCTCTGGCTTGGTGATCACCAGGCACTGCTTCGAGGGCATCGTCACCAAAATCTGATCCTTGACCGGGCCTACACGGACGAGACCGAGTTAATTAACGTCTTGGAAGCTCTGCTGGGTGGAGCAGATGTGGTGTCGGTACGGCGAGTGACCGTCCGGCGAGTCGACCTGGTCAATGACAGCACTAACGTCGACGTCCATTATCGCCTGAAGACATGACCGTTTCGTTCGAGTCTCTCGTCGCACCCTTTCCCTCGATCGATCTCGAAGGCATCGAAGACTTAGCGCCCCTCGATCAACGTTCCGACAGAAAATATGTAGTCGATAACCAGGAAGCGGAGAGCTTCTTCGCCATGCTGCCTGAAACCCTGTTGGCGCTAGAAATTGGTGGACACCGATCTTTTTCGTACGAGTCATGGTATTTCGATACGGCGGATCTGGAGTCATTTCGTGGTACTGCTCATCGACGAAGACGACGTTGGAAGGTGCGCAACCGTACCTATACAGATACCGGCACGTCCATGGTGGAGGTGAAGCTTCGCGAACAGCGAGGGCAAAGCCTAAAACACCGGCTTCTCGAAGATTCATCATCGCGTCAAAGTTTGAGCACCGCTGGTGCGGAGTTCGTCAACGACGTGTTGAACAAGGACGGGTTCGCTGAAACTCTCACCCCCACGTTACGAACCTCTTATGAACGTATCTCGGTTGTTGATGCTGAGACGCGAGTGCGCGTGACAGCAGACTTGAATGTGAGATGTCGAACTGTTGACGGGAAAGAAGTATCAGTAAATGGTGTCGTGATTGAAACCAAATCGCCTGATGGTCCTGGCCCCCTTGACCGAACGTTATGGCGGCAGGGTCATCGACCGGTCCGTCTTAGCAAATACGCAACCGGTATGGCAGCCACACACAGCGCTCTGCCGGGCAACAAGTGGCATCGGACCATCAATCGACACTTCAGTCGGTGACCGCTTCAGCGCCCCCCACCGAATCGCGCCGACGGTCTTTCATTTCTTCGTGAGCTTCAACGCTCCCGTCATGGAACGTTCCGAACCACTTATCTAACGGCAAAAGCAGCATCCCGTAGTTGACCTCAAAATATCGGTGGTGAAGGTGGTGAAAGTAGTCCCCGCCGCGGAAGTTAGATCCTTCCTTCACCACGAAGCGGTCAAACCCAGAGTGCGATGGGGAAGGTGAGATCATGAGATACACCATGCAAAACGTCGCAATAAACGGTGAACCAGGAACGACTATGAACACAAATGGCAACGACATGTACAACAGATGCTCCACAGGATGCATCGAAATGCCGCTCCACGGACCAGTGTTCACGTTGCGGTGATGTAAGGCGTGCGCCCAGCCATACAAAGAGTCGAAGTGCAATAGGCGATGGTTCAGGTAAAAGTGCACCCCCTCTATCCCAAAGACACCGAAGGTCATGAGTGCAATTGCCCACAGGCTGTTCAACTGGGGAATCGATTCGGTCGCATACAAGCGGAACATGACTGACTCATAAATTGCAGCGATTCCGCCACCGCTTACCAACGTCCAGAAGACGTTGTCGCGCGTTTGGTTATTGAAGGTGAACGACTCTCGGCTCTCGGAAAGCCAGCGAGTTTCATACTTGAACTGGGTGCCTTGCGCCCTGCGAATGTGTAGCCACCAGTGCTGACCTCCAATAACTATCAGCATAAGAACCGTGTTTCGGAGCCAGATCAACACAAAGTCGATGACGTCTAGCGAAGCAAATCGACTGAGGTCGGGTGTGAAGAAGTGATAGGTCAGAGCCCCTAGACCAATCCACGCCAACGACTGCGGCCACATGAACCTCGTCACTAGCCAGCGAACCATCCTCAGCGGTGCCGGCGGCCGCTGAAATAGTGGAGGAACACTGATGGGTTCCGGGTCATAACCGGTGGATCGTCGCATTCGAGTCCTAAGAGCGACCATGGAGATCCTCACCACCCAATTTCTCTCTAATCAACTTGAAGTTGAGAAACACGATGTCGTACAGGTGTCGTTCAGAACAACCAATTTAACGTCACTCGTGGGTGACATCTGCGTAATGTGACATCAGTTTGCAAACAGCCCAGAGGAGAAACAGCCGTGGAGGACTACAGCGCCGAAGCAGCAAATTTTCGAGCTGCCATCAAGAGTTTCCTCGAAGAGAACCTCCCCTCGGGATGGAGCGGGATGGGCGGCTTCAGCCCTGATCAACGTCAAGAATTCGTGGCGGACTGGCGTCGCACCCTGTCTCAACATCAGTTCCTTGCCGTCGCCTGGCCCACCGAATACGGAGGAGCAGGCTTGAGTCAGATGGAACGCACTATTTTGGCAGAGGAGCTAGCCGAAGCTGGGGTCCCCAGCGGCACCGACAACGACATCTTCTCCATTGGAATGATCGGGCACACCATCATTGAGTGGGGAACTGATGAGCAAAAAAATCACTACCTCCCGCGAATACTCGACGGAACCGACGTGTGGTGTCAGGGCTACAGTGAACCGAACTCAGGTTCGGATCTGGCTTCTTTGGCGACCCGCGCTGAACTCGACGGAGATGAGTGGGTAATCAACGGGCAAAAGATCTGGACATCGCAAGGCCACAATGCGAACTGGATTTTCGTGTTGTGCCGTACTGATCCTGCAGCCGTCAAACATGCTGGGATCTCGTTTTTGCTATGCCCAATCGACCAGCCCGGAGTAGAAGTTCGACCCATTGTTAACGCTTCAGGTCACCACGATTTTAACGAGGTGTTTTTTGGCGACGCGCGCACACCTAAGGGGAACGTTTTGGGGGGAGTTAACAACGGCTGGGCGGTCGCAAACACTCTTCTGGCCTATGAACGAGGCGACGACGCGACAACTAACGGCATCCGATACAGCGAGGAATGGCAGCGCCTAGTAGAGGTCGCTCGTAGCTACGGAAAGCTTGATGACCCAATCATGCGGCAAAGATTCGCGGCCGCGTACACAACAACGCAAATCATGAAATTCATGGGTTTGCAGACCGTTGCTCGTTCACTTCGCGGATACAGCCAAGGACCTGAGTCATCGCTTAACAAACTGCTCTGGTCTGAACATCACCAACATTTCACCGAACTAGCAATGGATATCATCGGAATGGATGCGACGGCACCCGATGGTCGCGACGCTGCTACCGGAGTCGGAGTGGATGACGTTGGTTCCCCTTACTCTTCCCAAGCTTGGGTCACCACATTTATTGGCGCGCGCCCCGGATCCATTTACTCCGGCAGCAACGAAATCCAACGAAACATTGTTGGCGAAAGGGTCTTAGGTCTGCCCAAAGAACCACGCGCCGATGCTGGGCCATGGAACGAGACAAAGCGTTCCTAAAGGCTATTGAATATCCGGGGCAAGTCCGCGAACTACAAAACTTGCTTCATCCTCAAGCGCCCGGATGGTCGCGAGAATGTCCTCATCGGCGAACCCATTGTCGCGGTAGGTCTCAAGGAGCTGTTGCGTGTGTCGGCCCATCGGCACAGGAACTTCGAACTCGTCCGCTAAATCCACCGCCAATCCGATGTCTTTACAGGCCAAGGCACTAGTGAACGAGGGTGCTAATCGATCTCGGAGAATTGCTCTGGTTCCGCTGCTCCATACAAAGCTCGCCCCGCTGCTCGCTTCAACAACTTCTCGCAAAATCTTTGGGTCTACTCCAGCCTTGGCCCCTAGCAGCAGAGCTTCGGTAGCTCCCATCATCCCAACGAACGCCAACATGTTGTTGACCGCTTTGACGACGTTGCCCGCACCAGCGTCCCCGCATCTGACGACCTTGGCCGCAAACGTTTCCAGCAGTGGCAGATTCCGCTCAAAGGCCTCCTCCGAACCGCCGACCATGACAGCCAAAGTTCCTTTACGTGCGCCGTACACACCGCCCGACACCGGAGCGTCAAGAAAATCAATACCGCGCTCGTGGCCTTCAACTGCTAGCCGACGACTCAAGGATGGAGAGCTGGTGCTGAGATCGATGACCGTCGTACCCGCGGGCATCGTGCCGAAAAGACCCTCATCTCCTGAAACCACTTCTTCCACGTCACGGGGCATTGGCAGGGACAAAAATACGGCCTCAGCGCCATCGGCCGCGTTCGCGGCCGAAGTCGCCTTGTCAGCACCTAGTTCGGCCATTCGGTCAAGCGATTGGCTGTTTAGATCGAAGGCCTGCAGGTCATGCTCTGCTGTCAGCAGGTGGGTGGCTATCGGGCCACCCATATTGCCCACACCAATAAATCCAATACGCATGGTCGTTCCTCTCGCGATGATGACTAAGTATTCATGATTTTTTACCCGACGAACAAAAGAGCTCTCGTGGGGAGCCACTCCAGAACCTCAAACGCTAGATGCAATAGTCCTATGCACCAGCTGCAGTGAACCCCTTTTCTAAATCGTCGATGATGTCATCGAGAGTTTCGAGCCCCACCGACAAGCGAATTAAGCCAGGCGAAACCCCAGCATCGGTCTGTTCGGCCTCAGTGAGCTGTGAATGCGTCGTCGAAGCAGGATGAATAGCGAGACTGCGGACGTCACCGATGTTGGCTACGTGGCTATGAAGCTGTAAGCCGTCAATGAATTTTTGTCCCGCTTCCACTCCGCCCTGAATCGTGAAAGCGGGAACCGAACCGTAGCCCCGGCCCTCTCCGTAGGCTTGAACTCGAGAATGCCAGGCACTGGAGGCAAGCCCCGCGTACTGGACTTGTTCAACTTTTGGGTGTGCATCCAAATACTCGGCCACGCCCTGAGCGTTGGCGAAATGTCGTTCCATTCGCAAACTTAAGGTTTCCAGACCCTGTAAGAAATAGAACGCGTTCTGAGGTGAGATGGCAGCACCGATATCGCGAAGTAACTGCACGCGAGCTTTGATGATGAACGACCCGTCACCTAACGCCGGCCAGTAGGCCAACCCGTGATAACTCGGATCAGGTTCAGTGAAGTTGGGGAATCGACCGCTGGTCCCATAATCGAATGTGCCCCCATCAACAATTACCCCTCCTATCGAGTTGCCGTGCCCCCCGATGAATTTGGTCATTGAATGCACCACAATGTCCGCCCCCAGGGCTAACGGGTTAAACAGATAGGGCGTCGCCACAGTGTTGTCGACTACTAGAGGAACTCCGATGTCGTGCGCAGTTTGTGATACCCCAGAGATGTCTAGACAGTCATTTCTTGGGTTGCCAATCGTTTCGCCGTAGAACAGCTTGGTGTTGGGTTGCGCTGCGGCTGCCCACGCTTCCAAATCGTCAGGGTCTTCGACGAATGTGGTGGTGATGCCCATCTTCGGAAGGGTGTAATGCAAAAGGTTGTAGGTGCCCCCGTATAACGAGGCGGATGCAACGACGTGGTCACCGGCCTCAGCAAGGTTCAAAATGGTTAGAGTTTCCGCTGCTTGCCCCGATGCCACCGCCAGAGCTCCAGGAATCCCTATAGCAGTGTCGGTTCCGCCTTCAAGGGTTTGAAGTCGTGATTCTAAAACCATCTGGGTTGGATTCATGATTCGGGTGTAGATGTTCCCCACTTCGCTTAACGAGAACAAACCCGCCGCATGATTAGTATCTCGAAACACGTACGACGTTGTTTGATAGATCGGTACCGATCTGCTCCCTGTTGTCGGGTCAGGCTCCTGGCCTGCATGAATCTGTTTTGTTTCAAATCCCCAGTTGTCGCTCATGGCTACCTCTCTTAGTGCTGTTGAGTGCTTAAGAGGAGTGGATGAAAGGGAAGCCTTTGTGGAGAGACGGAGGCGAAACCGCTGTCTCTAGGACACTTCATTGCCTTGGTCGTTAAACCTCAGCCGTATCCCTACACAAGGTAGGCAAGCACCTTGGGTGTCCACCCCAGGTTGCTGGGTGCACGGGAGTGCACCGCTCTTGATAACGGGACCATCTCAGCATTTTTCAGTTCTCTTTGCAAGGTGATTACCTAAATGGTGACGTGTGGTATTGCGCTGACGCAGGGTTATTGCTCTGACACACTGAGTCTGTGCAGAGATTTCAGCGGGTGACTGAGACCGACGAGGTGGGAACTACACGGCTGGTCAGCCTTGAAGTTGCCGATGATGCCGTGTACCGCACATCAAAGGCTCAGATGTGGGAAGGGCGACTGCCACACGCGGCGGTCGTCAATATGGACATTACTCGCGTCGGTGCGTCGGATTTAGTGACTGTTGACACCAAGCACGGTTCAATTACGTGGTCGCTGAAGAATGGGCAACAGCTGATTGACGCGATCCAAATCCAACGAGCTTGAAAGTTGGTGGTATCGGCAACATCGCAGAGCACCCTGGTGTGTTGAGCGCTTAGGCTTCTTGAGAGAGGCAGGATTCACCATGATTACAGCTATGCCCCGAATAGCGATCGCCGTGAATGATTTTGAGGCCGCATTGGCGACGTTCAGAAATCGTTTTGGTATGCCCGTTGCTGACTTTTCTCCAGAAACTGTGCCTTCCCTGGGCGCTCACGTAGCTATGTGCCAACCGCGTGGAGGAAGCAACATCGAATTGATGGCACCCTCCAACCCCGATGAACCGCTTAGCCAAGCTCTCCAAAAGTTTCTTGACCGCCGAGGCGAGGGGATTTACGCGTTGATGCTTGAAGCACCGGATCCCAATGGTGAAGCCGAAGTCCTTCTCGAACGAGGTATCAAAGTTCTCCCACTGATGCGAGGTGCTGGGGGTAGAGACATCCACCCCAGCTCAACTCACGGCGTGCTCGTTCGCATTTACCCAGACGGCTCGGTGACCCAACCAGAAAACCCGGTCAGCGACCCCCCGAATTATTCCGGGATCCAGAAAGTGGTGGTGGCGGTGCGCGACGCGAGCCTCGCATGCGATGCGTATGCCAAGGGTTTGGGCTTGTCTGCGGACCCGCCACAAGTCATTCCCGATAGGGGAGTAGTTAGTTCGATTGTCCGACCACCCAAAGGTGGAATTATCGAATTGCTCTCTCCCGTTGATACTTCCAAAGAAACTGGAGCGGAGGTGGAGGAATTCCTCGGATCCAAGGGAGAGGGGATTTGTGCTCTCGTTCTCGCAGCAGAAGGTGATGTGGCCGATAGAGACATCACGGTCTTCGGCACTCGAATTCTGATCTCCGAGTAAATGAGCGCAGCCGTTCGACCTCGGTGTAGGTGATCGTCTGGCTCGACGATGAACCCGTTATCTAACTAGTCTTAGATTTCTGGTAAAGTCAGATAACGGACGAGGTGCGCGAGGCCGCAGCATGAAAAACGAACTGGATTTGGACTACGACGTCGCCGTCGTGGGTGCGGGCGTCGCTGGGATCTATCAGATCAAGCGCCTCGTAGACATGGGGGTTAAGGCCACGGTTCTTGAAGCTGACCCGGACCTCGGTGGTACTTGGTATAACAACCGTTACCCCGGGGCGCGTTTTGATTCCGAGAGCTACACCTATGGGTATTCGTTTTCCCGGGAAGTGTTAGATGAGTGGCATTGGAAAGAAATGTTTTCCGGCCAGCCAGAAAACCTGAACTATTTGAACTTCGTCGTCGACAAGTTCGACTTGCGTCAATACATGCAGTTCAACTGCCGAGTCCAATCAGCGGTCTTCGATGAGGACCACCAAGTCTGGAACGTAACGGTGTCCGATGGGCGTGAACTCAAATGCCGTTTTCTTGTGATGGCTTTGGGATTGTTGTCTCAGCCCACCATGCCGCGCATTCCCGGTGTTGAGGACTTCGGAGGCCGTTCTTGGCATACCCACGGTTGGCCGCACGAAACCGTTGATCTCAGTGACCAGCGGGTTGGCATTGTTGGCACCGGAGCGACAGCGATACAGGTAATTGGTGAAATTGCCGACAAAGTAGGAGAACTCACTGTATTTCAACGCCGGCCAAATTGGGTCGCCCCGCTGAATAACACCGAAATTAGCGCGGAACAAATGGCGGAGATTCGTGACCGCTATGACGAAATATTCGAAACCTGTGCTCGGACTCCGGGGGGCTTCGAACATGAACCCGACCGGCGGGGCTTTTATGAGGTAACCCCGGATGAGCGTTTCGAACTTTGGGACCGACTCTATGACCAGCCTGGGTTCAGTATCTGGTTAAGAAATTTCCGTGAGATCTTTACTGATGAAAAAGCAAATGCTGAGTTTTCCGAGTACATGGCTGACCGAATCCGCGGTCGCGTTCACGATCCGGTGCTAGCGGAAAAACTCGTACCCAAAGACCATGGTTTTGGCGTTCAGCGCGTGCCGATGGAAACCAACTACCTGGAGGCCTACAACAGGGAAAATGTCCACCTTGTTGACATCAATGAGACGCCATTAGAAAGAGTCACTAAAAAAGGAATCCGCACAACTTCTCGGGATTACGAGTTTGACGTCATCGTCTATGCAACCGGGTTTGACGCAATAACTGGATCGTTCGATCACATCAATATCCGAGGACGCAATGGTCTCACTCTTAGAGAAAAGTGGTTTGATAATCCCTCAACCTTCCTCGGCATGTTGGTGTCGGGCTTCCCGAATTTGCTAATGCCGTCAGGTCCCCAGAGTGGCTCGGCCTCAACGAATTACCCGCGAGGAATTGAAAACGGAGTGAACTGGTGCACCGACTTGTTCGAATACATCCAATCCCGCGACCTTAAATACTTCGAAGCGACAGAGGACGCCGAAAAACGCTGGACGGACCATGTTGTGAAGATGTATTCCGTGATGTTGATGAGAAAAGCCCAATCATGGTTCACCGGCTATAACTCCAATGTGGATGGCCACGAAGAGGGCAAGGTCCGTTACCTGGTCTACAACGGCGGAACTCCCAAATATGTAGCGACGATCAACGACGTAGCCGCAAACGACTACGAAGGTATTCGCTTCGCCCTTGATTCCAGAGTGCTTGGCGATGTCGTAGCTGCCGACTAAGCCCTACAGGTACCAAACTCTAAGGATGTATCTCAGGCGCCGACAAAAGCGTCTTTAGATTTCGGACGCAATCGGGGCACAGATAGCGACGATCGTAGACACTTTCGTTTCGTAATCGACCGTAGTGGTCAGCCCAGATTTCATTCCAGAACACGCTGCCCGCCTCGGCGTGTGTGTCTTCATCTGTCGTGCAAGAGAACGCGACTTGGCAAAGCTGGCAGCTAGCGAACCCAAGTTGATTCAATAGTTCGTGTCGAGTCCGCGCAATCGGATTAGCAGAGGGTGCCGCGAGATCGCGGTGACAGTTCAAATCAGTGTCGATTCGGATGAGCCCAATGCCGAGACGCAGGCCCACTTCAATCCGGCTTTCGCTGAATCGCTCTTCTCCTGTGTAGCACGCTAGGTACACGCGATCTGCTTGCAGTCGTTGAGCGCTTGTTTCACCTGCGACCGAAACAAATCTTTTGGTTGAAGGTCGAACCAAGGCAGTCACCAACTCAAAGTCTCCGCTCAACTCACCGCCAACGTGCCTAATGCCGACCAGATCCGGGCGGGGATCTCGGACAGTGTTGGGAACAGACGACACGACTCCGCAATCAAGACCCGATGCCATGGAAAGCCATAAGCGCACGGCGTCTTGGAGTTCACCCTCACCCACCTTGGTCACCGCCAGATCCTTTCCGTCGGTAACTTCACGAGACGCTCATCGTGGCAGCGAGAAAAGAATGCGGGGCAAGTCTCACTGTCGGCTGAGGGCCATTTGACATTTCCCACGGAACCCGCTTCACAGCGCTTGGATCGGCCCAAGTGTTCTGAGTTGTTGGATCCGAGTGATGGAGCATCTCAGCGGAGCGCATTTCGAGATGTGCGCCGGACAAATCAATTTGAAGTTCAACGCTCTCATCGACGGAACGATTCACAGCATAGACATGCAACTCACGGTCATCGTTGAGAATGGCCGCACCGTCGACCATTGCGACATTGCCAAAATCAGGTGAAGGTACCAGGGACCCGTCGTAGCCGATATGTAACGAAGCTCCGCTGCGTCGACCGACGAACATGGATAACGCTTCGAAGATGGTCTGGCGTAACAGGTTGTCTCCCTCGGTGAGGACAGGAGCTATAACGTTTACGATTTGCGCGATGTTGGCGATCCTCACAACATCGGCATTTCGGATGAAGCTCATTAAGAACTGGGCGCATACGAGAGCGTCTTGGAGATCGTAAACCTCCTCCACCAAGTGGGCCGGGAACTTTCCATCGGCGGACATGCCGGACCTATTTCGTGTCCGGTACCAGACGTTCCATTCATCGAAAGCGATAAAGGGCCGCCGCGACGATCGTCGTCGGCCGGCTACGTAGCGACACACCGCATCAATTTCCGCGATTTGTTGATCAATCGCTGCGCCAGAGGTCAAAAATGCGGCGGTGTCACCTGAGTAGTTGTCGAGATAACGGTGGGTGGAAAGGTAGTCAGCGAATCCGCCTACGGCTTCTAAGGCCTCCCGGTCCCAGTTGAGATAGGTCGGGTTATCGGGGAGCGAAGTACCGGAGACAACTAACTCGATTGATGGATCAACCAGTTTCATCATGTGGGCGGCTTGACGGGCTTTAGTCCCGTACTCAGCTGCGGACATGTGCCCTATTTGCCAAGGGCCGTCCATTTCGTTTCCGAGGCACCATAAGGGAACTCTCCCAGCACCTGAGTCGCTGTCCAATTGGCGTTGCTTGCTTATGTCAGTCGCCAACCGCCCATTGGAGTATTCGACCCAATCTGCTGCTTCCTCTGGCGTTCCTGTTCCCAGGTTTACGGCGAACATTGGGGACCATCCGGTTCGGTCGCACAAACTCAGAAACTCGTTAGTGCCGAACGTGTTTGGTTCTATCGTCCCCCAGGCCAGCTCACGACGCGTCGGTCTCATATCGACTGGCCCGACTCCGTCTCGCCAATGGTAATTGGAAACAAAGTTCCCACCTGGATATCGCATCACGGTGAACTCAAGTTCAGCTAAAGCCGCCAACACATCTGCTCGGCACCCGTGTTCATCCGCGTGAATTGAAGAGGGATCAAATACACCTTCATATACTGCTCGCCCCATGTGCTCTAGAAAGCCTCCGAAAATTCGGGGGTCAACTGGGCCAGCGCGGTGATGGGGGTGGAGATTAAACGTGACTTTGCTCACGACGTGAGCGTAGTAAGCAAACCGAACACAGGGACCGCACTAGCTGTCTCTAAAAGAAGTAGACCAAGTCTGACTTGAGTCGAAACTGCGAACTCGACCATTCTTCGGCGTCAGACCTGGAGGACATGAGACCTTCGACCAAGGCTTTAATCGCTGTTCCTGATTAACACCCCTGCCCTAACAAGTTGGTCACATCCCACTGCTGCCAATGGCGGCTCGCATGGCGTGCTCGGCATGTTCCCCGTGCGTGAGAACTCCTGCAGCGTTCAACGCAAATAGTGCCGCGGCGAACAGCGCGGCGCTCACCACTACGAGCAGCGCCGATCGGGGACCAGTTTCAGGATTGTGAATTGAAGGCAAAGTATCGACCGTGGTGACGTAAATAAAGGTGCCAGCCGAAAACAGGAGGACGATCCCCACCGATGACCCGCTGACATTATCCAGAACGAAGTAAGCGGTGATCGCACCAGCAGGAGTAGCTAACGCGAACAGCAGCAAGCCACCCCATATCGACGTAGAAGTCGCGTTTTCGTGGGACGAGAATACACCCAGGCTCAGAGCGGCTGGCACTCGGTGAACTAAAACACCGAATGCAACCAGTATCGAAATCGATGTTTCACCAGATGCTGTTGCCGCTCCAATAGCTAGACCATCGCCTATTGCGTGCATCGAGAGGCCTACGGCCATTACCAAGCCGGAGTTTGGGTGATGAACATGGCCGTGGCCATGACCCGCGTGGTGATCGTGGTGCTCTTCGTGAATGGCATGGCTGAGTCCCATGCCCTCCAAAACGAGCATGAAAATAAACCCAGCCGCTACCGCTGTGCCCAACGCCAATGGACTGTAAGCGAGGCCGTCATCGCTCGAGACCATATGAAAGCCCTCGGGAAGAACCACGAGTAGCGCCGAACCCAACAACAAACCAGACGAGATCGCCGTCAAGCGCTGCAAGTTGCCTTCGGTAAGTCGATCCGCCGTTAGCAGCCCGACTCCGCTTGCAGTGATTGATATGAGGATTATCAGGGCCGATAAGCCGGTCAGGATCACGCTGGGATCCTAACTGGAATGATTCCTATGTTCGACTTGCGACTTCAGCCAAACATAAGGTGACATGTCTTGGAATTCTTGAACGCTCAAGCGTGTTGAGAGCATCTTTGCGTGCTCTATTCTTCTGAGATGGGAAACTCAGTCGCGTCGAACCTCGATGAAAAATCGTTAGAAAAATTCAACCTGCTAGCCAGTTCTCGAAGAAGCGTTCGAAGCTTCGAACCCGGTGAACGCATACCCAGAACAACGCTAGAGAAAATCGCCGAAGCGGGCCGTTGGGCGCCATCAGGCGCGAACTCACAACCCTGGGAGATTTGTGTAATAGAAGAGCCCCACAGGGTCCGTGAAGTTGCATCGGTGATGGCGAGTCAAGCCGACAGGCTCAACGAACACTGCAAAGGATTTCCACATGTCCACAAGAAACATTGGGTTCACGATTCTGTAGCGCTCATGGTCGTATTTGTTGACTCGCGTTGGGCCGACACCTACCCCACCGCACTTGAAGCACAGCTTGACGAAACGGAATACAAAGAAAACCGTCTGAATATTCTCTTGGTGTCAGTTGGCGCGGCAATCCAAAACCTGCAGCTGGCAACTACGGCCGTAGGACTCACTTCGGCGTGGCTCTCTGGAGGAGGAGAGCCACAAACGGCCCAGGCGTTGCAGCAACTTCTAGGGTTTCCCGCTACCCACACCCCGTATGGAATCGTGCCCATCGGTTGGCCCAGGAGACGAGCCGAAAGTCGCTGGCGACGGCCAATTCAGGATATCGTTCACTGGAACGAAGTTGTAGAGAAGAACCTGCGAAGTCGACAAGATATAGATCATTACATTGAGAAGGAACGCCGTCACTCAATCTACAAAGACGCTGAATCCCGAGATAGGCACCTCACAGAAGAGACACCTACCGACGAAGAAATCGACCCAGTCGACGACGGAAATCAATAGAACGCTCTTCTCGAGCAGCATCCCGCTCACGCAGTTCAGCCAACGAGCCACAACCGCAGTCGTCAGCCTCAGGATTGCCGAGGTGGCGATGCGCGCAACCAAGTCGATGGTCAAGAAACACCACGCACTCGTAGGCTTGGCCGTTCGCCCCGATCCGCAAATAACGTTGTGCCCCTCCAGCGAAGCGACGATCAAATTTCATATTCCGATGCTAGTCACCGAACACTGGCCGCTTCTTCGGAGACGATCGTCTGTCGTGCGCTAGGTCGGTCTCATTGTGCAACAGTGTTGCTTCACATGTCGACGATCATGACCGGCCGCATGCCGTCGGCGCACATTTCCGATCTTTTTGATTGCCTCTTGATGAACGGCTTGACTATGGACAGTATTCCAGGAAAGGAAAAATTATGATTACTGTTGCCACTCGTTGGGAAGGTACCCCTCAAGCCATTCACGCTGTTGAAGCCGGTTCGCGAGCCGCAAAGGTTCAACACGAAGAATGGGGGGCGAAGAATCCCCGTCTGATGCGCCCAGTGACGGGAACCGGTGGGATGGAAGTCGCACTGTATATCTGCGACTTCGAGTCAATGGAAGCATACGGGCGCTTCTGGGATCAGGTTTCTGGGAGCGATTGGTTCGTTCAGTTACAGAAAGATGTAGCAGAGGCACACCCGCAACTCCGCATGGCTGACCAAGTCGTCATGTATGACGCGATCGCCGACTGAACCTCGTAGGCAGACCCTGTTGTGGGGGGTGTGGTCATGGCCTTGTTTTTCTTGTGCTAGAACAACTGTTGGTCGGTTGACCAGGACTTCGGTCCACCATCATTATCAACTCAAGACGAAACCAAACTTGGGAACACAGAAGCGCAAGCGGAAGTGGGAACACAGA
>Ga0163108_10000221_pt1 | contig 42284 bp, 36 predicted proteins | sample Fk1155metaG_FD_109644 | JGI IMG/M metagenome (GOLD analysis project Ga0163108, IMG submission 109644) | Marine microbial communities from the Central Pacific Ocean - Fk160115 155m metaG | ecosystem: Environmental > Aquatic > Marine > Oceanic > Photic zone | place: The Central Pacific Ocean...
ACTATCTGGGTCAGGAGTTGAAATCCATGCAGAACTATATTCTGAAACAGAAGGATTAGGCGTGTTGTTATCATTATCAATAATGGTAAAAGTTGATGGAATTCCCTGTTGAAAATCAGTAGTTAAAATAGGGGTTTGTGAATGTACAATTTGAAAAGAAAATAAAAAAAAGTAAAATAGGTGTCTCATGATGTAAAATTAATTTAATTAACTAAATGAATTAAGATGTCTTTATATTCTTGATAAAATTCATCGAATTCTAACAGTCTACTTCTAAAAAAAGAAATAATTTCCTCCCATTGATCTTCATTGTAAAAACTTAAAGAATGATTTTCCCAGCAAATACTCGAGATACATAAACCTTCTTTTGTAAATACTTTTTCATTCCATTGGGTAGGATGATTCATTTTATCTTCTAAAACAACTTTTAATTCGCAAAGTTGTTCCCATACAAGCTCTCTTATTTCATCATCTTTATATTGAATATCAAAACTAAGCGATATGTATTTATCACATTTTAATCTCAAATAAATATGTTTGATTTCTGTAGGATATTTTATCCAACTCACTTTTTTATCAGATACGGAATGAACTTTTCTCATGGAACGTTTAAACATTTTCCAAAAACGTTCATTCATTTCACGCCGTTCTTCTCTTTTGAGCATGATTTACTGGTTCCCTTTTTTGTAGTCTTCAAGGAATTTGGCTAATCCAGAATCTGTTAGTGGGTGATTGGCAAGCGCTTTAATGGCTTTTAAAGGTGCGGTTATGACATCTGCTCCAATTTCAGCACAATTGATGATATGCATTGGATGTCGGATGGATGCCGCTAAAATCTTTGTTTGAAAATTATAATTATCATAGATTAATCTTATTTGAGAAATAAGCTCAATTCCATTTGTACTTATGTCATCTAATCTTCCTAGAAAAGGAGATAGGTATGTTGCGCCTGCTTTTGCAGCTAAGATTGCTTGGCCAGCAGAAAAAACCAAGGTGCAATTTGTTTGTATTCCTTTTTGACTGAAATATTTGATTGCCTTTATTCCCTCAGGTATCATCGGGATTTTTATAACAATATTATTGTGAAGTTTAGCAAGTGATTCTCCTTCGGATATCATTCCTTTAAAATCTGTAGAAATAACCTCTGCACTAACAGGTCCATCTACAATATCACATATTTTCACATAATGATTTAATATGTTTTGATGTCCGGTAATCCCTTCTTTTGCCATAAGTGAGGGGTTTGTGGTCACACCATCTAAAATCCCAAGGTCAAAAGCTTCTTGAATTTCGGATAGGTTAGCGGTATCGATAAAAAAATTCATTTCTTTTTTCTTTTTTTCATTTGTTCCATTTGTTTCTTTTGCATTTCTTCAAGTCTTGATTGAAACTTTGATTTTTTAGGACCTTCGTTTTTCACCTTATCTTTTCGATTAGCCATTTTAAGTTTTAATTTGTCTTCATCAACAAAGAATTTTTTAATGGAAATCATTATTAAAATTGAAGCTAAAGTGGATACAAAGTAATAATAACTTAGCCCTGAAGAATAATTATTAAAAAAGAAAATCATCATAATTGGAAATATATACATAATGACTTTCATATTTGGCATTCCAGGTTGCTGAGGTTGTTGCATATTTCCACTGTTCATGATAGTGTAAAATAGAGTAGAGCATGCCATTAATAAAGTAAATAAACTAACATGATCCCCATAAAGCGGTATACTAAATCCAATATCAAGTATGGAATCAAATGAAGATAAATCTTCAGCCCATAAGAAGGATTTTTGTCTTAATTGAAAAGAAGCTGGGAAAAATTTAAATACAGCAAGAAGAATAGGCATTTGAATGAGCATAGGTAAACATCCAGAAAGCGGGCTTGCACCAGAATCTTTGTAAAGGTTCATCATTTCCATTTGCTTTTTCATTGCATCATCCTTGTTGGGATATTTTTTATTTAATTCTTCTATGTCGGGTTTTAATATTTTCATTTTAACAGAAGAAACAAACATTTTCCATTGAATAGGCATTAAGAATAATTTGAGAATTATTGTCAATAACAGTATTGATATCCCAACAGATAATCCTTTTGAAGTAAAGAAATTAAATATTGGTTGAATTGCATATTCGTTTATCCATCTAAATAATCCAGGTCCAAAATTTAGAATCCCTTCATAATTATTATCAACTGAACTAAGAATATCATAATCATTTGGTCCAAAATACCATTTAAATTTATGAGAAGTAGATGTGGATTCAATAGATCCAATATTAAGAGAGGAGATATAAGACTTTATATGAGAGTTATATCTTGGGTCATTTTCTGCATAATTTTTTATGGCCATTTTAGTTCCGGTTTTACTTATTGGAAGTGATGGTCTTAAAAAAGATGAGAAATAGCTTTGTTTGTAGTTTATCCAGTTAATATCTTCTTCTGCATCGCTTTCATCATCTGAGGTTTCACTTAAATAATCAAATCCATCTTCTTTGTACTCAAAACCAATTGTGGAGACTCTTCTTTGTTCTTCCAAAAGTCGTTCAGTTTTTCTAAAATTACATGCCCAATTATATTGAATTGCATTTCCTTTGGAATCCTCAAACCCATTTAGTTTAATGTCATAATCAATTTCAAAACTATTTTCTGGAAGACTATATATTTGTTTAATAGACTTATTTTCTGATACTTTATAAGTAAAGGTAATTTCATTTCTTTTTTTATTTCTTTCGACGTTAAAAATTAACCCTTTTGTGGAGATCTTTTTATTTCCATCTTTGAAAACAATGTCACTAATGTTATCTCCTTGTTTAAATAAACAGAGCTTATTTATCGATGGATTATTAATGAAATCTTTATATGTTTTATAATTTTTAAGGTATACAGCTGATATAATTCCTCCTTTTGAATTTAACTCAATGATTAAGTTTTTGTTTTCAATAGAACTTATCTTTCCCTTTGTTTTTGGTGTTAAGTTCTTTTTTACTTTTCTTATTTCTGACTTAACATTGTTTTGTGTGGCGTTAGGAGTAGAGATATTTGAAGTTTTGTTATTACTTGGAGACAAGGTGTTTTTTTGCTTTACTTTCGCTTTCGCTTTCGCTTTCGCTTTCGCATTCGCTTTTTTCAAGCTTTGTTCTTGCTTCTGTTTTTCTTTTTTGATTTCATTTTCATCAGGACGGTTAAAGATTGTAAATATGGTTAACAATAATCCTATTAATACTAGTCCTGTTAATGTGTTTTTATCCATTTTGGGTTTCTTTGAATTTTAGTGCTGCATCTATAAAAGCAACAAATAGTGGGTGTGGGTTAATTACAGTGCTTTTATATTCTGGGTGAAATTGAGTTCCAACATACCATGGGTGATCTTTTAATTCAATTATTTCGACCAATCCTGTTTTAGGGTTTTCTCCAGAAGAAATCATTCCCTTTTTTTCAAAATCTCCTAAAAATTTGTTGTTAAATTCATATCTGTGTCTGTGTCTTTCAGAAATACGATTTGAATTATAAGCTTTACTGACAATCGTATTTGTTTTTAATTCACATGTATAAGCTCCAAGCCTCATAGTTCCTCCAAAATCGGATACTTTTTTTTGTTCTTCCATTAATGAAATGACAGGATGTTTTGTGTCTTTGGATATTTCAGTAGTGTGTGCATCTTTATAACCCAAGACATTTCTGGCAAATTCAATTACAGCACATTGCATACCAAGACAAATTCCAAAAAAAGGTATTTTGTTTTCTCTGGCATAAGTAACAGCACAAATTTTACCTGGAATCCCTCTAGAACCAAAACCAGGAGCTACAAGAATACCATTTAATTCACTTAATTCTGCATTTACATTAGTTTCGTTTATCTTTTCGGAATGGATCCATTTAACTTTTACTTTGGTATTGTTTGTAACACCAGCATGGATAATAGCTTCACTAATTGATTTATACGAATCTTTTAATTCCACATATTTTCCAATTAAAGCAATAGTTATTTCAGATTTTGGATTTTTTAATTTTTCGGTAAATGATTTCCATTTATCTAAAGTAGGGGATGATTTTATAGGCAAATGAAGTTTTTCCAAGACAACTTTGTCTAGTTCTTCTTCTTGCATAATCACAGGAACATCATAAATTGATTCTGCATCACGAGCTTCAATTACCGCATTCATAGAGACATTACAGAACTTTGCTATTTTCCGACGAAGTTTTAAATCTAGTTCATATTCTGTTCTGCAACATAGAATATTTGGTTGAACACCAAATTCCAATAACTGTTTTACGGAATGTTGAGTTGGTTTTGTTTTTAATTCTCCTGCAGCTGAAAGATATGGAACTAGCGTTAAATGCACTACGATACAGTCATTTTCAAATTCCCACATCATTTGTCGAACAGCTTCGACATAGGGTAGGGATTCAATATCTCCAATGGTTCCCCCAATTTCTGTTATTACTATATCATATTTACCTCCTTTACCTAAAAGTTGAATACAATGTTTTATTTCATCTGTTATATGAGGAATTACCTGTACAGTTTTTCCTAAAAAATCTCCTCTTCGTTCTTTTTGAATAACTGACTGGTATATTTTTCCAGTAGTAATATTATTTGCCTGTGAGGTTGGGACATCTAAAAAACGTTCATAATGGCCAAGATCAAGATCTGTTTCAGCTCCATCATCAGTGACGTAGCATTCTCCATGTTCATATGGATTAAGAGTTCCAGGGTCTACATTAATATATGGATCGAGTTTTTGAATTGTGGTTGTGAAGCCTCTTGCCTGAAGAAGTTTTGCTAAAGAAGCAGAAATGATTCCCTTACCAAGAGATGATGTAACTCCTCCGGTTACAAAAACATACTTTGTTGAATTGGACATAAAATTGATTTGTAACTACGGGGCGCAAAGTTAAAAGAATAAAGTCAATTAGTTAAATTTTAATGATTTTATTATTCAAATATCCTATTTAATTAACTTTGATGTGTGATTTATAAATTATTACTTTCTCCTTTTAGCTTTTTATTTTATATAGCTTCATTTATATATCATAAATTTTATAATTCTTCATTATCACATCCATATAAACCAAAAGTGAAATCAATTTGTGTTGGAAACCTTAGTGTTGGTGGTACAGGAAAAACACCAATGGTTATCTGGTTGGTCGATCATTTATTATCTTCAAATAATTTGTTATTGCTTAGTAGAGGTTATGGAAGAAAGACTAAAGGTTTTATTGAGGTAAACGAAAAAATGTCTTATAGTCATGTTGGAGATGAGCCTTTGATTTATAAGAAATTATGGGGAAGTCGTATTAATGTTGCTGTTTCAGAAAAAAGAAAACATGCAATTGAAAAAATGTTGAATTTATTTCCCAAAATAAATTGTGTGTTACTTGATGATGCATTTCAACATCGCTCTTTAAAAGCAGGTTTGTCAATTCTTCTTACCACTTATTCAAATCCTTTTTTTTCCGATTTGCCTATGCCATCAGGATCTCTTAGAGAGCCTGTTTCAGGAGCATTCCGATCAGACATTATTGTTGTTACTAAATGCCCACAAAATATTACCGATAAAGAGAAACAGGAAATAACATTTTCATTAAGTAAATACAATAAACCTGTTTTCTTTTCTAGTATTCGATATAGTAATTTAATTAATATTTACGACAATAAATCAGATCTTATAAAGAATGTTTTGCTTGTGACAGGAATAGCAAATCCAGAACCATTACTTGTCCATTTAAAATCAAATTATAATGTAACTCATTTAAAATTTTCGGACCATTATTGTTTTACTAATAGAGATATAAAAGAAATTCACCAAAAATTTGATAATTTTGCTTCAAACAACAAAGTGATTTTAACTACTGAAAAAGATTTGATTAGATTAATAAAATATGAATCTTCTTCTTTAATGAAAAAATTCCCATGGTATAAAATAGCGATATCATTGAAATTTAATAATGAAAAATCGCTTTTGAAATTAATTGATAATTATGTTAGAAAAAATTAAAGAAACTGCTGAGTTTATTCAGAATAAAACAAGTGTTAAACCAACTGTAGGAATAATCTTAGGAACTGGTCTTGGTGGTTTGGTCAATGAGATAAAAATAATTGATAGTATCCCATATGAAGAGATTGTTAATTTTCCTGTTTCTACTGTAAAAGGACATTCTGGTAGATTAATTCTTGGAGAGCTAGGTGGGAAGCAGGTTGTTGCAATGCAGGGAAGATTTCATTTTTATGAAGGTTATACCATGCAGCAAGTTACTTTTCCTGTTAGAGTAATGAAGTTTTTAGGAATAGAACGTTTGTTTGTAAGTAATGCTTCAGGTGGTGTTAATCCTGATTTTGAAATAGGAGAAATTATGATTCAGAATGATCATATAAATTTATTTCCAGGAAATCCATTAATTGGAAAGAATATTGAAGAATTAGGTCCAAGATTTCCAGATATGAGTGAAGCTTATGATAAAAAAATGATTAATCTAGCAAAACAAATTGCAGCTGAAAACAATATTAAGGTTGCCACTGGTTGTTATGCTGGTTTAACAGGTCCAACTCTAGAAACTCCTTCAGAATATAAGTATGTTAGAATTATAGGGGCAGATGCAGTGGGAATGTCTACAGTTCCTGAAGTTATAGTTGCTCGTCATATGGATATCCCATGTTTTGCAGTTTCTATCATAACTGATTTGGGGGTTCCTGGTAAAATTCAAGAAGTTAGTGCTGAAGATGTTATTGAAGTTGCAAATGAACAAGAGCCAAAAATGACATTAATAATGCGTGAACTGATCTCTAGAATATAGTTGTCATGGATAATTCCGTTAGAGATAAATATCAGGCTGTTATTGGTCTTGAGGTTCATGCGCAATTATTAACCGAATCAAAAGCTTATTCTGGTGATATAAATGAATATGGTGCAACCCCGAATTCAAATATTAGTGCTATAACACTTGGACATCCTGGAACTCTTCCTTATGTGAATAAGAAAACGGTTGAATTTGCGGTGAAATTAGGTCTTGCATGCGGTTCTGAAATTGAGTCTACACAGAATTTCGCCAGAAAAAATTATTTTTATCCCGACCTTCCAAAAGGTTATCAAATTACACAGGATAAGACTCCTATTTGTAAGGGAGGACAAATAATAATTAAATCGGCAAATGGTATAGAAAAAGCCATTAAAATAACCCGAATACACATGGAAGAAGATGCAGGGAAAAGCATCCATGATGTTGATATTTATGACACATTGGTTGATTTAAATAGAGCTGGTGTTCCATTGCTTGAAATTGTTTCAGAACCTGATATTCGTTCTTCTCATGAAGCATATAGTTATTTGATGGAAGTAAGAAAACTTGTTCGGTATCTTGGTATTTGTGATGGGAATATGGAAGAAGGTTCTATGCGTTGTGATGCAAATATTTCGGTCAATCTTATTGAAGAAAAAGATTTTGGAACAAAGGTAGAGGTGAAGAATATGAATTCTATGAGAAATGTACAAAAAGCAATTGAGTTTGAAATTATTAGACAAATCAACTGTTTGGAAAACGGTGAGAGTATTTCGCAAGAAACCAGAAGTTTTGATGCTCTAAATTCTTCTACAATTTCTATGAGAACAAAAGAAGCTGCAAATGATTACCGTTATTTTCCAGAACCTGATTTGCCTTTTTTAGAAATTGATAAAAAATACATTGCTGATGTTAAAAAGAATCTTCCTCAATTACCTAGAGCTTTATTTAAAAAATATACAACTCAATACCTTCTTTCAGATTATGATGCTTTAAACATTGTTGAAAATAAAGAATTAGCAGTTTTTTACAATAAAATTATTGAGCATACTTCCAATTACAAAGCTGCTGCTAATTGGTTGATGGGAGATGTTAAATCGTATTTGAATGAAAATGGAGTTTCAATTAAAGAACTCCCAATATCAGCTAAAAAAATTGCTGAACTTATAAAATTAATTGATGATGGAAAGATTTCACATACAATTGCGTCACAAAAAATATTTCCATTATTATTGAGTTCTGAAGAATATCCGCTTCAGATTGCTGAAAGATTGAATTTAATTCAAGAAAATAACGATGATTTAATTGAAGATTTTGTTAATCAAGTCATTTTAAATAATAAAAATGAAGTTTCTCGTTATAAGAATGGAGAAAAACAGTTGATTGGTTTTTTTATGGGCAAATTCATGAAGCTTTCCAAAGGTAAAGTAGATCCTAAAACAGCAAATTTGATTTTAAGAAACAAACTTGATAATTGATTTAATGAAGTTATTCTCTTTTATTTTATTAATTGTTCTATTTTCATGTTCTTTGGATGAAGAATCTACTGAAAATGCCAATGCAGAAAATATTCCATTTCAATCTGATTTAATTAATAAATCAGATTCACTTCAGACAGCTCTATCAAATTCAGAGAAAAAATCAGGCTCTTTTTTTATTGGTGGACAGGTTGATAATGCTTCAGGAATTTCAATAAAACTTGAATTACCGACACCTAATGGAATTCAGGTTGTTTCAGAAACAATTATTAAAGAAGATGGAACTTTTGAATTAAAAGGAGATCTATATCATTCAATTAACATGTATAATTTACAGTTAGAAAACAATAATGAGCTTGTCTTAGCTCTGCCTCTTGTATCAGATGATTCTATTTCCATTAATACGTCTTTGTCTAAATTCATTCAAGAACCTAAGATTAATGGAGCTAGCTGGACTAAACAAGCTAACGAAATTATTTCTAAAAATTATGGATATAAAAAGAAATTTAATGAAATTTTAAATGACAAAAATCGCAATGAATCACAAAAGGAACCTTCTTTATATTATTTGAATGATCTTATTGATAAAAACAATATTAAAAGCATTAAAAAAAATATCAAAAGCCCGTATAATTTAATTTTGTTTCCCTCATTAGCTCCTATGACTTCATTTGAAAAGTGGGATTTCTCCAATTTGGATATCATGAAAAAAGTAATGGCAGAAATGCTTAAACAATTCCCAAATTCTCAACTTGTGAAAATGTTTAATAAACAGGTGGTCATGATTGAGTCGGCATATAAGGATGAAATGGTTATGAAATCAGGTGGAGTTTCTGCACCAGATTTTGTTGCACTTAAACCAGATGGACAACAATTAAGGCTTTCTTCACTTAAAGGAAAATATGTTCTTTTGGATTTTTGGGCATCTTGGTGTGCACCATGCCGAAAAGAAAATCCGAATGTTGTTAGGCTTTATAAAAAATATAAATCAAAGGGTTTTACGGTATTTTCATTTTCTTTAGATGATAGAAAAGATGCATGGCTTAAGGCAATCAAAGAAGATGGGCTTATATGGAAAAATCATGGAACTGACTTTAAAGCTTGGAAAACTCCTTTAGCTAGTATTTATAGATTTAATTCGATACCTCATACGGTTTTAATCGATAAAAATGGCAAGATAATTGCCAAGAATTTGCGAGGAGAGAAATTAGAAGAAAAATTAATCGAATTATTTGACTGATATGAAATATAACATCTTGTTGATTTTGGCTTTTATAACCAATTTTGTTTGTTCTCAAGCAATACAGGTTAAAATTAAAGGAAACATTGTAAATACCTCTATAAATGAAATAGCTCTTGGCTCCTATATAAATCAAACCAAAACATATTTCAAAACCAAAATAGGAAAGAATGGGGAGTTTAAAATGGAGGGAGATTTACCTGCAGCGGACTATTATTTTTTATCTGTTGGTAATGATAGAATTCCATTGATATTAAGAAAAAACTCTTCATTAGAGGTATATGCTGATGGATCTGATATTCAAAATTTTTGTAATATTTTAAATTCAGAAGAGTCTCAACAAATGTTATTTTTTGATAGAGAATTTAGTAAATGGAAAAAAACTTTAGATTCCGCTGAAACAATTATTAAAGCTGACCCCTCTAAGCAAAAAGAAATTAGTAATGAAATAACGCCCAAATATTATTCATTTAAACAATTTCAACAAAATTACGTTTCAAAAAATTCTAACTCCGCAGCTTTACTTCCAATGCTGCAGTTATATCCGATAAATAAAGATTTTGAAAACTATGAATTATTACTAATGCAGTTGGTTAAGGGGTTTTCGAGCAGCCCAATTATCAAACAGCAGTTAGACAATTATAAAATTGTTAAAGAGAAAATGGCTGCTAAAAACCCACTTGCCATTGGAAATAAAGCTCCCGATTTTTCCGAATTGGCTTTGGATAGAAAAACAGAAGTTAAATTGTCTGATTTTAAAGATAAGATTGTTCTTATAGATTTTTGGGCATCCTGGTGTGCACCATGCAGAAGAGAAAATCCAAATGTTGTAGCTCTTTATAATGAATATAAGGAACAAGGGTTTACGGTTCTTAGTGTTTCTTTGGATTCTAACTTGGAGAAATGGAAACAAGCAATAAAAAAAGATAATTTATTGTGGCCAAATCATGTTTCAGATTTAGGTGGTTGGAGAAGTAAAGTTTCTAAATTATATGGTGTTTCTAGTATCCCTTTCACCGTGCTTATAGATAAAGAAGGAAAGATTATCTCCACTAACCTTAGGGGATCTGCTTTAGAAGAAACATTAAAAAAAATATTTGATAAATAGTTTGAATATCCGTGAAAAAATATATTTAGCTTCCGATTTTCATCTTGGTGCTCCTGATGAAAAATCAAGTTTAGAAAGAGAAAAAAAAATTGTTTCCTGGTTATCTTTAATTGAAAAAGATGCAAAAGAAATTTATCTTGTTGGAGATGTTTTTGATTTCTGGTTTGAATATAATCGAGCTATTCCAAAGGGATTTGTTCGATTGCAAGGAAAAATTGCTTCATTAACTGATAAAGGAATTCCAGTACATGTTTTTACAGGCAATCATGATATGTGGATTTTTGATTATCTTCCAAAAGAACTCGGTATAATCCTGCATCGAGATACAATCACAAAAGATTTTTTTGGTAAAAAATATATGATTGGACATGGTGATGGATTGGGGCCTGGAGATAGGAGTTATAAATTTCTTAAATTAATTTTTCAAAACTCTATATGTAAATGGTTATTTGCAAGACTACATCCAAATTTCGGAATCTGGTTGGCACAACTTTCCTCAAAATCTAGTAGAAATGTTAACCTAGAAGAAGATAAGCTGTTTAATGGTATTGAAAAAGAGTATTTATATGTCTATTGTAAGGAGATTTTAGAAAAAGAACATTTTGATTTTTTTATTTTTGGCCACAGGCATTTACCATTAAAAATAAATCTTAAAGATAATTCTCAATATCTTAATTTGGGAGAATGGATAAGTTATAACACTTTTATTGAGATTGATTCTGAATCCACAAAAATCAAACAATTTAAAGACGATACGATTTTGGATTATCACTCATCTCTTGTATGATTTCATATAGATTGATTAATAATTTCAAAAAGACATTTTTCATCTATATTATAGAAATCTATAAATTTTCTGATTACATTCTCAATAACCGAATCAGGGCATGAAGCTCCAGAAGTAAAAGCAATGACTGGTTTTGTTTTTTCAGGAATAAAGTTTAATGTTCTTAATATCTTTTTTTCATGAATATCAAAATGCTGTATTTCTTGTTTTGAGATGATTTCATCTTCAGATTTAATAAAAAATGTGTGTATTTTATTTTCAAGAAGTTCAACAAGATGGCTTGTGTTTGAACTATTGTACCCTCCCACAACAATAGCTAAATCAACCTCATTGTTAAGCATTGCATAGGTAGAAGATTGGTTGTCATTGGTTGCATAACAAAGGGTATCTCTTGTATCAGCAATATGATCGTTTATATTTTCTATTCCATATTTTTCCATCATCACCTTTTTTAAATACTCAGTGATTGCTTGGGTTTCTGATGCCAGCATTGTTGTTTGATTAACGACTCCAATTTTATTCAAATCTGTTGTTATGTTAAATCCTTTGGAGTAACATCCTTTAAAAACCTCAAAGAAATCTTCTTTTTTGTTGTTTCCATTGATGAAATCACTTAGTTTTTTAGCGTCTTTTAGATCTTTAATAATTAATGTTGGTGCGTTTTGAAGGCTTCTTGAAAAGGTAGCTTTACTTTCTTCATGATTTTTTTTCCCGTGGATGATTATAGTATGTTTATCTTCTCCTAGTTTTTTAGATCTTTTCCATACTTTTTCAACGAATGGACAAGTTGTATTATAGGTTTTTATATCAATATCTTGATTTTTCAATTTTGCTTCTGTTTCAATAGATACTCCAAATGCAGGAATTAAAACGATATCATTTTTATTTAATTTTTTTATATTAATTAAAGAATTCCCAGAGGTGTCTTGAAGAAATTTCACTCCTCTTTGTGTTAAATCATCATTTACAATAGGGTTATGAATCATTTGACTAAGAAGGTATATTTGCTTATTAGGATTATCACTTAAAGCTTTATATGCAATTTCTATTGCATTTTCAACCCCAAAACAAAACCCAAAATGTCTTGAGATTAAAAAAGTAACATTTTTAAACTCTAGTCGGGTAGGGCTAAAATCTTTTTTTCTGCGATCATTTTCTTTCCTTAATAATTTAATATGAGAAATGATAGGAGATCTGTAATATTTAGGTATTTGAAATTGTTTCATCAGATTAAAGAATAAGTCTATTACAAATATAATTATATCTTCATTTTTGTGTTAAATTGAGATAAAATAAGAAATGATTAATAAATAGATAATTCCGTCTGATGATTTGTTAAATTTGAGGTCAAGATGAAAAAGAAAAAATTTACTTTAGAAGGAACAATTGAATGTGATTATTATTTAATTGGCATTTGTTCTCATCTAAGTGATTATCGATTGGTATGGTCGTTGAATTCCGTTTTAGGTACAAGACTAGCTAAGCGAACAGACCTTTTTAAGGTATATAATTATAAAAAGAAATCAGAAATGCAATTTCCGATTTATTTTTATGAAGATGTGTTGGATCATTCTTCTTATTTTGTGATAAAAAACAACTTTGCTTCAAATACATTAATTACAGAAGTACCAAATATTGATTATTTATTTTTCGTTCAAAACCATTTGAATGTTAAATTGTATAAGAAATTATTCAATAAAATTAAATCATGTAATGATGTTCTTGGTTTGTTCGAATTAAAACCTCAAGAACTTGTTTCTACCCAACTCATTGATTTAAATTCATAAATTTACATTAACAGAGAAAAGAAATGCTAAAAAAAACAAAAATTGTTGCAACTATGGGTCCTTCCACTTCATCAAAAGAAGTGTTGAAAGAAATGATGTTAAATGGTCTTGATGTTTGCAGATTGAATTTTTCACATGGTTCATATGAAGATCATAAAAAATCAATTTCATTAATTCATGAGTTGAATGAAGAATTAAATTTACGGGTGTCTATTCTTGGTGATCTTCAGGGTCCTAAGATAAGAACTCATTTAATGGAAGGTGATTGTATCGAAATATTAGAAGGAAAGAAGCTTAAAATTTCCACTGCTAATCAAATTGTCGGCAATTCAGATAAAATATCAATTAATTATCAATCGTTGGCAAAAGATGTGAAGGTTGATGATAGGATTCTTTTGGATGATGGAAAAATTGTATTAAAAGTTTTGTCATCCAACTCCAAAGATGAAATAATAACTCAGATTGTTAATGGTGGAAAGTTGTATTCCAATAAAGGAGTAAATTTCCCAAACACGAAGATTTCTCAGCCATCATTAACTTCTAAAGATAAAGAAGATCTAAATTTTGTATTAGAAAATAATTTAGATTGGGTGGCTTTATCTTTTGTGAGATCAGCTAGAGATATTATCGAACTAAAACATATTATTTCTACTAAGAATTCAAATGCTAAAGTGATAGCAAAAATTGAAAAACCAGAGGCCTTAATAGAAATCGATGATATTATTAAGGAATCTGATGCATTAATGGTAGCAAGAGGGGATTTGGGGGTTGAAATTCCATACCAAGAAGTTCCTTTAATTCAAAAAAGATTAATACAAAAATGTCGTCAAAATGCGAAACCAGTTATTGTAGCAACTCAAATGATGGAAAGTATGATGTCAAATTTAACTCCTACTAGAGCAGAAGTTAATGATGTTGCTAATGCAGTTTTAGATGGAACGGATGCGGTTATGTTATCTGGAGAGACTTCTGTTGGGAAATATCCGATTAAAGTAATTAACGTGATTCACAACATTATTGATGAAATGGAAAAAGCCGAAGAGATTTACCATAAAGAGGAGGCTCCTATGACCGATCACGATCGTTTCATTACTGATTCAATTTGTTTTAATGCCTGTCGTTTAGCCCTTAGAGTGAATGCATGTGCGATTTTAACAATGTCATTTTCAGGATATACGGCTTTTAAAATTTCCTCGCAAAGACCTAAAGCTCCTGTCTATGTCTTTACTAGTAATCGTAAAATTTTGACGCAATTGAATTTATTGTGGGGTGTTCATGCTTTTTATTATAATAAGAGAATTAGTACCGATCATACAATTGCTGATATTAAATATGTCTTAAAAAAGAAAAACATTCTTAAAACTGGAGATGTTGTAATCAATATTGCCTCAATCCCATTGGAAGATTTAGGAGGATCAAACATGCTTAAATTAAGTGTGGTTGATTAAGCTTGTTTTAGTTCCCTTCTTCTCTTTTTTTCTTCTGTGATTAAGGCTAGTTCTCTTCCGGTTTGTCCAGAAACAGAGGTGTTTTCTTCCACTCTACGTAGAAGATAAGGCATTACTTTATTAATTGGACCATAGGGGACATATTTTGAAACATTGTATCCTAAATGTGCTAGATTATAAGAGATATGGTCACTCATGCCAAGTAGTTGAGAGAAATAAAAGGATGAATCGGATGCTTTTATTTTCTCTTTTTCCATTAAATCGACAAGAATTTGATTGCTATTTTCATTATGAGACCCAACACATAGTGAAAACGATTTATTATTTTCAAAAATATATTTGATGGCAGTATTAAAATCATCATCTGTATCTTGTTTGTTTTTATGAATAGGAGAGGGGTGATTTAATAATAATGCTCTTTCTCTTTCTTTTTCCATATATGCTCCTCTAACGAGTTTTATCCCATAGATTACTTCATTATTCCTCGCAAACTGATGCATTTTATATAAATATTCTAAACGATCAGTTCTGTACATTTGAAGAGTATTAAAAACAATTGCTTTTTCCTTATTAAATTTTTTTATTAACTCAAGAGTCCAATCATCAATTTTGTCTTGTATCCATGTTTCTTCAGCATCGATAAAAATGCAAACATCATTATGAAATGCAAATTCACAAATGTCGTGTATTCTATTATAGAATTCTTGTAAGTTTATTTTTTCTTGTTGCTTAAGTGAATCACCTTGATTTGCCTTTTCTAGTAATTCTAAAGAACCCAATCCACTTGCTTTGAAAACAGCAAATGGAATTGCTTTATCTTTAGATGCCCTTGTGATTGTTTTTTTGATTTCATTAACTGCATTTTCGCTTGAAGAACCATCAGATTTGCCTTCTACAGAATAGTCAAGTATTGTTCCGATATTAAATTTTGTAAGAGTTTCAATGGTTTTATCACATTTATTTATTGATTCTCCTCCGCAAAATTGTTTAAATACAGTAGCTTTTATTAGCCATTTTATTGGCAATCTGAGTTTAAGAGAGATAACAAGAAAAAAATTACCTATTCGCACCGCATTTTTAGATGATATGATACGGAATAACCAGTATGCTCTTTTTAAATCATTGTTTGATTTTCCCTGAAATGCAATTTCGGTGTTATTAAACATTTTTTTTTTCAAAAATAATAGGATTTTGTATCTTATTTATAAATAATATCAAATTACCTTATTAATTTTGAAGATATATAGTAATATGAATAAAATTATACCATTTTCTTTTTGTGATATTAATTTTGGTTCTATAAAGAATTCATCACTCATTCATTTATTAAATTCTAATTATAAAGAATCTAGAATTATTGTTTTTGCAGATGAGAATACGCATGATTTATGTCTTAATTATTTATTTGATTCGTGTGTAAATCTAGAAGGAGCAGATGTTATTGTCTTGCCTTTAGGAGAAGAAAATAAAATTATAGAGATCTCTTATCAAGTCATGGAAACCCTTTCTGAATTCAGATTGGAGAGAACAGACTTGATAATTAATTTAGGAGGAGGAGTTGTTACTGATATGGGCGGGTTTATTTCTTCTATTTATAAAAGAGGAATTGATTTTATTCATATACCTACAACTTTACTGGGAATGATTGATGCGTCTATTGGAGGAAAAAATGGTGTTAATATGGGAGCTTTCAAAAATCAAATAGGAATATTTAGACATCCCATTTCCATTTTTATAGATCCTTATTTTCTTAATTCATTACCACATCAAGAATTAATTAACGGGTATGCCGAAATGCTCAAACATGCATTGATTTTTGATAATTCACATTGGTTGGGAATCAATAAGATGATAAATGAAGGATGTTCGATCACGCCTGAATTATTATTGCAATCAATTGCTATTAAAACTCATGTTGTTGAGAAAGATCCAAAGGAGTTTGGCTTACGAAAGATTTTAAATTTTGGACATACTTTTGGTCATGCGTTGGAAGGTTTTTTTATGGATAAAACTCCTGTTTCACATGGCCATTGTGTTGCTTTAGGAATCTGTGCAGAATCTTATTTATCTCTGAAACGTGAAATGATTGGAAAAAAGGATTATTTATTAATTGAATCTGTAATTAGAAAATTGGTTCCATTTATTGCTTTTGATCAAAATTCAATTAATGATATTTATGAAATCATGAAACAAGACAAAAAAAACGAGAACTCTAAGATTTTGTGTTGTCTATTATCTAGTATGGGTAAATGTGAATACAATCAGAATATTTCAGAAGCAGAAGTTATGGATGCTATGTACCATCTAAATTTGCTAGCAGGATCTAACTAAGCTTTTAAATTGATTAATTTAGCTTTTATGTTTTCTAATTTTTTAATAACCTCTTTATTGTGATTATTTAAAGATTTCTTTTCTGACTTTCTGATTTTTAATTGCCTTTTTGCAGCTTCAAGCTTGTAACCTTCTACTTTAACAATCTGATATATAAGTTCAAGATTTTTTATTTCTTTAACGGTAAAAAGACGGTTTCCTTTTTTATTTTTTTTTGGAGAAGAAAGTTCTAATTCTTTTTCCCAAAATCGAATTAGTGAAGCGTTTACTTTCAATAAACTAGATACCTCACCAATAGAGTAATATAGCTTTGTTAATTTGGAATAATCAATATTAATTTTCTTCATCTTTTTCGAAATTACAAAATTTTACTTTTTATAGACTTTATTTTTATACTTTTTTAATTATTACTTTAGATTATGCAATCTTTTCAGCTAAATAATAGGTACTTATGGTTGTTTATATTTTTAAGTGGCTTATTTATAACAAGTGTTGTTACAGCGGAACTTATTAGTAATAAATTAATAGAAATTCCAGAATTTATTTTTTTTGGACTTTCATTTGGACCATATACTACAATTGTTGGTATTCTTCCATGGCCAATTGTTTTTTTAATTACAGATTTATTAAATGAATTTTATGGAAAAAATGTGGTTAAAAGACTTTCATGGATTTGTTCTGTTTTAATTTTGTTTTGTTTTATTATTGTTGGTGTTTCTCTTCAGATACCAGCTAAAGAGATAAACGGTTCTTTACTTGCAGATGATGCTTCTTACAATTTAGTCTTTGGTCAAACTCAAATGGTCATTCTGGGCAGTATTGTTGCATTTTTATTTTCTCAATTATTGGATGCTTCAATTTTTAGTTGGATTAAGTCTAAAACAAAAGATAAATTCATCTGGCTTAGAAGTACAGGTAGTACCATTATTTCTCAAATAATAGACACCTATGTTGTACTGTATATTGGGTTTGTGTTGCCTGGTAGTTTATCTTTAAAAGAGTTTTTTAATATTGCCCCAACAAATTATGTATTAAAATTATTAATTGCTGTTTTACTAACACCATTGATATATCTTGGACATTATTTAATCAAAAACTATCTTAAAGAATCAAATAATTAATATTTTGATTTTTTTGTAATTAAGTGTATTGTTAAATACAAGATAGCAATTGCAGATACCACAGCTCCATAATTAAATGCATTTGTCACGGAATCAAATGTGCTGTTGTAAAAAATAAGAGTTGAAAATGAGCCCATCATAATTCCACATTCTAAACTAATAAAAATTGTCCCTGCACCAATTCCTCGTCTATGTTCAGGAGATAGATCTGCTGTCCATGCAAATAGAGTAGGGCTTGATATTCCGGTAGCAACACCAAATAGAAGTGCAGAAATGGTATACATTTCAATGCTTTTTGATTGTCCTATTAATATCATGGAAATAAATAAAAAGACACACCCTATTATCAAAGTTTGACGTCTACCTATTTTATCTGAAAGTGAGCCGGTGAATAATCTTATAAAGATGGTGGAAAGAATATACATGCCAAAAAACCATCCTTTGTTAGCAATTCCTAAATAATTAGATATATCTGGTGTAACAACAAAAATAATCCCAGAACATGAAGCGGTAAGAATCATTACAAATCCAGCTGGTAGAACATTTTTTTCAAGAATATCTGTCTTTTTCACTTTTAAAACTGATAAGTTAAATTTAATTCTGTTTTTTAATGTTTCCTGAACTTTGAACATCAATACAAATGAAACTATAGCTAGTATTCCAGAACAAAGAAAAAGGAAATTATAGCTTGTATACATATAAATATAGGACCCTAATGATTGTCCTAGACCTATTCCAAGTGAGATAAAAGTTCCAAAAATAGCCATAGCATGACCTCTTTTGTCTGCAGGGATTATGTCAGTTATTAAAGCGGTTGATCCAGTAGGAAGGAATCCAGCACTAAAACCATGCAAAAATCGTAATAATAAAAAAATAAAAACGCTATGTGCTAATGGATAAATAAAAGCCACAACAATACATACAATGACTCCAATATACATTGTTACCTTCCTGCCAACTAAATCGGCTATTCTACCTGAAAAGGGTCTGGATAATGCAGCAGAAATAGTAAAAAGAGTAATGATTAATCCTTTTTTTTCAGGGGCACCTAATTTTGAAATAAAATCATTTAGTTCAGGGATGATTAGATTAAAACTGGTCATGAAAAAAAGCATGGACCAAGAGATTAACCAAAAATTTCGATTGTATTGTTTAAACACTATACGAAAGTAGCAAGTACTTTTAGTTTAAACAGTAAAAAATAAAAAAAATAGGGATTAAATATTGTTGTATTCTACTTCATAAATCCCCTGATAGCCATCCACTTTTGGAATTAAAACGAAATTTTCAAGGTACACGCTTTCAGGACTGTCTCCACACTGCGTAATAATGATTTTATAGGTGACAGTTTGCAGAGTATTATCAATAGTTACTTTACGGTCAATGCTTACACATTGGTTAACAAACATAGGATAGCTTATAACGCTGTAATTAGCAAAGTCAACAGGCGTGTATTCCCCACCTCCCATACTACACGTCAATCTATTAGCATAAGGGTGAACAGCAGTAATAAGAAGACTATCTGGCTGACTGACCATTAGGTAGCCGCAACTAGCTTTTATTTGTGAGTTTGCAATAATACTTCCTGAATCTATTGGACCGACGTTTTCTATGTTGCAATTTTTACCACAAGAAAATAGTAACAATAAAAAAGAAAAAAAAGATAATCCTATAATGGATTTATTAAAGTAGCCTCTCATAGCATAGCAGTTTAGAGTTTTAAATTAATTTATTTTTTATTAATCTCAAAATTTTATTCAATATTTATTATGTACTATATTTATGTCAAAATGTTACTTTAACTATTAATAATCATGAAATTTTGTCTGCTATTTTTTCTTCATATCTGTTTTTTTCAACTATCTGTGATTTCTCAAATTTCTATATTAAGCACTGACCTTCCTGTTGCTGGAGATTATATTATAAGAAATAAGGATACCCTTCCTAGTTATGATGAAGGACAAAATGGAGCCAACGTTTACTGGAATTTTTCAAATGCCTTAAATCATACTTCTGTCACAACAGCTATTTTAGATCCTGTCAATACGCCTTATTATTCGAACTTTTCCACTTCTAATCTTGCCATGACAAATGATTTTGCTTCATTTATTTATCTAACAAAATATAATGATAGCCTTGTTACTAATGGGATTGCTGGAGATCTGCTTGGTACGGGTGAGGTCATTAAGTCATATTTCGTTCCAAATCTTAAAACTGACGAATTTCCAACTTCTTTTGGAAATAATTTTTCAGATAGTTATTCTTTTGAAGCTACTGCAGATGGTGCTGTAATTAATGCATTTCTTGACTCTGTAAGGCTTAAACATTATGGAACCGTTTATGATACGGTTGATGCCTGGGGAGGTATTTCAACCCCCATGGGTTTTTATGCTGCAATAAGAGTAAAATCAATTGAATATAGTATAGATTCAATCTGGACCTTGCCTATTTTTCCTCCAACATGGACAATATTTCAAACAGCCATTGATACAGTAACCACTTATAGCTGGCTCACAAAAGAAGGAAAATTACCAATAGCTGAGATGACCTTTGATTCTCTTGGAAATGCCAATGTTTTTATCTGGTCAACTATGCCGGGAGCTAATTTATTTGAAAATAATAAATCAAAGATTAAATTATATCCAAACCCAGTTTCAGATGTTTTAACTGTTTCTATTTCAAATCAATTTGTTATATCAGCAAGCTCACTTATTGTAAGAGATGTTCTTGGGAAACAGATAACTAAAATAAATCTTAGCAGTAAAAATTCTGAAATAATAGAAATTGATACTAAAAAATTTAAGTGTGGAGTTTATGTCTTGTCATTATTATCTAATAATGGATCAATTATGTATAGAGCTAAATTTTTAAAAAATTAGATTTCTTGTCTTTTTTTTCTTTTATAAAAGAAAAATCCAATGCAAAGAAGTGTTCCTGAAATCAGAACAATGAGATATAATATTTTATTGGAGGAGTCTGTTTTAATTAACTTTGTATAACTAGTATTGTGGTAGCCCATCGTTAGGTCATTATTGTTTTTCCACTTTGGTTTTATATTATCTACCTTCTCAAAAGGGATGTTTCTTGAATAACTTTTTTTGGATTCTTTTAATTCGTAGGACACATTATCCACGATTCTTTCATTTTTATCAAAAAGTTGTAATTGTTCTTTTTGAGATGAAATTTTGAAATTTATTTTTTTATAAAAAACACCATCTATCTTTTTAATGTTATTTCCAAAGTGAAATACGGCAAACCCACCTTTAGGAATAAGTAAATTATCGATCGTATAAACGTGTTTATTTAAATCCACTAGTTTCCATCCCGACATATCTATCTCATTATTTTCCTGATTAAATATTTCAAAACAATTGTTGATATAATCAATTTCGTTAAATACTATTTTTCTTTTTGAGGGCTCCTTTTGTTTGAATGTTATATTAATGGAAATAGAATCTCCACTTTTTGCATGGATTGTTTTTTTTGTATATCCACTATAATCATAACCTATGTTAGGGTGAATACTAATAGGCAAAGGGTGTTCAGAATAAAAATAAGCGCTTAACTCAGATTGTTTAAGGCGATTTCCGTTTAATTGAATATAACCGTTTTGAGGTTTATTGATTTTTAATTTTAATAAATAAGGTTTGTTTAATTTAAAAACTTCCTCTAGGTGTGTGAATGAATATAGCGTTCTTTTGTTAGAGAAATTATATAATCCTTTAATACAGTCGTGCCAGTTTTCCATTGAACCCTGCCATTTTTGGAATAATTTTCTTTGTTTGAAATGAATTTCCATTTCTTGTTGATATGTTTTTTTAAACTCTTCTATTCTTTTTTGTATGTTTTTTTTGCTCAATGTCGTGTTTAAGATAAAACAAGATTGAAGAATAAAGTCTTTTTTGAAATTTTGGTTTGTCAAAAGCTTTCTTAATAAAAATGTTGCCCATGTTGGATTATACCATCTTGTTTTAGTCGGTGAAGTGAAATCTTTGAGCATATTTCTTCTGGTGATGTTTGGAGCAAAACCAAGATCTGTATCATACACAATCCACCTGAATTTTCCATCTAAAGAATCGGATCTCCAGTATCTAATATTCCCTCTGACATCTTGATTTGCATAATAAATTTGATGAATCCAGAAATTCATAAAATTTCTAGTATCCATCATCTTGTTGACTTCCAAATAATTTTGATTGTTTGAAATTTTATTCTTTTTAATAAAATTTATTAATGAGAGGTATTTTGTTTTTAAGCCTTCTTCAATGTTGCTATTTCCTTGTAAAAGATCAATTCCATCAATTCCGCAATCATAATGATTATTAATGAAATATTCATTAATTTTTTCACGGATGTTATATACCCCCCAATATTCGGAATTAATAAAAACATGTGCAGGTGAAGATTCCTGTACATCTAAGCCGGATTCTTTTGCAAATGTTGTGGTAAAGGCATCTTTGAATCTCAAAGATCTATAATCTCCCCCAGAGTGCCTTAAAATAAATTGTTTATACTTCCTTTTGCCACTACCAAATAAATCGGCATCAAAACGATTAATTCCATATTGACTTCTAGCAATTAATCTTAGCGATTTTTCAGGTAAATATTTTGTCATTCCTCCAAAAATTTTTATTCCAGATTTTTGATTAATAATTCTTTGCCCTAATTCATTAAATACCTCCACATAATTTTCTTTTTCCCATTTTTTCTCAAAGTTGACGTTTCTATAATGTTTGTAAACGGAATCGTAATAGGCGTTAGGCCCCTTCATATATATTCCTTTAATGCTGTCAAATAAATAAGAGTGATTGATGCTTATTGATACAACTTTTATTTTGGTTTTGAAGTCAATGAAGTAACTAAAACATCCTAGGTTAATCATAGAATCTTTAGTTTTTAGTACAAGACAAATATTTTGCGTTTTGTCAATTAAAAGAGAATCTGGAAATTTTTTTCTTTCCTTGTGAATGTTGTTTTCTTTAAAGAATTGCACATTCCCTTGTTTGCTTGAAATTTTCAGATAAAAAGGTTTGTTATAAAATCCTGCTTTGTGCGAAAGAGAGTAAATATTATTTTGTTGCCCATAGCAATGGCATGAACAGCAAATAATAATAAAAAAGGAAAGAAGGTTACTTGCTTTCAAAAATTTTAAATTCTATTCTTCGATCTCTTTGGTCATGGTATTTTTGTCTGGATGTACCATATCCTTTATAGGTGATATTTCTCATGTCAAGTCCATTTTCTTTAAAGTAATTAAAGACGCTTTGAGCTCTTTTAAGTGAGATTTCTTTATTTGCCTTTTCTGTTCCACTTCCTTTATCGGCATGTCCACCAATTTCTATGTTCATGTTTTGGTTTGTCGATAATAAGGATTTTATATCATTAAGAATATCACGATCTTTGTTGTTGATTTTGGTGCTCCCATTTTCAAAATTAATTTGATGAGATATCTGAGTTATTTTGAATTCAATTCTTCTATTGATTGCATGTAGACTAGCAGAACATTTGATTCCATCAGCACATTTGTTTTTTAGATTTTTTTCTCCGTAACCTTTGTATTTTAATTGTTTTGGATTAACTCCTTGTTTAATAAGATAGTTCATTGCATTTTTTGCTCTTTTTTCAGAAAGCAATTTATTGTATTCAGCACTTCCTTTAGAATCGGTATGACCACCAACTTCCACAGTTAGAAAAGATTTTTTCTTGAGCATTTTTGCATATTCATCTAAAAATGTAGAAACAGTAGGAGGGAGACTAGAGACATTTGATGGATATTTAATCGAAACCTTAAGGGATTTTAGGTTGTCTTTAGATGCATCTGTTATTTCTTTTTTAGCAACTTCTTCTATGTTTTCTTGTCTTTTATTATGATAGCAAGGGCATATGGAATCACTAATTTGTTTGGAAATGCTGTATTTTTCAATTGGTTTGAAATCGCGTATTGCTTTTCTGATTCTACTGTATCCTCTTGACATTCTATCTGCACATTCTTCCCAATACTGAATGCTTTGCTGGTTGTTAAAGCCACAGAATTGTTTTAATAAAACCGTAGAAACATATCCGGATTGATGCCATCCATTCCAGCAATGTAAATAAACAGGTCCAACGTCTTTGTTCATAATTGCATCGTACACAAAAGACAAAATACTGTCCCTTTCCGATTCCGTATCTCCACCAAGTTGATAGTATTTAAGAGTATCATTGGTTTGATCATTAACAAGAATAGGAGGAGCTGTTTTGAAATTATGTTTGTACAAATAAACAGATTTTGAAAACCCATTATTTAAAAGGCTGTTAAGACCATCAATTGGAAGTGGGTTTTTATTGTCTCTTTTATTGCTACGGTGGTAATAATTGTTTCCACCACCTCGGTATGCTATACCATAAAGGATTGTTCTGCAATTTCGTGTTCCGTATAGTTCTTCAAATCCATTCCCTTTGTTATCTGTAATTTTCTCCTCAAGGCAATTCACTTTATAGCGGTTTTTGTATTCATTTATCTTAGAAAAATCAAAAGATGAAGAATCTGTTTGAAAGGATGAAGAATCTGTTTGAAAAGATGAAGAATCCGTTTGAGAAAAATAAAACGAAAAAAATAGTAGAATAAATCCTGTTAATGTCCCTTTAAGCATAGTGTTTGAATATAATTATACAAATATATAGAATCAGATATCATCTTTTTTTTAATTGTTTAGCAGTTATCAACATTTTGTTTTATAAAACCAATAGTGAGCTAATTTTTAATCGCTTTTTATAATTTTTATTTCTTTAGATGTTATCCAACATTTTAATAACTCCAAATTAGATGAAATGGGTACAATATAATATCTATCACAATGAGAAAAAGCCTCTGATTCGTCAATTTTTTCTATTTCCACACCATTTAACCCTACATAATTAGAGTGTATAATATAAAGCTGACCTTTTTCTTTTAAGATATAGCCTACATGTCCCTGATCAAAACCAATGAAATAGATTTCTTCTTTTAAAATACTATCAATTGCATGGATGTTTTCTTCTTTTGTTCTTTTTGCAATTTCTATTATTTCATTGTTTAAAGCGAGACTTTTCGCTTCATTGATTGGGCTTTGTTGAGCCAATTTATACCTGTTTAGATTTAATCCGATGTGTTTTAGTGTGGTGGACACAAAATACCCGCATGCAATTTCTCCTTTTTTAGGTTGAGAGGTGTGTCCTTCAAATGCCCATTTTGTTCCTTCCCAATAAGGAATAATTCTGTTTAATAAATTCTTTTTAAACAATTTCGAAATTTCTTCTTCTGTTATTTCTTTAGATTTCAGATTATCTAAAATGATTTTTATAGATCTCTTTACTTCACCATAAGATTTATTTGAGTCTGAGGTTAATTTTAGCTCAGAAAGCTTCTTGATTAAAGGGTTTGTGGAGGTGGTGTTGTTTTTAATTAAGTGGGTTGAATCCTTTTGCTCATTATTTTTTTTATTTAAGGAGCTGTCGTTTGTAATTTCTTTGTTTTGGGATTCGCATGCTAATGAAATGCTAAGTAGTATAAAAGCAATGATATATTTATTCATGGTTTTGATTTAACATAGATTGTGCCATATTTTCTGTTTAAGATTAGTAGTGCAAAAAGAAAAGGCTGGCTTGTATTCGGCACTCCTTTTTTTACCATTTACAACTTCGTATATTTCCCTTTTCATCAAAGCATTTTTCACTTATTAGAGCACCATCTTTGTATTTATATTTAGATTCTAACTGACCATTTTCGTGCCATGTTCTTGCTAAACCATCCTGCTTACCATCTTTGTAATTCCGTTCATGTCTTAATTGTCCATCATTGTTCCATTTTTTCCATAAACCATTTCGAACTCCATCTTTGAAATTTGATTCTGATGACAATTGTCCATTTCTATACCAACTTCTATGTAAACCAACTTCTTCACCATCTTTGAAATTCCCTTTATATTCGAACGGACCATACTTTATTTGACCAGTACCCCACCAACTTTTTTGTAAGCCCTCTAGCTTGCTTTTTTTCCAATTTTGCTCTTCTATCCACATATTATCGATTGAATCCACAAAATAAAACTTCCATTTTGTCCATTTTCTATTTTTATAACCGTTTTTATAATTTCCCTTTCTAACATATACAGGGTCTCCTGTGTTACTGATAGAGTCATAGAATAAACCATTTAGTTTCCCATCTAAAAATGAAATAATAGTATGTTGGGAGAAGTGGCCCTTAGTATTCACTTTTAATTGACCTGTGAATTTTTTATTTTTTTTATAAAAGAATAAAACTTCCGGGTTGTAATAAGAAATACAAACACCATCACAATCATCGAAATCAACATTAATTACATTTAAAATATATGCAGACTTCGGCCATAATTTGTTTTGGTAAATTAAATTATCAAGTCTTTCATCTATTGAATGTTTGTTTTTTGTAAAAGGAGAAATGGCATCTCCCATTTTTAATTTCTCTAATTTTTTAATTGTTTTTTGCCCAAAAGCAACACTCGATAACAACACGAAAACAAATAATAATCTCACATTAATTTTTATTTTTTTATTCTAAGGTAAATAATTACAGAAATAATTATAGCTGATAAAATACTGGCGCAGTATAATGGAACAACAAGAAACAATTCATATGTTGAGCCTTCTTGAAGGCCAAGGTAAAGGAAAACTATAGATAAGATTAATAAGATGATTGAAATCAAATAATGTTTAATCTTAAAATGCTTTTTAATATATTTTCTGATTTTCCCCATCTCATCTATTGTTTCTTACTAAGATAGTAAAATTCTGCTTTTTTAAAAGAGTGGAATATGGATTATACTAATACGGTTCAGGGCATTTAATACTTTGTAGTTCTTTGAAAATGGAATTATTCAATTCCATAAATGGGTAATAATAAGTCTCTTTATTATTTATGATTCTATCTTCAATAATTACTTTTATTAATTTGTTTTTAAAATAATATGCTCTTATAGTTTTTGAAATTGGATACTCATCTGACCCCTCTTCTGGATCTACTGCCTTGCTATCATAATTATAGTCTTTGAAATAAAAAATTAATCCATTTGTCATTTTGTCATCATTGAAATATTTCAGTTTTTCTGTAGAATTATAATTTTCAACTTCAAAACGACATTCCTCGGATATGTGTTTAACAAATTCCTCCTTTGAATATTCAAATTCATTAGAAAAACATTTAATTACTTTAAAATAATCTCCTGGACAGTTATGATAGCTTGCATGAGACCAAACAATTGATTTTCTTTCAGAACCTATTCCAGGTATTGGTGTGTGACTTGTGAAAACAGTATTGTCATATAAATCACAATCTTCATAATAACTGCATTCACTTTCACCACCATAAGAATTATAGATTAATCTAATTTCTTTGATAATTTTTTCAACTTCTTTTTTGCTGAAATTCTCATTTGAATCTATTGACCTAAAAGCAATACTCGATGTGGATATTTGCCCAAAAGCAACACTCGACAAAAACACGAAAACAAATAGGATTCTCATAATTCTAATTTTAACCAAGGTAATAAATAGTTAGATAAGGTATTCGGCTACTGCCTTTTTTAATCACATTTCTCTGCTCCTTCAAGTTTACAATCATCAGGAACTCCAGTAACACAAGTTAGTTGATTGCGACTACAAGACAATGTAGTTAAAGCAGTATTCTTGGAGACATCTAATGATGTTAGTTGGTTATTAAAACAAGACAAATAAGTTAAAGCTATATTCTTGGAAACATCTAATGTGCTTAGTTGATTAGCTCCACAAGACAATCTAGTTAAAGCAGTATTCTTGGAGACATCTAATGTGATTAGTTGATTATTATAACAATACAACTTAGTTAAAGCAATATTCTTGGAAACATCTAATGAACTTAGTTGATTGAATCCACAATACAACTTAGTTAAAGAAATATTCTTTGATACATCTAATGAACTTAGTTGATTATTATAACAATGCAATTCAGATAAAGCAGTATTCTTGGAGACATCTAATGTGATTAGTTGATTATTATAACAATGCAATTCAGTTAAAGCAGTATTCTTGGAGACATCTAATGATGTTAGTTGGTTATTAAAACAATTCAAATCAGTTAAAGCTATATTCTTGGAGGCATCTAATGAACTTAGTTGATTCTTCCAACAATACAACTTAATTAAAGCTATATTCTTGGAAACATCTAATGAACTTAGTTGATTAGCTCCACAAGACAATCTAGTTAAAGCAGTATTCTTGGAGACATCTAATGTGCTTAGTTGATTAGCTCCACAAGACAATCTAGTTAAAGCTGTAAATGATTCAATGCCTGTCAAATCTTTAATTCCTTTATTAAAACAAGCAATTTCTCCTGAAAATGATTCTGCTTCACTCAGTTGTATTTCAGTATCTCCATTGGTGTTAATTAAAGTATCATTAACTAAGCATTTCTTAAAGTTTGCATCTGGTATATGAACATTCTGCCCAAAAGCAACACTCGATAAAAACACGAAAACAAATAATAATCTCATAATTCTAATTTTAACTAAGATAATAAAATTACACTCTTTTTTAGTGAATCTAATTGATGATAAAAATCATTATTTCGGATAATTTCTCGGATAGTTTTAGAAATAAAAAAGCCTAAACTATTGATAAACAACTATTTAGGCTAATTTGTAGTGATCGCGACAGGATTCGAACCTGTGACCGTCTGCTTAGAAGGCAGATGCTCTATCCAGCTGAGCTACGCGACCAATTTAATAAAAGGGGGGATGAAATTTCATCCCCCCTTTTGTCGGGGTGGCAGGATTCGAACCTGCGACCTCCTGCTCCCAAAGCAGGCGCGATGACCGGGCTACGCTACACCCCGATGGTCTGTGCAAAAATAAACAAAAATTAATCTGTTTATTGCGGTGAGAGGGGGATTCGAACCCCCGGTACGATTTCTCGTACGCCAGTTTAGCAAACTGGTGGTTTCAGCCACTCACCCACCTCACCTCATGCAAAGAACGGCTGCAAAATTAATAAATTATTTATAGTAAAATAGAAGATTATTTTTTTTTCAAAAAAAAAGTTGTCAATATTGACAACTTTTAAAATATCATTGATTGCTAATCTTTATTCATCAGCAGGATCATCTAAAATTCTCTTAGGTTTAAGTTGTTCGAAAAGACCTAAAGTAATCCAGTAAGGAAGAATAAAACCCATTAAAAAAAAGAGCATCCAAAATGCCATTCCTAGAATTAATAAAAATATTACGATTCCTAAAACACTTACACCCATCTTATTGTTATTTTTGATGATTAATAAAACAAAAGTAGCATTTTATCTTAAAATGAAAACAAAAATGAGTTATAGAATTGAAAAAGATACGATGGGTGAAGTAAAAGTACCATCTGAAAGATATTGGGGAGCACAAACTGAACGCTCTAAAAATAATTTCAAAATTGGTCCTCAGGCATCTATGCCTAAGGAAATAATTGTGGCTTTTGCTTATTTAAAAAAGGCTGCAGCACATGCCAATTGTGAATTAGGTGTTTTACCAGAGGATAAGTGTAGCTTAATTTCCAGAGTTTGTGATGAAATAATTGATCATAAATTAGTAGATGAATTCCCTTTAGTAATATGGCAAACAGGTTCAGGGACTCAATCCAATATGAATGTGAATGAAGTTGTTGCAAATAGGGGGCATGTATTGTCAGGAGGTTCTTTATCGGATCAGATGAAAGTTTTGAATCCAAATGACGATGTGAACAAATCACAGTCATCCAATGATACTTTTCCTACAGCCATGCATATTGCTTCCTATAAAATGATTGTAGAGACTACCATTCCTGGAATCACTTGTTTAAGAGATGCTCTTCAATCAAAAGTGAAAGAATTTGAATCCATTGTTAAAACAGGTAGAACCCATTTTATGGATGCTACACCACTTACTCTTGGACAGGAATTCAGTGGGTATGTTGCGCAGTTAAATCATTCTTTAAGAGCAATTAATAATGCTTTAGAAGCGATATCTGAGCTTGCTCTTGGCGGAACAGCAGTTGGTACAGGTCTTAATGCTCCAAAAGGATATGATGTTCTTGTAGCAAAGAAAATAGCGGATTTTACTGGTTTGCCTTTTGTGACTGCAAAAAATAAATTTGAAGCTCTTGCTGCTCATGATGCTATGGTAGAACTATCATCTGCTCTTAAACGAACCGCTGTTTCTTTAATGAAAATTGGAAACGATATTCGAATGTTATCTTCTGGGCCAAGATGTGGAATAGGAGAAATTGTCATACCTGATAATGAACCAGGCTCTTCTATAATGCCAGGTAAAGTTAACCCAACACAACCCGAAGCCTTAACTATGGTTTGCGCTCAAGTAATGGGTAATGATATGACGGTTAGTGTGGCAGGATCTAATGGGCATTTTGAATTAAATGTTTTTAAACCTGTTATAGCTAGTAATGTGCTTGAGTCTGCACGATTGATAGGAGATGCATGCAAATCTTTTACAAAAAATTGTGCTGAAGGTATTGTAGCAAATGAACCTGTTGTCAAAAAACACCTCGAAAATTCCTTAATGCTTGTTACTGCATTAAACACTAAGATTGGTTATTACAAGGCAGCTGAAATAGCAAAGTACGCCCACAAAAATGGAACAACTCTAAAGCATGCAGCAATTACTTTGGGGCATGTGAACGAACAGGAGTACGATTCTATTGTTGATCCTTCAAAAATGACAGGAACATTATAATTAAATGTAAAGTTTATTTAAGTCGTTATAAAACTCTGAATAAGACTTGTTTACACATTTAGTATTGTTTATTTTTGCACTTGATTTACACCCAAGTATTATTACTGATGTAGCCATTGCAATTCGATGGTCATTATGCGAGTTTATGACCTCTTGAGGTGTTTTTATTTCGCATTTTCCATCAATAAACATGGTGTTGTTTTTTGTCCAAATTGCGATTCCAAATTTTTTAAACTCTTCAATAATAGATTTACATCTATTACTTTCTTTATTATGTAATCTTTCTACTCCATGAATTTTTGACACTCCGTTGGACTTACTGCATAGAACAGCTAAAGATGGGAATAAATCAGGACAGTCTGTTGCATCAAACTCTATGCTATTCCATTGATTTTTTTCAACAATTAGCTCTTTTTCTTTAATTTCTATTTTAGCCCCATATGATTTTAGGGCATCCAATATACTTTTGTCTGCCTGTACAGAATTGATATTTAATCCCTTGATTTTTATTTTCCCGTATAGAGCTCCAGCTACAAGCCATAATGAAGCAGCACTCCAGTCTCCTTCCACATTTATTTCTCTTGCAATAGCTTGTTGTTTTTTAGTAAATAAAATTTCATTTTTGTTGCGCTTAACAAAAAAACCAAATTTTTGAGCAATCTCAATTGACAAATCAATGTAGGGTATACTGACTGGATTATTAATGGTTATTGTTTTATTTTCTGCTCCCAAATACAAATAGGAATAAATTAAGCCCGTGATATATTGTGAACTGTTCATGCTATCCACTACAATGCTTTTAGGAATTAAAGGGCCTTTAATTTCAAATGGAAGTTTTTGATTGTTGGTCTTAATTTCTACATTTATTTCAGGGAAATATTTTTCAAAGAAACTCATCGATCTATTAACTAGGCTTCCTTTTCCATGAACTTGAAAACTATTTTTTTGACAGCAAAGCAAGCTTGTAAAAAGCCTACACGAGAGTCCAGATTCATTACATTCAATGATGCTATTAGTATTTAATTGAATTCCATTTGAAATAATTTCTAAACTGTTAGCAATCCATTTTGTTTTTGCACCACTTTTGTTGATTATTTTGATTGCAGCATTAATATCTTCACAAGCTTGAATATTATGAATGATACTTTTTCCATTACAACATAGAGAAAGAGCAAGTATACGTTGTGCAATACTTTTTGAACAGGGAGCTTGAATGCTCAAATCAAATGATGAAACAGGTTCAATACAATGCATTATTTCTTTTTAATTTTGGTTTCATTTTGAATTCGAATACTTTCAAGATGTATGAATTCAAGTATTGTTTTTACAAAAGAAGTGTTTAGGTCATATTTTTTTGCTGCTTGCAATAGGTGGTTCAATCTTTTATCCCAGTATTGAGTTTGTAGAATGGTTAAATTATTTTCTTGTTTTAATTTTCCAATATCATTGGAGATTTGCATTCTAGCTCCAAATATTGAGATTAGTTCATTATCTAGTTCTTTGATTTGTTCTCTTAGAGTTTCAAGTTCGTCTTTATATTCTTTTTTATCAGTACTATTTTTTTTCCATTCTATTTGATTCATTAATAACATGAAATCAGATGGTTTGATTTGTTGACTTGAGTCTGTTAAGGCCACTTTTGGATTACAATGAGATTCCACCATTATTCCGTTGTAATCAAGGTTGATGCTTTTTTGAATGATTTTTTGTAATCGAGACCTTTTTCCACCAATATGAGAGGGATCACAAATCATTGGAATATTGGGGTATAGTCTTTTCATTTCTATAGGAATTTGCCAAAAAGGTGCATTTCTATATTCAGCATTCCCGAAACTGGTAAAACCTCTATGAATAAAACCAATTTCTTTAACGTTTGCCATTTTTATTCTTTCATATGCTCCAATCCAAAGATTGATATCCGCATTTATCGGATTTTTGATTAGAACCTCTACGGGTGCATTTTTTAATTCATCAGATAATTCTTGAATACTAAAAGGATTTGCTGTAGATCGAGCTCCTATCCATACAATATCCACTCCATATTTGAGAGCTAATTCAATATGATGAGGCTTTGCTATTTCAATAGCAATAGGGAGGCCAGTTACTTCTTTTGCTTTGCTAAGCCATTTAAGTCCCTGTTCACCAGCACCTTCATAGCCACCTGGTTTAGTTCTTGGTTTCCATATGCCAGCTCTAAGGATATCAATAAAATCAACTTGCTTAAGTTCTTTTGCAGTCTGTAGCATTTGCTTTTCAGATTCAGCACTACAGGGTCCTGCAATTATTAATTTTTGTTTTTTTATGATACTCATTTACTTAGAACACAAATTTATTCTTTATGTTTATGTAATCTAGGTATTTATGAAATTATTTACCTTAATTCATTAAGATTCTACATTTTTTATGAGCATAGATAAATTTACCATTGATATTCATTGTCATAATACAATGCGTGCATGGCATAATTTTTCTCCTTCTAATCCTTCAAATCTTTGGGAAAAAAATCTAAATGAAGTCATTGATACTAAAATTGGAAAATTTGCTATTAATCAATCCAAAGGAATTGCGAAATATTCTCAATCCAATATTTATAGTTGTATTAATGGGGGAGTAAGGGTTTTATTAGATTCTTTATATCCTTTAGAAAGAGGATTTATAAACTCCGAATCTTTTTCTGGAAAAATTATTGGAAAGCAAGGAGCAAAAGCACTTGTGATTAATGCGACTGGGCTTTCTGAATATCGCTACGATGCATACAAAGAAAACGAAGATTATTTTCAAGAACTTTGTGATCAGTATGATTTTTTAGTTTCTGCTCAAGGAAAATCTCCCTGTACAGATTTTGCTTATAAAGTCGTCAATAATTATGAAGATTTGTCAGAATGGCTAAGTCAAGACAAAAATAATCTGGCAGTAATTGTAACTATAGAAGGAGCGCATGTATTTGGATGTGGTTTGGAGAGTTCCATGAACATGAATCCAAAAAAATTAGAAACCACATTGCTGCAAAATATTAAAAAAGTAAAAGAATGGGACTACCCTCCATTTTTTATCACTTTTGCACATCATTTTTGGAACCAATTATGTGGCCATGCAAGTACTTTACCTCGTACTACAAAGCTGTTTTGCAATCAACAAAAAGGCTTGAATACTGGATTTACTTCTTTGGGCAAAAACGTGCTAAAAGAATTACTTAGTACTAAAAATGGAAAACGAATGTTAATTGACATCCGCCATATGAGTATTCAGGCAAGATTGGAATATTATTCGTTTGTTAAGAAGCATAATTCACAAAACCCCGAAGATCTTATTCCTATTATATCTAGTCATACAGCGGTTAATGGATTTGATACGATTCTACAGTCCATCGAAAAAAAAGATAATGCCCAAAAGGTTCATTCTTCAGAATTTTTTTCATGGAGTATTAATTTGTCAAAAGAAGAAATTGTAATTATACATGAGTCTAATGGAATAATTGGTGTTATTTTAGATAAAGGTCGTCATGGTGGTGCTAAAAAACTAAAAAAGATTAATTCCATTAAAAACAAATCCATCCAAAAACAAGCGTATTTACAACTTATCTTAGAGAACGTGTTTTTTTACATTGAAGCAGTTGGCAAAAAAACAGCTTGGGACATGTTAACTTTGGGAACTGATTTTGACGGAGTAATCACCCATTTTGATGCCTATGATTCTATGGATAAAATAGGAGATTTAAAAGTGGATTTAACCGATTGCCTAGAGGCTAGTAAATTCAAGCGCGAGTATTGGTTTGATTATAAACCTAAAGAATTATTGGATAAAATTTTTCATTCGAATGCGAATGAATTTCTAAAAACTTATTTTACTTAAATCAGATGTCTAAGTCAACATTAAATTTCCCTAAAAAGTCAAAGTCTACTAAAGAATTAATGGATTTTGTGAATGCCCACAAAAGCAAAGATGTCGATTGGAAAAATGGTCGAGCATTTTGTTTGGTTTATTCGCCAGGTGAAGAACGCACCAAGATGATCAAAGAAATTTTTGATTTGTATTATTCCGATAATGCCCTTAATCCTGGAGCAACACCTAGCTTAACCAAAATGGAAACCCAGGTAATAGCCATGTGTGCTGATTTATTTAATGGTGATGAAAATGTAAGAGGGAATATTACTTCTGGTGGTACAGAAAGTATTTTATTAGCTGTTAAAACAGCTAGAGATTGGGCTAAGAAAAACAAACCCAATGTAACTACCCCAGAAGTTATTATTGCTGCTTCAGCACATCCTGCATTCATTAAAGCATTTCAGTATTTTGGAATAAACTACAAAGCAATTCCATTAGATAATTATAAGGCAGATGCAGATTTGATAAAAGAGGCAATTACTGAAAACACAATTATGCTAGTTGCTTCGGCACCTTCCTATCCTCATGGATTAATGGATCCAATTTCTAAAATAGCTTCGCTTGCAAAACAAAACAATATTTTATGTCATGTCGATTCTTGCATTGGTGGATTTATTCTTCCTTTTTTACAAAAACTTGGTCATGAAATTGAGTCTTTTGATTTTCAAGTAGATGGGGTGACTTCTATTTCGGCGGATTTGCATAAATATGGATACTCTCCAAAAGGAGCCTCCATTGTTTTATATAAAAATGCAGAGCTTCGGAAATTTCAATTTTCGGTGTATACCAAATGGAATGGTGGAGTATATGGATCGCCAACCATGGGAGGAACAAGACCAGGTGGTTGTATTGCTGGATCTTGGGCAGCAATCAATGGAATAGGAGAGGAGGGCTATCTTGAAATGGCTGAAAAAACCATTCATACGACCAAAGCACTAATTCATGGCGTAAAAGAAATAGAGGAGCTTGACATTATTGGAGAACCTAAAATGACTATTTTTTCTTTTAAATCGGATACGATTAATGTATATCAATTGGCAGACATTTTAAATAAAAAAGGCTGGCATTTTGAAAGACAGCATTTGCCTCCGAGTCTTCATTTTACTGTAAATTATATTCATAAAGAGGTGGTTGATGAGTTTTTAGCCGATCTAAAAGTTTCTGTCGAGGAAGTAAAGAAATTTAACCTTTCCAAAATTGGAGACAAAATTCAGGTTGGAATTGTAAAGGGATTAAAAAAAGTATTACCCAAAGGAACGATTTCTAAAATCCAAAAATCGCAATCTTCTTCGGAGGATATTCATAAAGAAAATACTGCCCCCATGTATGGCATGATGAATGTTTTATCTGGTAGTGAGGATTTGGATGAAATTGTTTTAGATTTTATGGATAAAATCAATACTTTGGAAAATGATTAATTTTAATTAAATTTTTTAAGATGAAAAATATTTTTATTCCATTTTTAATTTTGTGTTTTATTGCTTGTTCTTGTGAAAAGGAGAACGTTTCATCCAATAATAATGATCCACAAACACCTCCCGATTATTCAGGAATATATGACTGTGAAAGGTCCGACTCATGGTTTAATATCAATGATCCGAATGGAAATGGAGACACCACTTATCAAGCGACTCTTGAAGTTTTTCAAAGTGGGGATATAATTACTATAAACGGATTTACTTTTCATTGTGACTCGGTTGCCAATGAAAATTTATATACAGAACATGAAGGTGGAACGACATCACGACATCTAAGATTTTATAGTCAAGACAGCATTTATTTTAGTTCACACTCTGGTGGATTAGGTGGTGGTGGTGGCTCAAGTTATATTGGAAAGAAAATGTAACAAAAAAAGCCCCAAACGGGGCTTTTTTTTTAATGTATTTACAATCGTTTTTTTTATTGAATAATTAACCTTTTTGAAGAGGTTCCAATAGGAGTGTTGGTTTTAACAATATATACTCCAGAAGGAAGATTCAAATTGTTTAATTCAAGTATATTAGAATTAACATTTGATTTATTCAATGCTACTTTTCCAGTAATGGAATAGATTTCCACACTATTTATGTTAGTGGCATTAGAAGTAATTGTAAGTTGGTTAGATGCAGGAACCGGATACATTGAAATTGCATCATTAAGATTAACTTCATCAATACTTGCTGTAGAAATCAAGCCTGTTGCCAATGCAGCTCTACGGCAGAAAAAGCCAAGTGTAGAATCTACATATGCTAATGCTTTCATGATATTCATGTCAGGGTTTGAAGTTAATCCATTTGCATTTGCTGTAGTAACTTGAGCACTAGTAGCTCCAACTGCAGGTGCGATTACAGCATGAAGTATTGTTGTATCCCAAACATCCCAAGGAGATGATTCGTATGGATTCCCTGTGATATAAGGAAATAAATTATTTACAGGAGCTCCAACAGTAGTTCCACCTAGATCCACCATTCCTTGAGCAGCATTATTTGCAGCAGTAGCAGCAAGGCTATATGCATCTGTAAATGTTTGAGTATTAAATACATCATTATTTCCTAAGGTGTTTGCTTCCTCTATTACATCGTATGAACCACTAATATCCGTGGTTACAATTCCAATTTGTTGAACTGATACATCTCCTGTAGTATAAATTGCAGTTGGATCAGTTGGGCAATGAACAGCAACCATAGGTACATCACCTGCTTCAAGCCAGCTTAAATCTCCAATTCCACCTCCCATGCTTAAAACACAGTGAACGTCATTGGAATATCCAGCATGATTTTCCATGTTTAAGGTTGGATCTCCTCCATAACCATCCCAGTCACCAATTACAGCAGTATCTAAAAGTGGTACAGGTGTAGTACCACTAACATCTAGGAATTTAGGTAATTGAATCTCAGCAAGCTTATCTACTGTTGCATAACCAAGAGCTATCCAACCTCCAGAACCTTGTCCAGATAAAATAATTTTTGAGGTATCAATTCCGTAGGTATTTCCATTTTCATAGTCTTTTCTGAAGTAACGAACACATGATTTAGCATCTTGTATTCCACGGTAAACCGCTTTCATAAGACTTGCAGCACGAAGAGCTTGAGTACTATCCATTGGATTCCATCCAAGACGATATTCAATATTAGCAACTACATATCCTCTTTTTGCATATCCTTGACACATCAAAGAAGTTGCTCCATCAAATCGAAGTCCCGTTGGATTTCCATTATGAAGAATAGGAAGAAATGTTCCTGTATGCATGTGAATAATTAGTGGTCTTTCAGCAATAGTATCGCCAGTAGGTCTGTATATTTCCATCGCAAGAGGAGGTATAACACTAACTCCAGTTGGAACTGGTGTTCCAGCTAATACAGATATATTTTGCGCATAAACAATGTTACTGTCGATGTCTAAGTTTGTAAAAACTTCATCTACATACCTTGTTTGGGATATTGAAAACCCAACAATGGCAAAACAAAAAAGAAAAGAAGTAAAAAATCGTCTCATATATAAAAAATTTAAAAATTAGAAGGCTAATTTACATTTTTAAATGCTAATAAATAAATTTTAGCTTATTTATTATTCCAGTCGAATGTAAGTGAACCGTATATCATACGACCTACATATGGTCCACCATATACCTGAAGAACTTGATTGTTAAGAACATTTGATGCTCCAATTTTAAGTGTAAGATTTAATTTGGGGATTTTTTGGTTAACCTGGACATCAAGTAATGAATAGGTCGGTACACTTCCTGTAAATTGAGGAGATCCTTCATAAATGAAGCCTTGTATCCATTTGTAATTAATGTTAAATCCAAAACCTTTGAATTTAGTTCCTTTTATTTTTATATCTCTACCTCTAAAACCAAGATTAAATTTATTTTCTGGTGTGTTATATGCTGGTATTATAGGGTCATCACTTTTTTTATTTAAAACATTCCATGAATAATTTCCATTAAGTGCAAAATAATCTCCTATGTAATAATTAAGACCAATAGAAGCTCCTTGAGTGGTAATTGTTTCGCTTGAATTTGTAGCAATTCTATAAACATTATTTATAAAAGCAGTATTAAATTGGGTGACAAAAACATCTACACCGTTTATATAACCTATAAAATCATTGTAAAAGTTGAAATAATAATTAAAATCTACAAAAAGTCGGTTAAAATATGTTCCTCGATATCCAAATTCAATAGATTTGACTTTTTCAGGTTGAATCGGATCAAGGTTAAAATAATCTAGAGAGTCAGGATTTTGTGAATAAATGAAGCTTCTAAGAGATTCAACTGTAACTAAAGAATCATAACCGTTTATATTTCCTACTAATTTTGCTCTACCAACGTTGTAATACATGTATTGATTCAATAATGTTGGATTTCTTATCGCAGAAGTAAAAGTACCTCTAATAGTGTGTTTTGAATTTGGTTGCCATATAAAAGATAGGGCAGGTGAGGGAAGTAATTTGAAGTTTTCATTCTTATCTAAACGAAATGTTCCTTTCACTATAAATTTTTCATCGAACATTTTTTTTTCAATACCTCCATATACCCCAAACTCCTTGTTAGTAATTTTCACCCCATTGGTATCACTGAATAAAGAACCTTCTGATTTTGGTTGATATAATCTACCATTACCACCTAAAGTGAATTTAGCAAAATCTATTTTGAATATTTTTTCTCCGTGTATGTGATAAAGGGCAGATTTATCAAGGATTCTTGATCCACCTTCTAAAAATGAAGTTCTTAATGTGATTTCGTTTAATAATGAATCAAATCTTTGTGTTCCCGGTTCAAAAAAATCTAACATATCTTCAGGCACATATGCATTGTTAGCATGATTGGCTGTTTCCTGATGCCATGCTTGAAGTGAATCTGGGTATAGATTTGCAACAGAATCAATTGCATTTATATCGAAAGGAACTCCAATTTGTGGAATCCATGCAATGCTATTATCTAGACCTCTAACTTTATCTGTAATATTGTTGGACCAGTATTCTCTATAACTGTCATTCCAATCCCAGTCGGATGCTGCTGCATCTTGCATTAAGAATGCTGTTAATACGGCATCGTATGATTTCCCAGCATCTTCATGAGTTGCATAAGCTTTAACAAAGAAATCATTTTTTTTTCGAAGTTCAATTCTATTTTGGAAAAACAAAATATCTTTCAAGCTAAATCGATTGTCCCCTTGATAAACAGTCGTTCCTGTTCCAAAATTAGAAGCTAGAATAAATTCGAGTTCAGGATTAAAAAGATAATGCAGAGCAAGAGAAGTTTTTAAGTTTTTTGTGTCATAATCAACAATGTTTTTTTCCCAGTATCCTGTTCTATGCCATCTACCCAGTCCTGGAGTCTGCCATATTGCAGAAGCATCTGTTGCATTATTAATATTTGGGGATAGGTTTTCATCACCATATCGATTAACGGCATCATAACCACCAGGATTTGTTTTATCGGTATCTAACCCTTCTACTGAGGAACTGTTATCTGCAACCCAATCATCAGCACTCATATAGAAAAGGTTAAATTTATAGGCAAATTTATTGTCTCCGTTTTTGTTCTTAAAAATCTGCGCATAGCGTAATGCGTATTCATTTAAATTTCGCTCTCCAAGTTTCACACTCGCGCTAAATCCTGGAAATAAAAAAGGACTTTTTGTATGCATGCTAATGACTCCATTGAATGCATTTGGACCATAAAAAGCAGAACTTGCACCAGAAACTATCTCAACCTTCATCAAGTCAAGTTCAGAAGCACCAAGAAAATTCCCAAGGGCAAAACTCAATCCAGGAGAAGCATTGTCTACTCCATCGATGATTTGTAATGATCGAACAGGGGAGGTGCTGTTAAATCCTCGAGTATTAACTACTTTAAACCCAAGACTTGCTGAGGTAAGATCGACTCCCTTCATGTGACTTAAGCCTTCATAAAAATTAGTTGCTGGCGTTTCTTTAATTGCGTTTAAAGACATGGTTTCAACTGATAATGGAGATTCTTTTTGCTTGTCACTAATCATACCCACAACTTTAACGCTTTCGAGTTCTATTGTGGTTGGAGATAATTCAATAATAATTTTTTGATCGATATTTTTAACTTCGTATTCGAGGTTGTCATATTCAGCATAAGTAATAATAAGGGTTAGGGGTAATGGAAGATCTGATTTAATAACAAATTTCCCATCAAAATCAGAAAAGGTTCCTTGATTTGTTCCCTTAATTTTTATTTTGGCACTTGGGAGTATTTCTTTGTATTCTTTATCAACTACTTTTCCTTTAATAGTCGTTTGGCTGCCAAAACAAAAAGAGATGAAAATAAAAAGTAATAAAATTTTAAAATCTAATCGTTTAAATTTAATTTCTTTAATCTCTATCATAGATGAAAATGGTATATTCTCAAATATAATGATTTTATAAAAAGTTATTGAATTTAATATAGAGCAGTAAGTAAATCAAATATTTCAGGAGTTCTACTAATTGGAGATGTGATTGATTCTTCCCAATCAAAATCATCTATAGATACAGAGGGCGAAGCGAGATTTCCTGAACTACGTGCAAGCCCAGCGCCATCTATATGTATTCTATCATCATCTTCAATTAATTCCCTTTCTTCAACGATTAATTCACTTATAGAGATTTCGTCTTCTTTTGTTTCATCTCTACTAAACCTTGAATCATCATTAGAATTAAGGATATTATTGTTGTTTTTAAATGAACCATTTTTAGCGTCTGTATCTTTTAATGGAGTGCTAGGTTTTTCGATATTAACAGATCTGTTTTGTTCTGATTTTAGACTTGTAGTTTCTTTCTTTTTATTATCATTTTTAATGTTCTTTGCAAGTATTTTATTATCACTGTTGTTTGTATTGACAAGTAATTTTGGTACCAATAAAATAGCTATAACAAGTAATGCTGCAATTTGATATCCAGCTTGCAAATAAAAAGGCTGAAAAGGAGGGAATAAACTTTTAATAACGCCACCATTTTGTTTAGAGGGATTTTGAGTAAATTTTTTGTCAAAAATTACATCTAGAGATGCTTTTGTCTTTGCAGTTGTTTTTTTATTAGTTATATTTTTATAGGCATCTATGCCAAAAAATAATTTTTTCATCGAATTAAACTCCTCTTCATTTTCACACCATTTTTTTATCAATTCTTTTTCATCATTCTCAAGACTATGAAATGATTTTGTTTTAATTATTTGAATGCATTTATTTTCCATAATTAATGAGTTAATGTTTTATATTCTTTTAATAGAGCTGCTAGTTTTTTAGTAGCATAAAAAATTCTTGATTTAACGGTTCCTTCATTTATTTCAATAATTTGAGCTATTTCCTTAATTGATAAACCTTCCACATGTCTTAAAAGAAAAACTTCTCTGTGCTTTTCTTCTAATTCGTTTAATTTGTTGCTAAATGCTTCTCCAAATTGATTGAGTTCAACTTGTTTTATGAGATCTGTTTTTTCATCTGAAACATTCATTTGTTGATCAATACCAACGCTTGTGTTTTTTCTTATTTCCTGTTTTTTATATTCGTTTTTACACATGTTACAAGCAATTGTATATACCCAGGTTTTAAATGATCTATTGATGTCAAATGAATCTGGTTTTTTAATTATTTTGGCAA
>Ga0163108_10000222_pt1 | contig 42269 bp, 22 predicted proteins | sample Fk1155metaG_FD_109644 | JGI IMG/M metagenome (GOLD analysis project Ga0163108, IMG submission 109644) | Marine microbial communities from the Central Pacific Ocean - Fk160115 155m metaG | ecosystem: Environmental > Aquatic > Marine > Oceanic > Photic zone | place: The Central Pacific Ocean...
CCATACCGACGTCAATGAGGCGGGACTGAAATCATTGGATGGACTGGTCATTCCTGCCGGCAATCATCGCATTCTTCGTGACACGCTCGGTGATCAGGGCCAGCAAGCCATCAGCAAGTTCATCAAGTCCGGAAAACAGTATATCGGTGTCTCGACCGGGGCTTACCTCGCGGCCAAGACGATACGTTGGCAACATCGCACCTGGGAGTATCCTCTCAAATACTACTGGGGCATGGCAGAAGGTCCCCTGGCCGAGTTAGCCACCTGGCCAGCAGCTGCCCAGGTTGAGCTACAACCAACCGCCGAGGGACTCCAGCGTGGATTAACCAAAACGCTACTGGCAACCTGCCAGTATCATGGTGGACCACGATTTGTGAACGGCAGGGGGCACCAGGTGCTGGCCAATTACCCAGACAAGAGCGCAGCCATCGTATCGAAGAAGATCGGCCGTGGAGAAGTACTGCTGATCGGCGTGGAAGTAAGTCCTGCGGCTACCGGGAAAAGCGGACCGCAATTCCTGCTGAAGCTTCTCAAGAATCCCTGAACGCAACCCACTGCCAGGTTACTGTTCATCCAGGATCAGGCTGTTCCGCTCTGCCTCGTCGGTTTCCCGACGCTGTCGACTCCCCGTGATCCAGAAAACAAGTCCGCACAGGCAGAGTGCCAACAGGATCATCCATTCCAAGGGCCAGACCAGCACCTCTGGGCTGCCAGGAACGACCATGGCCACGAGAATCAACACTGAGCCGATGGCAGCCAGGCAGGCAACACCTTTGCCGCCCGGTAATCGGTAGGGTCGATTGGCCTGTGGGAACGTTCTTCTCATTTTCAGTAGCGACAGGGCTACGCCCAGGAACGCTACGGCGATACAGAACGAACCCACGTGAATAAAAGCACCGATCGCTCCCTTGCCCAGGCAGGCAGCCAGGGCTGTCACGATACCACTGAAGACAATAGCTCGGGCTGGTGTTCCATAACGCGCATGGGCCTGGCCAAAACGGGCATCGATAATGCGTCCTCTGCCCAGTGCAAAAAGAACGCGTGTACCGGCCAGGAAAAATCCATTCCAGCTGGTCAGCAATCCAATTACCCCTGCGGAGAGAACGAGGTTTTCCAGGATCGGAGACTGGAAGGCGGCCTGGGATGCGGACTGGAATGCCCAGGCCGTGGGCAGATCCTGCTTGACCATTTCTTGCCAGGGGGCAGCCATCGTGGCGGCCAGCATCACCATCACGTAAAAAATAATGGAACCGGTAATGGCCAGGAAAATATACAGGCCCAGCCGACGCACCGATTGGCTGGAAGAACGTTCCTCGGCAGCCTGGGGAATCGTATCAAAACCGACGAACCAGAATGGAGCGGTCACGAAAACCGCCAGGATACCTTTCCAGGTATCCGAGGATGTGACACCTACTAACAACGGCTCCAGGTGACTTGCCTGGCCATGATAAATCCCGGCAAAGACAAACAGTGCCGTGCAGGAAACCAGCAACAGGGTCAGTATCACCTGGACACGCATGGCAACCACGACACCACGATAATTGATCCAGGTAATCAATGCTGTAAAAAAAAACGCCAGTACCAGGTGGGGCAAGTAGACCGTGAATTCACGAATCTCGTACAGTGGGACGACATTCAACTGGGGAAACAGGTGAGCGAGAATAATACCTACGGAAACGGCTTCGAAGGCGGAGACCGAGAGATATCCAAAGGCCAGGAACCAGCCCACGAGAAACGCCTTGCTGGTACCATAGGCCTTGTAGGCATAGGCAACTTCCCCGCCCGTTACCGGCAACATGGGTGTCAACTCGGCATAACAAAGTCCAATCAAGACCATGAGCAGGCCACCGGCCGTAAAGGCCAGCATGGCTCCACCTGGTCCAGCATCTTCGACCCAGCCACCAAGAGCCGTAATCCAGCCCACGCCAATCATCGAGCCAAACGCCAGGGCAAAGAAGCCCAGGCCACTGATGGCTTTCTTCAGTTGGGGCCGCGTCTCGACCTGGTTCATCATCCTTCTCCCAGGACCGCATTTACGGAATCGACAAGTACGTCGACAATTTGATCCAGCTGTTCTATTTGCGTCACGACCGGCGGAGCCAGGCAGAACACGTCACCGCGCACCCGTGTAAAAAGTCCCCGTTTTTGTGTCTCGATATGAATCCGCTGTCCGACGGCTTCTTCCCGGCCAAATTCTTCACCGGTCGATCGATCACGAACGAACTCCACGCCGCACATGAGGCCTTTGCCACGTACATCTCCGACGTGCGGATGCCCTCCCAGGGTAGCCTGCAACCGTTCCAGCAAGTGATCCCCCTTGGTGGCAGCCTGCTCACAGAAATTTTCCTGTTCGATGATATCCAGGTTGCGTAGTGCCACAGCACAACCCACCGGATGCCCGTTATAGGTAAAGGCATGCATAAAGGGGGACTCACTGGCCTCCAGGACACTGGCAATCTCACCGTTGATACCAATACCACCCAGTGGGAAATAGCCCGAGGTGATCGCTTTCGCAAACTGGATCATGTCAGGCTCAATCCCCCAGTGTTCCAATCCAAACATGCGACCCGTGCGCCCGAATCCCGTGATAATTTCATCCGCCACCATCAGGACCTCGTGGCGATCGCAAATCTCACGGATACGGGGAAAATATTCATCCGGTGGCACGATAATCCCACCAGCACCCTGGACCGGTTCCACCAGGAACATGGCCACGGTCTCGGCACCCTCGCGCAGGATCGCCTGTTCCAATTCGTTAGCGGCAGCGATTGCCGGATCTTCGCCTCCTGGCGCCTGGTAGCGATAAGGATAGTGCGAAGGGATATGGATGAATCCCGGGACGCGTGGTTCAAAGGCTGGCCAATAGGATTCGATACCCGTGGCACTCATCGCGGCCAACGTCAAACCATGGTAGCCCCACGTCAGCGAAATCGTTTTCGTTTTCTCCGGTTGTCCCCGCAGTTTCCAGTAATGCCGCGCTGTCTTGATACTGGTCTCAGTTGCCTCGGCACCACCTGACGTGAAGAAAAACTTCTCGATCGAGGGATACGTTAAATCGGCCAGTCGTTCCGCCAGTTCAATAGCGCGAGGATTAGTATTACCAGCAAATCCAGAACAGAAACCCAACTGCTGCATTTGGTCAGCAGCGGCCTGGACCAGTTCCTGTCGTCCATGGCCAGCCACCACGTTCCAGAGACCAGAAGCACCATCGAGGAAACACTTTCCATCAGCGTCGTAAAGGCATGCTCCCTCGCCGCGCACCCAGACATGTGCCTGCTGGACTAGCGCATCATGATGCAGAGGATGAATCACGTGTTCAAGATCGCGACTGCGGTAATCGGCCTGGGACATCCTGAAACGGTTCCTATCGCGATACTTTGAGAGGGCAACAGCCATACCAACCAAGGTCAGCTAAGCTTTAAGGCCTCGGTACTGTCTCCCAGTCGGCTTGCGGTCGACCCCATCATACGGGTCAATGCCAGCCACAAGTTCGCCACGGGAGTTCCCGGTGCGGATTGGAAATGATAATTCGTGCGAATCGCCCCACCGGCACTCCCGGCGATAACCAGCGGCAAGTTGGTATAGACATGGTCCTTGCCACTGCTCAGACCGGAACCAAACATGAACATGCAGTTATCCAACAAAGTTCCTTCACCCTCCTGGATCGCATCCATTTTCCTGGCCAGCGTGGCAAACTGTTCCACGTGATACCGATCCAGGTCCGAAAGCGAATTGCGAACACCCTGATCACCCTGCTGATGGGTCATGCTGTGATGCACGATCGGTTTGTCAAAGAGACCATGGACCAGCAAGGGCGTACCCCATCGTTCCGGTGCGACCATCAACGAAGCAACTCGTGTCAGATCGGTCTGCAGCGACAGGACCATCAGGTCTCCCATTAACTGCACGTACTCGTGTCGCGTCAATTCGGGCCAGGGGACCGTGGGAGCTTCCAGCTTGAGATCCTGGATCGTTCCCTTCCGTTCCTTGATACGCCTGATCTGCTTTTCAACACCACGCACTGACTCCATGTACTGGCCAAGTTTCTGGCGGTCCTGGCTACCCAGTTTTTTCTCCAATGAGCGAGCATCTTCAAGGACCAGGTCAAGAATACTGGCCGATGCATCCTGCTCGTTGACACGGAACAACCGCTGAAAAACATCGAGCGGATCGCGCATCGACTGTGCCACATGCCCATGCCCGTACCAGGAAATATTATCGAAGTAAACCGATTCGCGATTATCACGGTAAGGATTACAGCTCAGTTCCAATGACCGAAACGGGGTATGTGATGCGGTCTGGTCAGCCAGTAATTGATCCACGGTGCGTTTTAGTGGATACCCGGCTGGAGACAATTCTTCCGGAGCCGCGCTGGAAAGCCAACAGGTACTGGCCTGGGCATGACCATCGGTACCGGCCACCTTGATACGGTCCAGGTTTGAAAACAGGGAAATCTTCTCACGCAGATCCTGCAGCGGCTTGAGCGTCCGGCTCCATTCGAATTGCTCCCCGGTACCTGAGACATGCCATGTCTCCTGGACAACGCCGTTGGGGACGTAGAAAAAAGCGGCTCGCCTGGGTGGCCGATTGCTTTCCGAGGCACGACTGGTCACCGGTTGCATCAGATCCAGCATCGGCAGTGCAACCATGGCACCACAACCACGCAAGAAAGTGCGACGCGGGATTCTCAGGTTTTGTTTCATTTTCGTGGCTCTCCACTTTTGCCAGGATCCGCACCAGACGTTGCGGGACTCGTCTTGTGGCGAAAAGGATAACTGGTCGCAATCCCTAGCACAACAGACGAGAACCGTCCCTTATCGGCAAGTACATTCCTTACTATCTTATCAACAACCAGCTTATCAGTGACCTTCAATTCTCTTCCCAGGGCATACGACATCATATGTTCGGTGAAGGCCCGTGTGAATACTTCCGGGCGCGACATGAGCGCAGCCTTGAAGGAAACAATATCTGAGAATTCTATCTCGCCGAACAACTTTCCACTGGCATCGATCTTCAGACCGCTACGGTACTTTTCTCGCCAACGGCCGACGGCATCATAGTTTTCCAGTACAAATCCCAGTGGATCAATCTTGGCATGGCAGGAGGCACAGGTCTGGTTGGTCTGGTGCTGCTTCAATCGTTGCCGCAGGGTAATTCCCTGGGCCTCGATCTCTGCATCATCTGCCTCGATCTCCGGCACCACATCGGGCGGAGGGGGCGGAGGTCGATTAAAGATCACGCCCGCCACCCAGGCGCCCCGCGTGATCGGGCTGGTGCGCAACGGGGAACTATTCATGGTCAGAACAGCTGCCGTCGTGATCACTCCACCTTCACGTTTTGTCTTGAGAACGCGGCGATGAAAGTCCTGCTGGTTCGTATTGAACCGACCACTTTCTCCCTTGTTGCCAAACGGATCCGGGCTGGTATACCAGTGCTGAAGCTCATCACTGCGATACGTGTAATCGGAATCAATCAGTTGCATGATCGAGGTATCCTCCATCATCACGCTCTCGAACAACAACAGGGGCTCAACCATCGATTGAAGCCCCAGCTTCCAGTACTCACAGCCAATTCGCGAATAATACGTGGGAAACCGTTTCATGTCCGGGACAGCGGTGATCAACTGGTCCAGGCGTAACCACTGCCTCGCAAAATTTTCGCTCAAGGCCTGGCTGCGTGGATCCCACAACATCTCCCGCACCTGCGTTTCCAGGATCTGGGGATCAGATAACTTGCCCTCGCGAGCCAGCTTTAACAGGTTATCGTCCGGAATACTGCTCCAAAGAAACATGGCCAGCCGCGTGGCCAGTTCATAATCATTCAACGGAATCCGAGATTGATCCCGGCTACCTGATTCGGTCATGTAGAGAAAACGCGGCGAGGAGATCACCGCGGCAACCACGTCTTTCATGGCCGTGGAAAATGACCCCGTCAACTCGTAACGCGTGGAAAAAAAACGCTGGTAACGCTCAAGCGTCGACTCATCGACCGAACTGCGAAAAGCCTTCTCCAGCAAGCGGGCCAACCGCTGCCTGGCAACGCCCCGGTTACTGGCAATCACGGCCGCCGTATCTCCCTTTCCGGGAGGCTCAAACAGTCCCGGGTAATCCCGGCAATAGCCCTTGAACTGGGGAGCCGCCATGATCGACTGGGCCAACTTGACGAATGTCTCAAGTTGCAGCGGAGAAACCCCCAGTTCCTCACCACGGTTATTGAATCCAAATTCCGATGGCAAATCAGCTGCAAAAGGAAACACTCCTGCCAGGATAGGTTTCTCGATCACGTTCTTGCCCAGGGTCCGGTTACCGACCCGCACCGTCTCCGGCATCAGACCCTGGATCGGTTGGAAGTAAGGAAAATCCGCCCGGATCACGCGCTCCGGCAGCGGGTAAATATCACCCTTCAGCTGCAGTAATTCCTTGACAGAATTGTTGTACTCGTAGCGATTGAAACGTCTCATCACGATCGGTTCCAGTTCAGCCCGAGAGAGGATGCTTTCATCCACCCAATTCTGCACTGCCAGCACCAGCTGTGTCTTCTTTTCCAGTGACGGTTGCTTGCTCTTCTCCGGCGGCATTTTACCGGACTCGACCAGTTCCACGATTTTCCGAGCACGCTCGAGGTCTCCCAGGAAATCCTGGCGTGACTTCAAGGACTGCAGGTTCAAATCACCTTCCTGTTTCCTGGCACCATGACACTGGTAACAATGGCTGGCAAATGTTTGCTGGATATCACTGAACTTGAGATGCCTTGCCACGGCTACCGGTCGTGGTGGCACCTCCGCAGGATCGAGATTCCTGAGTTTCATGTAATCGAGGCCCAGCAGGAACCTGCCAGGATTTCGAAATGGACGTGCCTTGGGATGCGCACCCACCAGGCGAAACATCAACTCGTGAACGCCTGCCTCTAGTTTAAATTCACCGAGGTCCAGTACGGGCGCCAGGATCACCCGGGAATCATACAGGTTACACATCTCGGAGATCTTTTTCCCATCCACATAGACATGAAAATGACCATAATCTCCCGCCTTGGTAAGTTGCAGAATCATGCGATAGCGACTCGTCGACCGCACGCTGAATTTCAGCCTACACTGATCACCCAGCTTTCCATCCCACAGCAGGTGATGATCCCGGCTCCACTGGGGGCCATAACCTCGCATGGCTTGAACCCGTGCCGTCCCCTCACGCTTGAAATGATATTCTCCCTCGTAGACACCATTGAAAGGGGCTGGCAACCGGAGTTTTGGCTGCTGGACAGCAAAGGCTGGCAACGTCCCTGCAACCATGAAACCAAGCATGCTGAAGATTGCTCGTCGCATCATGATAGTGACTCATACCCCTGGGTATCAAAAATCCACGTCATCGCTGGCAGGTGAACTGGTCTACCTATTTCGGTGGACGTACATGCAGGATGACTGGTAACGAGGTCTGGTTTCCGTCCACGCGAGCCATCAAGTGAAACACGCGCGTGGTCGCGGGCACCCACTTGGCTGCGGTGATAAAGAAATTACGTTTGTTCTTACCTTCCACGATTAACAGGCCATTCAAACCAATGTTATCCACGTACACACCGTGGGGCAGATTCCTGCCGGAATCATCACCACCAAAACTGATCCGGGCCTTGAAGTCATTACGTTCCACGCGAACGCGGGCCATGATCGTCTCGCCTGGATGGATTTCCAGTTCCAGGGGTTTCTCGGCCGTCCAGTCCTGGGAGGCATCTCCCTCGGCCTGTTCCACGTGAACCACCACCTTTGGTTTGGCGGCCAGCTCAATCTTGCCGAGGTTGCCAATTTCACGCGTCACTGTTTTTCCTGCAATCTCGGCTGTCGCCGTCAACAACGTCGGTTTTAGATCCGCCGCGGGCTTGGCTGCATCGGCCAACGCTGTAATGGTACCCAGGGCCGTATTCTGTCCTGCCTGGATCACCAGGGGGTTTGTCACCTGGAAGCCTGCTGGTAGCTCACCGACGTGCACCTGGATAGGACCATCAAAGCCATCTCGACGTTTCGCCGTCACCGAGAACTCTCGACCACTACCTGGACTGACCTTGGGATTAGCACCCCCGACGGAGGCCGTAAAATCAGGACGCCGCGGACGCACTGTCAGCGTGTAGTTAAACTTCTCGCCCTGGAAACCTCGGGTATCCATCATGCGCACCAGGTACTGCCCGTCTTCCGGAGCCGTGAAGGTCAATCGTGAATCCGTACCCAGTTCACGCCGACTCTCGTCATCGTTTTCATAGTAGAGGGGAAAGACCGGCAATCCGTTAGGAATCAGCTGCGTTCCGGGAGGATGAGGCAGTACGATGTAGCAGGGTGCGTTGAGAGCATGCGACGTTGCCGTGGTATCGAAATAGTTATAACGTTTCCCACTGCCTGGATAGACCTTGAACCCAGAATCCGGACCACGTGGATAGAGCCATAACTTAACGACTTCCCCGCTGGCGTACAGGTACTCATTCAATTCCATCTCGCGCCAGTTATGGACACGGTAATCATTACTGGTACTGGAATCCTTACCCCGGAAAGTGAAATAGGAGTCACGAACCGCTTGCAACACCAGGCGTTCGATACGCTGGCCATCAGCAGTCAGAATCTCAACACGGGAGTCCAGGGGCGACTTGGACCGCGCGGCATTCACCTCCACGATCCATTGTTCTCCTGCTTTGGCGGCAAAACGAAACAGGTCTTCATCCTGGCCACGATCCTCACCTTTAACATCAATGGTTCCCTTGACCGTGGCAGGAACCTTGATCTCCAGGGCAAGATCCGGTGTATCGTTGGGTTCTTTTTCCTCGAACGCCTGGAGCGCATCCTCCTTGCTTGTAACCGTTGTTACAACGCTCGGCACATTGGGAGCCGTTACCGAGACTGACTTGACGGCATAACGCTGCAGCGATCCATCCATGCGTGCCACCACGAATGACTTGCTGTCAGGAGCCACGGCGAGGGCTGACACCACGTCCGGTTGCCGTTCATAGGCAAAGACCTGGGTGAATTGCTCGGTCTCCAGGAGCTTCAACGTGCGGTCCTCGGCCACGGACAACAGTGACTTTCCATCACTGGAAAAGTCCAGGTCGACAATGGGTCCCTCGTGTGCATAGCGAGCATAGACCAGGGGGTTAATCTGGGGGCTGGTGCGGGAAACGAATTTCCATACACGAATACGATTATCTGCTCCACCGGCAACCACGAATCGTCCGTCCGGGCTGAAGGTCACCACGTACTGTTCGTCCAGCGGCTCACTACGGGTATCCAGGCGTTGCCCACTGTCGACATGCCACAACTTGACGGTTTCATCACCGCTGGCCGAAGCCAACACCTTGCCATCGGGATGGAAGGCCACGTCGAACACGGCGCCGTTATGTCCCGACAGGGTGCGCAACTGTTTACCATCCGCCACATTCCAAAGAATGATCCGCTGGTCATAACTGGACGTCGCCAGCGTTTTTCCATCACGGCTGAGCGTCGCAGCATACATCGTATCGCGATGCCCTTTGAATTCCCGGACTTGCTTGCCGTCTGCTACCGTCCAGAGCGTGGCCACACCGTACAGGCCTGCCGTGCCGGAAGCGGAAAGAAGTTGATTACCATCAGCAGAAAACTCCAACGCATTGATTTTTCCCGGTAAACCTTTCATGGTCCGGATCGTTTTGCCCGTCACTACCTCTTGCAATTCAATGACTCCGTATCGAGCAATCGCCATCACGGTTCCCCGTGGTGACCAGGCGATTGCCGTGATCGGCTTACCCTGTTCCGCAGGTTTCAAGCGAGGGACCAGTAACTGTCCCAGGTCCGGACTGGCGCCTGCGGGTCCCTTGGCTCCACCATCAATCCAGGCCTTGAGGATCTCGATTTCAGCCTCACTGGGTGCGGCATTATCCGGGGGAGGCATCGTGGGCTGGGCCTGGCCGGTCACGAGTCGAATGAGTCGACTCGACTTACTATCTCCAGGCAGTAAGGATGCTCCATTCATCCCACCACGCTGCAACGCCGTGAATGACTCCAGTGATAACTTACCTTCCGCATCATCGTCATTATGACATCCACTGCAGTATTTTTTCAGGATCGGTGCCACCTGCTTGTTGTAGCCAGGAACCGCCGCCATCCCCTGGCTGCCAAGAACAACCAGCAGGCTACAGGCAATCACGACCTGACAACTTTGACTGAAACGCATGGCCTCTTCTCCTGCTTCGCGGTGCCCAGGCACTCACGATCTCATTTTTCTTACGCGTAAATGTCTAATGGTTAAACAAGAACTCTCGACTACTGAGAACCGCCCAGTACAGGTCTTCGACCGCAATACGGCGATCATCCTTGGACTCCTGCATCATGGCCAACAGGGCCTTGGCTTCCTGGTCCGTCGGATGACGAGACAAACAACGCAGGTAAGCATCCTTAATGATCTCATTAAACGGTTTCTCCGAAGCCGCCAACCCGGTGACATGGCTGTCCTTGTTTTTCATCTTGTTGTTAATGGTCGAACCATTGGAAATATGCAGTACCTGGATCATGGACGGTTCATCGGAACGTTCGCATTCACACGTGATCGACCTGTCATTACGGCCAAACGTCTTGAGAAAATTCGACGCCACAGCCGAATCGTACAGTTGAATCGCACGAGTACCTCGAGGATAGAAGTCTGTTTTCTGCTTATCTGCACCATTGAAAGCAATTTCGTTAAACGTGCTGGGAACATCAATGACCTGTGAGATCGCATCGAGTAACACCTCGGCCATCATGCGTCGCGGGTAATAGCGAGCGTAGAAACGCTTCTCCGCCTGGTTCTGCTCCAGCGGCATGCTACTGCGCTGGTAAGTGGCAGACTGCATGATAACCCGCATCAGTGATTTCAGGTCAAACTGGCGCTTTACCAGGTAGCGGGCGCTGGCAGCCAGCAACTGCTCATTGGTTGCTGGATTGGAGACACGCATGTCATCCACCGTCTCCACCAGGCCAACTCCCATGAAATTCGCCCAGACACGATTCGTGATAGAGCGGGCAAAGTAAGGATTGTCCGGGGCAGTCAACCATTCTGCCAGGGCAATCCTGCGATCGGTCGCATCGTCAAATGCCAACGGCTGGCCATCCAGTGGTGTTGGAGGTTGTGGTTTCCCCGTCAACGGTTGCACGAGTTCACCGGTTGGTACGACAAAAAGTGTCCGCAGCCCATTCCCATTACGAGCGTCCCCACCCCAGCCCTTGGCTCGCACGCGTGAAAACATGTTGGCCATGGCGTAGTACTGGTTATTGGTCCATTTCTCCAGGGGATGATTGTGGCACTTGGCACAACCAATCGATAACCCGAGGAATGCCTGGGCCACGTTCTCACTCATTCCCTCGGGATCCTGATGAAGGGCAAAGAAATTGGTAGCACCGTTTTCATGGCTACTGCCACTGGAGGTTACCACGTCTCGGACGAGTTGATCCCAGGGGGTACCAGCCTTCACTTTCTCTCGCAGCCAAGTGTAGTAAGCCTTCACGGCCGGCGGCCTCAATTTCTGACCATTGATTAGCAGCACATCGGACCACTTGTAGGTCCAGTAATCCACGAATTCAGGGCGCTCCAACAAACTGTCAATCAGTTTGTCACGCTTGTTCGGATCCTCGTCCGCCAGGAATCCAGTGGTTTCTGCAACGGTCGGCAGTGTCCCGATCGTGTCGATGAACACGCGTCGCAGAAATTCCTGGTCACTGGCAAGTGTCGAGGGCCGCAATCGCAGCCTTTGCAACTGTTTCAAAACCAGTTCATCGATAAAGTTATGCCGAGTCGCCTCGACAAACACCTGGTCCGCGATCTTGTTCTCGTGGGGTGCCGAGAAGCGAGCAATGACGATTTTCTGGGAGAACCAGGCCGTCACGGCCCCCTCTCCATAACCCATGATCATGACACGACCGTCATCGTCGATACTGGCCACGGCTTCGTTGGCCGAGGCGTACTTTGCCCAGTGAGTCACGTCCTCCACGCGTCCATCCGAGTAGTGTGCACGCACCAGCATCTGCTGTGTTTTACCCGGCTTCAAGAGGCTGACCGGGGGAAGGATTTCCAGGCGTTCCAACTGGGTATCATCGGATCGAGGTGCCGGTGCACCAGCAGAGATCCAGTCAGCAACGACCTGGTAATTCGATGAACCGACATCAAAACGCAATCCGCCCTTGTGGCGAATTGCCCCCGAGGGTTTCGCCAGGATGAGACTGCGGCCCGGATCCGACAACTCGATCCGTCGACCACGCGCCTGCCTGGTAATCGTCGAGTGATCCGTTGCTGCATCGTAGCCTCGCAGCGACAACTTGAATCCTCCCTTGCCAGCCAGGGCACCGTGACAGGATCCGGAGTTGCAACCCGACTTGGCAAATACCGGCAGGACATGATTACGGAAACTGCGAGGAATGACCTGGCCTGCCTTTACAACACGCACACGGGTTGTCGTTGTCAGCTGTCCACTGACGGCCTTGATCTGGGCGGTACCATCACCCATGGAAACGGCCACACCGTTTCGAATCACGACCACGTCGGGATTGTCAGAAGAAAAGATTACCTTGGCTGCTTCCCCGGAATACTCACCGTCGATCATGCGCTGTACCAGCAAGCGATGCTGGGACCCGGCTCCCGTGAGTGTGAAGTCCGCGGGCAAGATCGCCAGCGATTCCGCTGCCACCAGGTTGCCTACCATGCTGATCAGTAGCATGGCCATGAAAGCCAGCGATCGGCCGGGCAGTACCACGCCATGTTCAAATCGCATCAAATCCTCCTGGAACATACCTCTTCAAGTTTCACTTGGTTTCCAGCCTGAAAAAGCTAACCCGTGAAATTAGAACAATTCAGAAATCTCGTGGTGTCCGAAATCAACCAATGGAAACGGCCGGCCAGCCGGCCCGGGCAATGTTGACTCCAGGTCGAATCCCAGGCTACGGAAGATGGTCGCGACCACTTCGCTGGGTCCAGCCGGGCGATCCACGGGAACGCCACCGATGGGATCACTCGCTCCCACGACCCGCCCTCCCTGCACACCACCTCCGGCAAATCCGCAGGTAAAGCATTGCGGCCAGTGATCACGGCCACCTGCAGGATTCACTCGCGGCGTGCGGCCAAACTCGGCCAGGTTGCAGACCAGCGTCTTATCGAGCAGACCCCGCTGATCGAGATCTTCCAGCAAGGCGCTGTATCCCTGGTCATAGAGGGGCGCCACGATATTCTTCATACCCTCGATCGAGGTAAACGGTTTCGAGCCGTGGATATCCCAGGTAATTTCGTCGAACACGGTCAGGAATGTGTTGATGGTGACAAATCGCACACCGGCTTCAATCAATCGCCGGGCCAGCAGACAGCACTGGCCAAAGCGTGTCATCCCGTAACGCTCACGGACTTTCTTGGGCTCCTTGGAAAGATCAAAAGCATCTCGGGCCTGGCTGCTGGTCATCAGGCGAAACGCTGCCTGGAAATTCTTATCCAGCAACTGGGCATTCTCCGTGGCCTCGAAATTCTTGACCGTCTGGTCAACCACGTCCCGCATCCGGCGCCGGCGGTTGAGCCGGGCAGTGCCAATATCATCCGGAGGCAACAGGTCAGGCACCTGGAATTCCGGCTTGGAAGGATCCGCCATCAGGGCAAAGGGATCGTGCGCCTTACCCAGGAAACCACCTGCCTGTCCGTTGGGTAGATTACCGCCACCACGGCCCATGGTTTCCGGGAGCACGACAAACGGCGGCAAGTCCGTCTTACGACCACGCAGGTAACTCATGGCTGCACCCGCATGTGGGTAATTCACACCCCCGCTGAACTGGCGACCGGTCTGCATCATCTGCCAACCGGCATCGTGTACGGCAGCACTGGTATGGTAACAGGAACGCACCAGGGAAAACTTGTCTGCGACCTTGGCATGCTGCGGCAAGATCTCGGAAATCTGGATCTCGGGAGACGCGGTCTTGATCGGTTTAAAAGGTCCCCGCACCTCGGCCGGTGCATCGGGCTTCATGTCAAAGGTATCGACATGACTGGGTGCACCGAGATTGAAAATCATGATGCAGGCGCGATCATCGTCCTTGTCCTTGATCGCCCCGTTGGCCTCGGCTGCCATGTACTGGGGTAAGGTCAGCCCCACGGCCCCCAACGCTCCTACCTGCAAGACATCACGACGTGTCACGCCGTCACATGTATGGGATTTTCCCTGACCAGTTATCTTGAGCATTTGACTAACTCCAAGGGCATGCTGACGTGGATCGTACCCAACCGGGTACGCGGCTCGTAGATCCTATTAATATAGCCCCACGACAGACGTACTGGCTAGGATATATCCTCCCGGTTTGACTGATTCAAGACGGAAAGAGGGCCTCATGGCAACTCGGCCTGGGAGTCTCGAAGGCCCCGGAAATACCTATCTGTACGAGGTTCGAATGAATCCCCTGGCAGGCTTGCCGGGTCGCCGCTTCAGACAACTTAAAATATAGTTATGGGTACCTGGCCGTTCTCGTGGAAACCAGGCGCTTCGAGAATCCTTGTTGCCTGCAAGCTGAAAGGGATGAATGTGACCATTGAAAAGGTTGACTGCCAACTTTTCCATATCCCCCTTCCCCAGGTACTCACTGATTCGATGCACGGTGAAATGACCCACTTTGGGTTAGTCACGGTTACAATCCAGGACCACGAGGGAGCCGAGGGAACCGGTTACACCTACACGGTTGGCAAGACCGGGGGAACCGCGATCCTCTCCCTCTTGTCCCAGGACCTCACGCCGCTGTTGATCGGAGAGGACGCCGACAGGATCGACACGCTCTGGGAAAAGTTGTGGTGGGCCCTGCACTTCGTGGGCCGCGGCGGCCTGGCTTCATTCGCGATCGCAGCAGTCGACATTGCACTCTGGGACCTGAAGTCTCGTCGGGCCGACCAACCACTCTGGAAGTTTCTTGGTGGTACGAACCCGGAGGTCGCTGCCTATGCCGGAGGGATCGATCTACAATTACCGCTGGATGATTTGTTACGACAAACTGAGCAAAACCTGGAGCTGGGCTTCCAGGCCATCAAGATGAAGGTCGGACGTGAATTACTGGCAGAGGACGTACAACGCGTCTCCGCCATGCGAACCTTACTGGGACCGGATATCCCATTGATGGTCGATGCCAACATGCGATGGACCGTGGACGAGGCCATCCTGGCTGCACAGGCATTCGCGGACCAGCACCTGTACTGGCTGGAAGAACCGACCATTCCAGAAGATTTCACGGGGCATCATCGCATCCAGGCCGAGGGGGGAATCCCTGTAGCCAGCGGTGAAAACCTGCATACGGTTTACGAATTCGAAAAACTGATCGCGGCTGGTGGTGCCGCTTTTCCGGAACCGGATGTGGCCAACATCGGCGGCATCACTGCCTGGCTCAAGGTTGCTCACCACGCCGAGGCATGGCAGCTACCAGTCACCTCGCATGGCGTGCACGACCTCCATGTTCACCTGCTGTCCGCCATACCCAATGCTTCCTACCTGGAAGTTCACGGATTTGGCCTGGAGCGATTCCTGGAAAGTCCCCTCGTCATTGCGGAGGGCCAGGCCACGGCTCCCAGTCGTCCCGGTCACGGGGTCCAATTCAAATGGCCACTGCTGGAAAAACACCAGGTGACCCGTTCGCCAGGATGAACTCACTGACTACTCGGGATTCCCAATTAGTTTCACCGGCACGATACGGGCCGTGGCATCAACACCACTGGCAATGAAGTATCCCAACGGCTTATCATCCTCGTCCGTGATCAACCAGACATGACCGGTAAAAGTCTGCTGCGACCTGCGCTCACCTGGCTGCATTTCTCCGTACAGCTGATTTTCCTCTCCCTCAACGTACCAGTACTTGATGACGTTCTCTAAATCATTCTGAAACACGATCCGAACATCCTTGTTGCCGCGGGAACTGGGGAGTGCTTCCCGCGTCGTGTAAGGAACGAAGGCCAGCTTGTTGGAATTCAGCGTTTTCAAGGCCTGCTCCTTTTCCACCAACAGTTTTTCAAACTGCTGATCATCAACCGGGCCAATCTTCTCGAACGCATACTGGATCCGAAACACCGGCTTCCCATTTTCTGTCACCTGTATTTTGCCATTCCCATGACCATTTTTACCTTCATCACGAATTTGCCTGAGGGAAACTCCCGGGGGCAATGGCGGAGCAACGGACCGAACATAATTCCGACCAATTATGAGATCCGAGTAATAATGCTCCGTCCGTTCGAAACCAAGAGAATCGCTATATTTCAGCACCAACAAGCCTAGTTGCTCGTCATAATAGATCTTGCCCTGGAACAGGATTTCCTGGTTCTCACTTTCAAACCGTCCAACAATTTCAGCAGCAATTTCCCCGGCAACTAAACGTGCCTGCCACTTGTCTCGCGTGGCAACCTGCTCTCCATTGACCGGTCCTCTCGTCCCTTCTCCCTGGAACTGACCAACACCCCGCGCCAGGCTTTCCCGGGCCTGCTGGGCCGTCATCTTCTTGTCTGGAAAGTCCGGGATCTCCTCATCCTCGCCAACCGATTCGCCTGTAAGGTCGGCAGAAATCTCCGCAGGCTCCTCGGAAACCACGTCAGGCTGACTCGGTTCCATCGACACGCCGGTTGATTCCGACCGGAACAGTTGCTTGAAATCCTCGAATTCCTTATTGGAGGCAGGCCCAAACCGCTGACCCCGTGAGTACTGGGTGCCAATCGTTTTGCCATCCTCCGTCACGTTCACTTTGCCCGTAAATGAATCGTCATCCAGACGGTCCACGACCACGGCATATTTTTTACCCTCGAGGCTGGTAGGTTTGGTCATGTCGACCCGAATGGTCTTGGTAGGCTCATCCCACGAGTAGTGCTTAACAATCTCCCTGCCATTGCTCAGAGTGATGTTGCCGACCACCACGCCGAGATCCTGGTCGTGAATCATCTCAAAGTGATAGAGGAGGTTCTTACCGAAATCGTGGCCGACAGCCTCCACCGATTTCCCCTTATCTTTCCAGCGACCCAGCAGGATCTCCTCGCTGCGGAACGGATCCGATCCGTCCCGTTCCACGAGGTGTTCAATTTTCCATTGACCAACTTTCATGGACAGGATCATCTCGGCCTGCTCGGCAGTCATTTTCGCAGGGGCGTTCACCTGACCCGCCGGGTTGTTTGACTGCTCGCCACCATTTTGCGAACCACAGCCAACCAGTAGGGCCAGTAACAAACCACTTAGAAGACTTCGCATGACAGATATTCCTTTGGTTACAAGGTCATCCAGCGATCCATGATCTAGCCTGATTTTACCGTGGGATCCCCTGCTTCCACGACGAAGGAAGCTCTCTTGGAAACCTTACCGCCCGGCTCCAGGACATCATCGACCACCATGTAATCGCTGGTCCACGTACCAGGCGTCACGGTGCAGCGCACGTAACCACGTTCCCTGTTGTGGAACTTGATACACGGGTTCCCGGCCAGCAAGTCATCAAGTCCTGCTGGTTTAGCAGTTCCATTGCCACCGCTGGAAATCGAGGTCCCCACGAATTCAGTCGCCACGACCGGCTGTTCCGGTTGCCGGTCATCGATCCTTAACTCGTTTACCCAGTTGGAATGAATATCACCGGTCAGGACCACCGGATTGGGAATGCGACGTTCCTTCAAGAAGTGCATCAATTGCATGCGTTCTGCTGCACACCCGGGCCACTGGTCCATGGAATAGACCGGGTTCGGTGTATTACCGGGAAATCCTACCATGCCCATCATGAGTTGCTGGGCCAACACGTTCCAGGTACTACTGGACTGGAGTAGGGACTGCGTCAACCAGTTTCGTTGCTTGCTGCCCAGCATCGACTGCTCCCGGTTCAAGGCCGCCACATTGAGCGGGTGTTTACCATCGTTGTTCGGTTGGTCACTGCGATATTGTCGTTCATCGAGCACCATGAATTGGGCCAGTCGACCAAAAGATGCCTGCCGGTAGAGCTTCATGTGAGGCCCACGGGGTAACGAGCCTGCTCGTAGTGGCATCATCTCGTAATAGGCCTGGTAGGCAGCCGCTCGTCGGTTCAGGTAAACCACCGGATCGATTCCCGCTTCCTCGGAGATATCATCCGCGCAATTATTGTCAAACTCGTGATCGTCCCAGGTCACGAACCAGGGACATTGGGCATGCATCCCATGCAACAGCGGATCAGCCCGGTACTGGGAATGCCGGATACGGTAATCGGACAGCGACTGGATTTCCGGACCCTGGTGCGTGCGAACCTTTCCGTTACGCCCTGACTCATACTCGTAGATGTAATCTCCCAGGTGACAGACGAGGTCCACGTCATCTCGTGCCATCTGCTCATAGGCTGTGAACAGTCCCTGCTCGTAGTTCTGGCAGGAAGCGAAAGCGAACTTCAACTGCCTGGGCATCACCGTGGGGTTCGGCATGGTTCGCGTACGACCGACCGGGCTTTCCGCATTACCTGCCCGGAAGCGATACCAGTACCAGCGATCTGGCTTGAGATTACTGACTTCCACGTGTACGGAATGTCCGAGTTGCGGGGTAGCGATCGTAGTCCCGGAGGCCACGACCTTCTTCATCGCCTCATCCTCAGCAACCTGCCAGGCAACCTCGACAGCCTGGGGAGGCATACCACCACCGGGCACCAGCGGTTTAGGAGCCAGCCTGGTCCAGAGGACCATACCATGGCTGTCCGGATCACCCGAGGCCACGCCCAACGAAAAGGGGGTACTGCTAAACCGGGGATTTTCTTCGGCGCGGCTGGAGATACCAAGCAACGGGATCGAGGAGAGCGCACTCCCGTAGGCAAGAAACAGGCGGCGACTGATCCCACCCTCGAAACGAACGGAACTTCGAATATCTGATCGATCCCACATAAGTCATTCTCCGTATTCAATAATTCCTGGGCCTGTTGTCCGCCAAGTCTAACGGTTGCCATGGCATTGAACCAGCAGCATTCATGGAAACTTCACCTGGACTCGACGCTTGACCACCCAACCAGGATCATTCAACGGGAGGTGGTGTGAGGTCCTGCGATGGCTGTGATGGCAGGCTCACCACCATCAGTCGATAGAGCATCAAGAAGGCCAATCCGGCCAGGCTGGATCCCAGCAGCATCCCGATCCACGTCCAACGTGCAATGGCAGGAGTATCCACGAAACCAAAATGCACCTCGGTGCCAGCTGGCAACGATGAAGATGACAGTTCGTAGCGACCTGGCTGTTCGATAGAAAACCCATACCCACGGTATGCATTGGTATGCCACAAGCGGGTCAAGAAGTTGAATTCATGAACCTCGACAGCTGCCCCCGTTTTTTTCTCGATAACTTTGAACACCACATCATCCAGGGCCGCATCACAACTGATCTCGTACCGTCCGGTTCTCTGGAAATCACGATCCAGCGGAAAGTCCGTACCAGCAAACACCTCACTGGCAATATCCGGATAGTAGTAACGATGGGCCCGCTGCGAGGTCCACAGGACGGCCACGACAGCGATGGCCAACAGTAATACCACCAGTAACCAGGAAAGTGACCTGGGCATTGCAAATCCTTCCTGGGATTACTCCTTGGTAGCGCCACCGAGGGTTACCGAGATCTTGTACTTATTCTGCAAGTGCGCGTGAGCCTTGCTGGCTGACGAGGCGGTAGGGTATTTCTTGCAACACAATTGAAATGCCTTGATGGCTGGTTCCGTGGCCTTGAGCTTTTCATAGGTATAGCCAATCTGCAACTGGGCCCAGGGAGCAGAGGCTTCATGCCCCTGGCGGATCTGGTTATAGAGAACGAGGGCTTCGTTGTACTGCTTCAATCGCAGATGGCAGTCAGCCATTTCCCTGTAATTGTTTGGGAAATTATCACACTGCCGATAAGCTCCAATGGCTTCCTTGAGCAACCCGGCATCCTCTTGCGTGGTGGCCAGTGCCCAGAGCCAGGTCTGCACGTTCGCGGCATCCGTCTGGAGCAATTCCCGGTAAACCTTGATCGCTTCTGGATACTGACTGGATTCCCGGTAGGTGGCAGCTTGCTGCCCTTTCCAGGAAGCTGCATTTTCTCGATCCTGGCCTGCCAATTGCTGGTAAATCTTGATCGCCTCGGCCGGTTTCTTTTCACCTCGGTAACTGGCAGCAATCCTGGATAGTCCCTGGACCTGATCCTTGAACTTCCGGTAAATAGCGCGTGCCTGTTCGTAACGCAGCTGCCCTGCATGGTAGTCACCCAGCCGTCCCAGGACATCATCACTGGAACCAAAGACCTTGAGCATCATGTTATAAGCAGCCAGCACCTTGTCATCTCGCCGCGTATTCGTCTCTACCTCGATCATCCGATACCATTCCGTCATCGCTGCCTTCTTGAGTTCATCGGTGGAATAGTCAGTGATAAAATCAGCTTTCAGGTAGGCCAGGGACCGGTCTGCCAACTTGTGACCCAGCGCCTGGGTTTCTTCCTTTCCCACCAGCGTGCTGATCGGAGAACGGACGTAGTAGTAGACGTAGTAGGTCAGTTGCTTGTCCTTGTAATTGGTTGCCAGGCACTTCAGGGCATCATCAAACATTCCCTTGGCAAAGTAATATCTAGCCAGCGAAGTCGCTGCCGCGGCACAGGTCCCTGCCACGGTCTTGTTGCGCGGGATATCAAAGACCAGGCGTTTGCGGATCTTGAGCAGGCTCTTTTCATCTTTTTCCGCGATCGCGATCTCCGCCAACCCATTGAGCGAATAGACCGCCGCGGGATCCTTGGGATAATCGGTGATCGTCCGCTGGTATGCTTTCTTGGCCGTGGGAATACGACCAATGGTCACGTAGGTCCGGCTCATCAGGTACGACGCCTTGGCTGCTTCGGGAGCATCGGGCCAATAGTCGATCACCGACTGAAAACCTTCCTTGATCGCCGTGTTCTGGCGACGTAACTGGTTCAGGCAAAGACTCCACTTCAACTGGGAATAGGGAGCTGCCTCGCTTCGTTCGTAGAGTGCCAGGTATTTCTCGTACTCGGTCAAGGCGACCTTATATTTCCCTTCCTTGTAATACTTCTCAGCAATATTCAGCTGGTACCGTTCCACCTCTCGCAGCTTGGCCCAGCGTTCCAGGGACATGATTTCCAGGTTTTTCTGCGCCTGTAGCGAAGATGGCAATACCAGCATCGCGGTGAGAATTATCCACCCCGTGACTTTCTGCTTGATCATCCCTTGTCACCCTTCTTTTTGGCTTGTGCCATGCGCCACTTGGCATGCTCGGCATGGGCATAATTAATAACATTCACTCCCAGTCGGTAACACATGTTCCATACCTCGGGCGCAATACCAGCGTGGCCATCCGCCCAGGCGTCTCCGATATCCCCGGGATGGTAGTAACAGATCCAACGTCCGTCCTTGAACCATCCCATTGCCTGCGTGCCACCGTGCGGTGCCACGTAAGGAAACTTGGGAATCGTAAACGGCACTCGATGGATCTTGTCATCCGCTGGAATCAGTACCGGTTTCACATCAGGTGCAATCGCCTGCATCATACTCTTGAACTGTCTATCGAAATGCTTGCTGCCCCCATTATCTCCGAACAGCATACCATGCTTGTTATTGATATAGTCCTTCAGGATCTTGATATCATTCTTGCCCAGGGAAATCGTACCCTGGCCCGTAATATAGATGAGGGGTGGACAACGGATCGTGTCAAAGGTTCCCAGTTGTGCCGGCGTCACCGCCCTGGTTTGCTTGTCAATTTTCTGGGATGTCAACTCCTGGTACTTGATCAACATGTTCATGTCACCACCGATACCAAAGTCCTGGTCCCAGTCACCACCGGAATATTCCAGCCGATAGAGAGCGACCACGCCCTTGGAGGTCCCCCCGGCGAATCCCGCGCCTTCACCTTCCCCGTAACCGATCTTGTACTGGTGCGCAGTCGCCTCGTTTAACTCCAGCTTGACCTCATCAATTTCCGGGATGTCAAACAGGATGGCGCTGTAAGGATTCACAACGAATTTCTTGCGGATAATTGTCTGGACCTTCACGACCTGGGCCACGGTCTGCTGCTCTCCTCCCCCGGCCGGTAAATCGTAATACCGGGTACAGCCTCTCACCTGGCTCAGAATCATGCAGACCATGATAAACAGGTAGCAATAGGTAACGAAGCCAGACACGGACTGGTTCAACCGCGGCGACTTGCGACCGTAATACCAGGCCGCCGGATCAAACGGATTCCAGGTATCAACTTTCGTTGTGCGCTGCTTCTGCTGAAGTACTTCCTGGAGGTCAAACTGTTGGTACTGGCGACGTTCCGCCTCGATGCGCTGGGCAATCTGTTCCACGCCCCAGATATTCCACAACAGTCCAATCAGGAACAGCATCACCAGGCCCGTACGTGCCACGTAACTGCGCAGCAATTCGAAATCGAACTGGTCTGCATTGTAAAGCAAAAACTGCCAGAAGACGGGAAACGTGATCGTGAAAACCACCCAGAACCAGGGAGTTCTGGCACCGTGGACGAAATAGCATCGTATCAACCAGGCCATGCTGGCGATGGCAATCGCTCCCAGCAGCGAATACTGGATTATCGACGGCAGCATCAAAACCCACAGCCAATCAATGACGATGGCAGCCCAGACGAGGCCAACCAGGATGGCGCCTCCGAGCTCGTTTCGATTTCGCAAGGTCGGTAATGACATGACCGGGGTTCCTGTTACTCCACGTCGTCCAGCAGGTTATCCAGTTTATTTTCTAATGGATTCTCTTCCAGGCTGGAGGCCTTCGTTTCCCCGATGCCAAGTGCATTCGAGACATTTTCTCCAGCCGTCTTTGCTCCGGCCTGCTTCTGTTCCTTGTCATCCGCCTGCGTCTGGCCCGTGGACTGAGTTGCTTCTGCCTTGGCCGCAGGAGCCGTTGCCTTATCGGCCACGGGTTCCTTACCAGGCATGAAAAACGGAATTGCCGTAAAGAGCAGCAGGAGCACAACGAAACTGGCTGTCGAAATCATGACACCCTGCACCAGGCCATTCCCGGTCACGATTCCCATCACCTCCTGGGGGCGGCGACCTTTCAGCTGGGTGATAAATTCCCGCAGCTCGTGCAGGGAAGCGGTCCCATTGTCTCGTACCGAACGCAGATCGCGACCTATGCCGCTGCCGCCAGGCCGATTATCCGATTGTCCTGCATCATTCATGATTTATTCCTGCCTTTGTTCAAGTACGTGCACCAGGTCCCCGCCTTTTTCACTAATCGCCTCGATCACGGGCTCAAAGTACATGGCCTGGGCATCCTTGTGCGCTTTTAACAGTACGACGCGTTCACCGGCCGGTGCATCGCCCAGTAGTGCATCAATCTCGTCAGCCAGCTGGGACTCTCCGACTTGCTGGCCATTCACATAAAACTTGTTGTCACTATCAATTAATACTGCCACCCGCGCGGCTCCGGACGCCGTGATCTCCGTGGCCACGGCGGGCTCCCAGTGCAAGTGGCTGTCATCCTCGGCACGCGCCAGGATCACGAAAAAAATCAGCAGGTTAAAGGCGATATCTCCCATCGCCATGCTAGGTACTTCCGCCTGGGAAGAACGACGCTTGATTTTCATCAGGTTCTCCTCTGCGTTAGGTCCCAGGGACGATGACTTCTTCTTCTTCTTCACGCTGGATTGTCACGACCCCACCCGCCTGTTCGATCAACTCGGTAATCGTAATCCAATAGGAGTAAGGAGTCTCCGGTTTACTCTTGACCACCACGACGCGATCGGACTGCCGAGTCGCCTTGGACAGGGCCCGATTAAGACCTTGCCGAAAGTTGCCTGGGAAGTCAGCAGGAGGCATCACGCTCCCGTTAAGATAGACGGCATCACGTGTCAGTTGCACTTTAATATTCTCGGCGGGTTGCTGCTGTTTTTCCTGTTCTTCACTTCGTGGCAGTGTCTGCTCACGCCCACTATCTGGCTGCACCGAGGCACAAACCAGGAAAAATACGATCAGGTTAAAGGCAATATCACCTGTGGCGCTCGCCGGTGGTTCTGCCAGTAATTTTCGTCGACGACGCTCTTTCATGCGTTATTCCTGGCTCCCCTGCCCCGAATCGCCGGCTGCCGCCAACTGGATGGTCACTCCCTCGATCAAGTCCGTCGCAGACTGCTCGACCTGGAGGACAAAACTGTTGATCACGCTCGTGAAATAGTTAAACGCCACGAATGCCGGGATACCCACGATCAATCCAAAACAGGTTGTCAGCAGGGATACCTGGATACCACTGGCCGCTGCTTCCACGATATTCGTTTCACCCATTTGTTCCACGATTTGCTGGAAGGCCACGATCATTCCCTGGACCGTCCCCAGGAATCCAAGCATCGGTGCAGCGCTGGAAATGGTCGCCAGCACGGGAATGTGCCGTTCCAGTTCCGCCACGATATGGACACTGTAATCATCCATGGCCTTAACGACCTGTTCCTCGGTACGGGCCGCATCGTAATTCAACTTCCGCAACACATAGTATTTTCGTAATCCTGCTGACAGGACAGCGGGTACCGGCCCCTGCTCACGATCACACAGCGCCAGCGCATCCTCGACCTTATCTTCGTACAGCAGATCCTGGACCTGGTTCCTGATCTTAAAATCATCCACGTGCAACATTTTCAGGGCGCGGTACCGTTCGATAATGACCCCGACAGCGAGAATACCCATGAGGAGAATGGGCCACATAAAGACGCCACCGTTAAGCAACAATCCGATCGCACCTGAATCCAGGAAACGTTCAATGTCACTCGGTTCATCACTCCCTGCTTCCTCGGCTTCCTTGTCGGATTCAGAGGCATTACCGCCATCCGCTTGTTGAGCTTCCCCGGATGGTTGCTGTTGATCAGCGGCTTCTCCGGTATCCGTGGAACCCCGGGAAGTCGTTGCGGCCGGCTTTTCCCCGCCTGCTGGATCCACGGCCGCAGCCTGCTTTTCCTGTGATTTCTTCTTCTCCAGATCTCCCAGGATGTCATCCTGGGCAAAGCCTACCGGACTACTCAGCGCTAAAAAGATACCCAGCAAGGCAGCGGTCATAATGCCCCATGGCCTGGCCAACGTGAATTCATGATGTCGTAAAGATGCCAATGTTTCATCCTCAAGTTGTCGCTATTCGAATCGTTACACTAGTTTTCGTTATCAATGCTGTTGGCTTCCGCTTCAAACTGGTTCAGCATATCAGGTTCGGCCAGTCGTCCGCGGGCATACTTCGCAGCATCACTGGAAGGGAAATCCGAGTGACAGCGATAGTAGCGTCGGAAAGCAAACAGATTATTCTTGCCCATGCGGTAACTTTCACCACTCCAGAACATGGCATCGGCTCCCAGTGGATCCTCGGGGAACAACTTGGCAAACCGGTCAAATGCTGTACCGGCCTCTCGATACTGCTCGTTCTTGTAGTAACACTGCCCGACGCGGAAGGCCATGCGAGCACCATGTTCGTGCCCGTCAAATCGTTCCAGGAACTTTTCTCCGACCTGGGCGGCGACCTGGAAATCCTCCGACTTGTAGAAATAATCCGAGATACGAATCATCACGCTCGAAATCAGCGGACTCTTGGGATAGGTGGCAGCCAGCGTGACATAAGCTTCCAGGGCCTCGTCAAAATCACCTGCCTGCTCATAACACTGGGCCATCTTATACTGGGCATCGGGCGCCAGCGTATGGTCACCATATTGCTGCAGGATAATCTCGTAGGATGTAATCGCCTGTTTCCATTGCTCCAGTTCCTGGGAAAACTGTCCCAGCAGATAGGAAATGCGCGGTACGTACCTGGGATCGGGATAATCCTCGATCACCTCGTTAAGGATACGTCGTCCCGCCTCGAGATCCGCGGTCTGTTCGTCATTCCGCTCGAGTTGCTTGTGGCTCTTGAATAACTCGAAGTAGCTTTCGGCAATCCTGAACTTGGTCTCCACCGCCAGGCCCTCATCATTAAATGCCTTGGTAAAGGCCGTGACCAGGCCATTGGTCCCGACGACCACGGGAACTTCCTGTTGCATGTCGACCGGTTCCGTGGAATCCGCGGAACGCGTGTCGGTATAGGTCGCGGTCACGATATCTCCGAAGTACGATTCAATGAAAGGATCCTTGGCATCCAGGTTGCCAGCCGTCGGAGTCGCCTTGGCTCGAAGTGCAAAGGCAGCCGTGAACTCACCACTATGGACCGTCGTTTCGAACAGTTCCACGGTCTCTTTCTCACCAAGCTCCGTACTGATCGTGACCTGGATACGGTCGCGATCATTGGAAATATCCTGGTCCGGATCATTCACTTTCAGGAACAGCTTCTCACCCACGTGGAGTTGTTCCAGGGATTCCTCGTATTCCCGATCGGTTACCTGCAGTTGACCGGTTGCCACCAGTTTCCCGGCATGGTTACGGAGTGCCCGTTTGCCTGACAGGTTCACCTCGTCACGGTACTGGGCGGTGATCGTATCCTGGCCGGTCAGGTTCAGTACCATCGCGACCAACCCTGGAAGTGGCTCAGCATCCTCGGTTCCATCATGGACACGTCCAATCAGTCCACGTGGCATCTCACCGGTAAGCGGAATAATCGCGGGGCTATCCTTACTACCCAGTTGCATGATCACCTGTCCCACGAACCGGCCAGCCAGCAGAGCCTGGTTATCAGTCACACTCTGGGGGAGATCCGAATGGGCATTACTGACCACGCATTCCACGACCACCGTCGACCCTCCGGTGGTCTGTAAGGCCACGTTAATCTTGCTGGCTGAATCCTTGGCACGATCCGGATCGATGACCTCCACCAACAACGGCACGGCAAATGCCACAGCGGACGATTCTGCTCTTTCCGTATCGGACAGGTAGACGGCTGATACGTTACCCTGATCGGCCGATCTCCTGGCCAGCGAGGGAATGATTCGGATCGTTCCATCGGTCGGTTCGTTCACGAAGACGGCACGTTCCCGCGGAACCGTATGGCCCGGGAAGGTATTCTGGGTATCGTTATATCTCAGGTAGACCACGTCTCCCTGCTTGACGGTTAGCTGCCCTTCTTCCTTGCCTGCCGTGGTATCAATTTCGCGGGTAAAGATCCCCGAGTTAGGATCGGTTTCCGTGGCTTCCATCTGGATCGGTTCGCCGTTATTGACGACCACTTCGACCATCACCTTGTCGATTTCATTGGTCTTATCCTCGTCAAAATCAACCACTTCAACCACGATTCGTTCACCCGGGTCAACACGCATCAACTCCTTGCGTTGCGTCGAAACACCACCTCCACCTGCCTGCGACAAGGTGTAGGAAATCGCATTGATATCTGCATTGTTGTAGGTAGCGGTCAATTCATGCGTCAACAATTGACTGGTGTCCAGGTCGTTCTGTGTGAATTCATCGGTATAGGTCGCCACCACGCGATCTCCGGCCGCGATCTCCAGTGTCTCGTTACTGGCCAATGAAAGAATATCGGCATCCGTGGGAATCTGGTCCTTACCTGTTGCAGCATCACCGACCTCAACATGGTTAATCGCCACGGCGTCGCCCACGTACTCGTTAACAACAACGCGGGTGTAGCGGAGTTCTCGATGCGGGAAACGGAATTCCCAGGCATCCCCGTTTTTCACGACAGCATCATGCTCGACAGGACGTAATTCGACCGCCTTGAGTTCCATCAAGTTGGAGCTTACCGTTGCGGGAGTGAAAACAAGATTTTTTTGACCCGAGGCCTCGACCATCAGGTTCCCTGCAAAGAACGTTCGATAGGTATCCCAGGAGGCAGTATTCATCACCGGGTGAACCAGCGACTGGTTACCAAAATCGATATTCACGACATTCCCCGTACCGCTACGGGAATACTCCAGCCACAACTCGTAAACGCCCGGTGGTGTCCCGTCCATGTTCAGTGTCAGCAGATCTTCCACCGTATTCCAGTTCTGGGTCACCATCACTTCGGCCTTCTCGACGAGGGCAAACGTTTCTGTTTTCTTGGTTAGCTGCGCTCCCTTGACATCGATTCGCTTGATCACCTTCGGGGTCGTGAGAATCTCAACTTCCGTCGGCTTGGCTGCCACGAATTGTTCTGCTCGTAACGGTTGCAGAATCACTCGCTGCGTATCCACGCTAGCCATTGCGTAATCAACTGCGGCTCCCTGCTGCTGGTTGCCAAAGGCACTGAAAGCCGTGATCTCGTGATGACCTTTCTCCATCCAGACATCAACCGTTCGCGACCCGGGAGCAACGGCAAGTTCGAGAACTCCGTTGACCACCAGGCCTGTCGTGTTACCTCGTACGCGAAACCGTACGGCACCAGCTTTCTCAACACGCAACAATCCATTCCAGATAATGGAACGGGCTACCGCTTTCTCACCCTCGGGAATCTCCTCGGAAAACAGCAATTCCGATTCCACGGTCGAGGTTTTCGCATCAGAAACACCGGCCAGGCCCACGACCTGGTTCCAGTCACGGTAGGAGAGATGATTGCCCATGACGGTGGTTTGCTTGATCCCGGAAATTTCCTTGGTAACCGGAGCCACCGTGGCACGCTGTGGAAAGCTGGAAAGGCGAAACCAGAATTCCCCGTCGTAACTTCCCAACAGGTCCATCCGCACGGGACTATTGGTCTCCAGGGACGGCGTAGCGATACTAACTCGAGAGATCGAATACAGGTCCTTCATATCCACGGTCAGGGCCTTGGGAGCTGCGCCATCCGGCTGACTGGACCAGAAAGTCTTGGGGTCCTTGTCAATCGCCATCAGTGGACTGTGATTAATCGCCGAATCAGTCGCCAGGGCGCCTGCCGGCAGTTCCGCAGTTTTCACCTGACCTTCAAAAATGCCGCTGTGTGGTGCCGTCTCGGTAATGTTCACCTGGACCTCGTCACCACTATCCGTCACCATCTTGACCACCAGTTTGTCGAGATCAGGTCCCAGGTCACGATCGGTGTCATCGACGCGAATATAAAGTGGATTCCCTGGTTTGACCTGGTTCGAGGGCCGGGCCTGGGACAACCTGGCATCCCCCGTCTCTTTCTCCTGTTCAGCCAGTGCCTGGCTAAACGATATTTCCTCGTCACCATCGAGCGTACTACTGGCAATTTCGAAATCCGCATTGGCAGCCACGCGAATATCGACATCGGACAAGGGAACACTCTTGAATTCCTTCTTGAACTCATCCGGGTAATCGCAACGGATCACATCTTTACCCGTCAGTTGCAGACGGCCATCGCCAGCTGCCACCTCGCCCAGCGTGGTTTCAAGATCGGTTCGGAACAGACCTTTTCCGGCTCCCGTGGAAACCAGGTAAACCATTTCACGATCCTTTCCCGGTTCAGTGGTCACGATCACCGGAATCCGACTCTGACCACGACTAATCCCGAGATCACTGTCATGGACAACGATCGAGAGCGGCATCCCTGGGGCATGCCGATTCTTGCTGCGCCGCCCGAGTCGACCAATCGTGCGCAGCAGGTTCAGCTGATCAATGTAACGCTCCTCAACACGATAAACTTCTGCCAGGTTATAGAGTGTCTGGTTTGCAAGTTCGACATCCGGCACCCGTTCCAGGACACTGCGGAAAATCCCCCGGGCCTCATCTCGATCACCGCGTCTAAAGGAGAGCACGCCTCGCAGGAACTCCGCTCGCACCACGATCAGCGTCTCCGTGCTGTTGGCCAACTTATCGAATACCTGCGCGGCCTGGTCAAATACCTTCTGTTCCATGAAGGACTCACCGATTCCAAACTGGGCTTCCACGGACTGGGTCGTATCAGGATACCGGTTGACGACCGTGGTAAATTCATTGCGAGCAATATCGAAACGACGTGCCTTGAAATAGTTACGAGCCAGCAGCAACTGCATGGTTGCCTTGGCTTCCAGGCCCACCTCCGCGGACTCGGTGTTTTTAACAATCCAGGTGCGAACCAGGTCTTCCACGTAGTTAAAGTTCTCATCGCCACCAGCCGCAATCAATCGCTCCACGACAAATTCCACCAGGTCGACCGGCATCAATTGACGATGCTCATCAAACAAGGCCTTGTTCTTCGTGTAGAGTTCAAAAGCCAGTTCTTGGTCTCCCAGTCGCAGGTACAGTGCAGCCTGCAGCAACGGTGCAATCGGGCTGTCTTCGTCGATGGTCAGGCCTACCTCTCCAATCTGCGTGTAGCTCTTGCTGACAAGATCACGAACGGCTTTCCTGCGTCCCTCGTCGACCCCGGAAAAGTTCTCCAGGATTCCTGTTCCCACCGTGGTCGCCACGACATGACGTTGATTCGCGGCCGCAGCACGCACGAATTGAGTCAACTGGTCAAAACCCCGATAGGTTTCGCCGCTCTTAATCGTCGTTGCCTGGTAGACCAGCAACTGTTGCGTAAGCGGGCTGGCAGCTGGATCTGTTGCATCGGAAAGAAACATCTGTGCCACGGGTGAAGCCAGTTCCAGGTCCAGGCGAGCAAATCGCTGGAGAAACTGTGTTTTCTGGGCCGGCGGCATTTCTTCATCAGCACGCAGGGGGGTCATGTAGGCCACGACCGCATAGGGATCCAATCCGGAAGTCCGGAAGGGACGTTCCACCCGGCGCTTTTGTTCCTGTTCCAGCAACGTCAGCAGCCCATTCCAATCAACTTTCTTATCTTCCTCGGGTGCCAGGTAGATGGCAGCCAGTTGCTGGCTCAGGTAACCGTAGTAATCCGACTTTTTGGCAATTGCCTGTTGCAGCAGTTGGATTTTCTTGGCGCGGTCCATCTCGAGGGCGAGCCGTCGCATCACACCATCTCGACTGGTGATGGTAAAGATGGGTGCATTGGAGGCGATCGTGAATCGTTCCAGGGCCTCTTTGGCGAGCTTCAATTCCTGCAGCACATCTCCCTGCTCGATGGTGTAGCTGGCCACGTAACCGTGCTTTTGTTCTTCCCGCTTGATCCAGCTGTATGCCTGACGAGCCAGGTTCACATCCTTGTTGCGGCCTGCGCAAATCATCATGCGTCGGTGCAGATCCGGGTCACTCGTCTTCCATTGGAACCTAAGCATGTGCTGCATGGCCGCCCGACAGTCTTCCGGCGTGCCATAGTCTGTTGCAAAGGTAATATAATTGCGCGCCACCAGCTCATCCACAGGAAACTTCCTGACCCACTGGGCATAAAACGGGGTTCCCTCACCACGCTTGGCGGCCGGTGCATAACGTCGATAGTAATCTGTCTGCTGGTACAGCAACCGGGTCGCCATCTCGTTATTCATGGCGTTGAAGTAATTGGGCTGCAACAATTGGCTGCGAATCTCGGCTGACTTCTTCGTGGTCCCGGAGGAAGTCACCCACAGTTTCAGGAGAGGATCTCGATCAGCGGCATCCAGTTCCTGTTTCAGGATTGCCGTGCGTGTCTTAAGTTCCTTGTTCGACTTATTGGCCGCCAGCCAGGCCTTTGGATAGTTGAGCAGGTTGGCATACTGCAAGGTTTTTTTCCGGGCCGCCAGGACCATCTTGGCATCATTGCGGAAGGTATTGTCATCGGGAGAATTGACAAACAGATAACTGATCATCGTCTGGGTATCACTGCTGTTTTCAGCCCAGCGAGAGAGGAATTCCCGGCATAACCCCAGCGATCGATTCTTATTAGCCGCTTCACCCGTATAGATACTGAACGCCAGGTAGCGGTACAGTCGAGCGCGACTGGCTGGATCCTGCTGTTTACCAATCGCGGCACGGAAGACGCGCTCGGTATCCTGGAGTCGAGGTAGCTCGCTGCCATTTTCACGCAGGAAGATACCCGCGGCATCAAACGTGACCGCATCTCCCTGCAGGGCATCACGAATGAGTGCCAATCCCTTGGGCTTGTTCTTGGCTCCCAGGTACTGGTTGGCCACGTACAGTTGCAGGGTCCATTTCCTGGCATCCGTGGGATACTTCGACTTAAACTGGTTCATCAAGCCTTCTGTCTGCGCCGGGTTCGCCTGGCTGTTGTAGACATTCATGACCTGGGAATAAAGGAGATTGGCCTCATCTCGTATCTGTCGGACTCGCTGGTAAGCAGCCGCCGCGTTGGTGTATTGCTGTAACTTTTCATAATTCTGCGCGGTGAGCAGATGCCATTGTCGCTGGCTGTTCGCATCCCCCGCCATGCCACGCTGGAACAGCTTGGCAATCACCCGGTTCGATTCCACTCGCAACTCGATAGTCGCGTACAACTTGGCAGCATTTTCCCCCATGAACTGGGCGAAGGTACCTGTCGGCATACGGTTAAAAACATCTTCCGACAGCTCACCACCCTGCTTCTGGTACTGGCCACCCAGGGCCTGGTATCGCGCAACCGCCACGGCTGCATACTTCTTCCCAACCGGGTTATTCGCGTTTCGTTTCCAGACGGCATGTGCGGCGACAGCAGCTCCCTCACGATCCGTGGTTTGCATCAACGCATCTGCCAGACGGACTTCCACGGAATTGGCCTGGGCCGACTTACCATAGCGTTCCAGGTATTGCCGGCAGGCCACGATCATGTCCTTGTTACGAGATAACACCTGCAGCCCGTCGATCAGCTTGAACATCATTTGCTGATGTTGAGCATGCTTGATCTGGATGGTGGTAAACCGTTGGCAAATACGTACCAGACCCAGCGCCCGACCGTGTTGGTAATACTGGTCAGCCAGTTTCAGCATCAGGGCAGCCGCTTCGGGCGAGGCATCCTTGTACTTACCCAACTCGGATTCCAGCTGGCTGAGTTGCTGGTTCACATCCGGCTCTGCCGGCTTCTCCTGGGCCAGCAGCGGGTTGCCCAGCAAGGCCAGGGAAAGAGCCAGGTAGCCAAACAGGTGACGATACTTGGTGACACAATTCATGAGTTTAAACCCTGTAAGTTATTTTCACGCAAGGATGGTTGGGGAGGAAACAAGGGGGTCCGCGCGCTATCAAAATCCTGACTTGATTAATGCCTCGGCAATTTTCTTGGCATCCGGTGCCAGCTGGCTTTCCGGAAAATCACCAATCAATTGTTCGAATCGCCTGCGAGCCTGTCCCTGGCGATTCATGCGATACAGGCAGCGGCCATAGTTAAAGAGAATGACATCCAGGAAGCGAGCATCCGGGTGGCTCTCGAGGACCGTTTCAAAGGTATCAATAGCGCGGGCATAATCCTTCTGGTCGTAGTAGTGGGAGGCCATCTTGGCAACCGCCTCACCCACGCGACCACTTTCCGGAAATCGATCATAGACTTTCTTGTATTCCTGGAATGCACGGTCTCGCATCTGGGCGATTCCGGCCTCGCTGGTCTGCGCCTTGGTCATGGCTTCGAAACATTCCGCAATACCAAACTGGGCTTCGCCACGCAGTTGGCTGGTCTTCATGTTCACCAAACGCGTGTAGATACCGATCGATCGATTTAGATCTCCCTCGGCCCGTGCCACATCGGCCAGTTGCAGGAGTGCATCATCGACGAAGCCACTCGAGGGAAACTCGCGTTGCAGACGTGCGCACATGGCAGCGGCCAGGTTAAGTTGATCCATTTCAAAATAGACATGCCAGAGCTGGACGTAAGTCTCCTCGAGCAATCGCCCCCGTAATTTCTGAACATCGGGCATCACCTCTTCACAGACATCCAGGGCTTGGCGATATTTATCCTTGGCCTTTTCCTTGAGTCCAAATTCCTTGTAGCGGTTGGCTATCCTGGTCAAGGCATCTGCCGTCTTCAACTGGGTCTGGACTCGCAACTCCTCGTCCGAAATCAAAACGCGAGTCACGCGTACACCACCAATATTGCCTTCCAGGCAACGTCCCTTGGCTGCTACGGCCTGGACTCCTTCCCCCGTGTTTAACTGGTCCTGGTAAGTAATGCGGACCTCGTCACCAGGTAACGCCTGCAGGATGCCATCCCCCAGGGCTTTCTCGTTACGCACGACGGAAACCGTGGTACGAAAGATGCCCGTGTGAATCGCATTGGACGGCGATGGAACGGGGGTCGCTGGTTTTTCCTCGACGGGCGGATCCGACGCGGCCTCCCCTTCCTTCACGGGCGTGGCTGCTTCCTTTTCGGCCGCTGCCGGCTCCGAAATTACTGGTAGCCTGCGCTCGACAACCGCCTCCGTCAACGTCACGTCAAACGTTTCAATACGCTTGAATGGATCGATCTTTTTTTCCTCTGCCAGCAAGGGCAAATCATCAACCGCGGTGGCCTCGCCAGGCTTGGCCTCATCAGGTACTCCGTCCTTGGCCACCTGGGCTGCCATTTCCGCCTCGACTTCTTCTTCGGTCTTACGTCGATAAATTGCGACTGTGGCCTTGATGGTATCGGCTTTGTCGGTCACATCACGATCCGCGTCGCTGATCTCGATATTCACGGTCTTGCCGAGCACCACTCCGTTGAGGCTTTCACGGTAGGCTCCATCCTTGATCTGCACGATACCATCTCCAACGACGATCACCTCGGAGATAACTTCCCGGTCAACCTTCTTGTCCTCGGTGTGTGCATCGGTATACAAGACCTGGATCTTGTCACCACCCTTGACCTCCAACATTCCGTTACCAGGCTGCGGCACTCCCAGTTGTGTCATGATCGACCCCAGTACGACGCGCACGTTGCGCCCCACAGGGAAACAGGGAACTTTCTCACTGTCACCATTGCTCGACTTACAGATCACGTTGATGCTGTCCTCGGCATCAAGTACCGCCAGGTCCGCATCTTCGATCTTGATAAAAAATCGTTTTCCGGCTTCGAGCTTACCATTGTTGCTGTCTTCATCCGTCAGCGTGGTGCCTACTTTCTCGAGTGCCTCGATAGCGCGGCTGTAGTGTCCCTGCTGGAAATGTCCGAGTCCGATATAGTAGTAGGCCTGATTTACCTGGGCGCTGACCGGAAACTCCTCGATCACACCACGCATAACCTGGAAGCACTTGCCATAGAGTCTCCCATGGTAATGACAGACTCCGACATTGAGCGTGGCATCGGCACGCTGGGTATCATCTCGGTTTTCTTCTGAACTAACGGCCTCGAAGTGAGTTCGTGCACGATCGTAGGCACGTTCCCGGTCCAGGTAATAGCTACCCAGCCGCATGTGAGCCGTGTAGCGTACGCGGCTGCGCGGATACCTTTCGATCACCGATCTCCAGAGTTCCAGTGCTTTTTCCGTCTCACTGGCATCCAGTCGTGCATCACCTGCCTCGACCAGTTGTCGAGCAGCACGATCTTCCACGAGCGAGCCGCGCAACACGGGTTTCGCAGGGACTTCTTCCTGGGCCTGAGCCATTCCACAGCAAGCTGGCAAAACCAACCAGGCAGTCAACGCAATAACGATACTTGAACGTGTCATAGAAGCTTGAAACCTTGCTTGTCCGGAAGTAACTATTCGTCAAAAAAACCTGGCAGACCACCCACGTGGTCATGCCAGGTTTTTCCATAAAACCAATCTATTGTATCAAATCCAACTGGCAGGCGAACTAGCCAAACAGTTCCATAACGGGCTTCCCGTTATCTACCAGTTTCATAGGACGCTGCAGGGGCGTCATGACTTCCTTGTCGTGATTAATACCTAGTGCATGACATAATGTTGCATGAATGCTGGCCACCTCGACGGGTCGATCCTTGGGCATCGCTCCATCTTCATCGGAAGAACCGATTACCTGACCACCCTTGATGCCACCGCCCGCCATGAAGCAACTGAAAACGCCGGGCCAGTGATCCCGACCAGCATTATCGTTGACTCGGGGCGTACGACCGAACTCACTCAACATGAGCACCATGGTTTTCTCCAGCATCCCTGTCTCCTGGAGGTCCTCGATCAGCGAGGCCAAGGCCGGATCCATCACTTCACCGTGCGAGGTCATGGCCGGGAAATTGTTACTGTGAGTATCAAATCCACCGCGATTCACCTGGACAAAACGGACACCCGTCTCGACCAGTCTGCGAGCCAGCAAGGCGCCGCGACCAAAGTTGGTATCCCCGTAACGTTCGATCGTCGCAGGTTTCACCTTATCCAGGGCAAAGGCTTCCAGGGCCGGGCTACGCATCAATCGCACCGCTTCATTAATCGATGTCTGCGTGGCGGCCAGTCGACTGTCCTTGGAACGCCCCTTGAAACCCTTGTTGAATTTTGCCAGTTCTTCCAGTCGGCGATCACCACGGACCTTGGCGATTCCTTCCGGGAACGCCAGGTAGGGATCTTTTTCACCCGGGGCCGCAACGTAATAGGCCTCGCACTGCTGTCCCAGGTAACTGGCCCGTGGGGCCTGTCCACTGATCGTCACGTAGGGAGGTAGATCGCTCTGGTTTTCCAGTTCGTGAACCACGACTGAACCAACACCCGGGTGACGCAGGTTGGCACCAGGCAGGTAACTGGTCTGCAGGTTGTAAGTAGCTCGTCCATGGGCACCCTGGGTACCGGCGATAGAGCGAATCAATGCCGCATGATGCATCTGCTTGGACAACTTCGGGAAAATCTCCGAGATCTGGATCCCTGGTACGGAGGTAGAAATCGGATCGAACTCACCCTGGGTCGGACGGCCTGGCTTCGGATCCCAGGTATCAATATGGGACATTCCCCCACCGTTCCAGAAGAGAATCACGTGCTCAGCCTTGGCCGCGTGATCCTTACCAGCAAAAGCCAGCAGGTCGCGAATACTCAATCCCAGCAACGATGCACCGGTGGCACCCATCATGGCGCGTCGGCTTAGCTTGTATTCATTACATCCCATGGATCTATTCTCCTCGTTCGTGTTAACGCTATCATCGTCGCACAAAGTTTAATCACATCATCTATGATCAGGGCAGAAAGCGAAACTCATTACTGTTGAGTAAAACCCATCTCAGATCAGCCATGCCATCCGTCGCGGTCTTTGCCCCTTGCAGGATATCCATGGCATTTGCCATTTCATCCACAGAAGGCTCCCGTGTCAGGATCTCGCGGTAAGCAAACTTGACCGCTTGATCCAACCGGGGTTGCTTACCCGCCAGGTACTTATGGATTGGTTCCAGGTCACCCACGCGAGATGCTTCATGGGTCAGGCGACCGTTGAGCATCATCAGGGCCTGTCGCATCGAGGGAGTCTGGTTCCGTGCTTCGCCCAGGTCATTGCGCGAGGTCTGCCCAAAAACACGCACAAAGTGCCCGATCGGGGCAGGACTGGCCATACGCAGGGAGGAACTAAACCGTGGATTATCATCAATCGTTCGCTTGACGATCTTCGTTTCATATTTCATGCCAGGTCGGCTGACGACTCGCTCCATGGCCATCCGCTCAGCTTCCAGTTCTTCCGCGGTTTTCACCTGCATGCGATCGATCTTTACTTCATCGTCCGGCTTCAGCAGCGCGGCGAAATCCAGTTCGATCGCTTCTTCCAGCTTGTAACCTGCCCGCGTCGCTGTGCCAGCCGTCTTCATCTTTTTCATCTCGGCAGTATCACTCTCTCCAGCACCATCGATGATGGCCTGGGCCACGGGCTGGGTCTTGTCCTCGCCACCCAGCAAGACGCGAATCTCCTGCTCGATCACCCTCTCATTCTGACCGGCCGTGTACTTCACATCGAACAGGTGTCCTGCCGTGACGATGCTGTCATAAAGAGACTCGCTGTACATTCGACGCATGGGCGTTGCCAGGAAGGCGGCTTCCAGTTCTTCCTGGACCAGTTCCGTCACATCACGAGGAACCTGTTTCAGCTGGTAAGCGTCAGTTTGGATGATCGTGCGCACCAGCTGTCGAAAACTGAAACCACTGGCCACGAAATCGTCGGCCAGCAGACCGAGCGTACGCGGGTGACTGGCGGGATTATCGGCTCGAAAATCATCCACGGGTTCAACAAACCCTCGGCCTACCAGTTCCTTCCAGACGCGGTTCACAAAGGCCTCGGAAAAATAACGATTACGAGGACTCGTGATCAGCGCCGCCAGCTGTTCCCGGTACTCGCTGGGACGATAGAGGCTGTCCTTGATATTGATCTTGTTGATTTCCTTGCGGGCCTCGGCCTGCCCCAGGTCAACATCACCACGGGTAGCCCGTGTGACTTTCTTGTCTGCATCGGCCAACAACGCATCCAGCGATGGCCCCTTCCCCTTGCTGGCGGCTTTCTTCGCTGCACGTTCCTGGAGCAAGGCCTCGTAACGCACGATGAATGCCGGCTTGGCCTTCTTATCCATCATGGTGAACGGAAAGGAGGGTGTCAGCGCCTGGCGATCCGCCGGATCGGCCTCGTCCTCCGGAGGCCACAGAACCGTGGTCTGTTTTCCCTCGGACGTGTAGACCGCACGGGTAAAGTTGCTCTCGTAACGGCGTGTTTTGCCAAAGTAAGCAGCGACCGAGTAAAAGTCCTTGCGTGTCCACTTATCAAAAGGATGATCATGGCACTGGGCACAACCAATCCGCACTCCCAGGAAAACCTGGGACGTGACACTGGCCATCGCCAGTGGGTCCGCATTATCTCCCAGGATAAACCCAACCTCGGGCACTCGACCGGCCTTGCCATTGGTGGCAATCAAACGGGATGCCAGTTGGTTGTAAGGTAAGTCATTCTGAATGGCCTGGTGAACATAAGCGATCAATGCAGAACCACCCGTAACGTTGCTGCGCAACCGCAACAGGTCTGCAAAGAAAACGGTCCAGCGATCTGCAAATCGATCACTGGCAACTAACTTGTCAACCAGCAATTCACGTCGCTTTGCCTGCGGCCAGGCCAGGTATTCGTCCACCTCGGCAATGGTAGGAATGCGTCCAATCAGGTCAACACTCACTCGACGCAAATAGGCCATGTCGTCGATCTTGCCGACCGAGACCTGGGTCACGCCTCGATCCTTGTTCTCAGCAGCCAGCACCGTATCCAGCGTCTCAGCAGCGTGCAAAAAACCGGATCCAAATACAACCAGCATGGTCATGGGGGCAATGATTTGTTTCATCACGAATCCAATCTCCATCAACAAGACCAATTGAGCTCCAAGAACCCATCAAGAGAACTTAATGTATAGTTTATATCGGCGATGGTTACAATCAACACGACTCCAGATCGGCGCTAAAAGAATAGGGTAAATAGGGGGGCCAGCGGTGCTTTTATGAGCCTGCAGCCGGTAACCGTATCGAAATCCTCCTGCGGACCGATGCCGACTGGTTTCGCTAGCTGTAGCAACCTCCCTCAAGATCGATCCTTTGCCTAAGTGAAATCGTTACCCAAGGCAGCCATGCGCGATTCACCTGTGTTTGCAAAACATCTGGTCAGACAGCCTACACGGCTTTTCACTCTCTTTTCATAAGGTCCCACGGTTTGCGCTGGGAATCCGTTACTGCAACGCTCGTTTCGTCTATAATATGCAGACGTTTGGAAGGACTCCCTGGAAAGAATCACTCCCATGACCCCTGAAGAAAAACTGGCCGAACTGGACATCACGCTTCCGGAAGCACCACCGGCCGTGGCAAACTATGTCCCGTGGATTCAAACCGGTAACGTGATCATGACATCCGGCCAGTTGCCTTTCGTCGCCGGCCAGATCCAGTACCCTGGAAAATGTGGTGACGACGTTACGGTCGAGGATGGGTACCAGGCCGCGCGTCTGTGCGCGATCAATGCGATCGCCCAGCTCAAGGCTGCGGCCGGCAATCTGTCATGCATTACTAAAATCCTAAGACTGGAAGGGAACGTACACAGCAGTCCTGGGTTCCAGGGACAACCCCAGGTACTCAACGGGGCCAGTGACCTTTTCTTCGAGGTTTTTGACGATCGGGGAAAACATACCCGGACTGCCCTGGGCATTCACGAGATGCCACTGAACGCCGCCGTTCAACTAAGCGTTTTTGCCGAAATCGAATCCGAGTAACCCACAACTGGCAAGACATGTTTCGTTTATTCATCCCATCCATCCTGGTCATCAACTCACTGGCTTCCAGCCTGCTGGCCCAGCAAAAGGAATGGCCGTACCGGTTACCGGTTAAGCCTGCCATCCCGAAAGTCGAGCAGGCAGCATGGAAATCCAATGATATTGATGCCTTCATTCTCAAGGCACTCCAGGAACGCCAGTTGCAACCAGCTCAACGTGCCGAACGCCAGGTACGACTGCGACGACTCTACCTGGACCTGATCGGCCTGCCACCATCTCCGGAAGAGACCGCAACTTTTCTCCAGGACAAGTCACCGGAAGCCTATTCGAAACTGGTTAATAAGCTGCTTGATGATCCCCGTTACGGGGAACACTGGGCTCGTCACTGGCTTGACCTGGCACGCTATGCTGACACGGCCGGCTACGAGGGAGACCCCGATATGCCCCATGCCTGGCGATACCGGGACTACGTCATTGACTCGTTCAATCGAGACAAGCCCTATGACCAATTCATCCGTGAACAACTGGCTGGTGACGAATTACAGGATATCCTGGGAGCCGGCGAATTACCCAACGTGAAACCCGAACCGTTGGTGGCGATGACCTTCCTGCGACTGGCTCCCTTTACGGAGCCGCGAGGGGATGAATCACGGCACGAATTACTGAGTGAAATGACCTCCACCGTTGGCAGCGTTTTCCTGGGCCTCACTGTTGGCTGCGCGAAATGTCACGATCACAAGTATGATCCGATCCCCACGGCCGATTTCTACCGCCTCAAGGCCTTCTTTGCCACGGTCCAGATTCCGCCCCCGCTGCGGGGAGACGGTTTCCAGATCGGAGGTCCCACAGCGGCTGCTTTTTATCGCAAGGGAGAGGCGGACTGGGCCACTGACAAGGGCAAGCAACTCCAGGCAGAAGCCGCCAACGCCAGCAAGGAACTGGCCGTCCTGTCGGCCCGTCTCAAAGAGCGACTAGCCCTGCAGGCCGGTTTCGGGATCCAGGCGATGGGTGGAGCCCTGGGCAATGATTACTATTTCGATCGCCGCCACGTGACGGACAACAAGCCGCACCGGACCGTTGTCAACGGCGCGAAGGGTAAGTGGCAATACTTCACGGATGGTCAATTATCAACCGAGCAAGGAAGTCTTGCAGGCAGCAATCGTGGGCACTGGTACCAGGGGCTTAAGAAACCAACCTATGTTTCGCTGGGCGGTGCTACCAACGGTACCGGCAAGGCCTCGACGGCGTTTTTCAATGGCCACGTTTCGCAAGTACTTGTTTTCAATCGACCACTGACTGCCGAAGAAGTCCTCCTGGATATCACGCAACTGGCAAAACTTCCCGGCCTCAGATTCTGGCTCGATGCTGCTGACCTGGATGGAGATCCGGCAACGGCTAACCCGCAGGCTGGCAGCCTGGTCACTCGCTGGAAAGACCGGCACAGCGGTCTCGTCCTGGCGCAGGAAGATTCCAAGCTGCAGGCACGCCTGGGTACGTTACCCGGCACGGACGAGCCTGCCGTGATTTTTGACAATGACTTCCTCGTTGCTGACTCAGCGGGCGCAACCTTCCTGGGTGATCGGGAAGGGTCGATCGTGACGGTCTTCAGCAGCCAGGACAACGACGAATCCTATCTCTTTGAAGTGGGCGGAAACGGCCAGTTCATCAGTACGTTCGTTAACCCAACGGCGCGCAGTACAAACGGACAATTGGAAGCGATCATCGCCGATCGAACAGACACGCGGATCAGCGACCAGGAACGGAACCAGTACCAATCATTTCGGTCCCGTTCCAAGTTCCTGCCCCAGCAACTCAAGCGACTCCAACCGCAAGCCATGACACTGCGACATTCCTTTGGCCCGCCCTACGAGCCAGGGGTCCCCACGTCCCGGGTGATGATTCGTGGCGAGTGGGACAATCCGGGTCAGGTGGTTCAGCCTGCTTTTCCGAGCGCCATCACCGGACACCAGGAGCCGGTAAAGATTCGTCTCGATCCATTCAAACGCTGGCCAACCCGCAGCCGTCGCAAGGCACTGGCCGACTGGATTGCCTCGGCCAAGAACCCCCTGACGGCCCGGGTGATTGTCAATCGGCTCTGGTATGGCCATTTCGGTCGAGGGATCGTGAAAACTCCCAGCGATTTTGGTGTTCTCAGCGATGGTCCCAGTCACGAGGAGTTGCTCGATTACCTGGCACTGAAGCTGATCGAAAACAAGTGGAGCCTGAAGTCGATCCACCGCCTGATCTGCAACAGCAGCGTCTACCAACAGTCGTCACGTGTCCAGAATGACCAGGCTAACCAGCTGGATCTATCGAACATCTACCTCTGGCATTACCCGGTACGTCGACTGGGTGCCGAGGTGGTCCGTGACCGGACGCTACACGTCAGCGGCCGGTTGAATGACGAGCATTTTGGGCTCCCTATTTTTCCGCCACTACCTGATGATATTGAACAACGCGTTAAGTATGACAACAGCAAGTGGGCCACGCAGTACGATGCGGAAGGTCGCAAACGCAGTATCTACATCTACCAGCAACGGACCTTGAACATGCCCTTGTTGCAGACATTTGATGCACCCGTTTGTGAC
>Ga0163108_10000224_pt1 | contig 41948 bp, 38 predicted proteins | sample Fk1155metaG_FD_109644 | JGI IMG/M metagenome (GOLD analysis project Ga0163108, IMG submission 109644) | Marine microbial communities from the Central Pacific Ocean - Fk160115 155m metaG | ecosystem: Environmental > Aquatic > Marine > Oceanic > Photic zone | place: The Central Pacific Ocean...
TCCTCGTCCATCGCGTATCCATGAATTCCCCCTTCGACTACTGTCTTCGATTACCCTCAACAATATACGAAAAATCAGTATAGTTAACCTAAAAACAACCCGTCAAGCATGCTATTCGCGGCTCGCCATAATTGCCCTTTGGGGCGGGGCCTTTTTGAGTATCTGAGTATCGTACCAGTAATCTTGACCGGTTTCGCGTGCCCTCTGTAATGATGGCATAATGACGGGCAGAATGAGAGTAATTACGTCGTATCTTATTGCATAGAAAACGTTTTTCATGATCCAATTCGAAGATCTCATCGCAAGGGTTCGGCTTGACAATCCCGAGGCTGACCTTGATCTCCTGCGTCGCGCCTACGAATTTTCTGCTGATGAACATAAGGGTCAGGTTCGAGATTCTGGTGATCCCTATTTAGTGCACCCATTGGAAGTCGCTAATCTCCTCGTCGAGATGCATCTTGATGTTGTTGCGATTGCCGCGGGCCTTTTACATGACGTCGTTGAAGATACCCTCACCACCGTCGAGCGGATTGAAGAACTGTTTGGGACGGAGATTGCACAAGTCGTCGCAGGTGTTACAAAACTTGGCGCCATCCCGTTTTCTTCTAGCGAAGAGCGACAGGCAGAAAATCTTCGCAAAATGTTGTTGGCCATGGTGGATGACATTCGCGTAATTCTCGTGAAATTGGCTGATCGAATGGACAATATGCGAACCCTCAGTCACCTACCTGAAGCGCGTCGTATTCGTATCGCACAAGAAACGCGAGACATTTATGCTCCGATCGCTAACCGTCTCGGGATGAGTAAAGTCAGGAATGAGTTAGAGGAACTGGCATTCTGTTACCTTGAGCCAAAAGCCTACGAATCGTTAAAGGAAAGAGTTGAAGATCGTCGCCGTGCTGATGAGGGAACCATTGAAGAACTCAAGAGAACGATCGAGACTAAGCTCAACGACGCACAGATTCCATTTGACAAGCTGGAAGGACGGACTAAACGTCTGTACAGTATCCATCAAAAACTTAAACGACAACGAATCGATTTGGGCCAGGTATATGACTTAGTTGCTTTGCGCTTAATTACACATAGTGTCAAAGATTGTTATGCGTCACTTGGAATCATTCACCATACTTGGTCGCTTGTGCCTGGTCGCATTAAGGATTTTATTGCGATGCCACGGCACAACGGTTATCAGTCATTGCACACTTCAGTGGTAAGTGAGCGCGGTTTTGTGTTTGAGGTGCAAATTCGCACCAAAGAAATGCATCGGATCGCTGAGGAAGGCATCGCTGCCCATTGGAAATATAAGGAAGGTCGAACTGGTGCAAATCCTGACGAGCAATACTTTCTATGGCTTCGTCAGATGATCGAATCGCAACAAGAGATTCGAGACCCTCAAGAGTTCATGCAAAATTTAAAAGTAGACCTCTATCCAGAAGAGGTCTATTCGTTTACTCCACGTGGCGAAGTGAAAGCTCTACCACGTGGTGCCACGGTCCTTGACTTTGCTTACGCGATCCACACGGATGTCGGACATCAGTGCCTCAGCGCTCGCCTGAACGGTAAGATGGTGCCACTGCGTACAAAGTTGCGGAATGGCGACATCGTTGAAATTCTCACCGACCAGAAGCGTCACCCAAGTCGTGACTGGTTATCGTTTGTTGTAACTTCACGTGCACGGAACAAGATTCGCCATTTTATCCATGCCGAAGAAAAATCTCGAGCTTCAGAACTTGGACAAACATTGCTTGAACGTGAAGCTCGACGGTTTGACGTCAATTTTAAATCTAGCTTGCAGAATGATGCCATGAAGACAGTTGCAAGTGCTTTCGGCATGCAGAAAATCGATGATGTGTTTACCGCAGTTGGGTATGGCAAGGTGTCGGCCCATCAAGTGTTAAGCAAGCTGATACCTCAGGATCAACTTCGTGAGAAGGAGGTATGGCCGGTCACCTCGGTTGTCAAACGGGTATTTGGGTCTGGTAAAGAGCACATCACAGTTCCCGGGTTTGACGATCACATGGTCTTTCGAGCTAGATGCTGCAATCCTATCCGTGGTGAACAAATTGTTGGTTACATTACCCGCGGAAAGGGTATTTCCGTGCACTCGTCATCATGTCAGAATGTGATGAATCTCCTGTACGATCCGGAACGCCGGATTGATGTCGATTGGGGTGCGACGCCGAAAGATTCCGAACCGTACATTGTTAAAATTGCCGTACAGGTTAAAGATCGTCAAGGAATCTTGGCCGATGTTAGTTCACGAATCGCCCGGATCGACACGAATATCAAAGATGTAGAAGCTAGTTCCATAGAGGACCAACAGGCACTTATCAGTGTTACAGTCGAAATTCGTGACCTCCGACACCTAGAGCGTGTTTTTAAGTCTGTTCGAAAGGTGACAGGAGTGGTGGATGTGGAACGAACAATTCCCTAAACGAGCGTCAGCCTTTTAGGAAAGAAGCGCGACCGCGTCGATTTCAACGCGAGCTTGCATAGGCAGTGCTGCGGCTTGGACACACGCGCGAGCTGGTGCCGGATTTTCAAAATAGCTTCCGTATACTTCGTTCACTGCTGCGAAGTCGTTCATGTCAGCAAGAAAGATTGTCGTTCGGACCACGTTGTCAAATGATGCTCCAGCCGCAGTGAGAACTGCACGGAGATTCGACATGACACGGTGAGTTTGTTCGGCTATACCGCCGTCTACTAATTTTCCTGTCGCAGGATCTAAAGGAGTCTGACCTGAGAGAAACAGCAATTGACCTGCTGCGATTGCTTGGGAGTACGGTCCGATGGCCTGTGGGGCTTTGTCGGTTGTAATTGACTTTCGCATGTTCGTGATTATGCAGCTTTGACGATTTTATTCGAACGAATACATCGGGTGCAGACCCGCAGACGTTTTATTCCGCCGTTGATAACGACGCGAACAGCCTGGATGTTCGCTTGGAACCGTCTAGGGGTGACGTTATGTGCGTGACTGACATTTCGTCCAAATGCCGGACCCTTTCCGCAAATTTGACATCGCTTTGCCATCTCGATAACTCCCCACGCGAGCTTATTCTCGATGCCCGCTTTCTTGACTATTCGACTTTTCAGTATATCACGTGTATTTTCTGATGGAGGGTGTTGACTTCCCACGAGCAGGAAGACTTTTAGGTCATGATCCTGGAATGATTAACCTAGAGGGTTCACCGCTCGAATCCTGACTCGATTCTTGGGCCGCTGGTTTAGATTTTGATGCCAAGTCTTGAACCACCCGTTGGATTAACTCAAGGTAATCCGTGTCAGTGCCCGCTAATGCTTCTTTAGCCTGTCTGGCTGCCTGTTCGGTGCGCCGAAGTGCTATAACAATGTCTTTGTCGATGGGCACTTTAGCATCATCACGCTGCTTGTCGAGTGCCACTTTGAGTTCACTTTCCAGGCGCTGAGCGGGCAGGGATGTGGCTTTGTGATGATAGATAATACCTTTTCTTTCGGTTTCTAGAGTCTTCGCAAGTGCGGCGACTGCATCCGCCACGTCCACATCATACAAGGGAGGGAGTGCCGTTGGGCGATATTGGTCAATAAGACTCTGTAGAAAAAAGAACAGTTGATGTTGTCGGGGGCTTAAATCACGAATTAGTGGAATTAGCAGGCGTGCTTCACGGCGTTGCCTTCGCTGAATAATGGCTGGTGGATGAGTTCGAGCTGAGGCAAGGTACCCACAGTCAGGCGGGCAGTTAATTATTGTCAGACGCTTGGTACCGCAACAGTGAGAACAGATGGCTTTACCGAGTGCCGGACATGCTCGACGACCCCTACGGTGCTCACAGGATGGACAGGTGTTCGCTGGCATTGGAATGACGTTAGCGTGGCACACTCAACTTCATTGGGTCAACTGAGAGTAGTATCCAGAGACTGGCATTTCAGATAATTTTCCGAAACGAAAGCTTCCTGAAACATCTGAGCATTAATGTGAACCAGGAAGTTACGGGTTTCTTACACTCCTGCTCTTAATTACCCTGTCTGGCATTTTTTTAGGAAAAATTGTAAAAAATTGGACTGTTTACGTTAAAGGTGAGCCTCTTTTTGCCGATGAATCTAATGTGAGAAACCAGAAGTGCGTTTGTGTCGTCTATAACCTCAGAAGGATTAGATAGCCTGAAAGCTGGACGGATGTGTATTTATCGTGTAAAGTCGTGTGTTTTGTTTAGTTAAGAGGAGACGCCCTTGGGCTAGCGCCTTGCCAAGCAAGGTGGATATCCCTTGGCTGCTAGTGCGAATTGGCACTTGAGACTTAAAGCAAGGCGTTTCCAGGGTGAAGCTGAGTAGTTCGTGGTTGCATGAAGGAGTGTAAGTTTGATGGTGAGAACGAAAATAAGTGGAAATCGGTATGAGGAATTGAGGCGGATCCTGCAAGACAGGCGCCGTGAGATTATGGGCGAAGTCATTGACAGAATGCGTGACGTCCGTACTGAAGGTAATGGTGCTGTCATGCAAGGCGTTCTCGATGACGTCGAGACTTCAGAAGCTGATATTCAGGGTGAAATTGAGTTCGCCCTAATTCAAATGAAGGCCGAAACGCTCACGCAAATTGACAATGCGCTAGTCCGACTAGAACAGGAAGCCTATGGGTACTGTTTTGAGTGCGGCGGTGAAATTACTGAGCAGAGGTTACGAGCGCTTCCGTTTGCGGTTCGATGTAAAGACTGCGAAGAGTTGAACGAGATAGCCGAACGGCGTGATCACGATATGACTCAAAGTCACGGTGAATTTTCGTTGAAAACATTTATTGAATCGTCGAATTGATGTGTTGCGCTGGTGATTTCTAGGGATTGGTGCCAGCGTGGGTCGGGTTGAGGTGTCCTCAGGCCCGAAGGGCCACGGAGAGTCGCAGATGAGCGATCAACCTGAACTCAAGACCGTTAATGAATTATTCGGTAGCACGCAAGAATCAGAGATTCCGTCAGAAGTTTCTGTGTTACCGCTTCGCGATACTGTCCTCTTCCCTAATTCATTTATTCCACTTGCGGTTGCACGTGAAAGCTCCGTTCGACTCGTCGAGGATGCCGTGAATGACGGTTCACTGATTGGTGTGTTCACCCAGCGTGATGCCTCAACTGAAGAGCCTAGTCAAGACGACCTGTATCAAGTTGGCACGGCGACCCATATTCACAAGATGTTTAAGTTGCCTGATGGTAGCTTGCGGCTAATTGTCCAGGGTCTGTCACGATTACGTCTGGTTAGTCTGACGACCGCGCATCCTTACCTTAAGGCAAAGGTCGAGTCTGCAGCGGAGTTGGTAACCGAGCGCGATCATCTAGAACTTGATGCGTTGCAACGCAACATTAAGACCAACTTTCAACAGGTCGTGTCATTGTCTCCTCTGTTATCCGATGATTTACAAACACTCTCTACCAATGTTGATGAGCCTGGAAAGCTGACCGATTTTATAGCCTCGAGCTTGACAACGCTTACCACTGCGGTCAAGCAAGAAGTGTTAGAGACTCTTGATGTACATGCACGTATCGATGTGTTGAATAGGATCTTGATTAAAGAACTCGAAGTTCTGGAATTGGGTTCAAAAATCCAATCACAGGTGCAATCTGAGGTTGGGAAGAACCAGCGCGACTATTTTCTTCGTGAACAAATGAAAGCCATCCAAAAAGAATTAGGAGAAGGTGACGACCAGGCAAAGGAAATAGAAGAACTTCGTGCCAAGATTGATGCCGTTGGCATGCCAGACTCTGTTCACAAGGAAGCGATCCGTGAACTTGATCGCTTATCGAAAATGCCAGTTGCTGCAGCCGAATATACAGTCTCACGCACCTATTTGGATTGGCTTGTGGCGCTTCCTTGGGATAAACGTACAGAAGAGATTATTGATCTTAAGCGTACGAAATCTGTGCTCGACAATGACCATTCTGACCTGGAAAAAGCGAAAGATCGAATTCTTGAATATCTTGCAGTTCGTAAACTCAATAAAGACGTCAAGGGTCCAATTTTGTGTTTTGTTGGGCCGCCTGGTGTAGGGAAGACCTCGCTGGCGAAATCTATCGCCGCATCTCTCGATCGAAAATTTGTCCGAGTATCCCTTGGGGGCATGCGTGATGAGGCAGAGATTCGAGGCCATCGGAGAACTTACATTGGTGCACTGCCTGGTCAGATTATGCAGGGACTAAGAAGAGTAGAATCCAAGAATCCTGTGTTTATCCTCGACGAGATCGACAAACTGGGAAGCGATTTCAGAGGCGATCCCGCTTCGGCGCTGCTTGAAGTGTTAGACCCAGAACAGAACAATACTTTTCGTGATCATTATTTGGACGTGCCGTTTGATCTGTCCGAAGTGCTATTTCTTACGACGGCTAACGTGCTAGATCCAGTGGCACCAGCGTTACGTGATCGAATGGAAGTACTTGAATTGCCTGGCTACACTGAAGAAGAAAAGCTCACGATCGCACAAGAACATCTTGTCGATAAACAGGTCCTCAATCATGGTTTGACGTCTGAGAAAATCACGTTCGAAGAAGCTGCTTTACGCGCAGTAATCCGTGGGTATACCCGTGAAGCTGGTGTGCGGAACCTTGAGCGGGAAATAGGAGCATTATGTCGTAAGGTCGCACGACGGTGGGCAGAAGGTAACGAGATGCCCGTTTCAATCACGCCGAAAGTCGTAGTCGAGATGCTGGGCGCACCACGATTTCATGATGAGGAAGTCTCAAATCGCACTAAGGATCCCGGTGTGGCTGTTGGCTTAGCATGGACACCAGCTGGTGGCGAGGTGCTGTTTGTAGAGGCAACGCTGATGTCTGGTAAGGGAGAATTGACGTTGACCGGTCAGTTGGGAGACGTGATGCGAGAATCTGCAAAAACAGCGTTGTCATGGTTTCGTGCCAATGCCGGTCCTTACGGTGTTGATCCGAATTTTTATGAAAACAGTTCACTTCATGTGCACGTGCCCTCCGGGGCTGTTCCGAAAGACGGTCCTTCTGCTGGTGTGACCATGGCGACGGCTGTTGCCTCAAGGTTGACAAATCGGTCAGTACGAGCCGACTTGGCCATGACAGGGGAGATCACGCTATCTGGAAACGTTCTTCCTGTTGGTGGTATTAAAGAAAAAGTGCTGGCTGCTAGGCGACTAGGTATTACGCGCGTGATCGTGCCCCAGTTGAATGAGAAGAATATTAAGGAAGACTTGACAGAAGAACTACGGAACGAAATGACGATTCACTATGTCTCTACCATTGAGGAAATTTTAGAGATGGCCCTTATGCCAGAAGCGTCGACTGTGCCTGCCACTTCCACAACAGAGTACGTCCAACAGAAGAAATTGTCGTAGCTGTTACAAACGCTGATTAAGGCGGTGAGGTAGGTTGCTTCAGCGTTGTGAGCACAAAATTCACATCCTCGGGTAGTGGGGTGCGAAATTCCATGCGTGTCCCATCACGAGGATGAGTGAAAGCTAGGCTTTCTGCGTGAAGAAACGGGCGATCAAGTTGTCCAATAACGCGCAGATGGTGAGGCAGATGGCGACGTTTACCTCCGTAGAGTGAGTCAGCAACGACAGGATGTCCAATGGCCTTCATATGAACTCGAATCTGATGGGTACGCCCCGTCGTGATAGCTACACGGACTAGCGTGACACCTTTGAATGGTTCCGCCGAGATGATTTTGGTGATCGCAGTTCGTACCCGGCGTCCTCGGACAGACATCCGTTTGCGCTGCACGCTGTCTCGGCCGATTGGCAACTCGATCCGTTTGCCCGACTGCACTTGACCCCACACAAGCGCTAGATACTCTTTATTAATCTCACGGTCACGAAATTGACGGCTCAATTCTCGATGCGCCTGGTCGTGCTTGGCGACAACCATAACGCCGGACGTGCCTCGGTCTAAACGGTGTACGATGCCAGGTCGTTCTTCGCCACCTACACCACTTAAATCCGTAACATGATGGAGTAAGGCATTAACCAAGGTTCCGTCTGTGTGTCCAGCTGATGGATGAACAACCATGCCGGCTGGTTTATCAACGACGACGATGTCAGGATCTTCGTGGATAATCGTAATCGGTAGGGCTTCTGCTTTCGGGATTGCTTTAACTGTGGGAGGCACCGTGAGTAGCACGGTTGCCCCTTGTTGAACTGCAGAACTCGATTTCACCACCTTACCATTTATCTGTGCTCGTCCCTGTTTGATCAGTCGCTGGATTTGAGCACGAGAAAATGTTGGTAGTAATGCAGCGAGTACAAGGTCAACTCTGTCATTGGCGTAATGATCAGGTACTGGCAACTCAAGAACATATTGGCTAGTCGACATTTCATCCAATAAGTCGTTTCTCACAGGATAGATGGAATCTTCACCTACCGAAACGTAAAGTTTTACGCTGTTTGGGTACGACGTCCTCTTGTGGAAGGGGTATCTGGACTATTTGTTCTGAATAGATAGATCAGCATTAGGCTACCAAGGGGAACGAGCAACGTCGCAATAAATTGCGACGTGGACAAAAGATCGAACACCATGCCTCTTGGATCTCCACGGTAAAACTCAATTGCAAATCTTGAGAGACCATACAAAACGATGTACAACCAGAATGTGCGCCCGGCAAATCTCGGCCCCTTTCGTTCAGTGCCGATTAGGATGAGTAAGATAGTAAGCTCCGCAAACGATTCATAGAGTTGTGTCGGGTGCAGAAGGGTGTTCAGGGGAGTACCGACATTGGCTGCTGCCAACGTATTTGTAAAGGTGATGCCCCAAGGCAGATCGGTGGGGCTACCGTAACAGCAACCGGCCATTAAACACCCCAGGCGTCCCACTGCATGGCCAAGTGCAATTCCAGGCGCGAATGCGTCACACACGTTCCAAGTGTTCATTCGGTGTTTTTTGAGGAACCAGAAAGCAACGATCACCGATACAAGTAAACCCCCGTAAAAAACACCACCTGACCTAATCAATGATAAGAATTGAGCTGAACTACTTGTGTAGTAGTCAAAATCTACAATCAACAGCATCGCCTTCGCGCCGACGAGGGCACTAATAATAATGTAGATGCCAAGGTCCATCATTTTATTGGCATCTAAGCCTCGACTTTGAGATCGAACTAGTGCGAGTTTTAGTCCGACAAGATAAGCGGCGGCCAGAAGGACACCATAGGAATAAATTGTGATCGGACCCAACTCAAGCAATCTTGGATACATGTCACTCCGATTCTACTGTGTCTAATAGCAGTAATATCGCACCAATGGTAATTGTAGCGTCTGCAATGTTGAACGCCCAGAAATGATATGTTCCCCAAAAGACATCAATAAAGTCTGTTACATATCCAGTACTGGCTCGGTCAAGGAGATTACCGATTGCCCCTCCAACGATGAGCGCAAATCCTATCCGTGCAAAAGTTCCTTGCGGCTTTGTGTTGTAGGCGTACAAGGTCAGAACCACAAGTGCTAGGAGCGCGACACCGATCATTATTGATGTTTTGAACGGAAAATCGACTGCATTCAGAATACCGAACGCCGCACCGGTATTACGAACGTGAGTGATGTTCAAGAATCCTGGAATCAAATTGACACTGGTATGGAGAGGTATCAGTTGATGTACGAAGAGTTTTGTTGCGTAATCAAGCAGGATCGTGCTCGCGACTATAATGAGCGAAATAAGTTTGAAATGCTGAAACAATTGGCTGAATACTGACCAGCGAGTAGGCTTGAGAATGTTGCTTACCATTGGTTTAGGGGCACGTTACTGGTTTTTTAACATTTCCACACATCGAGCACATAAGCCTTCTGTTTCGGGTGTGACTGCGACGTTTGACACGTAGCGCCAACAACGTTCACAGCGTGTTCCTTCGGCTCGTTCGACCTGCAATTGGAACGCTTCACCAAAAACTTGGCCAGCTGGAACGTCATCATTGTTGTTAGTGACTTCAAGATTAGGGTCAGATTCAAGTCGAACTTGTGCAATGAATAATGTATCGAGCACTTCACGATATTGTTCTAGCAGTGCCAATGTCTCTCCACCTGCGGTCACATGGACCAAAGCTTCCAACGACGTACCAACAACTTTTTGTTTTCGAAGCTTTTCGATTTCGACGTTGGCAACTTCTCGCATCTTGATTAGACGATGCCAACGGTCGATGAGTTGCTGGTCATGCCATTGTCCAAAGTTTTCTTGGAAATCAGCCAGATGTACGGAACTGCTTCGCTGGCCGGGTAGGACACACCAGTAATCGTCAGCAGTGACTGGCAGAATTGGTGCAATGAGGCGAGCGATTCCGTCGGCGATGTGATAGATGGCAGTCTGCGTCGAGCGGCGCGCCGGATGGTTATTACTGTATGTATAAAGTAAGTCCTTAGAGATATCGATATAAAAGGCACTAACATCAACTGTGAGAAAGGTATTAAGTGTGTGAAAAATTGTCTGATAATCGTATCGAGAATAGGCTTCAGTAATCTTGCCGGCCGTATCAGCGTACCTAGCTAACGCGTACCGATCAATTTCCTCCAATTGCTTTGTCGCAACGAGGTCCGTCTCGGGGTCGAAGTCTGAGAGATTACCTGCCAAAATACGTAGCGTGTTGCGGATCTTACGGTAGGCTTCGACGATTCTCGCAAGAATTTCTTCACCAATGCGCATGTCTTCACGGTAGTCAACAGCTGCAACCCACAGCCGAAGAATTTCAGCTCCGCTCTGTTCGATCACCACTTGTGGTGCAATGTTGTTTCCGAGCGACTTGGACATCTTTCTTCCATCCTCAGCAACAACAAATCCATGCGTAATGACTTGTTCGTACGGGGCCGCGTCTCTGGTTCCAAGTCCGACGAGCAGTGAGCTATGAAACCATCCACGGTACTGATCACTACCTTCTAGGTATGCAGTAGCCGGCCATCCAAGGTCGCGTTGTTCAAGTACGGCTTCGTGACTTGATCCTGAGTCAAACCAGACGTCGAGAATGTCACGTTCACGTTTAAATTCTTGCCCTCCACAACCCGTGCATTTCAGATTCGATGGCAAGAATTCCTTAAGATCTCGTTCGTACCAGGCGTCTGCACCGTAACGCTCGAAGACACTTGCTGCGGAATCAATGAGTTCGGTTGTAAGAGTAGCCTCATTGCAAGCGGTGCAATAGAAGGCTGGAATGGGTACACCCCAGGACCGCTGGCGTGAAATGCACCAATCAGGTCTGGCGGTCAGCATGTTGTGAATTCGGTCTTGGCCCCAGTTTGGAAACCATTGCACTTTAGAGACAGCATCAAGTGCACGGCTACGAAGTTCCCGTGTTTCCATCGCAATGAACCATTGCGGGGTCGCCAAAAAAATTACGGGCGTATGACATCGCCAACAATGAGGATACGAGTGCTCAAATGTATCCCGATGCCAAAGGCGGTCATTCGCTGCTAAAGCTTCTTCAATTTTTCCATTTGCCTCGAAGACTTGTAGGCCGGCAAACAACTCGACGTCGTCAGTGAAATGTCCAGTGGGATCAACCGGGGCATAGGTTGGGAGTTTGTATCGCATACCAGTGTTGAAGTCGTCTGCACCGTGCCCTGGAGCAGTATGTACAACCCCAGTGCCCTGCTCAAGGGTCACGTATTCGCCAAGAACCCCGACTGATTCGCGATCATAGAGAGGATGCTGAAATTGAAGACCTTCAAGATGACTACCTTTGATAGTCGCAAGACGTTTCGTTAGTGATCGGCCGATCTCATTACTGATTCTCTCTGCAAGACTGTCAGCTACAAGGACCGCGGTACCGTCCATATCGTAAATTCCGTAGTCGAAATTAGGGTGAAATGCTAGCGCAAGATTTGAGGGAATGGTCCATGGCGTTGTCGTCCAAATAAGCGCCGACAGGGTTTGACCTGCAAGCGCTGGTAGGCGAGTTGTTAAGGTGGCGGAGCTTTCTTCCGTAAGTGGAAACTCCACATAGATCGATGGAGAGGTGTGTTGGCTGTACTCAACTTCCGCATCTGCCAGAGCGGTTCGACAGTGAGTACACCAATGTACTGGTTTTTTGCCTCGATAAACCATACCCTTTTCGACAAAGCGACCGAGAGCGCGCACGATGGCCGCTTGGTATGGGTATGCCATCGTCAAATATGGTTCTGACCACGTACCTAGGATGCCAAGTCGTTTAAATTCTTCACGCTGGAGATTCACGTAGTTCTCGGCATACTTTCGGCAAGCTCTACGAATATCGGCCACACTCATACTGCGCTTCTTGGAACCCAGCTCACGATCTACGTTGAGCTCAATTGGTAGACCATGACAGTCCCAGCCTGGAACGTAGGGACTATCGAATCCAGCCATCGTTTTCGATTTGACGATAAAGTCCTTCAGAATTTTGTTTAAAGCCGTTCCAATGTGAATGTGGCCATTTGCATATGGTGGGCCATCGTGAAGGACAAATCTTGGCGCGCCGGCTCGGCGAGCTCTAATCTGCTCGTAGAGTTTCATCGAATCCCAGCGTGCAATTGCGGCCGGTTCAGCAGTCTGCAAGCTGGCTTTCATCGAAAAGGCAGTCTTAGGCAGGTTAAGTGTCGATTTCCAATTCGGCATTAGGCGTTTCGTCGAGAATAGTGATTGTCGCCCAGACAGTTGACCGGGGAACTTCCGTATACTTATTCATTGTAGTGCAAGTTACGCGTCTCATTACGCAGTTGACCAATACTCGACTTGTATAATGCTCCTGTGACTAGAAGTATTGACAGCAACAGATTTCTAAGAGGCAACTACGGTCTCAGTTAGGACTCCGTGAGGGTGGAACCGATGGAATATCAAGATTTAACATCACTAGAAGAATTTCGATCGGTGGTGGAGTTGGAAAAGCAGGTTTGGGAATACACGGACGCGGAGGATGTTGTGCCTGTTCCCATTCTAGCGGTGAACGTTAAACGCGGGGGCATACTGATTGGAGCGTTTGATGAAAGTCGAGAAATGGTGGGATTCGTTTATTCGTTGCCCGGGGTCCGCCGCGGTCAGTTAACGCAGTGGTCCCACATGCTTGGAGTCATTGAACATCACCGCAGTGCAGGAATTGGAAAAGAGTTGAAGTTCCAGCAGCGAGTACGCGCATTACAAATGGGGGTTGATCTAATCGAGTGGACATTCGATCCCTTGCAAGCGATGAACGCCCATCTGAATTTTTGCAAGCTGGGTGTTATTGTTTCGGAATACAAAGAGAATATTTATGGGGAATCCAGTAGTCCTCTGCATTCTGGCACGCCAACAGATCGCCTGATCGCTGAATGGTGGGTCAGGACCGATCGGGTGGAGCAGTTAGTCGCTGGCAGCGAGCGACCTGCGAATTCCAAAGCAGCTGTAGTACCTAATGAATTCCTAAATGAAACGGAAGTTGTCGACGGATGGTTAGCCTGTAAGGATGTGAATCTCCAGTCTGGTTCGACTGAACTCCATTTGGAGATTCCAAGAGACTTCAGCAATATGCAGGTTCAAGTGCCTGAACTGGCGAAACATTGGAGGATGACCGTTCGAGAACTGTTCAAAACCTACTTCAGTCAGGGTTATTTGGCGGTTGACTTCGTTCTCGATCGAGTTGCAGGTCGAGGTTGGTATGTACTACGACGATCTGAAGAACGGTAAGGCCGCGCTTCTCAGCTAGCCTGGAGGCCAAGTGAGCGAACGTCCGCCAAGTAAGTGCAAGTGGATGTGAAACACCGTCTGACCTGCGCCCTGATTACAATTGAATACCGTACGATATCCGGCGCTAGAGATCCCGCGATCTCTAGCAATCATGGCTGCCCGCCTGGTCATTTCGCCAACGAGCCTGTCGTCGTCCTTGCGAAGATCATTTAATGTTGAAATATGTTGGCGTGGAACGATAAGCACATGCGTTGGCGCTTGTGGATTAATGTCGTCGAATACCACAAGTCGACTGTCTTGGTAGACGAAAGTCGTGGGTAATTCACCAGCAATAATTCGACAGAACAGGCATTCAGGGCTAGTTGTGTTTGGCATAAAGATTATCGTCGGCGGAGAACAGCAACCCGTGGAAGCTTCTGGAGATCATGGACAACGTTGACCAGTTCAAGATTCTCATGCTCCTTTGTGAGTGCTTTAACTCCGTTCAGTTGACCACATCCAAACTCAAAAAACAGCCAACCTTGTTTTGCCAACTTGATTTCACTTTGGGCAAGGAGTGCACGAAATCCTTCCAGGCCGTCCATGCCGCCGTTTAGTGCTACCTCGGGTTCATAATTTCGAATTTCTGACTGAAGGTCCGTAAGATGATTCGTCGGAATATATGGCGGATTGGAGACAACGACATCGATTGACTCTTCCACACCAGCTAGGAAACTGGTATGACGGCACTCAATGCGATCCGCCAGGTCGTTCTTGGCGACGTTCCTCTTTGCGATCTCAATAGCAGCACTCGACACATCGGTGGCTAGAATCTGAGCATTTGGAAATTCAGTTGCCAGTGAAACAGCTAGACATCCACTTCCTGTCCCGACATCGACGATTCGAAGGGAAGCTGTGCGATCCGGGTTTGTATCGAGGACAGTCCTTACGATGATTTCGGTCTCTGGCCGAGGAATCAGAACTGCTTCGGAGACGTCGAATTGAAGACTCCAGAATTCTCTAGTACCAGTTATAAAAGCAAGTGGCTCACGACGCTCACGACGAGCTATCAGGTTTTCAAAGCAAGAATCAAATGAGAGATGCGGCACGTCGTGACGGTGGGAGAAATAATACGCCCGATTCCATCCGAGTGCGTGTCGGGCAAGGACTTCGGCGTCAATGCCGGCGTTGCCTGTTTCAATACCAGCGTGTTCCAAGCGTGAGCGTGCAGCTACGACATGTTCATGAATTGTCATTAGTCCGTAGTCAGAGTTTCCGCATCTTTAAGTTTTTCTGCTTGGTAATACGTAGTTGTGGCATTGATGATTTCAGCGAGGTCTCCGTCCAAAATATTCGTAAGTTGATGCGTCGTAAAATTGATGCGATGGTCGGTGATCCGACTTTGAGGAAAATTATATGTTCGGATTTTTTCTGATCGTTCTCCGGTCCCTACTTGACTGCGGCGATCCTTGGCGATAGCCGCCTGCTGTTGCTGAAGCTCAAGTTCATAGAGTCTGGCGCGCAGCACTTTCATTGCCTTAGCTTTATTCTTAATCTGGGATTTTTCATCTTGTTGGGATACCACCATTCCAGTGGGGAGATGTGTGATCCGTACCGCCGAGTAGGTGGTATTGACACTTTGGCCACCTGGACCACTTGAACAAAATGTGTCGATACGCAAATCTTTGGAGTCAATCTGAATATCGACTTCTTCTGCTTCCGGAAGTACTGCGACTGTTGCGGTGGAGGTGTGAATGCGACCACTTGCTTCCGTTGCTGGGACCCTTTGTACCCGATGCACGCCACTCTCATACTTTAATTGACTGTACACGCGACGGCCTTCAATAAGTACAATCACTTCCTTCAGCCCACCAACACCCGTGTCATTAGCCGAAAGAACATCCAGGCGCCACCCTTGACCTTCTGCATATTTCCCGTACATCCGGTAGAGATCTGAAGCAAACAGCCCCGCTTCATCACCGCCAGTACCAGCTCGAATCTCCAAAACCACGTTTTTCTCATCGTTCGGATCTTTTGGAATCAGTAGCGTTTTAATCTGTTCCAGAAGTGTTTCCTGACGAGATTTGAGTGTCTGTAGTTCCTGTTGTGCAAGCTGCTGCATTTCGTCATCACTTGTGTTAGTTAATTCCTCAGCCTGTGCGATTTCTTTGGCTACGTCCTTGTATTGCCGAAATTGTTCAATCAATGGTTGGATTTCGGCAAGCGCTTTTACGTGCATTCGGTAAGTCTTAGCGTCAGCTTGCACTTTCGGTTCGCTAAGAAGCGCCGTTAGAGCATCGTAGCGCTCTTCAATTTCGGTCAGCTTGTCAAACATGGTTAAAATCTCGTTGAGTTGAGCAACGAGGAGCCTTTACATTGCGCTCTGACCACCTGAAACAGGGGGCAGAAACGCAACCTCATCACCGTCATTTAATACGACATCCATACGCGCGTACTCTGCATTCACGGCACTCGACAACGATTCATCGTATGCTTCTAGACTAGGAAAATCAGCGATTAAATTATCCCAAAGCATACGGACCGTTGTTCCAATTGGTACTTCTCGTTCTATTTCGTTATTCCCAACGATATCGCAGAGTCTAGCGAACAAATAAACCTTTATGCGCATGCTCGTCGAAACGCCTCGGCCTTTGCCTCTTCATTATGAGGATCGGCGGTGGCACCCTCTATCCAAACGTCTCCACCCTCAAAGAATTCACGTTTCCATATCGGTGCAATTTGTTTAATGCGCTCGATGCTGTACCGGCAAGCTGCAAATGCGTCGACACGATGTGGTGAGCATGTCGCAATTGCAACGCTAGCTTGGCCAACTTCTAGGCGACCGATTCGATGGTGAATCCCTAACCGAATCGCTGGCCACCGTTCAGCAACCTCTGCACCGATTCTGGCGAAGGCTCGCACCGCCAACGGTTCATAAGCTTCGTATTCTAGCCGCAGTACACGACGACCAAGATTTTCGCCGCGGACTACACCTAGGAATGTCGCAATCGCTCCAGTTTGTAGTGACTCACCCTCGCCACTCGGCTTACTAGCTGCAGTCGAAACAGCGTCCATAAGTGCGATGAGGTTAAGTTCGACTGTCGTAATCAAAAACAACGACGGAACCATATTTTCAAGTATAGCTTATCAACTTCGCCAAAAATGATTCACTGGGCCATGTCCCTGGCCGGTCGTTCACTTTTGTGGAAGCCCAAAATACAGGGGAAAGTGCGAATTGCCAGTTAACCGAGCGACTCTCCATGGACCGCGTTGAATTCTCCAGTTGAAAGAGCCGTTTTCGTTTCTACAAGACAGTCGTGATCTTTACAAACAACGTATGTCCCTGGTTCGACCGTTTACCGAATTCTGCGGTCCCACGCTGGTAGGCAACCTGCAGGGTGCCGAACGGCGGTAAGTATCTGTAGACGAAGACCGCCTGCATGTTCCGCCGATCGATTGCCGAGTTTGTCTGGAAGAACACACGCATAAATAGATCAGGAGTGAAGAACTGGTTGGCGCGGATGACGTGGACCCAGGTGCTCTTGTTTTCCGGGTCCGGATCGAGATGCAGTCGCTGAAGTTCGTATTCGGCCGAGACCTCTTCGGTCACCTTATAGGAAGTGGCCGCGGTCCAAAGCTGAAAGTCGGCGTCGAAGTTTTGACCGAATGAGTAGCCACCACGCACAGACTGATAGGAGCGTGTGTTGTAGCCAATCTCTATTTCAGTTTGTCGGTTTCGGAAATCTTTTTCGTACTGCTTAAACTCTTCTGTGTGACTGACAGCAGTACTCCAGCGGTTGCGCCAATCAAATTCGAGTGATTCGTCGACCTTCCAACTGCGTAGGGTGCCGCTCTGTCCCCAGTAGATGTTGTAGTTTGAATTGTACCGCAATCGTTCCAGTGGTCCGCTGCGAATCCAGAATGTCTTTGAGGCAGCGCTGTCAATCTCCCGACGATCATCATCGCGAATAAAACCAATCGCGTTGATGTTGTCGGCCACTCGATCGCCCAAGTATGTGAATCTCACATGGGCGTGTGCGGTTGGGGAGTCGTAGGATGGTCGAGCAAAGAAAGCGACCGTGCCGGTTCCGTGCTTGCCGTAACTCTTGACGAACTGCCCAGTGAAGCCGAAGGTGTCGGTGAAGAATAGGTTGGTGTCAATCTCGACGGATCCCTGTTGTTGTCCGTCTTGGGATCGGTTGGCTAGCGTGAAGCCAATGTTCGAACGTGTTGCCACATCACGCCGTACTCGAGCGACCGTGTAGTCTGCACGATCGTTGGAAGTTTGCAGATTGCTTCGGGCGGATAATGCAGCGAAGCTCCAGCCTCCATGAGTGCCAAGAACTTTTCCGCCACCAGAGATGTCGCCGATTCGACGGGAATAGAATGTCCTGATCCGCTGTCCAAACAATTCCTGTCCTTCGATAAAGAATTGTCGTTTCTCGGTCAGGTTTAATTCAAAACGTGTCAGGTTGATTTCTTCCTGGTCCGCTTCGATAGTCGCGAAGTCTGGATTTAGTGTCATATAGACCGAAGTTTGCGGAGTGAGGGCATATCGGGCATCTAATCCTAGTGACGCGTTTGGGGAATGTCCCTCTCGCACTTGCGACAATGTATAGGGAATAAATTGGTGGCGACGTGTTGGCGGTTGAACATCGAGCCCGATAAGATCACCAGCCTGCGACATCCGACCCCAGTGGTCGACCGGTCCTGCCCAGTAACTACGCTCTAGAGTCCGACGTCTGCTACGGGCAAAGTTGATACCCCAAGTCGTGTTGGTGCCTGAGGCATATTGCAACGCATTCAACGGAATTGAAATTTCAACAATGTAACCGGAATCGGTTTGTTGCGTCGCTGATAGCCACGGGGCGTCCCATGTGTCGTCATTCGCTCTTCCATCCTCGGCGATTCGACCATCAAGTTGGGTGCCTAGCGCATTGGTCATGAAGAAATAGCCTGAACGGCCATCGTGAAATGTATCGAGGTAGACTTGGACCGAATCGTCGTTCCAGAGTTCCGCGTCGCGCTGGGTCATCTGCGCCATCACCGGTTCAGGGTCATGCGCGACGAAGGCGATGTAAAGATGCGCCTCGTCATACAACACCGCAACTTCGGTCTGAAATTTGGATGGTTCTCCGCGGTTTGGCTCGAATTGGATGAAATCGGTTGCGCGGCCTGCATCCTGCCATTCGTTTGCCGTGAAGAGACCATCGATAGTAGGTGGAGAGGACGTCTTGACCCCTCGAAGCGTGAACGGATCGATTTCTTGAGCCTGCAAGTTGAAGCCAAGCCCACAGACTACAAGGTTGCCAACGAGAACGATAAGTCGAGCATGGTTGCCTGTCATGAGGCTTTCAAGCGGGCACGCATCTTTCCTTGCGGAACCGGAACCTTAAACGGGCTCATCGGTGGGCTTGTGCCACATAACGTTATGTCCCTGGCCAAGCGGTAAGCCGTGTCGGATAGTCTGTGCCACGTATTCCTTCGCTCGCGCAACGGATTGCTGGATTGGGTAACCTAGTGCCAAGTTTGCGGCAATTGCAGCACCAAATGTGCATCCGGTGCCATGGGTATTAGTGCATGTCAGTCTTGGTCCAGCGAATTCAGTGAACTCCTTGCCGTCATAGAGTAGGTCAATAGCTTCCGGAGTATCGAGGTGTCCACCTTTAACGACTACAGTGGCTGGTCCAAGGGCGTGAAGGCGGCGAGCCGCTTCACGGGCACTCTCTAATGATGAAACAGTAATTCCTGCCAGAATGGCTGCTTCTACTGCATTTGGTGTTACAACCGCAGCGTAAGGAAGTAAATTTTCTTTAACCGCAACCACTGCATCATCATCCAAAAGACGGTTCCCAGTTTTTGCTAGCATGACAGGATCAACGACAACGTTCTTGATATTCAATTTGGCTACTATAGCTGCAACGGTTTTGACGATTTGGCGTGTCGAAAGCATTCCTATTTTGATCGCATCCACTTGAAAGTCCTCAACTACTGCTTTAATCTGCGCAGTCACAATTTTAGGCGTTAGCACTACCGTGTCACTTAGGGTAAGAGTGTTCTGTGCTGTAATGGCGGTGATGGCACTCGTTCCATACACGCCATGAGCCGAAAAAGTCTTGAGATCGGCTTGGATTCCGGCTCCAGCACCAGAATCACTGCCGGCAATTGTGAGAGCGGTTCTCATGCGTTACAATTCCAAAATGCCTAATCTTTCGATGTCAAACATCCTAACTCGAATGGATATCCCTCGCGCTATGGTAACGAATATTACTACCGTACATCAGCCTATCACTGCCATACGGTGGGCCACTGTTTTTCTGTTTGTGGCGCTCACTGCAGCAACTTCACAAATCAGTTTGCCACTGCCTTTCACACCCGTGCCAATGACGATACAACCGATGATCGTGCTCCTAAGTGGCGCCGTGCTCGGTGCACGTCTGGGTGCTAGCTGTCAGTTGCTTTACTTGGCCATCGGGATTGCTGGGCTACCGGCATTCGCGGCAAGTCCGTTGCTCATGCCAGGTCTGGGACGACTGCTCGGTCCGACAGCCGGTTACCTCATGAGTTATCCGATAGCTGCTCTAGCGGTAGGAGCTCTCGTTGAACGAGGTTTCAACCAATACTTTCTAACCCGGTTCATCTCGATGGGCGTCGGACTCTGCCTGATCTTTGCGGGTGGTGTCACTTGGTTAACCTGGAGTCCATGGACTCAGATGAGTTTTGGTGCGGCGCTAGGGTTTGGGTTTTACCCATTTGTGCTTGTGGATCTAATCAAGCTTGGCTTCGCGGCTGCGATTCTGCCTGTGCTAACTCGGATGATCGGGAATCCGAGCGTCCGACGTTAAGAGATCGTGTGAACAGAGATGATTTGGTTTTTTTCGACATCTTGAACGCACGAGTGTAATTGAAAGTAGGGAGACTGATAGATGGTAATCAAGAGAGTTGCTGGCTTGGTTCTATTGATGGCATCAATAGTGACGTTAGCTTGCGAATCAAAGGCGCCTAGCGTTTCCCCAATCGAGATTACCGCGCTAATAGGGCAGATGCGTGACATGGCGTGGGCCGAAGAAGTTACGCAGGCTCACGTGCTGATCGAGCAACAACGCAGCCATCACGATCAGGCATCAACGGGTTGGCTTGTGGCTGCTTCTTGGCTCGGGCGTGGGGCCAGTTTCGCGGAGCAGTGGGATATAGCCGAGCAATATGCACGTGAGGCGTACGACGGGAGTGTCGTCTTACTTAGCGATCGAGCGTTGGATGCAGGATCTCAACTTCCCACTGCGCTGGGAGCCGGGATAGAAGTGCTCAGTCGAGCGCTGGATGCAAAGGGAGATCGGGCGGGTGCGTTGGAATTCCTGCGTGGTGCACATGAGAGTTACAAAGGAAGCAGCCTGGAGACGCGTATCCAGAAGAACGTTTTATTGCTCAGTCTGAAGGGGCAACCTTTCCCTTCACTCGATGTTGAACATTATCTCGGCGAATCGACACCGGTCTCTTCAGAGAATCTAAAAGGCAAGGTCGTTGTGGCATTTTTCTGGGCCCATTGGTGTCCAGATTGTAAGCAGCAGTTGCCAATTTTAGAGCAGTTACATGCAGAGTACGGTGAACAAAATCTTGCGATTATTGGGCCGACACAGCTTTATGGCTATATGTCACGAGGCCAGGACGCTACACCCGAACAAGAGCTCGAGTATCTACAAGGCGCGTACCAAGAGCGATTTCCGATTCCAACTTGGATGAGTGTGCCGGTGAGCCACCAGAACTTTCTCGATTTTGGTGTGAGCACGACCCCGACCCTGATCATTATTGACAGAGAAGGAACTGTACAACTGTATAACCCAGGGACGTTGCCGTACGAGGAATTATCAGCGTACGTGGAGCGCTTGTTGGCTACATAGGGTGGTGGGACGAGAGAAAACTTTGCGGACGGCACTTTGGTTGCCGTCGGCTGCGATAGGTCGATGTTCGCGATAATGGTCGTGAAATAAGTCTTATGTTGCCGCACTTCCGTAACAGCATCCTTCAGCTAATAGTCCAGACGGCTACGGACTTACCGCCAGACGTCCGAGCCGCAATATCTGGAGCTATTACCGCTGAACCGACCGACACTCGCTCAGGACAGGCCCTCAATATTATCGCGACGAACATCGATCAAGCTGCTCAGAATGAAGGAGCAATTTGTCAAGATACTGGGATGCCGACCTTCGAGGTCCGTGTACCTGTTGGCGTGAATCAAATCGAATTACGGCAACAGATTAAAGATGCAATCGTTGAAGCTACTCGACTGGGAAAGCTTCGGCCAAATTCCGTTGACTCCATTACAGGAAAAAATTCAGGGAACAACCTCGGACCTGGTACTCCGATTGTGCATTTCGAGCAATGGGAGTCTCCGAATATTGAAGTCCGCTTATTGTTAAAAGGTGGGGGTTGTGAAAACACGAACGCGCAGTATGCGTTGCCGTGCAAGTTGTCACATTTAGGTCAAGCTGATCGCACATTAGAGGGCGTACGTAAATGTATCCTGCACGCCGTCTGGCATGCGCAAGGCAAAGGCTGCAGTCCAGGAGCGGTGGGGGTGTGCGTTGGCGGTGATCGCACCTCCGGATACCTGCATGCAAAGGAGCAGTTATTCCGGAAGCTAGATGACACAAATTCGGATACCCACCTTGCAGATCTAGAACAATCCATCATGACAACAGTTAACGATCTTGGGATCGGGACGATGGGATTTAGCGGGAATGTGTCCTTGATTGGGTGCAAGATTGGTGCGCTCAATCGTTTGCCGGCAAGTTTTTTTGTTTCAGTCGCGTACGATTGCTGGGCATTTCGACGTTTAGGTCTCATCTTGGATGGTGAGACCGGCATGATTCGTGAATGGATGTATCGAGATCCGGCTCAACCAACGGTTCCGATGGTGGCGGACGGTCTTGGAAACTCGATTTTAACTGGACGTGAAACCGTTCTACATCCTCCGCTCGACGATGCAACCATTCGAGGGCTGCATGTTGGTGATGTAGTGCTGATTACTGGCAGGATGTACACCGGACGGGATCAAGTTCATGCGTATCTAATGAAACACGACCCCCCAGTCAATCTGCAGGGTTCTGCTTTATATCACTGTGGTCCAGTGGTTGTAAGGGATGGCGATCGCTGGAAGATCACCGCGGCTGGGCCTACGACCAGCATTCGCGAGGAACCCTACCAAGGTGAAATCCTGAGACGATACGGTGTTAAGGCTGTGATTGGCAAAGGTGGCATGGGGGATAAAACGCTGGCTGCTCTTAAGGAGACCGGCGCGGTTTATCTCAATGCGATAGGGGGCGCTGCTCAGTTCTATGCCCGTACGATCGAGCAGGTTGATGGCGTATCGTTGCTGGACTTTGGGACGCCTGAAGCCATGTGGCATCTTCATGTTCGAGCGTTTCCTGCGATCGTTACAATGGATGCTCATGGTGCTAGCCTACATCATGAGATCGAAGCCGCGTCTGGCCATCAACTCGCCGGTCTGGGAAGCTAACAAAGTCGGCGTCTGTTGCTGACCTGCTGCAATTTCAGCCGCTTGAAGCAAAGGCTACCAGCCGGTTATAATTTACTGTAAAGGTAGGAGGGCCTATTCATATGTCGAACGTAGTGAATGTCACCGCTAGTGCAGCAGCAAAGATTCAGGCGATCATGGCTGAGGAAAAAAAAGAAACTGCTGGGTTGCGTGTTTTTGTCCAGGGTGGAGGCTGTTCAGGTTTTCAGTATGGCTTGATGATCGAGGAAGGTGCAGTCGACCCAGATTCAGACCGTGTATATGAATCAAATGGCGTTAAATTGTTCGTTGATCCTATTAGTATTCGCTATCTCACGGGGGCCGAAGTTGACTTCGTCGATAACTTGACCGGTGGCGGTTTCACTATCAAGAATCCGAACGCCAAGTCCACATGCGGTTGCGGTTCGTCCTTCAGCGCCTAATGTTCACCTGCGGGGAAGTTAACTGTGATTGAAGCCCGCGAAGCCTACCTTAGCCGTCTTCGTCCAGCTGGTAGTAAACGATCGAAAAAGCGGGACTTGATTGTGGATGTCTTCATGGGCCAAGAAGGGCACCTGAGTGCCGATGACTTGGTTGACATTGTTCGACGTGAAGACCCTCAAATAGGTCGAGCCACTGTATATCGAACCTTGCAGTGGATGGTTGATGCGGGTATTGCACGGAAAGTCGATTTTGGTGAAGGCCGTGCCCGCTTTGAGCATTCCTACCGTCATCCTCGGCATTTTCACCTTATCTGCAGTTCCTGTAACCACTCATTGGAATTTTTGAGTTCGGACATCGAGCAACTTATCGAAGAGGTCACAGTCGCTCGAAAATTTTCTAGTGATAAGAGCGTATTGCAGATCTATGGATTGTGTGAAAAGTGTAAGAGTGGACAAACGTCAGCAACTGAGGAACCGGCCACCGAGTCGCTATTCGCACGAGATGCCTTGCGTATCGCACTAGCAACGGAGCGCAGTGGCCTTGATTTTTATACACGCGCGGCCAAGATTGCGAAAGATTCTCGAGCTCGACGTGTGTTTAAAGAATTAGCCGAAGAGGAACATGAGCATCTGTCGACCCTAGAGTCCCGCTATAAAGAACTCATCGAGAAGGAACCTCAACTGGAAACGCGTCCAACATTTTTATTTTTTAAGGGTGCCTCAAGGGGTCTATTTGCGGTGGGAGCAGAGGAATTGAGAAAGCCAGGCGTGGATGACAAGAAAGCCCTGATGATTGGAATCAAATGCGAACGGGCTTCGCATCGATTCTTTAAACGCTATGGCGAGCGGTTTGAGGACTCGGAGGGCAAGCAAATCTTTCTTGAGTTTGCTGACGAAGAAAAGACCCATCTGAATTTACTCATGCGGGAATATCGCGCACTTGTGAAAAAGCAAAAAAAATCTGCTGGTCGAATTCGAGAATCTCAGAAGCGAGTACGTCGTGCAAGCGTCTGAGGATCGATAATGCGACAGTTTTCCTGTCGTGCCCTTCCACACGCGTCAATTTTGGACATGTTCAACCCTTGATCGACCTCCACCTGCACACGACTGCGTCGGATGGATTTTATTCGCCTTCTGAACTCGTACAGCGGGCGAATAAGGCTAAGCTCCGCACGATCAGTGTCACAGACCACGACACCATGGCTGGCGTGAGTGACGTGATTGCAGCGTCCGCAGCATACGGCATCACAGTCATTCCTGGTGTTGAGATTACAGCGGTGTGGCAAGGTCTAGATATCCACTTGCTCGGTTATTTTCTCGATGAGGCTCCGGTTGGATTTCAACAGTTTCTCTTGACGTCCCGCCAAGCGCGATGGGAGCGTATTCAGACAATTGTGGAACGTCTCGGTCGGCTCGGCGTGCATATTAGTACGGATAGCATCCTAAGCCAGCAGTCAGACCCGCTTGGATCGCTGGGTCGACCCCATGTCGCTCGCGCACTCATCGAGGCTGGACACGTCAAAACAATTCGAGAGGCCTTTGACCGCTGGCTCGCTGCTGGTCAGCCCGCATTCGTGCCACGACACAGTCCATCACCCCGTTCAGTCATTGAAATGGTCGCAGCTGCTGGTGGGGTAGTTTCGTTGGCTCATCCTGGCTTATTGAAATCTCCCCATGAGTGCCTTTTAAGTTTGGTAGCTGATGGCCTTGGCGCGATTGAGGTCTTCCATAGTCGGCACAATCATTCGACCCAGCTCAAGTTTCTCGATCAGGCACGCACCTTCGATCTCGCAGTGACTGGTGGGTCAGATTTCCATGGTCATAAAGATGGCCGAAGTGTCAGGCTTGGCCGGTTTGGATTACCAAGAGACCACTTTTCAATTTTGCAGGAACGCCTAGTGCTTGCTCGCAAGGTGGCAACGAGGTGATTTTCGGTATCGGTGTTTATTGCGCAAGTTGATATGATCAAGTGATGGCAGCTGCATTGGTTACCGCAATGTTGTTATCGATTGGCGGACTCATCTTGAGTGCGCTATTTGGCTATAGTGCTGCCGATTCGGATGGTGTAGCTCGTCACGTCAGCCTCGCTATCTTTATCACGATGGTGACTTTGTTGACTCATTCGATGGCAATGTTCTATCTGATTGGGAAAGGCAAAGCCATTCGTGAAGCTGTAACTGAAAATGCATTGCCGCAAAAGTTTGTGGTCGAAGTGTCGCGTGTGCGGCGGCCAGTATTTTCAATCGGTACGCTTGCTATTGGTATCACGACGGTTGCGGCTCTCATAGGTGTGACCGTTGATACGCATGCCTTGCCCGTTTGGGTGCATTCGGTGGTGGCTTACTTGGCCATCGGTGCCAATCTTGCAACGTTACGCGTGGCAATCACCGCTTTCACCACGAGTTCACGGGTCGTGGACGAAGTAAATCGCTTGCTTGGAGACTAAGGGTCTTTCCATGGGTGCTGTGGCAGCCTGATGAATCAAATGAATGTTCTCGGCGTATGAGTCATACGCTCTTGCTTTTTGATATCGACGGCACGCTAATATTGTCAGGCGGGGCAGGGTTACGCGCTCTAAATCAGACTTTTCACGAACTGTTTCAGGTTCAGGATGCCTTCGCTGGTATTACGACTGCTGGTCGGACCGATGGCGAGATTATTGATGAGGCTCTTAGGCAGAACCAGATCACATCTACCGAAGCCGTGCTTGTGGAGATTCAACGGAGATATGAAGGCCGATTCGCAGAAGAAATTCAATTGCCAGGTCCGCGGAAAGGCATCATGCCAGGCGTTGAGGATCTCTTAAAGTTCTTATCTGTTCGGCGAAACGTTACTCTTGGATTGCTAACGGGCAACTTTCAGTCGACCGCAAAAATCAAGCTCGACTATTTTGGGTTAAGTCATTATTTTTTGTGCGGAGCCTATGGCAGTGATGCTCTTCACCGGAACGCTCTCGTTGACATTGCCAAGCAACGCGCAAAACTGCGTGGCATCGAAATTTTATCTGCCAGAGATATATTGATCGTGGGGGATACTCCGCTCGACGTAGCTTGCGCCAGAGCCGCTGGGTCAAAAATGGCCGCAGTCGCTACTGGACAGTTCGATGTGGTTGCACTTGAAAAGGCTGGTGCAGAAATTGCGCTGGAGGACCTAAGGGACCGCCAGCCATTCCTCGAACTGCTGGAAGAGCCTTGAGAGTGCCAATTCTCCATGCCATTGTTAGGGGCACCCAAATGACCAGTGCGATAATTGGTGGCCTCTATAAACAGACCACCAATTATCTAACCGGATGATTTTACTGGCAACTGTTATTCGACGGTGAACGTGACTTCTGCGCTCATACCTTCGAGTGTCCGGTGTTCACCATCCCCAATCTGTAAACAGACGCGGTGAGGTCCGGGTTCGAGTTGCATCTCAATCGTGTTTGAACCGTCACCAAAATGTACCCACGGGGATGCTTGCGGGATGATTTCACCTGCCGGTAGACAGTCGGTGTCGAGACCGATATGGTGATGACCGGCACCCTCGTGAACTGTAAGCGGATCAGTGATCGGTTCAATCGTGAAATGCTCGTGACCGAATTCCATTGTCACCGGACTACTGACCGTACTGCCCTCCTCAGGTGCAATGACGAAGACTCCGGGTGTCATATCCATCGAAGCTTCTTCAGCGGGCGCTTCCGTTTCTTCCGCTTCTTCCGTAGCTTCTGGTTCCGCAGGTTCCGATCCGCAAGCCATAATACTTACGAATGCTAGAGCAGTAATGCCAATTACCATCGACCGAAAGCCGATAGTTAATAGTTCAACGATTCGGGCCATTGTTTCTTCTCCTATTAAATTCGAATTGTAATCATACAACATTTAAGGTCGTTGCCTGACTAGCAACCATTACGATGGCGGAAGCGCCTGGGAGTCGAACCCAGCCTCCCCGTATTAGCGGGGAGCGACCGGTTTTGAAGACCGGGAGGGCCACCGGGCCCCGTTCGCTTCCATAAAAAGGTTGATGCTGGCACAAGCTAGAAACCCTTATGTGGAATTCTCGTGTGACTTCTGGAAACCTAGGTGATTCGTGCAGATGTGACCAAGGAGCTAATTGAGAATAATTGAATCTGACTCGTTTCTGCCAGATTTGACGGTAGCCTTCTTCACGACCAAGCAGCCGTAAGCAGATTTAATCTACCTCCGAAGGGTCACTCAACGAGGTTAACTTTCGAGAAGTTTGACTTCTCCAGCGCGAGGACCTTTTGCGGATTCTTCAATAGTAAACTCAACCTGCTGTCCTTCGCGAAGTAGTTCGAACACCGAACCCCGCACCGAACTCCGATGAAAGAAGTGTTCAATACCACCTTCATCTCTGATGAATCCGAATCCCTTGTCAATGAGAAGCCGTGCAATCGTTCCGCTTGGCATGCCCTAGTCCTCCAATCCAACGATGCCCCATGTTACGATGGGGATCAAATACGGGCCAAGTTTAGGTGGTTCCCATTGTTAAGTCAAGCGCTGTGCACACTTTAGCGAAGTTTGAGGCACCGAAGGTGGTAAGCAGCTGAACGAACGCAAACTTGGATTTTGGAAGGGTGTGAGGACTAGTGCGCTCAGTCTTTGGATGGTTTTGGCGGCGCCTTTGGTGTCTCACTCTTCGGCGGCGGATAGGTTGTTTGGAAATGACGACCACAGTTGGCGCAGGTCCAAAACTGCCACGGTGTCCAGGGACCATCCGGCAATGGGTCCTTCAGTTCCATCTGTTCCCCACACCGTTGGCAACGAATTTGGACATCTACTTGAGCCATATGTGAATTCTAACACGTTCATAGGTTGCGGGATGAGCACAACAAGGCTACCCCGGATAGATTAGCGTTCAACTTGCTATTTTATAATTGCGAGCATTAAAGATGATTCCTGGGATCATTCTGGCTGGTGGCGAGTCCTCACGAATGGGACAACCCAAGGCACTTTTACCCACCGATGTGGTGGGAGAAACCTTTTTACTGCGACTGATTACGACCTTGCGACGAGGTGGTGTTGATGATGTGATCGTTGTCACGGGACCCGACCGATCGATTCTGGAGAACAGTATTGCAGAACACGAGCCCTTGGTTCGCTTCGTCTCGAATCAGAATCCATCCGAAGGTCAAATTTCATCATTGCTCGTAGGACTCTCGGTCGCAGATCGGCCTGGTGTGAGAGGCGCATTAGTAACACTCGTAGATGTGCCGCTGGTGGCTCCTGAAACGGTAGTTGCTCTACTTGCGGCTTATCGTCGGTCCGGGGCGCCAATAGTACGACCAGGGGCTGATGACCGACATGGACATCCAGTGATCTTCGATCGATCTCTTTTTGATGAATTACGTGGCGTTGACAAATTTCAGGGGGCGAAAGCTGTTGTTCGAGCTCACGAGGATGCGATCGTTCAGGTTTCGGTTAATGACGAAGGCGCGTTTACGGATATTGATACCCCAGCTGATTACGAGCGAATATTTGGGCGGAAACCAGCCTAAGAAGCGTTGGCGCCGTTGATCTAAGTGCTATCGCTCGATTAGAATTGTGGCCCTGCAGGTCAATTACTGTGGGCCAGTGGCGCAGTTGGGAGCGCGCGTGAATGGCATTCACGAGGTCACGGGTTCGACCCCCGTCTGGTCCACCATTTCACTCCACGACTCATGCACCCTTCACGAGTTTCAGTATTCTTCAAACATTCGTCGAATTGCTCTAACATCTCTGGTCTGAGTTAGGGCCAGCATCAGCAGGATTCGAGCCTTTAATGGTGCATGATCTAGTGCGGCTATTCGGTATCTTGCGGCAAGTTGCTGCTCCTGAGTAAGAGGCTCATCTTCTCGGGCTGTCCTAGGGGTAATGCGCCCGCTGCCGGTTCTGGTGCTGACGACGACAAAGACGCCCTGTTGGTAGGCATAGGTTATTGCTTCCCTTTGATCTCGACTTGTAGCTCCAGCGCCAGCTGAGGCGACTACTAGACCACGCGCCCCGGCATCTACAGCCGCCTTGATGAGATCTCCGGAAGCCCCCTGATAGACGCTAAGAATATCGACCCTGGGCAGTACCTCGACTGAAGCAACATCGAATTCACTGTCACTTGTATGGCGTCTAAGCACTTCTCGATAATAAACCACGCGATCGTGATCAACTGTTCCGAGAATACCGTAACTCCGAGTCTGAAATGTATGAAGAAGTCTCGCGTCAGTTTTGGTAACTTCACGAGCAGAGTTAATTTCATTATTCAGGACTACGAGGACACCCTTATTTCTAGACTTTGGGGAGGCAGCGGTCCTGAATGCTTGCCGGAGGTTCGCGGCACCTTCGTATCCAAGAGTGCTTGGATTTCGCATCGCCCCAACGACAACCACCGGACGCGGGTTGTTAACCGTCAGATGCAAGAAATAGGCGGTTTCTTCCAAGGTATCCGTACCACTGGTAACGACGATACCGGCGAGTGCAGAGTCTGTTTCGAACACCTGATTGATTCGTTTTGACAACTGCAACCACTGTTCCAGTGTGAGAGCACTGCTAGCTACATTGGAAAATTGTTCGAATTCTGGCGTTGCATACTTATCAAGATCAGGGATCTGGTTCACCAATTCACTAGCAGTTAGGCGCCCGCCGCTCTGGTTCGAAATCGTTCCACCTGTCGCGATTAGCAGTACACTCGGCGCGTCTTGGCCGAGGTCGGAAGCCAGTGGCTGGGCTGCAGAGAGCAAGCCCAATACAACGGTCATTAGCAGGCGAATCATGGTTCCCTCCTGTAAACAAAATTAAAAGGGCACCGCATGCGACCCATTCAGGACAGTGCGGGGTCTCTATGCTAACTATATAGACTTTATGGACTCACCATGCGCGATTCTGAGCCACTTTCTCAGATGGCAGGCGGCTTCATTGGGTGTCGGGCCGTAGAAAGGCATCAGTGCGGACGTCTCCCCGGAGACCCGAGCTAAGCGAGCACGCCATGTGTTGGCATCGACTGGGGAAACCTCGATGAGGTAAGCCTGCCCGTTGATGGATTCTTCAAAACGATGAACGATCACGACGATTACATAATTAATGAAGGTAAGATTGATATGAGGTTGTGATTCTATTGATTCAAGCGATGAGATCAAGCGGAAGAAAGCACGAAGATGGTGACTCTGTTCAGTATTGAATAATTTTTGGAGCGTTCCTGAAGAAAGAAAATTTATGTCATCAGCGTATCCACAGTGCATCCGCTGTTCTTCCACATTTTTTCCACAGCCACTTATTCACACTCACGATTGAGGCCTCTGACGCCTTGCAACTGTGATTTTTTTCGCTACAGTTTCATTGTTTTTTTATCTCCTGAACGTTATATCGGCCTTTGCATCCTGACTGGGACTTACTTGACGGGTTGCGACAGTCGAAATACGCTGAGTGCGGTTTCCATGTTTTTATAAATGTAGTCGGCAAGGACGTTCGCGGTTGATGCTCGGACGTGACTGGTCGTAACGCTTTTCCAGTAATGACGAGATTACGGTGATCACGCCCCGTCGTACCCGCCTGTTGCGAGCGGTTGATCTTCGCGCGTTTCAGCGCGCGATCGCTGAAGTTGCGAGCTACAACGATCCATGGACAATGCAGGACTGCGTGGTCATGGTGCCGACTCATGCCGCGACGGAACAACTTAAGCGCACGCTGGAATATCTGAGCTTTACCCCTGACAACCCAAAGCAGAAAACGGCCGTTGCCGGATCGCACCTGATAGCGTGGCCTCATTTCGTGACCCGTCGTGCCTGGTACACATTGATGCACGGACGTTTAAAAAGTCCACCTCGACTATTAACAGACGTTGAACGAGAAGTCCTGCTCCAATCTGCCTCGGGGGACACAACACGGTCGGGAGTAGAGCCGCCATTTGAAGTGCGACCCGGGTTATTGCCTGAAATCCTAACCTTTTACGACATTCTTCGACGTCAGCATAAGACGGTCAACGCGTTTGAGCGGGTAGTGACTGAAAAATTGGAGCTTGATGTTGCGCTTGATCGGGGTGCGCGTCGCCTCCTTGAGCAGACCCGGTTCTTGGTGTCGGTGTTTAGGGATTTTGAACAAAAAATTGAAGAATCGGATGGCCTGGACGAGCATGCTTTGCGCGCATTGCTTTTAACCGATCCGTGTCTACAGCCGGTCCGGCATGTGGTTGTGACTGTTCCTGATCAAGCCGCCTCCGAGAATGGTCTCTGGCCAGCCGACTTCGATTTGCTGACGCGATTACCGGGTCTCGAACGGGTCGATGTCATTGCAACAGAACAGATGCTGCAGTCGGGTTTGCTTGAGCGCATTCACGAGCGACTGCCAGGCATTGAGGAAGAACCATGCAGCCGCGTCACGGACCCGACTCCGGTGCGGTTGATGATGGTCGATGGCAAACGGTGCCGGGTTGTCCGAGATCGGGAAGAAGAACTGATTGCGGTGGCCAAAGATGTCAAATGGGCTCGACAAGACGGGCCACAATCTGGCGATGGCGTTGATATCGCTGATGACAGCACAGCCGTGGTATTTCAGCGACCGTTACCGTATCTATATCTGGCAAAACAGGCATTTGGGGCGTGCGGTGTGCCGTTCGAAACATTTGATTCCCTGCCGCTTGCCGCGGAACCATACGCGGCGGCACTGAATCTCGTGTTTGCATGCATCGATCCGAAATTTTCGCGGTCAGATCTTGTTGCCCTGCTGCGCTCACCACATTTTAAATTCCTGGTAGATGAGTCGGCAGTAACACACGAGGAAGTTAGTGCACTTGATCGCCATCTTGCTCAATTTCCCCACGATGATGTTCCAATTAAGCTAAAACGCCTATTGACAGAAGCGCAACCGGATCAGGATCTGATCCGGCGTGCTGCACGTGCTGCCCTCAAAATTGTGGAGGAACTAACACGCTTAGCGTCACGGGATCGGACTTCGAGGCTGGTGACAAACGTGCTCGCATTCTTGACCAACCATGCGACTGTTTACGATGAGACCGACAGTGTTGACCGACGGCTATTACAGGTACGCGCGACAATGCATGGCGTGCTGCATGATTTACGGACTGCCCACGTGAGCCATCATGATCCAGAGGCTGACCTTGCTGAGGTCTGGGCGAACATTCAAGTGTGGATTGAACGGCGGGCAGTCCAGTTGGAATCCGATCAGGGAGGCGTTCAATTGCTTGATGCGCAGGCAGCCTGTTACGGAAGTTTTACGTCAGTCACGATTGTGGGTTTAATCGAAAAGGACTGGCCGCAACAACGCTCTCGAAGCATTTTTTACCCCCCATCAATGCTCGAGCAACTCTTTCAGTCCTCGTCAGTGTCACCTGACTCAAGCCAAGTGGCGAGGACTCGGGCCGAGCGTGCGCGCTTCCGAGATCTTCTGGGTTTGTCAACCGACCAGCTCCGGTTATCGAGTTTTACGCTGGACCATCTCGAACAGGATGCGTTAGTCAATCCGTCGACGTTCATTGAGGAGGACCTTGAGAACCTTGAAGTTGACGTGCGCCTAGTCAATGAGGAAGCACCTTCCGATAACATCAAGATCGACGAAGCCCTGATGCTGCGCCCGGTCGACCCGTCCGTTGTGCAGGGAGAAGCGGCTACATGGTTGTCTCTCCGGCTGGCGACCAATGATTTGTCTGAATCGAAGCGGTCGTTGAGCCACGAAAACGGACCTGAAGGAATAACCTTTTCACCAACTGGAGTGGAACGGTACCTGGCATGTCCATTCAAATACTTCGCGGACAAGGTCCTAAAGCTGGAAGAAGAACGTGAAGAACTTTCTCGAGTGTCGCCCTTGGAGCAGGGAACTTGGCTTCACAAAATACTCCAAGAATTCTACAAGAATTGGCCCGAGCCTATTAACGACGAGAATATCGATCTTGCACTGGAGCGCTGTGCTGGCGTGGTGGAGAAGGTCTTAACAGAGCACGAGACAGCGCAGCTGCTCCCTCAAGCTGAACGTGCGCTTGAACGCAGTCGCTTCCTAGGATCGATTGCCAAGCGAGGACTCATCGACCGAGTGTTACGGTTCGATGCGGAGCAGGACTTAGCCGTAGTTGACCGGTTACTCGAGCACGAGCTTAAGGACAAGTTCAAGTTCAAATCCTCTTCGGGAACGCGCTCAGTGTCTCTTCTGGCGTATGTGGACCGCATTGACCTGCTCCAGGACCGCTCGTTTCAAGTGGTTGATTACAAGCTCGGTCTGGCCCCTAACCGTAACCTTGCTGTTCAGTTGCCGATTTATGCCGTGTGTAGTGAACAGGCTCTCGCCGATCGCCTTGATGGGCCATGGAAGATCGGAGACGCCCAGTACCTTGCTTTCAAAAAAGAAGGTCTGGCAGAGTCGATGGTGGGAAGAGGCAAGACGCTGACAGAGGCGCTCGACGATGGACAGCAGCGGTTTTTGGACGCAGTAGATGGTATTTTCCAGCGAGAATTTCCCGTTCGCCCGGCGGAGCCCTTTAATTGTAAGTATTGCGGCTACTCAACCGTCTGCCGCAAGAAGGATGTTGAGGATTCATGATCGCGGTAGAACTGGGACGCTATGAATAACGTTGATAGGCAGGAGGCGTGGCATTAATGAGGTCTCAGACGGATTCAGCCGCCGCACTAGATCCAACGCGGAATGTCGTCGTGGAGGCGTCTGCCGGTACCGGAAAGACCTGGGTGCTGGTGGAACGCTACCACGAGCTACTGCGGGTTGGGGTGGACCCGGCGCATATTCTCTGCCTGACCTTTACTCGGCAAGCCGCCGCAGAAATGCGGGAGCGTGTCGTTAAAAAACTCCGGGAAGACGACGACACCGTAGATGGGAAGGAACGCTGGAAGACACTGCAAGATAAATTGGGAGATTTTAATATCGACACCATTGATGCGTTCTGTCATGGACTCCTCCGTGAGTTTCCTCTTGAAGCCGGGTTGGAACCTGGTTTTCGGATCGCGGACGAAACCGAGATCTATCGGTTTACAGAAGATGCCCTTGGTCGGGTCATGCAGGAGGCTCCGAGCATCGCACAACAGGACAGTGATGTCGCATTAACGTTAGCTGAAATGACAGCGCCTCAATTGCGTAAGTCTCTCAGTAATGAATTAAGGCGTCGTGTTGAATCAAGCGAGGCTCAAGAGAGTTTTAGTGAGAAAAACCGACGCACCGCCGAACAGGTCGAGGAGGATACCCGTCGGGCTTTACAGGGATTTCTGCAGAACTTGCCAGACGGTGTTGAGCGGTTTGCCGAGAAGGGTCCAGTTGACCATCCACGCTTTGCCATGTTGGCGAAAGATGTCTTGCGGTGCATGCCGGGTTCAGATCTTGGGACGGGAGCCCAACTCCGCAGTTTGCTTGAACGGCTTGAAGAACATTTTCTTACACAGAAGCGAACGCCAAGAAAGCGACTTTGGACTGGCTATTCCGCCGGTACGTTTCCTTCAGAGGACGCAGAGGACGATCGAAAATCCCATCAAAAGACGGTAGAGCAATCTGCAGAACAGCTTCTCAAGATTAGTCAGGACTTTCGTGCTGGACTGAACGACGCACAGGCAAGAGGCTTCCTTCGCCTCTTTAGGAGGACCGAAGAGGAGTATGACCAGGCACTTACACGCACCGCGACACTCGATTTTCCAGAGCTGCAGGACAAAGCCCTTAACCTCTTGAGTCAGATGGATGAGTTTGCTCGGAGTCGATATCGCTTGGAGTCGAGGTACCACCATGTGCTTATCGACGAAGTGCAGGATATAAGCCAGGCGCAGTGGGCTCTGGTGAAGTTGTTAACCGACTCTTGGGTAGAAGGTCTTGGTGTGTCCGTGGAGCCATCCATTTTTGCAGTGGGTGACCGGAAGCAATCGATCTACAAATTTCGGAATGCGAATGCACAGGTGTTTGACGATGTGGTCGGCCACATCGGGCGGTTGCGTCCTGAGCAGGATGTCAGGATCTCGCTCAAGAAAAGTTGGCGGTCAGGGCCAGCCTTATTGAATTTTGTCAACCATCTGTGTGACGGGATTGAGAAGGAGAAAGGGCGGCCCGATGCCTTTGAATACAGGGTGGAAGATCGATTCAAGATAGAACCGTCAACGTCCGACGATCATCAACTCAGTCTTGGTCTCGCGATCGCTGATGAGGAAGGACCATGTGCGGTGGCTGTGGCCAAGGAGATTAAGCGGCTATTAGTCGATGGAAAAGTGAGGGATAAGAAGTCGGGCGAACCCAGATCGGTTCATGCGGATGATGTCGGGATTCTTTCCCGGTCACGAGCAAGCCATCGCGAGTTTGAGCGTGCATTGGCGGACCAAGGCATTCCAGCTGCGGTATATAAAGGACGGGGATTTTTTGAGGCTGATGAAAGCAAGGACCTCCTTGCCTTGATACGATTCTTGGCCGATCCTGATTCAGATTTGCGCGCCGCTGCATTTCTGCGATCCGGATTTATCCGATTATCAGATGCAGCGCTCCAGGATCTGGCACCGCCAGCCAATACAGACAGGTCGACTTCTGGCCTTGCGAGTGTCCTCGTGGCCCCGGAAAGTCCGAAACAGATTTCTGATGATCACGATCGACGCATTCTGGAACAGACTCGCAGCGCTGTAGCAACATGGCTGAAGCTGGTGGATCGGGTGCCGGCCGCGGATCTCATTGATCGCATTCTGCAGGAGTCGGCCTATGTGTATGAGGTGCCACAAGCCCGCCATATGCAGGCACTGGAGAATATTAAAAAAATGAGGAGTATGGTGCGGCGCTTCCAAAATCGTGGGTATGCCACCCTGGCACGCATCGCCGATCACCTCGATACACTCTCGCTGGATGATGAGCCGAATGCCTTCGTGAAACCCTTGGACTCCGTGCAGTTGATGACGATCCATGCGGCCAAGGGTTTGGAATTTCCCATTGTGTTCTTGGTGGATTTGGCTCGTGGGACCGGGGGAGGTCACGGTAATAGAGTTCGGGTAGTGACTGCGCTCGGTGATCGAAACCCGTCGGTGTCTGTGGGAGAGTACAAGACACCCGATGATGAAGACGAGACGGTTTCAAACAAGGAAGAAACGAAACGGTTGCTCTATGTTGCAGCCACACGAGCTCGAGATTACCTCTATTTTTCGTCAAAGCTCGACGAAGACGCAGTGAAGGGGAGTCCAGGAAGTATTGCCAAGGTGTTACCTGAGACGTTTTTATCCGTCTTCGAGAAAGCCGCACAGGCACCGGCAACAGAAGACACTGTGCAATGGACGGTGAAAGGCAAGGGCACCCATAGCTTTCGGGTGTGCAGGGCGTCAGACACGGTGATCTCTAGACGAGATTCTGACAGTGACCTTACAGTGGCTAGCCCTGATACCGATTTTGCAACACTAAGTCCTCGAGTTCGGTTACCCCATGTTGCCGCGTCACGCGTCGGTTCTGTCGAATCTCCTAATAGAGCGCTGCCTGAGGAGTCTTTGACGGTAGGGAAAAGCTCAAGGTTACTCGGCACGCTCGTGCACCGACTACTGGCTGTGCAGCAACGTCCAGAGGTGACACAGCCTGAGGAGATTGGAAGACGACTTCGAGAAATTGCGCAGACGACCGAAAGCGTTGCGTTGGATGAAAACGACCATGCATTAAGTGATGCCGTGACCCTTTATCAAAGTATTGCTGGGCAGGACGAAGTGGTGCAACTGTTACAACAGCCGTGCATTCATGAAGTTCCCTTTTCGTTTTTCTTGCCGGGGGAAACACCACGGGTCATGCGAGGGATGGTCGATTGCCTGGTGAAAGATGAAACCTGTGTTGCTGTCGTTGAATTTAAGACGGGGAAGCCTCGTGACGAGGACCGTGCCCAACTGGAGGCGTATCTGCAGGCCGCTCGAATGTTCTTCCCAGATCTTCAGGTGCGGGGGCGTCTGATTTATGCAGGTCAACCTGCATCAGAAAAATAATTTTATGAGGTGCATAGCACAGTCGCCAGATGGGTGATTGGCTTGCGGAGAGCGATCTATTTGCTGCCGGTCGTTTTGCGTTCGGCCCATCGACGGGCGCGTTCTTCAGCTTGCTCTTGGTTTGCTCCAATCAAGATTACTGCGTCCTCAGGTTTCTGGCTTTCGCTATTTTGGAGCCACGCGACCCAGTGTGAGCCTCTTAATTCACTTCGAATGTCGAATGCTTCTCTCGCGTCTGCACACATAATTTATTCAGGGCCTCCTCTCCCAAGGATCAATTGTAACGTGAATGAGCCTGGGGACACCTCTTGCTGTATCGGTTTAGACCACGAAGCTGCATAAGTGATGCAGAAGTAACTCGATGTGATGCAGGCTTACTGACGCTGAAAACAGGTAATTTCCCAGAGATCCGGTAACTTCTTCATTGCGTGCTGGTACGGTATTTCATACACTCTAAAAGAGTTAGAGAATTACCCCTTCCTTGGGGTGCGCAGGGACGATGTTTGGAGAACGCGAATGGCACTGATTTGCCCAGATTGTGGCAACAAAAAGAATTTTCAGGTTAAAACCCTGAGAATGCACATTATCGAAATGGAAGGGTCTCGGGTGGATATAGCTGATGAAGATCCACCGGCTGTGTTGGAAGTGCTCTGTGATGAGTGTGAGGCACCTCTCCAGTTTGGGGAATTGGATCCAGTGTTGCAGCGTGAAGTTTTACTAACGATTAGTGCTCGCTAAAAAATCCTCCAAGATTGGTGTAGAAAACTACTTCGTCGGTCTCAGTTCTTTCCCTCGTGTATCTGAACTTGCTTTTACGAAATACCTGCCGTCGGTTCAGCGACGTTAACAGACGTGACGTGCGTTCGTTCAGATGCTGCTTCTCGGGTAATCCGCTTGACAAGGTATGACCTCATTTCTATCGTAGATTGTCATGCTCGAATCTTACTGGGTAATCGGAGTGTCCCGTAATGCACAGGCTGATGAGATCCGGCAGGGATATCGTCAATTGGCGAAACTTGGCGTCTCACTGTCCAGTCCTGAACAGAGCGAACAGTTCGGGCGAACGGTTCAGCATGCGTATGAGGTCGGGTCTGTTGATAGTAGCGAAACCCAAGTAGGTCTGAAACGTTTCGTGCATCCATCTCTCATGCCGCGGACGCTGCATAAGTCGCTGATCGCTGATGAGATCGATATTGATTTTCCTTCCGTGGTGGCAATCGCCGATCGGGCAAGATGTGTGTTTGTGGATCAGGATCGCAACCGCATGCCACTGAAAGCCGATGTGCAGATCACATCGCAACAGGCTCACCACGGAACCACGATCCAACTGGATGTTCCGGTACAATGTACCTGTGTGCTGTGTGGTGGACGGGGTGAAATTTGGGGGGAGTTGTGCGCAGTATGTTATGGTTCGGGTTCGCAGTCGTGCTCTTCCGAAGTCCGGTTGATGCTGCCACCTGGAATTTCTTCGGGTGCCATCTTTAGGTTTGAGATTACTCCGAACTACGCGGCTACCACGGCGGTTGAGGTACAAATCGCAGTCAATTCAATAGAATGAGTGTTGGCTTAGAGCCAGCAGTGTTTGCGCTGAAGGGGGCGAAGCGGTGACATCAGGTATCGACGAGGCAGCTGTTCTGGAAGCTTTAAAAGTTGTAGTGGATCCAGACCTTCATCGAGATATTGTGAGCTTGGGGTTTGTTAAACAGGTGCGCATTGAAGATGGTGGGCATGTGGGGTTCACCATTGAACTCACGACCCCCGCCTGTCCGGTGAAGGATGAGATGAAGGCACAAGCCGAGGCTGCGGTGCGGCAGTTGGCTGGAGTTACCGGTGTCAGTGTTGAAATGACCGCGAATGTGCGCTCAGCTGCGGGAGGCCCGGAAGGGCCGGCTCCTCTGGAAGGAGTGAAGAACGTGATCGCTGTCGGTGCTGGTAAAGGTGGTGTTGGCAAGACGACGGTCTCTGTGAATTTAGCCTGCGCGCTCGCTCGCCTTGGTGGGAAAGTTGGTATTTTGGATGCTGATATTTACGGTCCAAATGTGCCGATCATGCTGGGCGTGCAAAAGCAGCTGTCGACCGACGGGAAAAAAATCATACCAGCAGAGAAGTACGGTCTCAGCGTTGTCTCGATGGGATTCTTGACGAAGGAGGAGTCGCCCGTCATTTGGCGTGGGCCGATGCTGCATGGCATTATCCAGCAATTCTTTCGGGAAGTGCATTGGGGTGAACTGGATTATTTGGTTGTGGACATGCCGCCCGGGACCGGCGACATCGCTCTGAGTTTGAGTCAGACCGTGCCAGTCGCTGGTGCGGTGGTGGTGACGACACCACAGACTGTCTCGCTGGCAGATACCCGCCGAGCCGTCCACATGTATAAGAAATTAAATATTCCCGTGCTTGGCTTACTGGAAAACATGAGTCATTTTATCTGTCCTGAGTGCAGTCACGAAAGCGACATCTTTGGGAAGGGAGGGAGTGTACCTGTTGCGGACCAACTCGAGATTCCGTATTTGGGTCAAATACCTCTGTACCAACCCATTCGTGTCGGTGGTGACGAAGGTGAGCCGATTGTGCTCGGCGAACCTGACTCGCCAGCAGCGCAGGCTTTGTCCGATGCCGCAACGCAGTTAGCGGCCCAGGTGTCCATCGCCAGCTATGACCAGGCGTCTGCGACGGCAGTGACAGTCTGAAGATCTACCGCGCGACTCGTAGTGGTGAGGGTGATCTTACAAGTGTGATTTTACGAGGACACACTCTTCCAGATAGGAGGCCGGCTTGTCGTGCGAAGCAAGCGGACGCTGATGCAGAGATGCGTGATGTATCCAATGACAAACAATCCACTACTGGCGAGGTGGGCGATGAGTGTTACGCGAAGAAGGCTTGGGTCTGTGAGCGTTTGCAGCAACACGCCTGAGAATGTCATCAAGCCGAAAGTAAGTAACGACAGCCAGCCCGATCGACGGTTCGGCAAAGAGTGCTCTCCGATGCGTTGTGCGACATGAGATTGGAACACCACGCCAAACACAACTAGCAACAATGGCGCACTGAGCAGGTGAGCCTGCAGCATGACCGGTTCAAGTGGATGATTGATGACGCTGAACGGGTCGGTATTGTCGATGAAGTAACGCATCCACAGGTAGGCCACTCCACTTCCGGCATTCACCAGAATCAATCCGTGAAGGGACCATTTTTGCCACGGGCTCACAGGGACCCTTTAATATGCATCATGGTGCAACATCGTTCTGTAGCACTTGGTCAATGGCGAGCACTCGGCGCACAGCTTGGTTGGTGGCGCGGGCGGTCAGTGTAGCGCCTGTCACAGCGCGAATCGCTCTTTGAATTTGCAGGTCGTCGCTGAGTGCGTGCTGGTTATACTGGTCGAGCCACGTTCTTGAGGCCTGATATTCCCTGGGTTCCAGAAACGCCGTGACATCGATTCGCAACACCTGACCAAGATGGTTGAGTGAGATTAACAGGCTCTCACGCTTGGTTCGAATGACGTGTGTATCGACATATGCGCGCCCAATTAATCGTCCAGCCTGAATAATGAGATATCTGGCAATAACGGGGGAGGGCACAGGATTGCCAGACAGCTTGGCAATCGTTGTAACTTGTTCAAACGTGAGAAAGATTGTTTCAAGCTGAGCCTCTGCTTCGGGGTAGGCATCAGCGAGCAACTCACTGCGCGTCAGTTGTGCGTCTGCGCTGGTTCCACCCATGCTGAGCAGCATGAATATGCACGATAGCGCGACGTAAACAGCAGGGTAGCGACATGTCTTTGGTGACATCTTACTTGGAATCAAGTTTGTTTGAGAGGACAACCTTACAAGAATAGCATCAACATTAGTCATTGATGCTACTCTTGTCCGGTCTTACAAATTTCAGCACGCACCTAACCGACATTTGTCGCACACCAAGCGTTGCCACCATGGGCGATTCCGCCATTTCTCCCATTGAACGGCGAAGAGGCGCAAGGCAGAGAACTTGATTTCATGTAATTGAAGATCCCAACCGAAGGTGACATCGTCTTTGTTACAAAGGGCGCATGCCAGAGGGGCATGAAACCGTTCTTCGTGCCCGCAGTGCTCTTCACTAGTTGTCGTCATTGGGCAGTTCCTTTCTAAGTCCAAATTAGAATGCGTAGCCCAGGTTTAGGTTGAACTGATTCCTGCCACTCTGCTTAGCGTTACGAATAACCTCGTAATCTGCCTTCAGAATGACGTTCGGGACGGGCTTCAATTCAACGCCAATTGTATGGAAGGTGCCATCCTGCGCTTTATCGGCCACCCACGTCGATGGCAGAGCAGCCTGTGTGTTAATGGCTTCAAACCGGTAGTACGGGGTCAGGCCTACATTGTAGTTCGTCTGTGACAGGAGGTCGTACCCAACCTGGAGGTATCCACCGTGCATCTTCTCGGCGACGCCTTTGGAAGAACTTTTCTCCAGAGCTTTGTTGAGGCCAGCGGCATTGTCCAGGCTTGCACGAGCGCCCATGGCTCGGAGGTCGAATCCTCGAACTTGCACTTGACCGTGCACCTCGA
>Ga0163108_10000226_pt1 | contig 41911 bp, 35 predicted proteins | sample Fk1155metaG_FD_109644 | JGI IMG/M metagenome (GOLD analysis project Ga0163108, IMG submission 109644) | Marine microbial communities from the Central Pacific Ocean - Fk160115 155m metaG | ecosystem: Environmental > Aquatic > Marine > Oceanic > Photic zone | place: The Central Pacific Ocean...
TGTATGAATACGTCGGCTTCGACGACGAGTTTTGTCAAGATCTCATGTCCCACATCGGTTCGAATGTCGAGATCCATGCCCCGCTTGTTCCTGTGCATGTGAACCCAACACCCTGATTGGTCGCCAGTCATGGCACCGGTCATGCGCATCACGTCAGGGATCCCGACCTTTTCGATGAAGATGACATCGGCGCCCTGCTCTGCGAGCCACGAACTCACCCAAGGTCCTGCGACCGCGCTGGACACGTCAACTACCTTGATTCCTGCGAGAGGTCCTGCTCCAGTGTTTTTCTCTGGTTCCACGAGTTCAAACTCCGTTGTCTGTGTGTCGCTTAATGAAATCCACTGCGGTTCGGTTCCAACCTTCGGGGTCATGTGCGTTGACTGCGTGTGATGCTGGGAGATCAACAATCTCGACTTGAGGGATGAGTCTCACCCTCGGCAAGTGCTTTTGAAAATTCTGCTCTTCCGCACCATGAGTGAAAAGTACAGGCGCCGAGATATCGGCGAGCAAATCGCCGAGCGGCAGCGAATAGTTCGTGGTACGAAACGAGGCCGTGATGCCCTGAGGAGAATGCTCGCTGAATTCTTTGGATAATAATTCGAGAGTGTCGTCCCCTATGCGACGCGACCGCCCAGGGTTGACCCAACTGTCGCGCAGACAGTCCACCCCCTCGGCGTCGACCTGGTCCGCTATTTGTCGTACCACGGTTCGGTTTCGTTCTCGCCACTCTTCTGGCTCGGCAAAACCTGAGGCTGAATTGGTTATGACCAATCCCAGTACATGGTGAGGCTTTGAGACTGCGTAATGCATTACCAACGCAGCCCCCATGGACTGCCCAATGAGCCAGATCTGTTCTGCTTCCAAGTCAGTTCGAAGGTGGTCGAACTCCGCTATGTACCCAGCGGGTTCGTAGCGCCGCAAATCTGTTGGACTTGGCGAGAGACCATGACCCCACAACTCCACGACAACTGGTCTACAAACCTCCTGCAACGCAGAAATGTTTTCATGCCAATATGACCGGCTTCCCAACGCACCGTGAACCAGCACGGCGAAGGGTCCTCGGCCTTCGTGGACCACTGCATGTAAATGTTGGGTGCTCACTAGCAGCCATGATGGCATTGCCAGGTATGGGATTGCCCTATCGTCGACTTGTTGAAGGTAACTCGACTGGTCAACCGACGGCGAAATTGAGGTATTGCCTCCCGAACGAGCATGGGAACCCTGACTTTCGGCTACGACTTTCTGTCCGAAGGCCGGCGCACGTTTGGGTCAACCAACTGGAAGACTCGGCGGTGCACTTGGAAAACGGCGCCGGTCATGTCCTTCGCCCCTAACAGCAAAATTGTGCATCGGACTGGCGCAACTCACCTGGTAGGCGCAAAGTTGCGCAATCCGACCATGGCGTGAATTATCAACACGCTTACTACGACGGAGCCCCCGACAAAGGCCTGATCCGAAATTGACTCGCCAACGACTAGTGATGCGAGCAAGGGGCTGATCGCGGTTTCGCCCAACAGAAGCAATGCGGTTTCAGGGCTGGGTAGGAGTCGACCCCCCAAAGTTAGTAAGGCCATAGCGACAGGCAATATGACTAGGCCTAGTAGCAACAGCGGAATGAGATCGCCGGTTTGTAATGTCGGATCTGTGCCTACGAGGGCTAGGGCCGCGCAACCGAGAAACCCTCCACAGGCCGCGGTCGGGACCATGTCTAAATGCTTGTGGACCCGAACGATCGTCAAGTTTGCTGAAAGGCCCAGGGAACACAACAGAGCGGCAATGTTGCCTCCCGCGAACATCCCATCGCCGGATGCGCCCACTGCGACGGCTACTCCCGCCAAGGCGAAAGGCATGGATATCACTGTTCGACGGGCCACCGAAACGCCGACTACAGCTCGCGTCCATATGGCGGCCCAGAAAGGAGATAAAGCGAGAATTAAGAGAACATTGGCGACAGGTGCATGATCGACCGCCACAACAAACAAGATGGTTCCGGTACCTGACAAGAGGCTGGCAATCACACCCCAGCGGCCCAGCGACACTAAACGCGTCGGCAGGGAGCGTCGGTAACGAAAAGCCAGGAAGGCAGTCAGCGACACTCCCAGCAACCCGGTTCGCCACATAGCGTTGGTCAGACTTGGCGCGTCGATCAGCCGAACAAAAGTCGCGTCGGGGATTATCACAGCCACCCCTAGAGAGGTGAGAAGTAACCCACGTCGATGTTCAGAAGTTGACACGATCAAACAAGATCAAGATGGATCGGGAACAACTCGCGAATCAAAGCGTCCGCTTCGGGACTTACATGTGATGGCGCTGGAAGAGAAAGAATCTCCTTGACTCGTCGATGGGCGCGGGCACGAACATCCAACGAGCCGGCGTCAGCCCAGTCTTCGGGACTTAAGCGGTCGCCGACAGACGGGTAGATGTACTCCGTTTGCATCACGCGGAGAGTTTGTTCGTGACCCAAAAAATGCCCAGGGCCCTCAACGACCTCACGAATCACATCAACTGCTAGGGAGTCGGTGTCCACTTCAATGCCTCTGATGGTTCGAGCAATTGCGCCGAGAAGGTCGTTGTCGATTACTAAAGTTTCAAGAGAGCACGCCAGAAGTGAGGCCAGCATGCCAGCTGATTCGAACACTACGTTCGCCCCGGCCTGAGCGGCCAAGGTCAAGGTTGTTCCCTTTTCGTGACCAGCTTGTTGATCTGGCAGTTTGGAGTCCGCCATTCCAGCGGCGACACCCGAAGGTAAACCGATCCAATTGATCAATTGGGCCGCGGCGGCGTTGAGCACTGCCTCCTCTCCTGATCCACCCGACATGGCTCCAGTGCGAAGATCGGAAACAAAAGGCCACATGCCCATCGTGCATGGATGACCGGGTGACAACAGATTCACGCAGGTAAGTCCGGCAAGACACTCCGCAAGTGCTTGGGTAAGAGTGCCCGCCAGAGTTGCAGGCGAGGTGGCCCCGGCTTGTCCAGCTGAGAGCAAATTGATGGGCATACCGACGCGAACTTGTTCCGCTATGCACAACGCTGAGTCTTCAGCAAATCTGAGAGGTGGCACCACAAAGGTGTTGTTGGCGATGCAGAACGGGCGTTTGCGGAACTCGTCGGCATTAGGGTCGCCAGCCAGTGCAACGTTAAACATCTGAGCGACTTCGTGAACGTGTTCGGGCTGAAAAAATGAGGTGCCGATGGGTTTGTCGGTGCTGACCATGACCGCGTAGGCGGTGTTGAGGTCAAGTTCCCTAGAAGTTTCCATATCTCGCGCAACCACTGTTCTGACATAAATGTGGATGTGTTCAAGAGCGTTGATGACCCGACCAATCTCATATACGTCTTTTAGGGAACTGTGACGAAATGTCGACGTTTCGTGCTCCAGCATTAAAACAGCGGCGCCACCGGTTGAGAAGTGGACGCGCTGGCCACCGACGAGGGTGTCATGTTGGGAAGAAAAGCCGTGGAGGGTGAACTCCTTTGCAGCGGTCTCGATAGCGTCTTTTACAACTGCCTTTGGAAAATGAAGACGTTGATTCTGGTCCACGGTGCCACCCGCTGATGTGACCAATGCAATGAACTCTGGGGTGGCCTGACCCATTCCAATGTCCTCAAGAAGAGTCAGCGCAGCGTCAAAGATTTGGGTCATTTGCTCTTGAGTGAGTGGCTGGTATGCGCCACCGGGCATACCGGGCCGGACGGCGCGAGCTTCCAACGGAACTTTGGCGGAGCGTTTCGTGATCCGCGCACTTCGCCCCCCAGCTCGTCGCGAAGGACCCCCGCGTTCCACGACTACACCTTCAGCTTCACGTTGTGGGGATCAACGGCGGGAGCTTCTAACACTTTGGCGCTGCAGCGTTCGCCCATGACTCGGATATCGAAGCGGGATCCGGCTTTCTCAAGTTCAGGATTGACATAGGCAAAAGCGAGACTCTTGTCGGAGGTGTGACTCCATGTGCCGCTTGTGGTGATGCCCACTAATTCGTCATTCAAGTAGACAGGCTCGTTGCCTCGACACTCGGTGTCTTTGGTGTCCACTTCGCAGTAGACGAGAACCATCGGCAGCGGTTCCTTGGAGCGAGCTACGACTGCGTCCCTACCGATAAAATCCTTTGACAGGTCAACGAAACGTTCGATCCGGGCTTCGATCGGAGTGATTTCGGTGGTCAACTCCGAACCCCATGCCTTGTATCCCTTTTCGATGCGCATTTCGTTCATTGCGTAGCTCCCGTAGTGAACTAGCCCATGAGGTTCGCCCGATGCCACAAGAGCGTCATAAAGCGAAAGCATCGATTCGATGGGATGGTGAAGCTCCCATCCCAGTTCACCGACGTAACTCACTCGCAAAGCGATGCACTGAACTCCTGCCACGGTGATCTCTTGAGCGTTAAGCCACGCGAACTCTTTATTTGAGAGATCGGCATCGGTGAGAGGTTGAATGATGTCTCTGGAACGAGGCCCACTGACTGCCAGTATGGCTAGTTCGTCAGTGACATCGCGAACTGTCACATTTTCGTCCTCTAGAACGTGTTGGGTGAGCCAGTCGAGATCGTGTAATTCGCCCATGATTGAACTGTTCAGATAGAAACGGTCTGGCGCTAGTCGGGTGATGGTCATCTCGCATTCGATCCCTCCTTGAGAGGTCAACATGTGAGTAAGACGGATGCCACCGTTCTTGCTTGGCAGTTTGTTGGCTGAAAGACGATCAAGCAGAGAGGCTGCGTCTTGGCCTGTTACCTCAATCTTTGTAAACGCAGTGAGATCAGCGATACCAGCTCTTTGTCGAGTGCCGCGAACCTCGTCGCCGACAATGTCAAGAGCATTGGAGCGTCGGAATGTGTGGCGTTCGGCAGGTCCGAAGAATTGAGGCCGTTCCCAACCGAATATCTCCATCCACTGAGCACCGAGTTCTCCGAAACGTTCATATACAGGTGTTGTCTTAATGGGGCGGCCAGCGAAACGTTGTTCCCCGGGAGGTCGCACCTGATACATCTCATGAAATTCGTCGATTGCTTTGGCTTCAGCGAACGGACCTTTCGGGTAGGTATGCGGACCGAAACGTCGCGGGTCCATCTCGGCGACGTTGATCTCGGTTTGGCCGTGAACCATCCACTGAGCCAAATATTTTCCAGCACCCGGCCCTTGAGTCACTCCGATGGAAGCCCCAGCGCACATCCAGTAGTTCTTGAGTCCCGGTGCTGGCCCCATCAGGTAACCCGAGTCGGGGGTGTGGGTGATGGGACCCGAAATTGTTGCTCGGATACCAGCCTCAGCGAACACAGGGATTCGTTGGGCGGCCAACTCAAGCCAAGGCATCAATACATCGTGATCTGGCGGCGTCAAATAGAAATGAAGGTCCCAGTCGATGCCATCGACGCCATATGTTTTGGCTCCGGCGCGTTCGTACGGTCCGACAATCAGTCCATCGATTTCGCGCCGGTAGTAACACGACGCGCGTGGATCACGAATGACTGGCAACTCAAAGTCCAACTCGGCGATTTCCGGTATCGCCTCAGTGACTAAATACTGGTGAATTACTGAGACTATTGGGACGTCGTACCCAACCATTTCGCCGAGTTGCGGGGCATAGCACCCTGCAGCGTTTACTACGTGCTCCGCTACCACCCGACCCTTGTCGGTCGCTACTTCCCAACGCCCATCAGGCAATTGCTGCATACCAGTCACCAGGGTGTGTCGTTCGATCTCAGCGCCTAACTGGCGAGCGCCTCGAGCCATGGCATTGGTGGAACTACTCGGATCGCTCCATCCATCGTGGGGCGTCCAAAAGCCCAATTTCACGTCCTCGACGTTGAGGAGAGGTTGACGCTCCACTATTTCTGATGGACTTAAGAGATGGCTTTCTATCCCCACCAGTTCTAAAACGCCTTGCACGTAGCGAAACCAGTCGACTTCGGCGTCATTGAGCGCTAGACGAATAGCGCCGGTCGGATGCCAGCCAGCAGTTAGACCCGTTTCCTCCTCAAGTCGCGCGTAAAGGAGAGGTGCCTCCGCATGAACCTTTGCCATGTTGAGGCTTCCGATGAAGTGTGGAACCAGACCCGCCGCATGCCATGTGGAACCTGAGGTGAGTTCACCCTTCTCTAAGAGGACAGTGTCTGTCCAGCCTTCGTGAGCAAGGTGATACAGCAGACCTACGCCCATCGCTCCGCCACCGACAATCGCTACTTGAACTTCATTTTTCATTTCGTGGCGGTCTCTTCCACTTCGACAAGTAATTGGCCAGTCACATTCTGACCCTTTGATTCGTTGGGTCATAAAAACTTCGGATGCTCGGAGTCACGGGACGCCTACGAGTCCCGATCTCAATCTCCCAAACACCGTCATCTAGCCAATCTTGGCTCACCCCGTCAGAGTTGTTGACATAGGCCATGGTGAGACAGCGATCTTCGACATGGCTCCACATTCCTCCGGTGGTGCGGCCAACATAGACCTCGTCTCTGAAAATCGGGTCGTCGTGATAGGTGATCAAGTCAGGATCTTCAACCCGAAACTGGATTAGGCGCTTTGATTTCGTGGCGTCTTTTTGTTTGAGTAAGGCTTCACGTCCGACAAAGCCACCCGGTTTTTCCCACGCGATAGCGAAACCCAAACCGCCTTCTAGGGGCGTGTCCTCGTCAGAAATGTCGTGCCCCCAGTGCCGGTAGCCGGCTTCCAGTCGCAGCGAATTCATCGCGTGAAATCCAGCGTGACGAAGACCGTAAGTTTCTCCGACGGCGAGTATGGCTCGGTACACGGCCTCAGCCTGGTCCGCCGGAATATAAAGTTCCCACCCAAGCTCACCGACATAGCTCATGCGTAACGCCCGGCATGCCGCGTTGTCGATCAAGACAGACTTCATTGTTCCAAAAGCGAACGACTCATTTGAAAGATCGGTTTCGGTAAGGGATTGCAGTAGATCTCGGGAATGAGGTCCCATGACTCCCAGGACGCTCCAATCGTCCGTGACGTCGAAGATTTGAACGTCGTGTCCTCGGCAACCTCGTTGCAGCCAGGCCCAATCGCGAGTTTGAGATGCAGCGCTGGTGACCACAAAAAAATCATCCTCGTCAAGTCGAGTGATGGTGAGATCTGCCTCAATGCCCCCTCGGTCGTTCAGCCACTGGGTGTACACCCCTTTACCCGCCGCCACATCAACCGAATTCGCGCTCAACTGTTCAAGAACGGTCAGCGCGTCGGGGCCGCGGACAGAGAACTTAGCGAAGGAACTTTGATCGAAAAGGCCGACCGCGGTTCGCACCGCTTCACATTCGGTTCGCATGTTCTCGTGCCAGTTCTGTTTGCCGTAGGAGTAGTCGTAGTCGCGGAGTTGACCCTTGCTCGCGAACCAATTTGGGCGTTCCCAGCCGGCTGTTTCGCCGAACACCGCTCCCGCTGCATCTAGAACGGCATGAAGTTTACTTTTCCGAATTCCGCGAGCCGATTCGTATTGACGAAACGGCCAATGCATCGCATAGAGCAGACCCAAAGATTCCGCTATTCGCTCGCGAAGGTAGGAGCGATCGCCTTGAAACGGGAACGCTCGACGGATGTCTACACCGGAAAGATCCATTGGCGGATGTCCATCGATGATCCAGTCAGCCATAACCCAGCCGGCGCCGCCAGCCGTTTGGATACCAACGGAGTTGAACCCCGCGGCCACGAAACAGCGATCGACCTCAGGTGATTCACCGAGATAAAAGGTGCCATCGGGGGTAAAGGCTTCAGGCCCGTTGAAGAAGAGTTGTAGACCCGCTTCGGTCAAAGCGGGCATACGGTGACACGCGGCTTCGAAGACCGGACCTATATGGTCCCAGTCCTCAGGAAGCGTCCCGAAACAGAAATCGCGAGGAACGCCGTCCAAATTCCAAATCTTTGCTTGAGGTTCGAAGAACCCAGCCATGATCTTTCCGGTTTCCTCTTTGAAATACGTGTAATTGCTGGGATCTCGAACAATCGGCATCCCTCTTTCCACGCCCTCCAAGGGTTCAGTGACGATGTAAAAGTGCTCACAAGCCTGCAGCGGTACGTTGACTCCGATGGTTTCGGCTAGGTGGCGAGTCCACATTCCCGCTGCCATGACCACGGTTTCGGCATTGACGATGCGATGGTCCTCGGTTTCAACGCCGACGCAACGGTCGCCCTCCTTTAGTAATCGGCTGACCGCGACACCCTCGACAACTGTGGCACCGCCGTTACGGGCACCTTTGATTAGGGCCATGGTGGTGTCGACTGGAGACGTTTGTCCGTCCTTGGGAATATACAGAGCGCCGATGAGATCGTCGGTACGAATGAGGGGCACCTTCTCTTGCAACTCGTCCATTCCGATCTCTCGGGTTTCAACCCCCACAGTTGACGCCATGGAAATACCCCGACGCATTTCCTCCCAGCGTTCCGCATCGGACGCCACAGAAATTGAACCAGGAGCCCTGTAACCGGTTGCCTGGCCTGTCTCGTCTTCGAGTTCTTCAAATAGACGAGTTGAGTAGGTCGCAAGCTGTGTCAGAGAGTGCGTCGATTTCAGTTGGGATACCAACCCGGCGGCGTGCCACGTGGTACCGCCGGTTAGCTGTCCTTGCTCAAGAAGCAGAACATCGGACACTCCGCGCTTAGTCAGGTGATACGCGATGCTGGCACCAATGATGCCACCGCCAATCACCACAACCTGGGCTTGATCTGGAAGCTGAACCGACATGGTTCGGCAAATCTAGACGCGTCTTCACCCCAGGTGGTTACTCGCTAATGCATTAGCAACGTCGTGGTGGGAGGATATTGCCGCAGAGCTAATGGGAATGGGGAAACATTGTGCAACTTGATCTGACGGGACGTCGAGCCGTAGTCACAGGTGCAAGCTTGGGCATCGGGGCGGCCACTGTTCAATTGCTCGTCGAAATGGGAGCTGAAGTTGAATTCTGCGCCCGAAGCAAAGATGCCGTTGAACATCTTGTGGCTGCCCAAGCCGGAAGCGAGGGCCGAATATACGGTCACGTAGCCGATATGGGTGACCGAAGTTCCGTTGAAGACTTTCTCGAAGAAGTAAGTGTCCGCGGAGAAGTCTCCATATTGGTTAACAACGTTGGGGCCTCCCCTTCACGCAATTTTCAATACATGACCGACGAAGAGTGGTCCGAGCTACACGAACTTAACTTGATGTCCGCGGTGCGATGTACCCGACATTTCCTACCTGGTATGCGATCTCAAAAGTGGGGTCGTATCGTGATGATCGCCAGCGGGGCCGCCAAGTATCCGGGTGCCGCGCTAGTTGATTACGCCGCGACTAAGGCTGCAATGGTTGCCACCGGCAAAGCGCTAGCGGGGAAGTACGGACGCGACGGTGTACTCGTCAATTCGGTCCTTCCCGGTTTGATCCACACTGCGATGTGGGATCGAGCCGCAGGAGAGGTCGCTGAGGCATCGGGGAGTTCGGCGGAAGAAGTGCTGGCGAATAATTCAAAGAGTGTCCCTGTCGGCCGATACGGCACCGCGGAGGAGGTCGCGAACGTGATTGTGTTCCTTTGCAGCGATGCCGCCTCCTATGTCAACGGAGCAGCCATCGACGTAGATGGGGGCCAAGGTGGTCACATCTAGCTCGCGACTGTGACACTGCGGAGACGAAAGGCTTCAAAAACCGGGCGGTTGTTGAAATCCTCCAAGAGCGTCTTGTAAGAACCGACCTACGGCCAACGTCGTGCGGTCCTCAAGGAATGGTCCGGCGATTTGAACGCCCACGGGCTTCTCGTCAATTTGACCTATTGGGACAACGGTCGCGGGAAGCCACGAAACACCGGTCAGACCCATCCATTTGATCTGGTCGGTGTAAAGGCGCTGCTGCCCGTCAACGTCGATGGTTCTGCCGGTGAAGGGACGCGAATGGTCGTGACGAATCGCTTCGCCAAGCGTCACCGGTAGCAAAACGACATCGAACCCTTTAAAAAACTCGCGCCATCTGTTTCTTTGTTGCAGCCGTCGCTCATGCCAACTTAACCATTCGCGATGACGCAACGATGCGTACCAAATCCCGAGATCGCCTTCAGGTCGCTCTCCACTAGCTGCCATCTCCTCGATTTCAGACAGAGTCCATGTGCCGGCTTCCGCAGCGGAGAGAAGGTGTTGAAAAGTGTCAACGGCCTTTTCGAAAGTGAACGAAGGTCTCGCCTCGTAGTCGACCGTGGCTCCTGCGTCTTCCAAAGCTGAAGCAGCATTTAATAGGAGCTCTCGGTAGCTTGCACTAATCGGCGCGGCGGCTTCATCAAGCCATACCGCGACCCGAAAATCGGCGATGCGGTCGTGACGCGCGGGGGGCAGAGACAGCGAATACGCCAGTTGGTTCCATTCGTCAGGCCCGGCGAGGAGATCAAGCGCCATCTCTAGATCGTCTACGTCCCGAGCCATTGGGCCCGCGACCGCAATATCGGCTTGGCTTAAGGTCCCGGGCATGCCGGGAATCTGCCCCAGCGCGGAAACAATTCCATAACTCGGCTTATGTCCGCACACTCCCGACCAATGGGACGGTATCCGGATCGATCCTCCGATGTCGGAACCCAGTTCCAACGGCGTGTAACCGGCTGCTAAGGATGCACCTGAGCCTCCCGAAGAGCCGCCGGGCGTGCACTCGATGTCGTAAGGGTTAGCCGTTGTTCCGTAAACCTTGTTGTAGGACTGGAGATCCCCGGCCCAAATCGGAAGATTGGTTTTGCCATAAACAATTGCGCCAGCTGCCTTGTAGCGAGCCACCGGATCAGCGTCCTTTTCGGGCACAAAATCAGCAAGTTCGGGGGCACCGGAGGTGGTGATAATGCCTTCCGTTTGGAAGCTGTCCTTGATGGTGATGGGCACCCCATGAAGGGGGCCAAGGTCATCGCCACTGCTGACGGCTGCATCAGCTTGATCAGCCGCTTCCAAAGAGCGTTCAGCGTCGAGCGCGACCACCGCGTTGATCGGGCCATCAAGACGTTCCACTCTGGCTAAGGCCGCTTCGAGTAGCTCTCGACTAGATACCTCGCCCGCGGCGACCGCCGCTGCGGTTTCAATGGTGGTGCTGTAAGAGAAATCGGACATGTGTATTCCCTCGAAAGAAGTTCTCTTCTTGGAAAGACGATTCTATGACCGAATTGACGTTTGACGTTGGCCGCTTGTGGGGTTCGCGGTCAATGTTTAGTCAAATGAGACTCAACGACCTCACCCATTGAGGCCATATCTGGGTGGCAAGTGGTCGCGATGAAGGACCACCGACCTCACGGCGATAGCGTGTTCTCACTCTTAAGGGGAAGGTCCATAACATGCTTTCGGAGTATCGAGTTCTAGATCTCACAGATGAACGCGGGCAGTTAGCGGGAATGATGCTCGCCGACCTTGGCGCAGAGGTAATCCTTGTGGAGCCCCCGACCGGATCTCGCTCACGCGCCGTCGGGCCATTTGTTGAGGGCCGAGAAGACGACCCCGAAGCTTCCTTGTGGTTTTGGTCCTACAACCGCGGGAAACGAAGCATCACTTTGGACTTAGATTCTGATGAGGGACAATCACAAATCAAGGCCCTTGTTGAGGGAGCAGATGTCGTCATCGAATCTTCTGATGTTGGCACGATGGCTCGCCGCGGCCTGAGCTACGAGGAACTCTCGGCAGTGAACCCTCAATTAGTTTTTACGTCAATCTCTGCCTACGGTCAGACTGGTCCCAAGGCGACGTGGGGGGCGACTGATCTCACAGTGGCCGCCGCGGGGATGCAAATGAACTTGCAAGGTGACGACGACCGGGCGCCCCTGCGAATCCCACTTGATCAATCCTTCCTTCACGCTTCCGCCGAGGCTGGCGCTGCAACGTTGATCGCACTACATGAACGGAATCGATCGGGGCTAGGGCAACACGTTGACGTCTCGGCGCAGCAGGCACTTACCTGCGCCACACAGTCCACCTCTTTGGCGCATCTCTACAACTCTCCGGACGCGGGAAGAATGAGCGGTGGAGCCAAACTCGGTCCGTTCAAAATTCGGCTGCGGTCGCCGGCCGCTGACGGCTATGTATCAACGACCATATTGTTTGGAGAAGCGGTGGGCCCATTCGGTCAACGCCTTTTCGAGTGGATCCACGAGGAAGGCGAGTGCGAGGACAGTGATTTAGAGATCGAATGGATCGACTTTGTTGCGGGAGTCATGAGTGGACAAATCCCGATGGGGGAGTACGACCGCATTCAAGACGTCGCCGCGGAATTCACTTCCAAACGTCAGAAACAGGATCTTCTCAGAGAGGCGTTAGCGCGACGGCTTTTGATAGTGCCAGTAGCGAACGTCGGAGACGTTGCCGAAGAAGCACACTACGCGGAGAGAGACTTTTGGCGTGAGATCGACGTTCCCGGCCATGGAGTAGTTTCCTTCCCCGGTCCGTCAGCCAAATTGTCGGCGACACCGATGACGATCGACTCGCCTCCTCCTGCCCTTGGAGAGGCGAACGACGAATTCGGAGCCGAAACGGCTCGCGAACTACCAACACAGGTCGCGAAGACACCCTCGGATGGAACGGCCCTACCTCTGTCGGACGTGAATGTATTGGATTTGCAATGGGTGATGGCGGGACCGGCGTCGACAAGAGTGCTCGCTGACTGGGGCGCGACCGTGGTGCGCGTCGAGTCTTCGAACAAGGTTGAAACGGCGCGCACCATCCAACCGTTTCTCAACGACGAAGGCGGAGCCGACAACGGCGGTTTGTACCAAAACATGAACGCGGGGAAGCTGGGGCTCGCCCTCGATATGTCGAAACCTGAATCCAAAGGGGTGATAGAGGACCTCGTCAAGTGGGCCGACGTTGTGTGCGAATCCTTCTCGCCCAAAGCGATGCAAACCTGGGGACTTGGCTACGAAGACCTCAAGAAGATCAACCCGTCGATCATCATGACCAGTAGCTGCCTGTTTGGTCAGGATGGTCCACTGTCCAGTCTGGCTGGTTTTGGCACCATGGGAGCTTCGATGTCCGGCTTCTATGCAATGACTGGATGGCCGGACAGAGAACCAGCTGGAGTAATGGGTGCCTATACCGACTATGTATCGCCGCGGTTTCTCACCGCAGCAATTCTGGCGGCGCTCGATCATCGCGACCGCACCGGCGAAGGTCAATACATCGATCTCTCTCAGGCGGAGGCAGCCATGCACTTCTTGACTCCAGCGGTTCTCGATTACCGAATCAACAACCGCCAACCTGAACCAATGGGCAACGACCATCCTTCGATGTTCCCGCATGGAAACTATCCAGCTGCGGGCGAAGATAAATGGGTTGCCATAGTTTGCCAAGACGACGATCAGTGGGCTGCGGCCTGTCAACTGATGAGTCTGCCAGAGCACCTTGTCGATCTTGGCGCTGAACAACGACGCGAACAGCGAGAGGAAATCGACAACGAAATTTCTGCGTGGACGGCCCAACGCTCCGGTGCCGATGCCCAAGATTTACTTCAGGAAGCAGGCGTGACCGCGCACCGATTGCAGATGTCTGAAGCTCTAGCTGAAGATCCCCAGCTCGAACATCGCCGTCATTTCCGTCACGTCGACCATATGACAAACGAAAAGATGTGGGTAGAGGGCACTCGCTTCGCTATGAGCAGATCTAGTGACGACATAACTGACGCGGGACCCAGCTACGGTCAGCACACCTTCGAGGTTCTTGAAGGCATTCTGGGGTATGACGCTGACCGCGTCGCGGAGCTAGCCGTCGCCAGTGTCCTTGAGTAACGACCACCTATTTCTATGGTGGTGTCTCTGACGCCGTTTGACCGGTGAGTCCCCGGTAATTGCGATCGATGAACCAACGTTGATAATCACCGTAAGTGATGGCCTCATACTTACTCGGTTTGTTTTCGGAGACAGTCGTGGGAACTGGATCCACCGTGGCGTCGTCTCTAGCCCCATAGAAGAACGGCACCGCGTAGCGGTCAACATCGGACAGGTTGCTCGCCCGGTGAGCGGTGGATAGGTAGCGATCATTGGTCCAACGCTTCAGCATGTCACCGCTGTTGACTAAAAATGAACGAGGGATTACGGGAGGTTGAATCCATTCACCGCCTGCTGGCTTCACCTCGAGACCTGGAATGTCGTTGACCGGTAGGAACGTAAATATCGAACTGTCCGTGTGAGGAGCTAGACCCCATTCATCCTCGGTGTATTGCATCACGGGGTAGTGCGACATGCGAAGCGTCACACTGGGAATATCAAAGTCCTGCGCGAAAAACTCGGCTTCAAGATCTAACGACAAGGCCAGCAACGTCATCAACGAACCAGCCAAACGCTCCATCTTCTGAATATACGAAGCTGTCAACTCCTGAAATCCGTCGAGGGAGGGGTATTGATTGCTCTCCCTGTACCCACCCTCGTGTACGAAAAAGGCCTCATTTTGGTTTGGTTTGCGAACCTCCCCAGCTATTTCACTCGCATAGGAAGTTCCGGCACCCATGCCGAGATAGCCGCCATGGGTGCGGTCCATCTTGAGTGCATCTTTCTTTTCTTGAGGAAGGTCATGCAAGGCTCGGGTCGCTTCATAAATTTCTTCAACCAAACTCCAAGAAACCCCATGGTTGACGATTGAAAAGAATCCGATTTGTTCTAACGCATGGCGCAGTTCCTGCGCCAAGTCACGAACGCCGTCTGAGTCGCCATCGAGTAACGGTTGAAGGTCCAGCACAGGAATCAACCCTGTTGAAGCCTCAGCTATCGCCACAGCGTTCCTTTCATCGGTCTATCCCAAGGGTAGGTCAACAGCAATGTGGTGATCTCGAATGCGAATTTACGCCGGATCGATAGTGACTTCGCGTTGGGCGAATTTCCAGCCGTCCCCAGTTCTGGACAACTGATCTCTGTAAACGCCTGTGGCCCGAAATTGCGCTGAATCTCCTTGCCCGGCGCTGTGAGCGTTGAGGTAGCACTGCATCGTTGCGGAATCATCGTTCCCATCTATCACCAGATTCCAGTTCCAGTGTCGAGCCCGGCCTTGGTTAATTGAGAAATGAGTTTCTGCATACGCTCTGAGGGCACCCTCGCCCTGGTGAGTGCCTCCCAGGGGAGCTCCGTCCGGGAGACCTAAGCAGCTAAAAACCCCATCTGAGGTAAACGTCTCTACCCAACCATCAATATCTCCAAAATCGATCGCAAAGTTGTAACGAGCCAACAACTGACGGATTTCTTCATGGTCTTGTGATGTGAGCGGCATCATGAACTCCCTTCCTGATTGCAACGTTAGGGCTTACCGACAACTCCGGTCATCCCATGGACATCTCATGCAGATCAGCTGAGATTTCGCCAATCACATCGCGTAAGTGTTCCAGAACTCTCTTGCCAGCGACGAGAGACCGCCATTCGCGTCGCTTCATGCGCTCAAGCCGCTCTCCGATTGAAGCCAAAGCGCTATCGGCGTCGTCGTAAGCAAACGATGCGGCCAATGGATCGCCCAGGTATGTCGCCAAGCCGTGGAGGCGTAAGTGAAGTTGATGGAGGAGAGCCTGGCGATCCTCGGGCACTCTTTTGGGAACGCGCGGCGGAAGCGTTTTAAAAAAGTATTCGACGTCGGCTGGAGTGAGGCGCCTCACATCTAACCCAGCGATGTGATCGGATCGACTCACCCTTCGTCGTCCCCGAAATCAACGCGTTGTTTCACGAGAGAAACTCGGCAGTCTTTTCGGCGGCGTATCTTCCCGAATCGAACGCGCCTTCAACCTTTGGGCCATTGAATGCCTCTCCCGCCATAACGATCAGGGGTTGGTTACCCCACACCAACGCCGATTCTTCAAGAACCTGAATCGGACCGGCGTAACGCCACCGTTCCACCATGCTCGCCACGGAAACAATCGGCCCAATCTCGGCCTGGAGCTGTGCTGATGCGAACTCAATGAGTTTCTGATCCGGCTCGCCCCAAAGAGCCGCACTCGCATCATTTGAAAGATGAACAGTGATTGCGGGGACATCGCTCACGCCCTTGGCCGCGTTGTCGGTGACAAAGGCCAGATCAGGGTCATCTACTAGTTGGATGCCACCATGCTTGGGAAGACCCTCGGGGTGTTCTTCCAAGGAAAAAAGAACGGCGACCGTTCGCTTGTATTCGACGCCGTTCAACCTGTTCAAGAGTCGGTCCGAGGGTCGAAGATCAGAATGTTGGGCCAAGGCAAGGCTCACCGGAACGGGTGGAGTCAGGACGATAGCCGGAGCCTCCAAATGCCCGAGGTGGTGGACGCGTTCGTCGAGATGAACTGTTGCCTCAGCCTGGGCTAACAGCCAAGCAGCGAGGGCCGTCATATCGGGTACACCGCACCATCTTTCGTAGCCGTCCGGCGGCTCATCAAAACCATTCGTCCACACTTTGACCGCTCCGTCTGCCGCAGCGGCGTCCACCACGCTTCGAAATGTTTGACCTCGAGTAGTGAAGAATTGTGCCCCGTGATCGAAGCGGGCTTGACCGATCGTCGCGTGTGCCATTCGCCCACCTGGGTGTCGTTCGGCTTCATACACGCGACTTTTCAATCCCAATTCGCTTAATCGGAACGCTGCGGACGCCCCAGCGATGCCAGCTCCGACGATGGCGATTTCAGTTGAGGAGCTACCCATGCCTCGAACTTACTCTGACCTTGAGGGAAGTAGGTTGGTACGGTTCGATCGAAACCCGAACCAAAGGGGACATTATGAGGGCTTGGAGGCTTAGTGAACTTGGTGACCCTTGGGACGTTCTTTCGTTGGAACAGGTCGAGTCCCCGTCTCCGGGTGTAGGCGAGGCAAGAGTTGAGGTATCGGCGAGCGATTTGAACTTTGCGGATATCTTGCAATGTCAAGGCCAGTACCAGGTTCGCTTGGATCCTCCATTCACGCCGGGTATGAGTGTCGCTGGGACCGTCGTAGAGGTTGGGCCCGAATGCGATTTGCGGCCCGGTGACCGCGTGCTTGGAATGACAGCGTCGGGTTGGGGCGGTTACGCGGAAGAAGCGCTAGTGCGCGGTCATGACATGCGCATCGTTCCTTCAAACGTTTCTCTGCCCGCAGCATCTGCCATGAACATCATCTACGCCACGGGTTGGACAGCTCTCCATAGACGAGGACGCATGCAACCAGGTGAAACAGTTCTTGTCCTTGCTGCTGCGGGAGGAGTCGGATCCGCCGCTGTGCAAATGGCAAAGGTCCATGGCTGTACCGTTATCGCTGCTGCGGGAGGTAGCGACAAGGTTGAGGTTTGCCGGTCACTTGGTGCCGACGTTGTGGTGGATTACAACTCCGAAGATTTGTACGAAAAAGTGATGGACGCCACAGCGGGTAGGGGTTGCGATTTGATTTATGATCCTGTTGGCGGTGACTTCTTTGACATAGCGCGGCGACTCGTTGCATGGGAGGGTCGTTTACTGGTTGTCGGATTCGCGAGTGGGGACATCCCTAGTGCTCCAGCCAACCACCTTCTCGTGAAGAACTATTCGGTGGTCGGCGTTCACATGGGTGGCTACAAGGGCCGCATGGATGAAGTGCTCGACGACTGTTATTCCCAATTGTGGGAGATGGTAAGCAACGGGACGCTTGATCCGCTCGTCAGTAGAGAACTGCGCCTAGAGGACCTCGTCGACGCTCTAGTAGATCTATCTGCTCGAAAAACGACCGGCCGATTAATGCTCCGACCAGACCTGAGGTGAGTGTCGGATGTTTCTTAAGGGGTCTTAGGGGCAATTCGGATTTCTCCAATGTTGGTGCCGGCCCAATTTGTTAGAACTTTCGAGGATGCGTGGTCGATGCAGTCAAGGCGATCAAGTATCCACTCGGCTGCCATCTCTGCGGCACGGGGGTGACCATCGCGTGCTTTAAGGGCGAAAGCGAAGCCCTCACGGAGATCGACCCCGCAAAACACACCCTCGGCGCCGGTCTTTACTGCAGCTGCCCCGTCGGCAGATTCCATCAGGCGGGTACACGCTCGACCTGAACCCGCGACAAGGAATGGTTCACCAACCATCGCTTGTAACAGTCGTCTGCCAGCTCCCCGCGATCCAAGCTGTGACCATCCTGTGGCCAAGTGGTTCAGTGGGATCGACCACACCGGTACCCCGCACCCGTCCACACCTGGCTTTTGTTGACTTAGATCGATCCGACAGAAATCTTCAATCGCTGGTGTCACAAATCGCTTCATCACGGGATGCTCGGGGGATATGTACCCCGATGGATTCACCTGGAAGTGGATAGACATAGCAACAAATCCGGTGTGTTTCCCAGAGCAATTATTGTGACGGCTATCCGGCTCGAGGCCGGCTCTTACAAGATCACGAGCCGCCGCCGGGTCACCGGGAACGTGAGCGCCGCATTCAAAGATGTGGTGGGAAACTCCCAGCGTGTCTAGCCACTGGTCAACTACCTGGGTGTGACGACTCTCACCGTTGTGGCTCGAGCATGCAATGGCGAGGTGCTCATCGTTAAGGCCTGTCGCGTCGGCGATGCCTTCGCTGATTAAGGGTGTCGCCTGAATGGGTTTGAGAGATGACCGAGGCAACGTCGGTCGATCGGGTTCACCCCATCCGTCAATCAACTTGCCGACGCTGTCAACTAACGCCACGTCGACTAGATGGCGGCTTTCGACGCTGGAGCCACGCGTGACTTCAACAACTAGGGGATCGTTCACCGCACCAGTCTCTCAGAGCGTGAACGCGACAGTGCTGCAAGACTTAGACCCACAGAGAGGGGCACCGATGGGGAAACTAGACGGGCGGTTGGCGTTAGTGACAGGAGCAAGTCGCGGGATAGGTGAGCATTGTGCCCGAGCGCTCAGTGAACAAGGTGCTCGAGTAGGGCTTGCTGCCCGTTCAGAAGAGGACCTAATCCGAGTTGCCGCACAGCTTCCTAACGACCCGGTGGTGCTCCCTGCGGACCTAGCAAGACCGGGTGCTGGCGCGGAGTTGGCTTCGTCGGCAGTAGAGGCCCTCGGCGGCGTAGACATCCTGGTGAACAACGCCGGTATAAGTGAAATCAAAGGTGAGGATGAAATGGTGATGCGCGTCAACTACCACGCGCCACTTGAAACCACCAAGGCTCTTATCCGACAAATGGCGGAACGCGGCCACGGGTCGGTCATCCACATGTCATCGGTAGCCGGCGCAACCGGAGTAGCGGAACTCCCCACATATGGGGCAACAAAGGCAGCGCTTGACTCCCTCACCCGCAGCCAAGCCGCTCAACTGGGCAAATTCGGGATAAGAGTAAATGCAGTGGCCCCAGGGTTGATCATCACGGAAATGTGGGAGGAAGGACGCAAAACTCCAGGACTGGCAGATGGGTTAGCGAGCCATATTGCGTTAGGTCGGTGGGGCGAGCCAGAAGAAATAAGTTCCGTCGTAGCGTTCTTAGCGGGTGATGATGCTGCCTATATCACCGGTCAAACAATTTTGGTAGACGGCGGATTTCACGGAGTGACCGCTTGGGGCAATTACTGCTAACTGTTAGTCACGTCGGGCGATGTGTGCCAGCAGTTGGCGACTGCTTAACGAACAACCAGGACGGCCTTGATCTCATCTTCACCACCAGCCCTGACCGCGCTCGCCAGCGCAGAGTCACAGATCGGAGGGTCTCACTTGCCTAGGATGCGGCCGTGCGAACAGGCGAGATGGCTCCAGATTTCGAGGCCGAAAATCAATTTGGGGCGCTCGTCCGATTCACCGACTTGTTGCTGGCAGGCCCAGTAGTCCTCTTCTTCTTCCCGAAAGCTATGACGCCAGGTTGAACCAAGGAAAGCTGTTACTTCCGCGACCTGAGCGAAGAGTTCGAAAAAGCCGGGGCGTCAGTAGTAGGAATCAGCGCCGATCCGTCGGATCGGCTTCTTAACTTTGATGAAGCACATCGCCTTGGTTTTGTGCTCCTGTCCGATCCTGACCGAAGCGTCGCGAGAAAATTTGGGGTCAAACGAATGGCATCATTGCCAAATAAGCGACACACCTTCGTAATCGGTACCGACCGTCGGGTACTTACCGTCATTGCCAGCGAAGCCAGCATGACAAAGCACGGTGATGAAGCGTTGAAGGCGCTGACCGCCGGTCTGTAGAGCCCAGCTCTAAACGGTCACAACAATGCCGTCGCTGGGCGGTCCAAAACGGTTCGTAAAGCGAAGCTGGACTGTACGCGCGCGACATGGGGGAGATGGGCAAGTTGGCGGCGATGAATGCTTTCGTAGCTGGTGACATCATCACAAGCGACATGAACTAAGTAATCGAAGCCACCGGCTATCAAGTGGCAAGACAGAACATCGGGACAGTCCGCGATCGCAGCTTCAAACTCGTCTAGTTGGCTGTCGCTTTGACCATTGAGAGTGATCTCCACAAATACTGAAGTCCCTCGACCTATCGCGCTGCGATTTGCCACGACGCTGTAACTCTCAATGATGCCCTCGTTTTCCAGTCGACGTACTCGTCGGAGGGTCGCTGACTGTGACATGTGGACCCTGTCAGCCAACTCGGCGTTGGTGGCGCGCGCCGCTTGTCCCAGATAGCCCAAAAGGAGTCGATCGATATCGTCAAGATGTTCCATTGAAGTATTCACCTCATATAACTAATATGGCGCAATAATCATGCGTTAAATTAAGAATAGCGATGCAAAAATAGCAGATAACTTGCAAGCGTAACGCACTATGGTCGCAAGTAAATCTCAACTTGAGGGCGTTATCAGCGACAGACGAGGTGTTCTGATGCGAATTGGTGTTCCACGCGAAGTGAAACAAGCCGAGCGGCGTGTGGGGTTGACGCCGGCATCAGTGCGAGAGCTCACGGGGCGCGGCCACGAAGTCCTCGTAGAAACTGAGGCAGGTTCGGGGATCGGCGCTACGGATGACCATTACCAGGCAGCGGGCGCGACCGTAACTAGCGATGTCGGCCAGGTTTGGGATAGCGCCGAGATGATCGTCAAGGTGAAAGAGCCGCAGTCGATCGAGCGGGCTCGTCTCTGCGAAGGACAGATCCTGTTCACCTACCTTCATCTTGCCCCTGACCATGAGCAGACTCACGACCTGATTGCTAGTCAAGCCAGTTGCATAGCCTATGAAACGGTTACAGACGGCAAGGGCGGACTACCTCTATTAGCGCCAATGTCTAGAGTCGCCGGCCGTTTGGCTGTGCAGGCAGGGGCTTCTGCTTTAGAGACTGTTCACGGTGGCGCGGGCATTCTCATTGGTGGAGTACCGGGAGTCCCACCAGCGCGAGTGGTGATTATTGGAGGCGGAGTCGTCGGTGAGAACGCAGCCGAGATAGCGGTGGGTATGGGCGCAAATGTTCATGTCCTCGATCTCGATCCAGTAGTGCTCGACCACCTTGAACAAAGGTTCGGTGCGAGCATCACCACCATCACATCTAACGGGACCACTATCGAAGAAGAAGTGCTACAGGCTGATTTGGTGATAGGAGCCGTACTTGTCGCTGGAGCCAAAGCCCCCAAGTTGGTCACCGCCGACATCATTGGCCGGATGAATCCCGGATCGGTAGTTGTTGACGTAGCCATCGACCAGGGAGGATGTTTTGAAACCTCTCGACCTACTACCCACGCGGAACCGACATTCGTCGTAGATGAAGTCGTTCACTATTGCGTGGCGAACATGCCCGGAGTCGTACCGCAGACCTCTACTCGCGCTCTGAACGACGCGACTCTCCCACGGGTTGTGTTGCTAGCGGACCGTGGCCTAGATGCGCTGCGAAACGATCCCCATCTGCGGCGAGGATTAAACGTACACAAGGGAATGGTTACTGAAGCAGAGGTAGCGGCTTCTATTGGTGTGGAGTACGTCTCCGCCGAGGTGGCGCTTGGGATTTGAACCGGCTGTGTTAAGAGTTGGTCTTCACCCTCGTCCCATAGTAAAGAACTCGTCGTTCGGTCGCATTGAAGCTAAGTGAGCGAGACGGTTAGACATAGCGAAGAGCCCAGTTATGGCACCGACGTCCCAAATATCGTCATCGCTGAATCCGTGATCGCGCAGAGATTCGTGATCGGCGGCTTCGATAGCTTCAGGTGTGCGCGCCAGTTTGACAGCGAAGGCAATCATCGCGCTCTGCTTCTCATCAAGGTCCGCCTTTATGGGGTCAACGGCCAACTGGTCAGCAATCAACGGATTCTTCGACCTAATTCGGAGAATCGCGCCGTGCGCGATGACGCAGTACATGCAACTGTTCGCACCGCTCGTAGCGACCACGATCATTTCGCGTTCAGCCTTTGTTAAACCGCCCTCGCGTTCCATCAAAGCGTCGTGATACGCCATAAACGCCCGCAGTTCTTCGGGACGGTGCGCTAACGCTAGAAACACGTTAGGAATGAACCCCGTCTTTTCTTGAATCCCCAGCATCATCGATCGCAGATCCTCGGGAACGTCATCTAACTCCGGAATCGGAAAGGTCGAAATTGGTGCTTCGCTCATAGTCGCAGCATTACACAGCAACGCTTCCTCGGAGCTACAAGTAGCCGCGTTTGCGACCGCCGTAGGTAGCCCATTGACCCGTCCCTGCGGTTACGCCACCATCCACCGGGATCGCCGCGCCGGTAACGAATGACGACTGGGCGGAAGTTAAGAACGCAATCACAGCGGCTACCTCTTCAGGTTCGCCGAAACGTCCCAGCGGAAGGCGTGCTTCCATAGCATCGCCCATCTCCGTTCCACGAGTGTCCTCGGTTAGACCGGTGTGAATCGGTCCAGGACACACGGCGTTCACGCGAACATTGAGGTGACCGAGATCAAGGGCAGCAGATCTAGCCAAATTCACGACAGCGCCTTTGGAAGCGTTATACGCCCAAAGTCCGCTATCGCCGCCAAGCCCCGAAACGGAACCTGTCACGACGATGGACCCGCCAGTTGAGGCCATCACGGCCACGACAGACTTCAATCCAAGCACCACTCCACGAACGTTGACGTCCATCACCCGGTCGTAGTCCGACATTGACCCTCGAACGATGTCGCCCTGAGCTACGACCCCTGCATTGAGAACAGCGGCGTTCAGACCTCCGAAGTTGTCAACCGCTAACGCGACCATGTGATCGTTGACACTGGGATCGGTCACGTCGCCAGCCAACGACACCACTGACTCAAAATCGTTTGTCCATTCCAACGAGCTTTCTGTCAGATCGACTGCCACCACACTTGCGCCGTCATCCGCTAAATGCTTGACCGCCGCTTTCCCGATACCCGAACCAGCCCCCGTAACCGCGATCACCTTCCCTTCGTTGTCGCTCATTTTGTTCCCTCCTTCAGGTGAACTGTAGAGAACTAGTAATTGGGTCGCATTGTTGCTTCGGCAGCGTCAGACAAAAACTCCCCCCGCAGTCATGCGGAACCGCATCGCCGCAGGCTAGAACTTGACTCATGCCTCACCCACTCGTCCCCGTGCCCACACCCGAAACTCAACAGTTCTGGGACGGATGCAACGAAGGAATCCTGCGTATCACCCGATGCACCGCATGTGAGGACGCTTTTTTCCCGCCATCACCTATCTGCCCGCGATGTTCTAGCACCGACGTTGAGTTCTTCGACGCAAGCGGCGACGCCACCTTGTACAGCTACACCATTCAACAAAAACCCCTTGACCTATGGGACACCGAAGGCCCACGCTCGGTCGCATTGGTCAAGCTTGCGGAGGGCCCGATGCTGACCTCTTCGATTGTGAACTGTGAGCAAACCCCTGAAATCCTTCGACTCGACATGGCGCTGAGAGCAACGTTTACGAGCTTCGCAGACACGACGGTTCTCTGTTTCGAACCGGCGGAGCACCAATGATTCCCCCTGGAGCAACAGCCATTGTCGGTGCGGCCGAATCGACCGAAATAGGTACGGTTCCCAACGTGTCATCGGTGGGATTAGCGATTGATGCCGCAGCGAACGCGATGCGAGACGCTGGAGTAACAGCCGCAGACATCGACGGCTTCACTTGCGGCTATTTTCCGGTCGCGGACATGAGTCGTCAACTTGGCATTTTCCCATCTTGGGCTGACAACACCGTCGTCGGCGGCTGTTCATGGATGTTTCAGCTACGCAACGCGGTCGCCGCTATTCACGCCGGCTATTGCACGACCGTGCTCATTGTTTACGGTGAATCCGGCAAGTCAACTCGTCGCCTGGGACAAAGCGGAGACGCGGGACAACGGGGCGGAATTGGACAACAGTTCGACATGCTCTACAGCGGTGGTCAAGCGGCAGCTACTTTCACCCTTCCGGTACTGCGTTACCAACACGAGTACGGACTTAGCGACGAGCAGCTAGCCGTTGGAGCCGTCAGCCAACGCGCGTGGGCAGTAGACGTCCCACGGGCGACGTTGCGTGAACCCACTTCGGTTGATGAAGTCCTTGATTCGCCGATGATTGCCTGGCCCATCCGGCGAGCCATGTGCTGCCTGGTATCTGATGCGGGAGGCGCATTGATCGTCACTTCAGCCGAACGGGCCCAGGACCACCCAAAGCCGCCTGTCTACGTGCTGGGAACGGGAGGAGCGTTGGAAGCAGGTGTGATGAGTCCGGCTGGTGTTCGCGAACCCCTGCGCCCGGAGTTCATTCGCACCAGCGGTGAAGCAGCGTTCGCGAGTTCGGGGATCACCCACTCCGACGTCGACCACCTCATGATTTACGACGCGTTCATCCATACACCGATTTTTGGTCTCGAAGGCCTGGGTTTCGTTAACTACGGCGAGGGCGGCCACTTCATTGCCGAGGGGCACACCGCTCCAGGCGGGAAGTTACCAATGAACACCAGCGGTGGTGGCCTCAGCTACGCCCACACCGGAGCGTACGGAATGTTGTGCATGTTGGAATCAATCAGACAAGTCCGAGGCGAAGCAGCGAATCAGGTTCCCAACGTTGAGGTGGCCCTCTGTCATGGGTGGGGCGGGTATTGGTCAGCGTGCGCGACGCTGCTGTTCGCGACTCACGTCCCTTAGGGCCCGCAACTTAGGGCACGAGTGGGTTCTCGCCCTCCCATCGGTCAATGCCGCCGCCCTCAACCACATCGACGATGCGAGCCACCGTCGCGTCGACTTCAGCGAAACTGATGTACAGGGGTGCGAACCCGAACCTCAGAAGATTCGGCGGACGGAAATCGGGTATCACAGATTGTTCATTGAGTAACGCCAGCCCTACAGCCTGAGCTTGAGGATGAGACACTGCGACGTGTGATCCACGTAACCCGGGATCGCGAGGAGTACGAATTTCAAAACCGAACTCCGAGAGATGCTTGTCACATAAGTCAATGAACCGCTCCGTGAGTCTCACCGATTTTTCGTAGACGCGGCTCATGCCTGCTTCCAGAAGCAACTCGACGCCCGGTCGGATCAGCGCAGCAGAAACGACATGGGGTGTGCCTGTCAAGAAGCGCTGGATTCCACCAGCGGGCGGGCTGTTGTGATCAAAATCGAACGGCCTATCGCTGCCAAACCAACCTGAGACCGGGTTGCTGAGAGCAGCCTGAGCCGAAGAAACATAGATAAACGCTGGGGCGCCCGGACCTCCGTTGAGGTACTTGTACGTGCACCCCACAGCAATGTCGACGCCCTGCTTTTTGACATCAATTGGAACCGCTCCCACAGAATGAGAAAAATCCCAAACCACAAGCGCACCTGCTTCTTGAGCTGCCTGATTTACCGCGTCGAGTTCCCAACGCCACCCCGACCGGTACGCCACGTGACTTAAAGACACCACAGCGGTGGATTCATCTATGGCGTTGACTAGGGCGGTCGCGGGATCTGCTTCAGTTGAAGTTGGTACGACTTCAACTTCGTGGCTAGAAGCAGCGCTCCGGCAAGCTGACCGCAGTATCTGAATATCGGATGGAAAGTTTTCGTCGTCGGTGATCACCTTCGGTCGCGACGAACGTTCCCTTAATGCAGCTACAGCAACTTTGTACAGGCACGCTGATGTGTTCTCGGCAAGGGTGACTTCTCCGGGGTCGGCACCTATCAGTTCGCCGATCAGACCGCCGACGTCGCCAGCGATTTCCAGCCAACCTTCGTTCCAACCTCGAATGAGACGGTCACCCCATTCTTCATTGACGACGCGCGTCAGGACCTCGGTTACCGCTTTGGGTTGTCGCCCAAGCGAATTTCCGTCGAGATAAATAAGTTCAGGTTCACTCGAATTGTGAACAAATCGCTCCCGAAACCCGACTAAAGGGTCCCGGGCGTCAAGCTCGGCAGCTGAAGTCACCCAGTGATCGTCACATCCCTACACACGATGGTCAACCGGTTGCAGAAAGCTCACGCCCTGAATCGCATGCTGCGACGAACGAGGATGCCACCGTTACTCTCATCTGAGGTGTTATTTGGCAGCGGTTTGGCTAATCACTACCGGTACCCAACCCACCTCGGCGCCAGCCGGAGGTTGAACGATGACCTCGTTTTGAATATTGACTAGGTCGCCTTCACTTGGCGGTTTCATGAATTCTGAGTTCGAATCCCATTGACGGTGAATTTGTTCCACTAAGGACTGCAACGCCATCTGCTGCGACTCGTTGAGGTCAAGGGCCACAATGGCAGGCTGTTCAACGAATCGATACCAGGTGTAACGGACAACAGAACCATCGTTCAGTGCTACTTGTTGCACCCGCGGAACAGGACCGTCGGCCAGTGGGGGAGCGTAACCCGATCTACGACTGGCACCGGGAAACCCGAGATCGACCGAAGAAATTTCCGACGGTGAGTTTGCACGATCAACAGCCAACCACTCGCCCCCGTCGAGACGAAAATATGAGGGAAAAACCCCAGGATGATCCAGCCACTGCAGTCCCCACCCCCAACCCTCCTTGTCGTCGGTATCCCAGTCAGCCAATTGAACGAACTGTTCTAAACCAACGATCGGCAGTTCGCCGTGATTGAGTTCCCACCGATGCGTCTGCAGCGGAGCATGGATCGATGCGGCATGATCAAAAGCGTTAGACAACTGGGCTCCCGCCGCGACTGCTGCCACCTGTTCATAAATAGCTCCGCGACCGTAAAAGGTGACGTCTTGATGAAATACGGTGCGCCCATCGGAATCGACAGGGAACCGAAGCTCAGGGATGCGACTCCAGTTCTGACCTTGGGTGACCATACGCAAACTTGGGGTGCTCAGGTGATTCGCGAACAACCTGTACCCGGTGTCGATTACCCGGTGATCGAGACCCCGAAGATGGGCTGGAGGATGACCGATCGTGACCCGACTCCAAGTCTCGGGAGCCCAATAGGCAACAGGTCCCCGAAAGTTCGCCGCCTCAAGAAAAAGAGTCCAACTCTTGTCACCTACGAGCACCCCGTTTCGCTCATAGGTCTCAGAAAGCGGTAGCGCCATCCACGCAGTCCCCAACAACTCGCCATCAGACGGCTCGAAGGTGATTCCATCTGGAGGTACAAGGATTCGGTTCGACAACTGAATGAGCCCCGGAATCACTTCCTCGTCGCTTCTCCACACCCACCCCGGGTTCGAAGTAGCAGTGGTGTAACAGTCTGTGTTGCCGCTAATTCGGAACTTCGGTTGAGTTGACGGGAACCGAGTCTGGGACCAATAGCCGCCCCCGCCTTCAATAGCCTGAAAAACTTCCCGATACGAAGGACCATGAGCACTGAGTGACTCTCGGGCACTGGTTCCCTCAGGACAAAGAGTCTCTGAATATCGCCAATTATCAGGAATCAGCCAGGTACCACTAGCACTCAGCACCTCTGCAGGTGGCCTCCCATCAAAGAGACCCCAAATTCCGCTGTAAAAGCTTAGGCCCCACCCGTAGTCACCACTTGGACCAAACGCCGTCGCTCGAATCTGACCGCGAAGACCTAACTCTGAACTGTCGACCCCGTCAGGCAAATCAACAACCTGAGGTAACTCGTCCGGCACGGTCGATGCCGGACCTATGAACACGACCAGATGGGAAGCAACGGCAGACGTGGTTGTCGCCGCGGAGGCAGACGTCGCAGTTGCAATTTCGGCAGTGGTGGCAGACGAAATCTCGGTAGTGGTGGCAAAGGAAGGGTGACTAGTAGAGGTTTCGCGATTTTCAATCGCTGGCGACGTACAACTGGCGCCCGCGAACGCCACCGCGAGAACAAGAAGATGCCGATTCATTGGCGCCCCGATGCCGTTCGGAGACGGTCTAGGAGGGCAACACCCCTCGGCTCGGCCCACCCAATTTGGAGGCTGCCTGGTTCGAAATCCAAGCCACCGTAAGACAACAAGTAGCGAAACGCTTTTAAGCGACCGCGCACGTCATGTCGACACCGCAACACATTGGCGATTTGATTTTGCCGTGATCATTGGGGCACTTGGAAACCTGTACCGTCGACCCGTCATCTTTAGCGATGCTGTCATTAACTAGTGGTTCGTTGCATTCTCCGCATGTGGCGTTTACCGACATGCCGCAGGAGGAACAGGAGTAGGTGGCCATGGTTACGCCCTCACTTTCCGATCTGATAACTCAATCTTACGCGAGGCACGGCACTTTGTGATGTGAATCATTCACCCGGCCGTGTCTCGTTGGTGCGCCTAGATTTGGGTCTGTGTATACAACAGACCCGCTTCTATCTGTTTCTGGGGGGGCACCCCACTGGTACGCCGCCTAGGGCAGGTCGGAAAAGGAAACAAGGTCCCCCCTTGACTGGTGGAAGCCCTAGACGCAGAGGTGGAGGCCATCAGTGCACGCAGCCGTGGCGAATTACCTGTCAGGGCCCTTTTGCTGCGCGAATCCTTCAAGCACCGCATGAGCAGCGGCCAGGCGGGCCACAGGTAGCCGGGCTGGTGAGCACGACAGGTAGTCGACTCCGGAGGCTGCCAGGCGCCTGATCGACGCTGGATCCCCGGCGTGTTCGCCACATACACCCACCTTTAGGTCAGGATGGTTCCGACGGCCTCTCTCCACGGCTAGGTCGATCAACTCCCCGACAGCCTCAACGTCAAGGCTGTCGAACGGGTTGTGGGCCAGCAGGCCCTTCTCTAGGTACGGCGTCATGAACCGACCTTCCACGTCGTCGCGGGAGAAGCCAAAAGTCATCTGGGTCAAGTCGTTGCTCCCCACTGAGAAGAAGTCTGCGTGTAGGGCCAGTTTCTCGGCCACCAGGGCGGCTCGGGGTGTCTCGATCATCGTCCCTACCACGGGTGGGTCGGTCAATCCGGCCTCGGCTGCTGCCTCGATCACCCACCGGCGGGCCTCAGCTAACTCGGGCCCGGACACCGTGAGGGGAATCATTACCTCGGCCACCGGATTACCAGCAACGGCTCGGCGGGCTTCGACGGCCTCGAATAAGGCCCTGGCCTGCATCCGGTAGAGCCCGGGGTGCAAGTGGGCTAGGCGCACACCGCGGGTACCGATCATCGGATTGACCTCGGCCCAGTGTTGGGCGGCCCGCAACAGGCTCTCACCCTCGACGTCAAGTTCGCCACGGGCTTCGGCGACCAGCAGCTCCTTTAGGTCGGGTAGGAACTCGTGAAGCGGCGGATCGAGGAGGCGCACGGTTACTGGTAGGCCGTCCATTTCGGCGAGGATTTCCTCGAAGTCTTCCCGCTGGGCCTCGACCAGAGAGGCCAGGGCGGCCTCCTCGTCATCGGCAGTGTCGGCAACGATCATCGCTCGGATTAGCGGAAGGCGCTGAGGAGACAAGAACATGTGCTCGGTCCGACACAGGCCGATGCCCACCGCGCCCGCCATACGGGCCGCTCGGGCATCGGCAACGGTATCGGCGTTAGCTCGCACAGTCAGGGAACCCGAGGCGATCTCATCGCACCACCCAAGAATCACGTCTAATTCGGCCGGTGGCTTGGCCGCTACTACTTCCCTCTCACCGACCACCACTGCCCCGGTGGTCCCGTCGATGGAAACGAAGTCACCTTCGGAGACAACCACGTTCCCGATACTGAAGTGGTCGGTGGCCACCGTCATCACCCCCACTCCGCATACACAGGGCGTGCCCCAGCCTCGGGCGACCAGTGCGGCGTGGCTGACGAGACCACCCCTAGCCGTCAAGATGCCGTTGGCCACTGCCATGCCGTCCACATCTTCGGCCGATGTCTCATGACGGACCAAGATCACCGCCTCTCCTCGTCTCGCGCCAGCGATCGCTTCGGCCGGCGTCATTCTGACTTGGCCGACCGCTGCTCCCGGCGAAGCGGCTAAACCTCGGGCCAGCACTTCTCCCTCTTGATCAACAAACCGGTCCCGGATCACACTCTCAACGTGCGCCGGAGTGATCCTGGCTAACGCCTCAGCACGAGTTAAGGCAATTTCCTTTTCGGCCACCATCTCCACAGCGATGCGCAGGGCTGCCGCACCTGTGCGCTTTCCAGAACGGGTCTGGAGGATATGGAGCCTTCCCTGCTCCACGGTGAACTCCACGTCACACATGTCCCGGTAGTGGCTCTCAAGGGTCTCAAGGGCTCGGTCCAGTTCACCGTGCGCCTCAGGCAGGTGTTTGGCCAGGTCGGCCAGAGGGAGGGTGGCGTGGGTACCGGCCACCACGTCCTCTCCCTGGGCGTTCAACATGAAGTCGCCGGTGGCCCGGTTCTCGCCGGTGGTGGGGTCGCGTGTGAAGGCCACCCCGGTACCCGAGCGGTCATCCCGGTTTCCGAACACCATCGCCTGGACTGTGCAAGCCGTGCCCATATCATCAGCGATACCCTCAACTCTCCGGTAGGCCACCGCCCGGTCGCCCCGCCATGACTCGAACACTGCTGCCACCGCCCTCCGTAATTGTTCTGAGGGGTCCTCAGGGACCGGCTCGCCGGCCTCATCGAATACCGCTCGTTCGATGTCAACCACTAGGGATCGGTGAACGTCAGGGGCCAGGTCGGCCTGTCGGCCTACCCCAGCGGCTTCAACTGCTCCGGAAACCATTGACGTCAGGTCAGCCTCGATGCCCATGACCACCTTGGCGTAAGAAACCAGAAACCGCGTCTTACAGTCGAGGGCGAAGCGTTCGTCGGTGATTCGGGCCAGTCCGACCATCGTCATCTCGTTGAGGCCTAGGTTCAGTACCGTGTCGAGCATCCCGGGCATCGACACCGGGGCGCCGGAGCGGACACTCACCAAGAGGGGGTCCCCGGGATCTCCCAGGCGGCGACCGGTCCGCTCCTCGAGGCCAGTCACCGCTCGACCCAATTCCTCGTCGAGGTCTTCAGGCCATCCGTCGGCTAGATACTGCCGGCAGACCTCGGTGACCACAGTGAAAGCGGGAGGCACAGGCAGAGACAGGACAGTGCCCATCTCGGCCAGAGCCGCCCCCTTGCCCCCTAGAACCGAGCGGCGCTTCTCTCTGGGCACCCTTCCAGCGTCATCTGCGAAGACGAGTCGAGTGAAATTTTCCATGCCACCCAGGTCCAACGATTGTGTCACAACTTCTTCTTAGCACATACCGAATCAGTCAAACCGCAGCCCGTCGGGCGGTCGGAGGACAGGTTCACCCTCTAAGAACTTCAGTGAAGGCTTCGATGGCCTCGCCGATCACTCGATTGAAGCGGGCCAGCAACCGTGTCGGCGGGTCGCTTAGGGATGACTGAGGCCGGGAGTGGAAATAATTTGGAAAGAACGGGTCGCGAGATCCCTTAGCAAGCCTTCAAGAAATACTCTGACCTTGTACGCCCCCTGGAGCCCGTACCGAGAAAGCGAACCAGGTCCGCACCTACATGATCGCTCGCCTGAATGAGGGTTAGCATCACTGGGCGCCGCGTCGTAAGCCCGACTGCGCTGAACCAGCAGACCCCAACGTTAAGGCCATCACCATGACTTCCCGCCCTCTCGACGGCGTTCGTGTCGTCGATCTCACCCATGTTCTCGCTGGGCCGTACTGTTCGTACCAGCTCGGCCTGCTCGGCGCCGACGTGATCAAGGTCGAGTCTCTCTCCGGCGATCTCGTCCGCCCGTGGATGGGTACTCGGGAGCAGGTTATGTCCGGCATGGGCACCGGGTTCATGGCCCAGAACGCCGGTAAACGCAGCCTGTCGGTCGACATCACCCAGCCCGAAGGGAGAGACCTCGTCCTTGAGCTGGCCGCTGGCGCCGACGTGTTTCTCGAGAATTACCGTCCCGGCTCGCTCGCCCGCCACGGCCTCGGGTATGACGACGTCGCTGCGGTGAACGACACGGTCGTGTATGCCTCGATCTCGGCGTTCGGCCAGACCGGGCCGCACGGGCACCGCCCGGGGTTCGACGATGTCGTCCAGGGGACGTCTGGCTTTATGGCCACGAACAAGCGCGACCGGGGTCCTGTCCGCACCGGTGGCCCAGTGCTCGACTACGCGACCGGGATGCACGCAACCTCTGCGGTCCTGGCCGCTCTGATGCTGCGCGACCAGACTGGCGAGCGCCAGCGAGTGGACGTCGCGATGCAAGACGTCACCATGCTGCTGGTTAATTACAAGACCACTGCCGCATCTCAACATGGCGGCGTCTCCGAACTGAACGAGGACATCGAAGCCCCCATGCTTGGGCGGTTCGCTACCGCCGACGGTTACGTGATGCTCGCGGGCTACCTACCCCGTCACTGGCAGGCCATCGCCGCCGCCATCGGTCTCGATGAACTCACCGACCTCGAGTTCGAAGACCTCTTCGCCCGCCGCGACGAAATTCAAGCCCTCGTTGAGGCCCGTCTCCTGGAGAGGACCACCGACGAATGGGACCGAATCTTCTCCGAAGCTGGTGTGGTCGGCGGCGGCGTCCGCGAGCTCGCCGAAACCTTCGCCTCCGGCCAGCCTGACGCCCGCGGCATCACCGAACCGCTCGACACATCGGTCGGTGAAATCCATGTCACCACTAACGGCTACCGGATCAACGACCAGGCTTGGGGTCCGCGTTTCAGCGTGCCGATGATCGGTGAACACTCCCGCGACCTGCTCGTCGAACTCGGCCATAACGACGCCGCCATCGACGCCCTTATCACCGATGGCGTGATCCGCCAGCACGAGGCCTGAGTTAGAGATGCGCTGGTACGAGAGGCTGTGGATTGATCAGGGTCGTAGCGCGGCCGTCATCAACACGGAACGCGGTCACGTAGAGGTCGCCCGAGAAGGCGACGGAACTCCTGTGCTGGTGATTCACGGCGGCCCCGGCGGTTTCGATCAGGGGTTGATGTATGGCCGCCACCTTCGCGACAACGGGTGCGAGGTCATCACCCTGTCTCGCCCCGGCTATCTGCGGACGCCGCTCTCGTCGGGTCGAACACCGACCGAGCAGGCCGACCTGTATGCGGCCGTGCTCGACACCTTGGAAATCGACCGGATCACGGTGCTCGGCTACTCCTCAGGCGGGCCATCAGCGCTACATTTCGCGGCCCGCCACCCCAGTCGGGTCAAGTCGCTACTCCTTGATTCGGCGGTGCTAGAACACTACGACTACTCACCAGAGGGCCTGGTCGAACGGTTCTTAGTCTTCTCGACCTTTGGCGCGTGGTTCTGGCACATGGTGGGCCAGCGCTGGCCGAAGGTCGCAACGTCCGTGCTCGTCGACGGTATCTCGACGGGCCTCGACAAGACCCAAAGGCGAGCAACAGTGGAGTGGATCATGGCTGATCAGGCGCGGGTCGACTCTGTTCAGGAGATGTTGACTTCGTTCGCACCGTGGAAGCTGCGGCGGGCAGGGTTCGACAACGACGGAGACAACGAAGACGATCTGGCACCGCTGCCGATCGCGGAAATCACGTGCCCGACCATGATCACCCACGGGGTGAATGACGGTGCAGTCCCGGTGGAACTCGCCATACGAGCGAGCGAGTCCCTCAAGAGTGCTGAACTCGTCCTGATTGACGAAGGTCATCACCTGCTGCCTGTCGATCGGCACTTCGAGGCGGCAATGGAACGACGGCTCCAATTTGTTCACTCCGATAACTGACTCAGGCTCTCGATACCTCGGCAGGGAAGGCAACACTTCCCGACCACAACCACCGCATCCGGAACAGAGCGGAGCGCCCTCGTCCTCAGTTGACTTTCGCAGGTAAATGGCTGCGGTGTTTGTTTCCATATTCTTAGACATGGACGGATCTCCCTGGTTCGTTTCACAAACCTGGAGATTTTTATTTCGCTTTCTCGGTGTACGCCCCCTGGGACTTGAACCCAGAACCTGCGGATTAAGAGTCCGATGCTCTGCCAATTGAGCTAGAGGCGCTAGAACTGCTCATAGTACCGGCCGCCCGATCCGAAAGACACGCCTATAACGCGTGGTAGGCGCCGGCCACAGCGAAGAGATCCTCCACCGTGTGAATCTCTTCACCGTCACCATCGGAGCCCGCCCTTTAGGGGTTAACACGATGCGACGACAACATTTCGCTTCCCAGAGAGCCCTGGTCCACCCGCGTTGGATGCGTGCCGAAAGGGCCGAAATCGGCATTTGACCCTTACTGGTCTTGGGGTGACCGAGGGGAATTGAACCCCCGACCTCCTGTGCCACAGACAGGCGCTCTAACCAACTGAGCTACGATCACCAGGAAGCACGAATCTTGCCACACCAACTGGGGTGGAAGCGAAGTACATTACGTATCCGCTTCAAAATTGAGCGCAAGCCCTCGGGCTGAGCTAGGAAAACAACCAGATGTCAACCACCGCACAGCGCCGTCAGCCTCCTGTCGATTACATCCCCCGGATCACAGCGCAATACTCAGGCCTCGGGTATGGGGAATATCGCTGGCTGGAAAGCGAAGAGGCCCCAAACTGGGCCCCTCTTTCGAAGCCACTATCGGAATCGAAGTTAGGTTTCATCTGCACCGGCGGCATCTATGTCACCGGACAGACAGCCTTCCACTTTAAAGACGACACCACATACCGGGCTATACCCACCGACATCGACACTTCTGAGCTAAGAGCAACCCATTTCGCTTACGACCTCACTGACGCACGAAAAGACATCAACGTTGTCTTTCCGATCGAACAACTGCGCACCATGATCAACGAAAACTCGCTCGGATCCCTCGCCTCCAACGCATACACACTCATGGGTGGTATTTACAGCACCAGACGAGTCATCGAAGAACTCATCCCAGCCCTAGTTGACCGCGTACTCGCCGACGAAGTGGACGTCGTTCTCCTGGTACCGGTCTGACCGGTCTGCCATCAGACCGTGGGTCTGATCGCACGAGCCATTGAAGAGGCAGGCGTTCCGACGCTATCGATGTCCAGCGCCCGAGATATCACACGATCAGCATGGCCAACTCGTTCGGTGTACCTCGACTACCCGTTAGGACACACCGCGGGCCGCCCCAACCAAACAGAATTAAACGCATCGATCATGCGTGACACCTTGAAAGCGTTTGAATCACTCACTGAGCCCGGGGCCATGGCCCATCTGAACTATCAGTGGTCAGACAGTGACGACTGGAAAGACAAGGTTTTCGCGCCCGTTGAGCCCAGCGATACCGCCGGCAACTCATCTGACTACGAAGACGATCGAGTTGAGCGTCACGAAACACCTCAATATCAAAACGAAGAAGATCATGACGCCGCCGCACTTGCACATGACAGCGAAGAATGTTTGGTTTGCGCGGGTATTGACTACTGATGACACAACCCGGCCAAACAGCGTCGACCGGGCACCCGTCCCCAGGTTCAGGGGGCGACTACGACCCTGAGTCGATCGCTATTCGCTCAGCAGCAACCGTTCTGATTCTCGCCGATCGCCCCGATCTTCAAGTACTGATGCTGAAACGTAACGCCAGGTCAATTTTCGTCGGTGACATGTGGGTGTTTCCCGGTGGTGCTGTTGACCCCGAAGATGGCACACCCGAAGCGGACGCGGTCGTCGATGGTCTAACCGACGTTGACGCGAGTAAATGCTTGGGAATTGACCAGGGTGGTGTCGCGTTTTGGGTAGCTGCTCTCCGTGAGACGTTCGAAGAGGCCGGAATTCTGTTAGCCCGTACTCCAGGAGACGCAGAGTTAGTCGACCTGTCCCACAGCGATACCGAGACGCGATTTTCCACCTATCGGGACGGAGTAAATGCCGGCGAAGTCGACTTTGTTTCGATGATCCGCGAACAGGGCCTCGTGCTAGATGGATCAGGTGTTCACTACGTCAGCAGATGGGTGACACCTCTTGGTCCGCCCCGTCGTTACGACACACGATTCTTTGTGACAGCGATGCCCGGAGGTCAACAACCCCTTCACGATGACGATGAAGCGGTACACCACGAGTGGATCCGGCCGGCAGAGGCTCTGGCTCTGAACGACTCCGACGAGATGTTAATGATGACTCCGACCATCTCGATGTTGGATCGCTTGTCACGGTATCGAACCGCCGCCGAAGCAATATCTGCGGCTGAAGACAACGATGAGAACCATGACGAAATGGTCCGAATCAGGTACGGCATCGAAGGACCCGGACGCATTGCTTGGCCCGAAGATCCTGACTACGAACAAGCCGATCCACGTGTTGAATCAGGGATGGTTCGTTGGCCGGACCGAAGACCTTCGTAGCAAATCACGTTTGGGTTCTTTTTCGGTTCGGAATTTTCGTCAACGAATGGCAACCTTGACTACAGGCCTCCGTGGCGCAACTGGATAGCGCAGCGGGCTTCTATCCCGAAGGTTGCAGGTTCGAGTCCTGCCGGGGGCGCTAAGGTGACAAGTGAAAACCGGGGAGCTCGGATCGACCGGGCTGAGAGGTCAGCTACCCACGCTGGCGACCCGAAATGACCTGATCTGGGTAATGCCAGCGGAGGTAGCCATGCCACGACTCTCCATCCCGTTAGTTTCGCTCTACTTAATCTCGATGGCACTCATCGCATGCGGTTCCGACAGCTCCGGTGCCGATCAACGTGAAGACAACGACGAAACAGTCACACTCACCCTCCTCACTCACGACTCCTTTGCCATTTCTGAAGGCGTTTTCGAAGCGTTCCATGACCAAACTGGCATTCGTGTCGAGGTGCTGACCTCAGGTGACGTTGGTTCCCTAGTGGCACAAACCATATTGAGTGCTGACAACCCGGTGGGTGACGTCGTATTCGGCATCGACAACACCTTCATGCAGCGACTACTGGACCAGTCCATTCTCGAGCCATATAAGACTTCCGAACTCGCGAACGTCCCAGACCAATTCGAACTCGACTCGACGTATCGGCTCACCCCCATCGACTATGGCGATGTTTGTGTGAACTACTGGATCGATGCTCTTGATGGGCCTCCACCCAGGTCGCTGATGGATCTAGTTCAACCCGAATTCGCGGGAAGCCTGGTTGTACAAAGCCCAGAAACCTCATCACCTGGCATGGCATTTCTATTAGCCACCATTGCGGGGACCCCCGATTGGGAACAATTCTGGACCCAACTGAAGGCAAATGACGTTGCAGTCACCAGCAGTTGGGAGAGCGCCTACTACGGCGACTTCGTAGCCGGCGGAGGTAGTCGACCCATGGTCGTATCTTATGCGTCTAGCCCAGTCGCAGAACTCATCTACGCCGATCCCCCCGTCGACGAGCCACCCACCGGCGTGCTACTCGACTCATGTTTCCGTCAGATCGAGTTCGCTGGGGTACTTGCCGGCACAGCCCACACTGATGAGGCCCGAGCCTTAGTTGACTTTCTCTTAAGTCCCACCTTCCAAAACGAAATTCCGATGAACATGTTCATGTATCCGGTGTCCCAAAAAGCAGAACTGCCCCCCGAATTCGTCGAACACTCACAGTTGACTGAAAACCCGTTATCCCTCGATCCCGCGGAAATAGAGGCCAGACGAAAAGACTGGACTGAACGTTGGGTGGAAATCGTTCTTGGCTAACGTTTCGCAGACACCGGACTGGTCCAAATTGTCTCGGCGGTTACCAAACATTGTTATCGCCGCTGTCCCCGTTGTGTTCTTGGGGCTCTTCTTCTTCTATCCCGTCTTCACCATTCTGGCTAATTCGATAAGCCAAGGGTGGAATGGCTTCACAGACATCGTCGAATCGCCCCGAGCGAGGAACGCGATCTGGTTCACCCTGTGGCAAGCAGCCGCGTCAACAGCGCTCACCCTCTGCGTAGGTTTACCCGCGGCCGCCCTGATAGCTCGAACAATAGGGAAACAGGGAGCATTTCTAAAAGCACTGGTAACCGTTCCGTTTGTGCTTCCCACCATCGTCGTCGGCGGAGCGTTCAAAGAATTGTTCGAACAAATGAATTCGACGTTGGGTGTACCCAACTTGAATCACACCGCCGCCGCGGTGATCATTGCTCACTCGTTTTTTAACTTTGCGGTCGTGGCGCGAACCGTTGGTGTGTTCTGGTCCGGGTTAGATCACCAACTTGAAGAACAGGCCCGAACACTGGGAAGTAGTAACGCTGAAGTGTTTTGGCGAGTGACATGTCCACGGCTTAAGCCAGCGCTCTACGCTGCCGCGGCCATCACATTCCTGTTCTCATTCACATCGTTTGGCGTCGTGTTAGTCCTAGGAGGCCTCGGGCAAGCCACCATAGAAACCGAGATATATCGACACGCAATCATTCGCGGGGACATGACCAGCGGTGCAATGCTCGCTCTGATCCAAGTGGTGGTGGTTCTCGTGCTGGTCCTGGTGAATTCCGCCCTCGAACGACGCGCCAACGTTACGACCCAAATGGTACGTAGCCCGATCTCACCGCTTGGAGCGAAAACTAAAATCGGAATCGGCTGCTTCACCGTGGCGTTCTTAGGGACGCCACTTGTCGTGATGATTGAGAGGTCACTGTCTGTTGGAGGAAAATATGGTGTACGCCACTACACCGCCCTTTTCAGCAAGATCCCTCAACTACCCACCACCGCCGCTGAAGCACTAGCAAACTCGGTTGTGTTCGCTGCCATCGCCACCGTGGTAGCGCTCACGGTCGGAATCATCTGTGCAATGGCAATAGTTGCGCGAGGCGGATTAATGAGCCGATTTTTCGATCTCGGCGCGATGCTTCCACTTGGCGTGTCCGCGGTAACGGTCGGTTTTGGAATCCTGATCGCGTTGGACGAAGCGCCGTTCGACTGGCGGACTCGCTGGTGGATAGTGCCGGTTGCCCATGCCTTAGTCGCCATCCCTTTCGTTGTGAGATCGGTGGTGCCGATGTTGCGGAGGATTCATCCCTCGTTACGAGAAGCAGCAGCTCTTCTTGGGGCGCCGCGATCGCGAATCCGCCGACAGATCGAGTTACCGCTCATCGCACGCGGCCTAGCTGTGGCCTCGGGCTTCGCTTTCGCTATTTCGTTGGGCGAATTCGGTGCAACGTCATTTCTCCCGAGACGCGCCGACACACTGACCGCGCCTCAGGCAGTGTTCAGACTCTTAGGGACCCCAGGTGATCTTCTCCGGGGGCAAGCCATGGCACTGTCAGTCGTGTTAGCGGCGGCGGTGGCTGTGACCGTCATCGCTTCGGAAGTCGTCTCTGCTGATCCTGCGAGTAGATCTCGACAGAAGCCGCCGATAGGTTCCTAGGTCGTGCCTACAGAAGAGTTCAGTAATACTGGTGCCGTGACAGATCGACCGATCGATGTAGAACGACTGCGCGCCGCTGTGGTGGAGATACTGGAAGCCATCGGCGAAGACCCGCAGCGTGAGGGGTTACAGCGCACCCCCGAGCGTGTAGCAAACATGTACGCGGAGGTTTTCGCTGGCTTGCGAGAAGATCCCGATCATCACCTAGAAGTGCAGTTCGAAGCAGAACATGACGAAATGGTGATGGTTCGAGACATTCCGTTTTATTCCATGTGCGAACACCACCTTCTCCCGTTCGTTGGGAAAGCACACGTGGCCTATGTCCCAGGGGAAGCCGGGAAGATCACCGGGCTATCAAAATTGGCTCGCCTGGTTGAGGCATATGCGCGTCGCCCCCAGGTGCAAGAACGACTGACAAGTCAGGTTGCCAACAAACTCATGGATGTTCTTGACCCCCGTGGAGCGCTCGTGGTTGTCGAAGCTGAACATCACTGCATGTCGATGCGAGGTGTCCAAAAACCTGGGACGCTCACGATTACTTCAGCTGTGCGAGGAATATTCCTCAGCGACGCAACCAGGGCCGAAGCGTTGCAACTTATCGGCATGGGCCGATAAGACCTAAATAGCTAAGGGTCGGACACCTCGAAGAAGGCGTTCGCACATTATGAACAAGTTGACCCAGTAACTCTCACCAGGAACGAAGTCAACGCGCGACACACGAACAGAAACTTCATTGGCAGCGTCAGACCCGGCGTGTTCTACCCCAACCAGGTCGATGTGGGTGATGTCGCCAGCAAACAAAGCTAAAAGGTGTTCGATAGGCGCATCGAAAACGCCGTCGACCTCGGCAGTTTGGAGCACGTAGTCAACCAAGGGGCGGTCGTCGCGAAGCAAGAACACGCTGGTGAGTTCCTTGTTGAGGAGACCCTCCCCGCTGTCATCAATAAGGCGGCGTTCTCCTAAGAGGACAAGATCGTCCCGATTAGCGCTCACCCCGAGTTCCTCAGCAAGTTCGCGAACGCCGTCAAGCGGTGCTTCGCCCGCTGCGAGGTGTCCAGCCGCGCTCAGATCAAGCAACCCAGGAAATGCCGCCTTGTGGTTAGATCGTCGCTGCAAAACCAGAACTGGAACGCCGTCTCGAACGGTCACGATCTGACAATGAAAAACCTTGTGCCAGTCACCCGATTGGTGCACAGCGTCGCGTGGTTTGATGCCGAGATGACGCCCCAGGTCATCGAAAATGTCGAGCATCTCGACGCCTGGGGCGCTATCGGTCATCTCAAAACAACTCCGTATAAGAATCGAGAAGCGGCAAAACAGTGTCGGCGTCTGCTGGAGGCAGCCACAACACAGCTCTGCTGACGCCGGCTTCTGCCAGACTCTCCAACACCTCGGGTTTGCCGGGGGTGCCGAACTGCCCGAACTCGAGTGTCTCAGGGTCCCTGCCGGCATCTTCGGCTGCTTGGCGGACGTCCTGTATTGGGCCTGTCAAGTCGTGACGTCCTGAGATGGGCATCCACCCGTCACAAAATTCGACAATGTCCTGAATGGTCTTAGGGCCAGCAGCCCCGCCGAGGAGAACCTTAGGTCCGCCTTGCTGGACTGGTTTGGGCCACGACCAACTTGAATCAAAGTTGACGTGTTCACCACTGAATTCGGCTTCGTCGTTTGCCCAAATTTCACGACACGCCAACATATTTTCTCTGGTGATGGCGCGACGTTCGCCATATTTCACGCCGTGGTTGGCCATCTCTTCTTTGTTCCAGCCGTACCCGATTCCGAGAATAAACCGACCGTTAGAGATCAGGTCAAGGGATGCGCACTCTTTCGCCAACCAGAGTGGATCACGCTGAGCAACCAACGTGATTCCCGTCCCCAGCAACAGATTTTCGGTCACAGCCGCAGCGGCAGCCAACCCCACGAACTGATCATGGGTACGCCAATATTCCTCTGGTAATGGGGGAGCGCCCTCGCGGCCACCCCAAGGCGTGATGCGGCTAGTGGGGATGTGGCTGTGCTCGGGAAACCACAGCGACTCAAATCCACGGTCCTCAACTTCTTTGGCCAACTGCACCGGCTGGATAGCCTTATCGGTCGGAAATATAGCGATCCCTAACTTCATCGAAGAATCCCCCTCGAGTTGTGTTGATTCGTCCCCACAAACTAACCGGGAAGGCGGACGGTTCGACGAGTGAACTCAGCCGATACCGCGTATTTTGAAGCTGAAGTGGCACACTTCAAATGGGGTCAAGAGGCGAGCCCCCTAATCGGGAGAAGAACGTGCAGGTCACATTGGAAGTTGATAAGTGCATCGGGAGCGGTTCCTGCGAGATGCTCGCTCCGGAAGTATTCGAAGTCGGTCAAGACGGCTTAGCGCATTTGCTTGACGCGTCCCCCGGAAGCGACATGGAGACAAAATGTCGAGCAGCTGAAGAAAGCTGCCCAACCCAAGCGATCCAGATCGAAGTTTGATTTACTCAAGTTCCGGCCAGACACTCCGCTCTTATTGGTCGGTAGCCTGAGTCGACATCCGGGAAGTGGCGCAGCTTGGTAGCGCACCTGCTTTGGGAGCAGGGGGTCGCAGGTTCAAATCCTGTCTTCCCGACCAA
>Ga0163108_10000227_pt1 | contig 41879 bp, 34 predicted proteins | sample Fk1155metaG_FD_109644 | JGI IMG/M metagenome (GOLD analysis project Ga0163108, IMG submission 109644) | Marine microbial communities from the Central Pacific Ocean - Fk160115 155m metaG | ecosystem: Environmental > Aquatic > Marine > Oceanic > Photic zone | place: The Central Pacific Ocean...
AGGAATGATTGATGCTTCTGGCGGATTACTAGATCAAGATTATGAAATGTACGAACAGCAAACACCTCATCTTATATTAAAACACGAATACCTCACTAATTCAGGAGGAGTTGGAAAATGGAGAGGCGGACTGGGTGTTGAGACTGTAATTAAAATGGGAGGTAAAAATACAACAATGGTTGTATTTGGTGATGGTGATGTTGAACCTAATTATGGGCTTTTTGGTGGAAAGGGTAGTGTGCTGAATAGTATCACCCTTACATATCCTGGAGGTCAAGATCATGTGCCACTAAGTAAAGATATTGTTGAAGGTGTTCCAGAAGGGACTATCTATAGACAAATTGCCGGAGGAGGAGGAGGATATGGAGATCCAAAAGAAAGAGATCGAGAGGCGGTTAAGAGAGATCTGCTAAATGAAGTAATTACAAGTGAACAAGCGAAAGAAGAATACGGATTATAAAAATAAAGAATGAATCAGCATACGAACATACTGCCTGAGGGGTGGCCTCAACCAAAAGGATATTCCAATGGAATTTTAGCTGCTAAAGGCAGAACTCTTTTTCTTGCTGGACAGGTTGGATGGACATCGGAAGAGAAATTTGCCAGTGAAAAATTAACCCCACAGTTTGAGCAGGCTCTTAAGAATATTGTTGCAATAGTTGAGAAAGCAGGAGGTAAGCCAACAGATATATGCAAGATGACCTGCTTTTGTAAAGACAGAGATCAGTATTTGGCTTCCAGACGAGACTTAGGAGCAATATGGAAAAATATTATGGGGAGACACTATCCTTGTATGAGCATGATATTCGTGGTTGATCTATTGGATCATCCTGCATTAATAGAAATTGAAGCAATGGCTGTTATACCAGATTAAGATGGATTTTGAGTTAAACGACATACAAAAATCAGTACAACAAACTTTTAAGGATTTTGTAGATAATCGAGTTATGCCTCAGGCAGCTGCAATTGATGAGAATGCTGAATTCCCAATGGAACTTTTTAGAGAAGTTGGAGAATTAGGATTTTTTGGGATGAGATATCCTAAAGATGTAGGGGGGACAAATCTAGATGTAGTTTCATATTGTACAGCAGTAATAGAATTAGCCAGAGGGTCAATGTCATTGGCAGCAGCAGCTACTATGCAGTCTTTAATGGCAACTTATTTTTTATATCGTTTTGGTGATGATGAAGTAAGGAGTCATTTTGATGCAGCAATGCGTGGTGAAGAAATTGGCGGCATATGCATGACTGAGCCCAATGCTGGAAGTGATCTTTTTGCTATAAAAACCAAAGCACAGGTTAAGGAAGATCATTTCTTGCTTAGTGGACAAAAAACATGGGTTACATCTGCTCCGGTAGCAGATTTTTTCACTGTTCTTTCAAAAACTGATAATCATGAAAAATTATCGATCTTTTTTGTGCCGGTTAGTTTGGAAGGCGTTGTTGTAGGAAAAAAAATAGACAAGCTGGGTGCTTGTGGTTCTGTTACAAGTGAGGTTTCTTTTGATAATGTAAAGCTGCCGAAGAACTATTTATTAGGTGAAATTGGAGGGGGTACTAAATGTTTAATGGAAATATTAGCAGAAATCAGGATCATGACTGCCGCTCTTTCTATAGGTGTGGCTACAGCTGCATTTGAAGACGCTTTACAATATGCAAAGGAACGAGAACAGTTTGGAAAACCAATTGGAAAATTTCAGGCAGTAAAAATGAAATTTGCAGAAATGGAAGTGCAGCTGCAAACGGCAAAGCATTACGTGTTCTATGCTGCAACACTGAGTGATAAGAATTTACCACGTCATAAAGAATCGATGATCGCTAAATTATATGCATCAGAATGTGCAAATACTATTTGTGATCAGGCATCAAGAGTTTTGGCTTCTTATGGTTATGCTACAGAATATCCTCTTCAGAGATATTTACGAGATGCCAGATTCACTCTCATTGGTGGAGGAACATCAGAGATATTAAAAATAAATATAGGCAGAGAGATAGGGTTATGAGTTTTATTAAAGAATATAGAGTATCATTACCACATTTTCGCATTAGCGACAAGGTGTTAAGTCCACGTGGAAGAAAAGGGCAATATGCGATCTGTTATACGGATGAAGATATTATTACCCTTGCCTTTCAAGCATGTGAAAAAATCAAAAGTGACATAGATGCTATTTTGTTCGCCACAACAAGTCCTGTTTTTAAAGATCGATACCATTCATCTTATTTGGCAGATCTACTTGGTTTAAAAGAAGGAATTCTTGCCCTAGACCTGGGAGCTACAAGTCGCGCAGGAACGGATGCAATAGTACTTGCTGATAGGTTGCTAAAAAGCGGATCGAATGAAAATATTCTAATTGTAGCAGCTGAAGTATATTATCCAGCTATTGGTAATGAAACGCGAACTGCTTTTGGACATGGTGCAGTTGCTATGGTATTGTCTAACAATGAGGGAATTGCGGAAATCACTAAAGCCAAAACATATTCCAGTGCAATGTCAGAGGAGTTTATTTATAAGGGTGAAAAAACACAGTATGATTCTCGCTTTGCAAGAACCAAAGGGTTTAAAAACAATTTAGCTATGGTTCTTAAGTCAGAAGAACTAAACTGTAAATCAATTAATAAGATATACCTTAATTCTCCATATGCTAAAATTGGATTTGGTCAATTAAAAAAGGCTGGTTTTGAGCTAGAATCTCAACTTGGCACTGATGAAGTTGGAAAAATATTAGGACACACAGGATCAGCACATGGTTTAATGACATTAATTAATTCGATAGAAAAAAATAAAGGAACTTCTTTACTACTAGATTATCATAATGGAACAAATTTAATAGAAGTTGAATCGAAAGGATCAGATCAAAGTTCTTTTAGCTCAAAAGCTAGTGAGATAACTCATTATCAGGATTATCTGACCTTAAGAAAAAAAGGGAAATTTACTGCACGTGGATATAAAAGTGTTGAAACGTTCTCTTCTGAGATGATAAGTGAAAGAGATAAAGAAATGCTGTTTAGGTTAACAGGGAACAAGTGCCAATCCTGCGGCACCATTTATTTCATGAAAGCATCAAGATGCAATGCATGTAAAAGTGATCAATTCTTACAAGTTCAACTCTCAAAGAGTGGAACTGTGTATTCAGTTACAAGTGAATATTATTTTCCAAATTCATTTGCCCCTACAAACATGGTGGTCATTGATTTAGTTGAAGGTGGAAGAGTTACTGTTCAGCAAACAGATGATATGTATCCATCAGAATCCAATGTCATTAGGATAGGAGATAAGGTGCAGCTGGTCTTTAGAAAAATGATGGAGAATGATAAGAAACCGAATTATTTCTGGAAATGCATAAAACAATGAGCAAAAAAAGAGATATAGCAATAATAGGGTTGGGGGTTACCAAATTCGGTGAATTATTCAATCAAAGTTATGATGACCTTGTACGTGAATCAGCCCTTCAAGCAACCAAAGATGCCGGTATTGGTTTAGATGAAGTACAGGCGGGCTGGCTTTCAACAGCGTTTCCGGAAATAGGTGTGTTTAAAGGTAGAAGTGGAATGGATATGGTTGAACCATTAAATCTGTATGGAATCCCTGTAACACGTGTTTCAAATTTTTGTGCCTCTGGAGCAGATGCAGTTAGAAATGCTGCTAATGCTTTAGCTGCCGGAGAATGTGATGTTGCAATGGCCTTAGGTGTTGAGAAATTAAGAGATCGATCTCCTCAGGATAGTATTGTTAAGATGATGGTAGAGCTGTCTCATCCTTATTATCAAAAAGGATTTACAGCAGCTGGTACATTTGCTATTTATGCAAAAAGGATAATGCATGAGTTTGGTGTTACACGAGAAGATATTGCAAATATTTCTGTAAAAAACCATTATCATGGTTCTCTTAATGATAAGGCACATCATAGAATGACCTGTTCCACTGAACAGGTGTTGGGGTCACCGATGGTTGCTGATCCACTAACTGTTATGGATAGCTGTCCTACTACCGATGGAGCTGCTTGTGTTATTATGGTAAGAGCTGAGGATGTTGACAAAACAAAACATAAACCTGTTTATATCGATGGAATTGGATTATCTGTTTCTACAGGTTGGGACCTACCGTTTTTTGATCCTAAACACGATTTCCTTTCATTTCAGGCAACAAAGGATGCAGCTGCCATGGCATATAAGCAGGCTGGTATTATAAAACCTATTGATGAGATTGATCTTGTTGAAGTTCATGATTGTTTTTCTATAGTTGAGTTGCTGACTTATGAAGATCTTGGATTGTGTAAACAAGGAGAAGCTAAAGATCTTATTAGAGGTGAAGCTACTCAATTAGGTGGAGAGATTCCTGTAAATGTTAGCGGAGGACTATTGTCTTGTGGACATCCAGTTGGAGCAACAGGGGTAAGGATGGTTGTAGAAATAGCTACACAATTAAGAGGTGATTCAGGGGGCAGACAGGTTAAGGGAGCTAAAAAGGGTATTTCACATAATATTGGCGGACCAGGAGCAATTGCTTCTGTTATAGTATTGAATAAAGAACATTAAAAAATATAAAATGAAAGTATTGCTAAGTAAACCTGGACTTGATGGGCATGATGTTGGTGTGAAGGTGCTGGCACATGGATTAAAAGAAGCAGGGTTTGAAGTTGTATATACTGGTCTTCGAAAATCTATTGAAACCATTATTGACATGGCTGTTGAGAATAAGGTAGACGCAATTGGTCTTTCTATTTTATCAGGAACACATCTTGTGTTAGCACAGCGGATGAATGAGCTTATGAATGAGCGAGAACTTGAGATTCCCTGGTTCGTAGGTGGAAATATTCCATCACTTGATGTTCAAAAGCTTGAAGTAATTGGTGCTAATAAGGCTTTTCCTACAGGAAGCAAGGTGCTGGATATTGTTAAATATTTTAATGAAATAAAAGCAAAGGTATGAGTGAGGTAAGCACAAAAAAAACCAGTGAAGATCTTGGTGTAAAAAAGTTTATTTAGAATCTGGTATTGAGGTGGATCCTATTTATACTAAGGATGATATTGAAGATTCTACTATTAAACATGAGATGCCTGGAGAATACCCTTTTACTAGAGGTATTCATTCAACCATGTATCGTAAAAGGCCATTTACCATTCGTCAGTATGCTGGATTTGCATCACCTGAGGAAACAAATGAGAGATTTCATTTTCTAATTAATAATGGGCAATCAGGACTTAATGTAGCATTTGACCTACCCACACAATGTGGCTTAGATTCAGATGATCCTAGGGCTTTTGGTGAAGTTGGCCGTGTAGGAATGACTGTAGATACTTTAGATGATTTTGAGATTGCTTTTAAGAATATTGATCTTGATAAAATAACCGTATCCCTTACTATCAATGGTACTGCAATAATTGCTATTGCAATGTATATAGCTATGGCAGAAAAGGCAGGTTATGATATTAGCAGCCTTAGAGGAACCGCTCAGAATGATATTCTTAAAGAATTTATTGGTCGTGGCACATGGATCTTTCCAGTTGATAAGTCAGTAAAGCTTGTGGTAGATACTATTGAGTATTGTGCTAAGAATGTTCCAAAATATAGTCCTGTAAGTGTTTGTGGGTATCACATTCGTGAGAGTGGAGCTAATCCTATACAGGAAATGGCATATGCATTTTGTATTGCAAAAGCATATACAGATGGAGCGTTGAGTAGAGGTATCGATATAGATGATTTTGCATCCAGACTATCATACAATTTTGATATTTATGGAAATCTTTTTGAGCAAATTGCAAAGTTTAGGGGAGGCAGACGTCTTTGGGCAAAAATAATCAGAGAAGAATATGGTGCTAAGAATGATAAATCCTGTTGGTTAAGAATGATCGCTGGTGGCGGCGGTGGTGGCTTAACTAAAGAGCAACCAGAAAACAATATTGTAAGAAGTGCATATTACGCATTGATTAGCGCATTATCAGGGACACAAACCATGGCATTGTGTAGCTATGATGAAGCTTATACTATACCAACTGAGCATTCAGCAGAAATTTCTTTAAGGACCATGCAAATTATGATCCATGAAATGGGTATTTGTGATACTGTAGATCCATTGGGAGGTTCTTATTATGTAGAATCATTAACTGATCGTTTTGAGAAAGAAATTAAAGAAGAAATGAAAACGGTAGATAAGTGGGGCGGAATTGTAAATGCTGTAGCTACTGGTAAAATTCAGGAATCAGTTTCTAAGCAGGCTTACGATAGAGAAATGGGAATGCAAACTGGAAAGGTAGATAAAGTAGGGGTTAATATTTTCACCAGAGAGGAAGAAAACAAAGAGGTAGAATTCCATCCCTATAATCAGAAAGCTGCAAATAACCAGGTGAAGAAGCTTAAAGAAATAAAAGCAACTAGGAATAATGATAAAGTAAAAGGCCTATTGGCGGACATTAAAAAAGATGCAGAGGTTGATAATAATTTGATGCCTTCAATTATTGCAGCAGTTAAGGATTATGCTACAGTTGGAGAGATTGTACAGGTTATGAAAGAAGTGTATGGAGAGTTTGATGAACCAATTTTCTTTTAATGATTGAAAAAAAAACCATATTAGCCTTAGAGCAGGCACTAACACTTCCATATGCAACTGAGCGATTTGCTCAACTTGGCTGGAGAGTGATTCGTATCGAGACTCCGGGCAAGCCAGGTCAGAAACGACCAGGTGACCCTAACAGATATATTGGTGAAGATACAGGTATTGAGGATCTGCATGCATACTTTATGGCACCTAACCTGGGTAAAGAAGCAATTACACTTAATCTTAAGAAAGATAAAGATCAACAAATATTAAAACAAATTGTTAAAGAGCTTAAAGTAGATGTATTTATGTGTAATACACTTCCAAAAAGATACAAGCAGTTTGGAATTGATTATGATACTTTATCGGAAGTAAATCCTGAGCTTATTTGGTGTGGCATATCGGCTTTAGGACCTGATTATCCAGATCGTGCAGGTTACGATCCTGCTTTGCAGGCTATGCTTGGGTTTATGCATTTAACGGGAGAGCCTAGTCGTGATCCAATGCTGTGTGGTCTGCCATTAATTGATCTTAAAGCTGGAGATGAGGCGTTTGCTCAGGTTTTGCTGGCCATGCTTGAGCAAAAGGATACAAGGAAAGGAAAAAGGATTGATGTTTCAATGGCACAATGTGCAGCATCATGGTTAATTACTGCTCTGCCACAAACAAAGTTTGCTGAGGATGAGAGCAAGATTTTTAACAGAAGTGGAAATGAGCACAGAAGTTTTGTGCCTTCAAATTGTTATCCTTCTAAAGATGGCTATGTATACCTTGCTATTGGGAGTGATATTCAATGGAAAAAGCTTACTCAAATCGAAGGATTTGAGCATTGTAGTAAATCAGTAAGGGAAACTAATAATGGACGCAAAGAAGATAAGGAGAATGTGTATGCAGATATCAGAAAGGGATTAGAACATTATACTACTACTGAATTTATTGAGGTTTGTTTAATGCATGGATTGGCAGTAGCTCCAGTTAATGATCCAAAAAAGGTTGGTGAGATAGATTTTATTAAAAAATTAATGGTCAAAACAATTCTTCCAAACGGAAAAGAAGTTGAGCTATTTCCTGCACCTATGGATACAAAATACCTGAAGGATAATCAAAATATTATGGGGTTACCTCCCAGATTAGGAGAGCATAATGAAAAAATTTTTAATGAAGCTGGCATTAAAAAAGAGCATAAGTAGAGTATGGATAAAGTAGTAGATATATTAACTTCATATAAAACACCTAAAAAAGTTGTTGCTATTGGTAATGAAGCAGTTGCTCGTGGAGCATTAGAAGCAGGTGTTAATGGAGTTTTTTCATACCCAGGAACTCCTTCAACTGAAATATCTGAGATTTTTAATCTGGTTAATAATTTTCAAAATGATTCATCTAACCAGGAGACTTATTCCGATCTGGTAAAAAACAAGGTATACTTTGAGTATAGTATAAATGAAAAGATCGCATTAGAAAAAGCTATTGCTTTTTCTATAGGTGGAAAAAATGCTATGTGTGTAATGAAGAATGTAGGGATGAATGTAGCTTCTGATGCTTTAATGTCTATAACTTATCAGACAATTATTGCACCTGTAGTTATTGTTATTTGTGATGATCCAGGGTGTCATTCCAGCTCTAATGAACAAGATTCTAGACATTGGGGCATGATGGCATCTGTGCCTGTTTTTAATCCGAAAACTCCTAAAGATGCCTATAATATGACGAATGAGGCATTTAAGTTATCATCCGAGCTAAAATTGCCAGTAATTGTAAGGACAACAACAAGGGTTTCTCATTCAAGAGGTGTAGTTTATTATAAAGATATAAATGTGAATGATTCAGAGCCTTCATTTAAAAGAATGCCTGAACATATAAACATTCCAGCAAAAACTGCAGCTGCACATAAAACATTACTTGACAAATTATTCAGTGAAAAAGTTGATTCTTATTTTGAAACCTTTAATAAATTATATTTTGAAGGGGATAAGAAAAACTTGGCCATAATAAGCAGTGGAGTATCTACTAGCTACTTGTTTGAAATAATTGAACGAAATTGTCTTTCAGACAGATTGGAATTATTTGACCTTGGTTTGATTCATCCTTTCCCTGAAAAGAATGTCCTGGCTTTTTTAAAAAGAGGATTTAATAAAGTTCTTGTTGTTGAAGAGTTGGATCCAATTATTGAAACAGCTGTAAGAACTATAGTGCAGAAGAATAAACTAGATTGTGAGATACTGGGTAAGAACTTTGCTGGGTTATCTCCTTCAGGGGAATTCACTCTTGGCGGTATTGATAGAGTTATTTCAGAATTTTTTGATGTAGAAACAATAAAAAATCAAGAGCTTAATTCAATAAATGATTTTTCTGAAGATCTTCCAATAAGACCACCTACTTTATGTTCTGGATGTCCACATAGGGCAACATATTATGCATTAAAACTACTTATACCAAGAGAAGATCAGGATACAGTTCTTTGTGGAGATATTGGTTGTATAGGATTAGGTGCACTACCTCCCCTTAATATGATAGATACGATCAATCATATGGGTATGAGCATTTCAATGGCTCAGGGATTATCTGAAGCTCTAAAAGATAAAAAAGGTAAAGTCGTAGCGATGTTAGGTGATGGCACTTTCTTTCATTCTGGCATTGCTTCCATTTTAAATGCTGTTTATACTAAAAGTAATATACTGGTTATAATATTTGATAATAGAACTATTGGGATGACAGGTCATCAAGATCATCCTGGTGCAACTCACCTATCAAAATATAATGAGATACAGGTAGAACCTTTGCTAAAGGGAATGGGTATTTCGCATGTTAAAACGTTTATGCCTTTTGACATAAAAGATACTTTTCAAAAAATAGAAAAGGCTTTAGTTATAGAAGGTGTTTCTGTTTTAGTTTCTAAGGCTCCTTGTGTCTTTCTGCCTGATTATAAAAATTACACAAAACAGGATTCTAAAATTGTTATTGACTCCAATTCATGTAATACATGTAATAATCACTCTGATTTTGGAATTCATTGCTCGATGGAAGGAACACCAAGCTATAATTTAGTAAGAGCTAAGGCTAAGGTAAAAGCAGATATAGCCATACCTGCTTCAGATCTATCATGTCCAGCAAATATATGTAATCATGGTTTTTTTAATTCTATTTTGGATCAAGATTACAATGCTGCTTTGAATATGGTTAGGGATAAACTTATTTTCTCTAGAACATGCGGAGATATATGTCATCGACCTTGTGAATTGTTCTCTAATAGCTCAGAAGAAAAAACAGTTCCTATAAAACAATTGAAGAAATATGTTTCTGGAATTGATGAGTTTTTTAAAGATTTTTCTTCAATAATAGAACGTGTTTCAAAAGTTTCAAAAAAAGACAAACATGTTGCAATAATTGGTGCAGGTCCAGCAGGCATAAGTGCAGCATATGACCTTATAAGGGATGGATATGATATAACTGTATTTGAAAAAGAGTCTTCACCTGGAGGATTGATAAAACATGTTATTCCTGATTTCAGAATGGATAAAGATGGATTTGATTACGAAGTAGCTCAGCTTAAGAAGATGGGAGTAAAGTTTGAATTTGGCACTACTTTAGGAGTAGACATTAAACTTGATTCCTTTTCAAAAAAATACGATGGTGTTCTAATAGCGATTGGCCTATCAATACCTAAGAAGCTTCAAGTAATTAGTAATATATCTAACGATAAGAGCTATGATGCGATTTCTTTTTTAAAGGCATTCAATAAAAGTAAAACAAATTTAAAAAAAGGAGACAGGATTTTAATAATAGGCGGTGGTAATAGTGCTATAGATGCTGCTCGTTCTGCTAAACGATTTCATTCTGATAATCGAGTGATGCTTGCTTGTGTTGAAAGAGAAAACGATATGCCTGCTTTTGATGAAGAGATACAGCATGCTGTAAATGAAGGAATAGAATTAATTCCAAACTCATACATTGACAGCTGCTTTGAAAAGGATGAAATATCTATTCATCTACATTCATTTAATGATAAATCATTTCTTAAAGAAGTAAGCTGTGATAAAATAATTGTAGCTATTGGGCAGCTTGGTGAAAAAGAAGTCTTTTCTGTTTTGGGCAATGAAAAGATTGTAGAGAATAACAGAATTGTTGCAGACAATAAAACAGGATATACTAATTATAATAATGTATATGTTGCTGGAGATATTTGTCATAATGATCATATGAGTTTAATTGGTGCTATTGCTAGCGGAAAAAGAGCTGCAATAGGTATAAAACAAAGATTAGAAAATTATAAATATTCATATGAAGGAATTGACGCATTACTTAATCTAAATAAAACACCAACAAAAGAGTTTGCTGAAATAAATCTTAATTCAGACTTAGCTATTAAAAATTGGATTGAAAAAATAAACTTATTCCAGTCTTGTGGTAAGTGTAATCATTGTATTGAAAATTTAGGTTGTCCTGCTATGAAAAAGATGAATGGGAAAATAATAGTGGAGTATTCTAAATGTACTAAATGTGGATTATGTATTGATGTTTGTCCAAATGATTCTATTCAATGGGAAAAAGAAAAGCAAATGAATTTTTAAAATGAAAAAACCTATTAAAATATTAATTGCTGGAGTAGGAGGTCAGGGTGTGGTTTTTTTAACAGATCTTATTGTTGAGGCAGCAGTGTTGGCCAATATTACAGTTTCAACTTCTGAGATACATGGTCTTTCTCAAAGAGGAGGAACAGTAACTGCTGGAATTACTTTAGGAGATAATGTCTTTGGATTTATTGAAAAATCCAGTGTAGATATACTAATAGGATTAGAGCCTTTAGAAGCACAGCGTTGTGGAGGGTTTTTGTATAAAGACAGTGTATCTGTAATTGATGATAATAGAATTCTTCCATTTTCTGTAAACTCAGGAAAAAGAGATTATCCGGAGACATCAAAATTCATAGATTATCTTAAAAGGAACATCAAAGATGTTATTTATGTGAGTGAAGATTTCGGTGAGATTAAGGTGATACATAGAAATTTATTTGTATTGGGGAAACTTTGTGCATCTGGAAATTTCCCTATAGATATTTGTTGGATTGAGAAAGCAATAATAAAGATAATTCGTTCAGGTCTTGAAGATCTGGGGGTTGAAATGTTCAGGAAGGGATGTTTGATAAATAAAATAACTGTTGAGTAATTAGTGTGTGTTATGGAGATAACTTTTAAAATAAATGGAGAAACAATAATACAGGATGTTCGTCCTGGTTTATTGCTGCTTGATCTAATACGGGATCATTTGAAATTAAAAGGAACAAAGCCAGGATGTCTAGAAGGAGAATGCGGAGCATGTACAGTAATTGTAGAAGGTAAAGCGATTAATTCATGTATGTATTTGGCAGTTAATACTCATGGGAAAGAAGTGATAACAATAGAAGGGCTTAGTGATAAAGATAAAACATTGGATGATGTGCAAGAGAAAATGTTGGAGCATGGTGCAGTTCAATGTGGATTTTGTACTTCAGGAATGGTAATGACAACTAAAGCATTTAGTGATAAATGTAAGTCAGAAGGAACTGTGCCAGATAGAGAGCAGGTAAAGAAAAGCCTTGAGGGGAACTTATGTAGGTGTACAGGTTATATTAAAATTATTGATGCAGCAGAAGCTGTTTATAAAAATCATAATTCATAAAACTCAAAAAAGGATCTTATGAAAAAAGAATTAAAAGTAATTGGAAAATCAGCCAGAAAGCTTGACGGAAAGCAGAGAGCTACTGGTAAAGCTGTTTATGGACATGACATACAGCTTCCTAAAATGCTACATGGCTCTATTTTGAGAACTAAACATCCACATGCCGAGATCATTTCTATAGATACCTCTAAAGCACTTGCGTTAGGTGGTGTGGAGTGCATTATTACTGCAGAGGATGTTGATGTAAATAACATAAGCTATAAACGAGATCATCCTATACTTAAAAATAAAGCGAATTGTGAACGAGATGAGATTGCAGCTGTTGCGGCACGGACAAAAGAAATTGCTGATAAAGCTATTGCTCTTATTGAGGTTGAATATAAGGTTTTGGATGGGATTTATGATCCTGTTGAAGCTTTAAAAGAGGATGCTTCAAGAATAAATGAATTTGGAAAGGGTGAAAAACAGTTTGGTAATAAAAATATAGCCGATTCTTTTCATTATGAGCATGGTGATATTGAACAACAAAAAGCAAAAAGCAAGATTGTAATAAAGAAAAGATATGAATTACCAAGAGTAACTCATGCTTGTATGGCAACCAGTAATATTACTGCTGAATTTAACGAGCTGGATGGTCGCTTAACATTGTGGTCTTCTACGCAAGTGCCATTTTTATATCAAAGAGATATTGCTCATGCTCTAAAGATGGAGCCTTCAAATATCAGAATAATTCAACCTATTATTGGAGGAGGTTTTGGAAGTAAACTTGACATGCATCCATTTGAACCAATTTGTGCATTGTTAGCTATAAAAGCTGGAAAACCAGTGCAGATATTATATTCTAGAGAAGAGGAATTCATATTGTCGCCAACACGTCAGCCAATGATAATTGACCTGACCACTGGTGCAGATGAGAATGGCGAATTTACATTCAGAGAAGTAGAGATAATAAAAGATAATGGAGCTTATACATCTTTGGGTGCAACTACACCTTTTGTTATGATGCAGACATATTCATCTTTATATAAGATACCTGCCTGTAAATTTGATTCTCTTGCTGTTTATACTAATAATCCTTTTGCTGGATCATTCAGAGGTTATGGAAATCCACAGGCAACATTTTCTTTGGAAAACAATATTGACTTGATGGCAGAAGCTTTGGAGATGGATAAAGCAGAAATCAGATTACTTAATGTAAATTATAAGGATGAGGTCACTGGACAGGGATTACATTATAAAACTTGTGGCGCTAAAGCTGCTTTGGAAACGGTAATAGAGAAAAGTAAATATCACAAAATAATTAATGAAGCTAATAAAGGAAGATATAAAAGAGGTGTAGGTCTGGCTTCAATGCTTCATGTTGGAGGTGGAGCTAAAATATATAGATCAGATGGCTGTGGAACAACATTAAAGCTTGATGATTATGGTTATTTGACAATTGTTACAGGTTCAAATGAAATTGGTCAGGGTTCAGAGACTGTTCTTGCTATGATTGCTATGGAAGAGCTTGGTATTTCAAGGGATAAGATCAAGGTGATTAATACTGATACAGATGTAAAGCCATGGGATGTAGGAGTTCATGCTTCAAGAACCAGCTTTGTAGCCGGCAATTCCCTTTTAGGAGCCATTGGTCTGTTAAAAGAAATGCTTATAAGTAAAGCGGCTGAGCTTCTGAATGTTGATATGGATGATTGGGTATATGAGAATGGGATGATGAGGTTTAATAAGCATGAGATCAAAATAGATAAAGTAGTTCGTGAAATTCATTTTGGCACACCACATCAGCTTTGCACTGTAAATTATTTTTATGAGCCACCAAGTAGATTCCAGAATAAGGAGTTTAAGGGTGATGTTTCTGGGAATTATGCATTTGCTTCTCAGGCCATTGAGGTTGAAGTGGATACAGCGACAGGGAAAGTTAATGTACTAAACACTCATGTGTCGCAGGATGTAGGTCGGGTTTTGAATCCGATGGGTTTGCAGGGGCAAATGGAAGGTGGTTTGGCTACAGGAATTGGGTATGCTCTTACTGAGGAAATGATCTATGAGGAAGGTGTGCTAAAAAACCCCAATTTCCATGGATATAAGCTTCTGACTTCCACAGACATGCCGCCTGTTCATTTTTATCCAATTGAGACTTATGATGAGGCTGGTCCTTACGGATCTAAAGGAGCAGGAGAAGCTCCATTGATACCTACGGCAGCTGCAATTGGTAATGCAGTATCAGATGCAATAGGAGTTAGGATTTACTCATTGCCTGTAACCGCAGAAAAAGTACTGCGGGCATTGAGTGAAAAAAATAAAGAAAAATAAATAGATGTTAAATGATAAAATAAGTAGTTATGAATTTTAACATTATAAGTCCAAAAACAAAAGGCGAGTTATTAGATGCAATATCTAAGAACAAGAATAATAACTATTGCTTTGGTGCTGGATATACAGACCTTATAAATCAGTTCAAAAGTCAAAACACTAAAGGGTTGTTAGTGATAAATATTGCTCAACTTGAAGATGAGAGTTTTAAAGGAGTTAAGTTGCAAAAAGATTATATTGAGATAGGTGCTTTAACTACAGCTTCTGAGATAATTGATTCTGAAATTATTGAAGAGCAATATCCTGTTTTATTTCAAGCAAGTGAAAGTCTAGCTTCAAATCAGATCAGGAATTCAGCAACAGTCGGAGGGAATATTTGTAATGCATCACCATCTGCTGATATGGCATCCGCTCTGGTGGCTTTAAAAGCTATTTGTTGTGTTCTTGATTCTGACGGCAATGAAAGAGAAGAGGAGCTTGAATCTTTTATACTGGGAGTTAAAAAAATTTCCTTAAATAAAAATGAGATATTAAGAGCAATTAAAATTCCTAACAATATTTCCGAGTCAATATATTCTGGATTTGAAAAAGTAGGAACAAGAAGATCTATGGAAATTTCTATTGTTTCTTTTTCATTCCATTTCCAAATTTCTGATGATAATGTAATTAATGAAGCTGGTATTTCAATTGGAGCAGTTGCTCCAGGGATTCCTTTTGCTAAAGATGCTTGTGATTTTGTTAAAGGTAAAAGTCTTGATCATTTTAAAGATAAACAGAAGTTTGCTGATCTAGTTTTGTCGTATTCTAGTCCAATTTCAGATATCAGGGCTAGTGAGTGGTACAGAAAAGAAGTGTTATCTAATATTTCAAAATCAATATTTAAATAATATGGATTTAAATCAGATACAAAACAACATTAAGCTTTCTCAAAACGAGAATCCTTTTGGACCTTCACCAAAGGCAATAGAAGCTGTGTTAAATAACTGCAATAAAGTGAGTGTTTATCCCGAGCCACATTCAACATCACTTATTACGAGATTAGCAGAAAAACTGAACCTTAGTAATGAAAAGATATTTGTTAGTTCGGGTCTTATTGAATCAATAGATATTTTAATTAGAAATTTTATTGCAAAAGATGAAAATCTGATCATCCCTGAATTAACTTTTGTAGCTTATAAAATTTTAGCTGACATTTTTAAAAAAGAAGTCAGGCTTTCTAAAATGAAAGATTTTGGTATTGATGTTGAGGATATATTGAGTCGATATGATGATAAAACTAAAGCTATTATTGTTGCGAATCCAAATAACCCTACTGGAACAGTTATCTCAGAAAATGAGCTTATAAAAATCTTAGATTATGTTCAGTTATCAACTTTAGTAGTGATTGATGAAGCGTATCTAGAATATGCAAACCATCCTGATTTTCCTGACACTTTAAAACTTCAGAAAAAATATCCAAACCTGATTGTAATGCGTACTTTTTCTAAGATATATGGATTGGCTGGTTTAAGAGTTGGGTATACCATAGCTACTGAAGAATTAATTAAGCAATTTGATTACTATCAAGCTCCATTTACAGTTAATAAAATGGCCGCTATTGCTGCATACAATGCTATAGATGATGATGGTTTTGTAAAAATGTGTTCAGTAGCTAATAGTACTAGTAGAGAGAAATTATTTAATGAAATAACCTCAATGGGGTGGAAGGTTGTTCCTTCAGAAGGTAATTTTCTTTTTGTTCACTTTGATAATGAAAAAGACAGGGACTTTTTCTTTGATTTACTTGAAGAAAAAAAAATGCTAGTAAGAAAAACTGACCTGTTTGGTGAAAAGAGAGCTTTTAGAATAACAATTGGCACTCCAGAAATGAATGATGTTGTAATTAAATATTTAAGAGAAATAAAAGTAATGAATTATTAATAAAAACCTGATATATAGGTCATTGTATGTGTTGGTCTAATTTAGTTATATGTGTTTTATAAAGAAAGTTAAGAAATGAAGAAGGATACCCAAGCAAGATTTGAAAAATTATAGTAATAAATATCTAGTGTTTAAAATCTCATAGATAAAAATGAGATATGTCATTTTTGTATTGAAATATTTTATGGAAATTTAATTTATTAAAAAACTAAAATGAAACATAAAGTAATTATAGAGCCATTTAAAATTAAATCGGTAGAACCTATATCGATGAGCACAGAAAAAAAAAGGAATGAATATTTAAAAGCAGCCCACTATAATCCTTTTTTATTAAAGTCAGATGAAGTTATTATCGATTTTTTAACCGATAGTGGAACTTCTGCAATGAGTGCGGAACAATGGGCAGGTATTATGTTGGGTGACGAATCTTATGCAGGGTCAAAATCATGGAGAAAAATGGAAATGGCTGTTAAACATCTAACAGGACATCAATATATTTTACCAACCCATCAAGGAAGAGCTGCCGAAAGAATAATATATGGATATCTGGGAGGAGAAGGCAAAACATTTATTAGTAATACCCATTTTGACACAACAAGGGCAAATATTGAGTTTTCTGGTTCAGAGGCAATTGATATTCCTGTTAAGGAACTCAAAGACACATCTCTTAATTATCCTTTTAAAGGAAACATGAATATTAAAAAATTAATTTCTATTATTGAAGGAAAGGGATCAGAAAATATTGGAGCTGTAATTTTAACTGTCACAAATAATAGCGGAGGCGGACAACCTGTTAGTATGGAAAATGCACGTCAAATCAGTGAGATATGCAGAAAATACAATATTGTATATCTTTTAGATTGCTGCAGAGTGGCAGAAAACGCATACTTTATTAAGAAGAGAGAAAAAGGGTATGGTGATAAAACATATGAGCAAATTGCTCAAGAAATGTTTTCGTTGGTTGATGGAGCCGCGATGAGCTCAAAAAAAGATGCATTGGTTAATATGGGTGGCTTTCTTAGTCTAAGAAATAAAGAATTGGCAGAACAATGTACAAACCTCTTAATTATTACCGAAGGTTTTTCAACTTATGGTGGGCTTTCCGGTAGAGATATGGAGGCTCTTGCAATAGGTTTAAAAGAAGTTTTTGATTCAGATTACTTAGATTACAGAATAAAAAGCACGGCATATTTAGGTGAGAGATTACATAAAATGGGTGTTCCTGTGATGATGCCAATCGGGGGGCATGCGGTTTATTTGGATGCTAAAAAACTTTATCCCCATATACCCGTGAATGAATATCCTGGGCAATCATTGGTTTGTGAGTTATATATTAAAGGAGGGATTAGAGCTGTAGAAATTGGCTCGGTTATGTTTGGCAAGTATGATAAAAAAGGAAGCCTTATCCCAGCTTCAATGGAACTTGTTAGATTGGCTATTCCCAGAAGAGTATACACACAAAGCCATATAGAGTATGTAATTGAAACATTTGTAGAAATATTGGCATCCAGAGAAACTGTTAAAGGGATTAAAATAATTGAAGAACCCCAATATTTGCGGCATTTTACAGCAAAATTTAAACCAAAAAAAATTAAAAATCAACCAAAAGTAGTTGCCTAATTAGGATAATTAAACAGGTTCCTTTTTCTTTTTTGAAAAACAATAGTAGCTAAGACTGTCAATCATTGGTAGTGCAATTACCAATATCCCCAAAAAAAGAAACAATCCAGAAAAGAAGAAAACAATAAAAGAAGTGTTTAATGACGCCTCGATAGATTGAAAATTTTTATTTAAAATTTCTGATGTTAAGACAGCTTTAAGTATTCCAGAAACAATTAGCGTTATCCAAAAAATAAATAAAGAAATATTTAATAAATAATAACCAAACAAGATATATTTTTTTCTCACTAAGCTTGTTTTTTCTTCAATATTTCTTAAAATAAAAGATACAGAAGCAAATAAAATCATGCTGTTGATCCCAATTGTTGTTCCCATTGAATGCGCAACAGTAATGTGAGTGCCATGAGTGTAATAATTGATAGAGGGGATCGATATAAGTAATGCTAAAATTAGATTTAGAAACACCCAAAATTCACTGCTTATCAAAAACTTATAAGTTAAGGAATTTTCCTTCTTGTTTTCTAGAGTTAATGATTTAGACCAACAATAGATGATGTTGATCAAAACAATCCACTCAGTCATACTAATTCCGTATGCTACATATCTTATCCAGGGTAATGAGGGAACAAGATAGGTGTGATGAGCCCATCCGAACATAAGATTAGCAAGGCCTAAAAAGAAAAAGAAAAAAACTTTTTTCCCTTTTGCAAGATCTATATTGTTTTTTATTTTACTCATTATGTAGATTGCTGTTCCATAAACAAGCAGATTCCAGCTTCCTACAAATGAGCCGTAGGATTTCCATTGAATGGTTAAATCTTTAATAAAGTCCTCTCTTATGCTATTAAATATCCAGAAATGAGCTTCTGATAAATGGTATATCATAAAAACAATACCTGTTCCCCACATCCAAAAATATACTGGCCAGTCATATATTTTTTTTAATAACGAAGCGAAATAATTAAACCCAAACAATGCCCAGCCAATTAAAATAGGTAAGGTTAACAAAGGAAAAAACTCAAGGTACTCTCGTCCACCCATTTTTCCAGATAAGAAAGAATAATAAATTCCTAAACCCGTTAAAAAAAAGAGGTAAAGATGAGTTTTAGAAAGAAAAGAGGAGTATAATTTTATTTTTTCAACTTTAGTTAAATAATAATAGATACCTCCTGTTGCAGTTAAAATAATCCATGAAACAACCGATGTGGTATGTAGTGGTCTAAGTTGGTTAAAAGGAATTAGTTCTTTAAAAAACGCAGGATTCATGTATACCAAGGACAAAAGAATCCCAGCAAATGCACCGATAATTAAAGTGCATAAGCCAAGAATAACAAAGATTAATGAGTGAGTGATTTTCATTTATAGTTTAAAGTTACCCACCCAAGCTTATCAATTTTAGCATGCTTGTCAGGATAATGTCCAGTTTTATCAATATGCTCAAGAAATTCAGCAAGATGTTCTTTTTCTTGTTTTGAGAAATTAAATTTAGGCATAGATTTAATCCCACTATTAAACATTCCTTTAGCGTATTTTTTTCCTTTTTTAGGATTGGAAATTATGTTTGTTAAATCTGGACCTAGATAACCACCTAATCCATAAATTTGGTGACAAGCCGTGCAATTATTCTCTTGCCATATCTTTTCTCCTTCTAATGCTGCTTCGGACATTGGATTACTCTTTTTCATGGCAATTTCTTTATTATATAATATTGAATTGTAAAGACCAAACACCCCAATGAAGCAAATAATTATAAGTATGTATTTGTTTTTCACAAAAAATAAAAATCAAAAGTATTGCATGTTCTAGTTGTGTAATATGATATACATCATATACTTACATTTCATTTCATGCTAATTTCGTTTTTTATTAATTATAAAAATGATAAATGAAAGTTTAATAAACCCAAATCAGATCGTTGTGGTTGGGGAATCAAATGATGTAAAAAAGCCTGGAGGGAAAATAATAATGAATTTATTAACAGGAAGTTATTGCGGAGATATTTTAGTTGTTAATCCCAGAGAAAAAGAAGTACAAGGCCTTAAGTGTTTTTTTTCAGTAAATGATATTTCTGATACTGCTCTAGAAATTGTTGAAATGGATATAAACCCCTTAATGGGTCTTTCGAAAAAAATTGTTGCTGTAGATGCTAGAATAAAAATTAAAAAGCAAAAAAATGCCTGATTTAATAAAAAAAATAAAGCAATTAAAACACCAAAAAAATGCGGTGATTTTAGCTCATTACTATCAAAGTCCAGAGATTCAAGATGCAGCGGATTATGTGGGTGATAGCTTGGGGCTATCACAAGAAGCAGCTAAAACAAAAGCAGATATAATTGTTTTTGCTGGAGTTCATTTTATGGCAGAAACGGCCAAGATTTTAAATCCAAAGAAAAAAGTACTGTTACCCGATGTTAATGCAGGATGTTCTCTTGCAGAATCTTGTTCTCCAAAAAAATTCAGAGAAGTTATCAAAAACCATCCTAAACATGTTGTAATTACATATGTTAACTGTTCAGCTGAAATAAAATCTCTTAGCGATATTGTTTGCACCTCATCAAATGCGTTGAATATTGTGAAATCAATTCCTAAAAACAAACAAATTTTGTTTGCGCCAGATAAAAATCTTGGGAAATATATAATAAAAAAAACAGGCAGAAATTTGCTTTTATGGGATGGAGCATGCATTGTTCATGAGGCATTTTCTATAGATAAATTGTTGAAACTGCATAATGAACATCCTAACTCTAAAATAATAGCTCATCCTGAATCAGAAGAGCATGTTTTAAATTTGGCAGTTTATGTTGGATCGACAAAAGGGATGATTAATTATGTGATTAAACACCCAAATCAAAAATATATTGTTGCAACAGAGGCTGGAATATTGCATCAAATGCAACAAGAAGTTCCTCAAACAGAATTAATCCCAGCTCCAGTAGCAGAGGATAATATTTGTGCTTGCAGTGAATGTCATTTCATGAAAGTAAATACATTAAAAAAGCTATATAACTGCCTTTTAAATGAAGTTCCAGAAGTGACAATATCTGAGAAGATATTAAAACAAGCTCGTAAGCCTATTGATAGAATGCTTCAATTGTCATAAAAATGAAAACAGATTTTTTAGTTATAGGGGCGGGTATTTCAGGGTTAACTTATTCTATTAAAGTAGCAGAAAAGTTGCCAAATAAAAAAATTGTAATACTTACAAAAGGTAATGAATTAGACTCCAACACTCAACATGCTCAAGGAGGAATAGCCGTTGTAAAAAAGAAAACAGATTCGTATAAAAAACATGTAAACGATACGCTTGTTGCTGGCGATGGCCTTTGTGATAGAAATGTGGTTTTAAACGTAATTAAAGAAGGTCCAAATTGTTTTGCTCAACTACGTGAATGGGGAATGAATTTTGATTTGAATAATGAAGGAAATCCAGACTTAGGGATAGAGGGGGGGCATACAGAAAACAGAGTCGTGCATTACAAAGACATTACTGGAGCCGAAATAATAAGAGCATTGTTAAATAAAATAAAAACCCTAAAAAATGTAAGATTTTTATCCCATCATTTTGTTGTGGATTTGATATCTAATAAACACATACTTAGAACAAATAAACAAAAGGGATGTTATGGAGCATACGTTTTAGACAAGAACAAGAATAAGGTTATTGCAATTAAATCAAATGTAGTACTTATGGCTGCAGGAGGACTAGGACAGGTTTATATGCACACAACAAACCCTGAAATTGCCACCGGAGATGGAATCGCATTGGCATATAGGATAAATGCAGAAATAAATAAAATGGAATTTATTCAGTTTCATCCAACGGCACTTTATGAATCGAATCAAAATCAATCATTTTTAATTTCTGAAGCGATACGCGGTATAGGAGCGAAGTTATTAACAAAAGAAGGAAAAAGATTTTTGCACAAATATGATAAAAGATTAGAACTAGCTTCTCGAGATATTGTTGCAAGAGCAATTGTTTCCGAATTACAGCTAAATGGGGATGATTTTGTATATCTAGATTGCACTTCAATTAATAAAGAGAAATTAAAGAGGAAATTTCCCAATATTGTCTCTAATTGTAGATCAAGAGGAATAGATGTTTTTCATGATTTGATTCCTGTTGTTCCAACGGCACATTATGTTTGTGGTGGAATTAAAGTGAATGAATATGGAGAAACCAATGTGCGCAATTTGTTTGCATCGGGAGAAGTTTCTAATACGGGTCTTCATGGTGCAAATCGTTTGGCATCAAACTCATTGCTAGAAGCATTTGTTTATGCCGACAAGTGTTTTCAGAAATCGGTGTCAAATATTCATCAACAGAATGTTTATGAGGTGATGAAATGGAAAAAGAGAAAGAAAAAAATAAAGAAAAGCCTTCTGGTTAAATACAAAAAGGAAATTAAGAATTTGATGTCAAAAAACGCCGGAATCATCAGATCAGATTTACAGCTTGATAACACAGGTGATAAACTCGAATTATTATATAATAAAATAGAAGAGATCTATTTAAATAATACGATTACTCAAGAATTAGGAGAGTTAAGAAACATGGTGCTTGTTTCCAAGCTAATTATTAGTCAATCAAAAAAAAGAAAAATAAATTGTGGCGTTTTTTATAACCAAGATTTGGTTTGATAAAGCCTGCTTTTACTAGATGATTTAGTGCTAAATACTAACAAAAAAAGGATTAAAAGGACTAAAACAGCTCCAACTTGATGAATCACACCAAGAGCTATTGGTACAGCATTTAAGAGTGTTAATATTCCAGAAATAAATTGAAAACAAATAGCAAGAATTAAAATGTGTAAATATAATTCTTGAGAATAAGATAAGTTGATTTTTTTTGTTTTTAAATAGAGAACCCCAAGATTTATTAGAATTAATAATGCAATAATTCGATGAATAAACTGTACAATTCCTCCGCTATTTATAAGGCTTTGCCATCCTTGTCTTTTCCATATATAAATAAAATCAGGAGGTATCCAATGCGTCCCCATTTTTGGAAAAGTGTTATACATTAATCCAGCGTTAAGTCCCGCGACAAAAGCACCATAAATAATTTGAAAAAAGATTAAACAGACTAAGCAGGATAAGGTGTTTGATAGCACGCTTGCTTCAGATGCTTTAACTTCATATTTTAAACTTAATGCTACCCAAAAGATATAAAGCAATAAAACGATTGCTGTAAATAAGTGAGCGCAAAGACGAAAATGACTTACGTGGGGCTTGTTTACCAAACCACTTTTCACCATAAACCAACCTAGAACCGCTTGAAAAACCCCTAAGATTAAAATCAAAAGGACTTCTTTTTTTAGTTTTTTTGAAAAAGAACCTTTTATCCAAAAAACTATACAGGGAATTATAAAAAACAATCCAATTATACGCCCCATAAGGCGATGAAAATATTCCCAATAAAAGATGTTTTTGAAATCGGATAATGAAAAGTCAGAATTATAATGGATAAATTCTGGAGATTGTTTATAAGCATTAAAAGCAGCATTCCATTCTTGCATTGAAATGGGAGGAAGTGTGCCCATTATGGGTTCCCATTTTACCATGGAAAGCCCAGACTGTGTTAGCCTAGTAACACCCCCTAAAGCAATCATAGCAATAATCATTACGCATCCACTGATTAGCCATGCAAAAACAAGTCGATCTTTTTTCGAAAAGGAAATATGCCGTTTCATATTATAAATAATGTGAAAGGTGTAAAATTCTTAATAAGAAAAAAAACAGAATATGATGCGCATCATAAGATTGGGTTTTTAAGTTTTCTGATTTTAATCATATGTCATTATGACAGCCTTAATTATTGTGAAAAACTTGTATTTTAAAATGACAATAATTGGTGGCGGCTCTCTATTTTTGATAACAATAAATAACAAATAACAAATTACCATAAAAACGGTATTGCATAGTAAGTTTTACAAGACGTTCTTTGTTAAAAATATTTATCTCGATTTACAAAAAAAATGAAAATAAAAGAATTAAAAAACATTGAAAAGGGAGTCGTTAAAACCTTTTCTTTTGAAGAAGTATTAAAAAAAACAATATTATATTTTGATGGAGATGAATTGGCAGCGACCACCTGGATAAATAAATATGCAATGAAAGATTCTGATGGAAATTTTGTAGAGCAAACCCCTAATGATATGCATGTTAGGATGGCCTGTCAGTTTGCAAGAATAGAACAAAAATATAGAGACAAAAGCTTGCTTAATGGCAATTTTAAAAAACTATCCACATATGGTCAAATAAGAGAACATTTGACAGAGGAAAAGATATTAAATTATTTTAAAGATTTTAAATACGTAATTCCTCAAGGAAGTGTGATGTCAGGTTTGGGAAATCCGTATAAACTTGCGTCATTATCAAATTGTGTTGTGATGCCTGAAATGTATGATTCATATGGTGGTATTTTTAGAACAGATCAACAGCTTGCACAATTGTTCAAGAGGCGTTGTGGAGTTGGTGTTGACTTGTCTGCATTAAGGCCTGCAAATTCAAAAGTATCCAATTCAGCAGGAACCACATCTGGAGCGGTTTCTTTTATGGATCGTTTTTCTAATACGACAAGAGAGGTTGCTCAAAATGGAAGAAGGGGGGCGTTAATGTTGACTATGGATATTGCACATCCCGATGTAGAAGATTTTATATTGATAAAACAAGATTTAACTAGAGTTACAGGAGCCAATATTTCCATAAGACTTTCAGATAAATTTATGAATGCAGTTAGAAAGGATCAAGAATATGTGCATCAGTGGCCAATTGATTCGAAATCACCAGTAATTACAAAAACAATTAGAGCGAAAGAATTGTGGAATACGATAATTAAAAGCGCACATAATACTGCTGAACCAGGATTGATTTTTTGGGATAGACAACATTATTACTCTACATCATCTGTTTATCCGCAATATAAAAATGTCTCTACAAATCCTTGTTCTGAAATTGCAATGCAGGGAGGGGATAGTTGTCGTTTGATTGCTTTAAATTTATATGGTTTTGTGGATAATCCATTTACAGCTGAAGCCAGTTTTGATTATAAAAAGTTTTATCAGGTTACCTACGAATCTCAACGATTAATGGATGACTTAGTAGATCTTGAGTTAGAAGCAATACAAAAAATTTTAGTGAAATTAAAAAAGGACCCAGAACCCAATGAAATAAAAACAGAAGAAATAAAAATGTGGAAAATGTTGTTTGATGCGGGGTCAAAAGGAAGAAGAACAGGTTTGGGTTTTACAGCATTAGCAGATACTATAGCAGCATTGGGACATCCTTTAGATTCACAGAAATCTATTGCATCAATAGAAAAAATAATGAAAGAAAAATGCAAGGCAGAGTTTGATTCTTCCATTGACTTATCAATTGAACGAGGAAAATTTGAGGGATTTGATCCGAAAATTGAGAAAACATCAGATTTTGTAAAAATGCTTCAAAATGAACTTCCTGAAGTTTATATAAGAATGATGGAAAATGGGAGAAGAAATATATCCATAAGTACTGTTGCTCCCACAGGAAGTTTAAGTATGCTCGCGCAAACATCTTCAGGGATTGAGCCAGTTTTTTTACTTTCTTATAAAAGAAGAAGAAAAGTGAATTCAAAGGACAAAAAAGCAAAAGTTGACTTTGTAGATGATTTAGGAGATAAATGGGAGGAATTTGATGTTTTTCATGAAAAGCTAAAGAAGTGGATGAGTATTACTGGTGAAACAGATATTTCTAAAAGTCCTTATAATGGATCAACGGCGCCAGAAATAGATTGGAAAAAAAGAATTGAAATTCAATCGGTAGTACAAAAATATGTTACGCATTCTATTAGTTCTACAATAAATCTACCAAATGATGTTTCTGTTGAAAGAGTCGGAGAAATTTATTTTGAATCATGGGAAAAAGGAATAAAAGGGATTACTGTTTATAGAGATGGATCTAGAATGGGTGTGTTGGTTTCATCAGATGACAAAAAAGAAAAAGAAATAATTTCCACAAAACCACCTAAAAGGCCAGAAAAATTAGATGCCGAAATACTGAGATTTCAAAACAATCAGGAGAAATGGATTGCTGTAATTGGACTTTTAAACGGAAAGCCATATGAAATTTTCACAGGAAAAGCAGAAGACTCTTTTTATCTTCCAAAGTGGGTTGAACAAGGGTTTATTATTAAAAATAAGACAGAAGAGGGTAAAGCAAGATATGATTTTCAGTATTGTGATAAAGAGCAATATAAGGTAACAATAGAAGGTTTGTCTCGATCATTTGATAAAGAATTTTGGAATTATGCGAAATTAATTTCAGGTGTTCTTCGGCACGGAATGCCTTTAGAATATGTTGTGGATTTAATCACTAATCTGGATCTGCATCATGATAACATAAATAACTGGAAAGCAGGTGTTGGAAGAGCTTTAAAAAGGTATATAAAAGATGGCACAAAAGCAGTGGACCACAAATGCCTTGATTGCGGTGATGAAGAAGGATTGGTTTATGAAGAAGGTTGCTTAAAATGTAAAAGCTGTGGATATTCAAAATGTGATTAATAAAAGCTTTATTTAAGAGGAAGATTAGTTGTTCTCTTTCCAAACATGTGTGCTATCTTCAAATAATTCTTTTCCAAATACTGGCGCGTTTTTTTTGATTTCTTCCACAATAAAACGACATGCATTCATTGCTTCTTTTCGATGTTGAGAAGAGGTGAAAACAAATAAACAAATTTCACCGGTCTTAACGATTCCTATACTGTGGTATATATGCATGCAGACTAAGTTAAATTTGCTAAATGCATCTTCTCTTATTTCATGAAAAACCTGAGAGGCCATTTCTTCATAAGCCGAATAATCAATGGCAACTACATTTTTGCCATTAATGTTGTCGGCCCTTACTTGTCCTAGAAAAATTTCATGAGCTCCAATGTTTGTTTTTACCTGGTGATGAGCTATTGAGGTGCCAATTTTTTCAGGACTTATAGGTCCTTTAACAAAGACATTTTTGATTTTTGATTTTTTTGTAGTCATTTTTTTTAATTAAAATTGATTTTTCATGAACGATTTCCCAATAGTCCTCCCTCAACATTAATGAGATTTTTATATCCTAGTTTTTGCAGTTCCGTTATTGCTTTTTGACTTCTTATTCCTTTTTGACAAACAACATAGACATTCTTTTTTTTAGGAATTTTTGAAATATTGACATGAAGTAAAGCTAAAGGAATATGGATCAATCTTTCTGCATTTAAAACAGGGCTTTCCCATTGTTCACGAACATCTAATATAATTGCGTCTTTTGATAAAGAGTTGAATTTTTTTAAGCTGATGGCGTTTATTTTATTCTTGGTTTGAGTGCAATATGTTTTGTAGTCAAATGTTTTAAATTCTTCAGCTGATAATTGAAAGCTTGAATTAGATTTTGGGATTATAAATTCCGTCATAGAAGCATTTAAAGAATCATAAATTGAAAGCCTGCCAGATAAAACATCTCCAATACCTAAAATTATTTTTAATGCTTCGTTGCATTGCATTGATCCAATGACACCAGGAAGAACTCCAAGAACGCCTGCTTGAGAACAGGAAGGTGTTGACTCAGGTGATGGAGGTGTTGGGAACAAACATCGATAACTAGGTCCATTTTTAAAATGAAAGACTGAAACCTGCCCTTCAAACTTATGAATTGATCCGTAAATCAATGGTCTTTTAGATAGGAAACAAGCATCATTGATGATGTATCGAGAGGTGAAATTATCGGTTCCATCAACAATGATGTCAAACTGAGTAAACAAATCCAAAGCATTTTTATTGGAAAGCGCAAAATTATAAGCAATGATATTTATTAAAGGATTAAGTGAATCTAATTTTTGCTTTGCACAAGTCGCTTTATTTTTTCCAATATCCTTGGTTTCAAACAAAACTTGTCTTTGCAAATTAGACTCCTCTACCTTGTCAAAATCGATTATTCCAATTGTTCCAACACCTGCTGCTGCAAGATATAATAGAGACGGACAGCCAAGACCGCCAGCTCCAATCACTAACACTTTTGATGATTTTATTTTTTGCTGTCCACAAAGGCCCACTTCATTTAAAAGAAGATGCCTATTATATCTTGTTTTATCTCTTTCACTAAGATTCATTAATCACAAAGTTAGAACATAATAGCAAATTTTCATGGCCCTTTTTTTATGATATAATCCTCTTAAGGCTTGTAAATATTGATGAAAGCAAGTCTAATTAGACTGATTCTAAATTAGTTAAATTGATTAATGATTCCTTAAATTATGATTTGCATCATATAATCCCGAATACAATTCTAGCAAATTTGTAATAAATAAAAAATAAGAAAAGATGAATCAGAAAAAAGTAATAAATAAAATCGTATTGCTTTTAATTGCCAATGTGTTTTTTATTGCACATATTTCTTTTGGTGCTCAGAACACGGAAAAGACAAATACAGTATTGTTGGATCAATCACCCGAAGTGGTCAATGGAATGAATTTGTTTCAAGGAAAAACACGATTTAAAAATGGCGGACCATCATGTGTTACTTGCCATAATGTTCAAAATGACAATCTAATTCCAGGAGGGCTTTTTGCAAAAGATCTCACAGATGTATACGATAGAATGGGAGAAGGACTTGTGGGATGGCTGGGTGCCCCTCCATTTCCGGCAATGGCTTCTTCATATAATAACAATCCATTAACAAAAGAAGAGAGACAATCATTGACAGCCTTTTTTAAATATGCTAATGAAAAAAAGGAAACTCATTCCCAGTCTAGCGGTAATGAATTATTCTTGGTTGGTGGCGCCATAGGTGTTCTAATTATGCTTGGTGTCATTCAGTTTATATGGGTAAAAAGAAAAAGAAGAATGGTTAAAGAGGGCATATTTAATAGACAGGTTAAAGCGTGGGATGCTAAATTTTAATTAGTTAAAAAGATTTAAAAACAACAAATATGAGTTGGATAGAAGATATAATATCACCCAAAACAAGAAAATGGGAAGAGTTTTACAGAAATCGATGGCAATATGATAAAGTTGTAAGAAGCACCCATGGTGTTAATTGCACCGGTGGTTGCTCTTGGGCAATTCATGTTAAAGACGGAATTGTGGTGTGGGAAATGCAGCAATTAGATTATCCGCAATTTAATAAAGACGTACCTCCATATGAACCAAGAGGATGTCAAAGAGGAATTTCATATTCATGGTATTTATATAGTCCTATTCGAGTGAAATATCCAATTATAAGAGGAGCATTAATTGATTTGTTTAGAGAGGAAAAGAAAAATGCTGGTGGTGACCCTGTTAAAGCATGGGAAAATCTACAAGCAGATTCTGCAAAAAGGCACAGATATCAAAGAGCAAGAGGAAAAGGGGGCTTTAGAAGAGTTAAATGGGATGAAATAATTGAATTAATTGCAGCATCTAATATATATACTATTCAAAAATATGGATCTGATAGAATTATTGGTTTTGCCCCGATTCCCGCAAAAAGTATGTTGAGTTACGCTTCAGGCGCTAGATACCTTCAGTTAATGGGGGCGGTTAATTTAAGTTTTTATGATTGGTATTGTGACCTGCCTAATGCATATCCAGAAATTTGGGGAGAACAAACCGATGTTTGTGAATCGGCAGATTGGTTTAAATCCAAATTTATCATTTCTATGGGAGCGAATTTAGGGATGACCAGAACTCCAGATATTCATTTCTTTTCTGAAGCTCGACATAATGGAACGAAGACGGTTGTAATGGCTCCTGACTTTAGCATGGTTGCTAAACATGCAGATCAATGGATTCCAGTTCATGCAGGGTCTGATGGTGCATTTTGGATGGCCGTTACTCATGTGATTCTTAAAGAATTCCATGTGGATAGAAAGGTGCCTTATTTTATGGATTATGTAAAGCGATTTACAGACTGTCCTTTCCTAGTAAGAATTGAGAGTGATGGAAACTCATTTAAACCAGGAAGAATGATTAGAGCAAATGAGGTCAATGATTTTAAAGATGCTGAAAATGGGGATTGGAAATTTTTGAACTTTGACAACAATACCGGTGGTTTAGTTTCTCCAATGGGGACAACAGGGTATAGATGGCAGGATGAAAAAGGCAAATGGAACCTTAATTTTAAAGATGGAGAGTCAGGAAAAGAATATGATCCGAGCCTTACATTGATCGAAAAAAATGATAAAGTTCTTCAAGTTGAATTCACAGAATTTGGATTGGATAAAAAAGCCCATAGAGGTGTTCCTGTAAGATATATTAAGACGTCTAAAGGAGAAGAAATTGCGGTAGCAACTGTATATGACTTAACAATGGCTCAATATGGAATAGATAGAAATTTAGAGGGAGATTACCCTGCGTCTTTTGATGACAAAGATGGAGCCTATACTCCAGCATGGCAGGAAATTTTTACAGGAATAAGTAGAAAAGAAGTAATTCAATTAGCAAGAGAATGGGCAAGCACAGCTGAAAAAACAGAAGGGGCATGTATGGTAATTGTTGGAGCTGGAATTAATCACTGGTTTCATGAAAATTTAATGTACCGTTCTGCTATTATGGCTCAAATGTTAACGGGCTGTAATGGTAAAAATGGTGGTGGAATGAACCATTATGTCGGGCAAGAGAAACTTGCCCCTATGGATTCATGGTCGACAATAATGAGTTCAAAGGATTGGGGAACGGCGCCAAGATTGCAACAAGGCCCTATTTGGCATTACATCAATTCTTGTCAATGGAGATATGATGGGAATCAAAAATATTATAATTCTGTGCCTGATAATAAGTTAGCAAATATGCATTCTGCGGATTGGGTTGTAAAATCTGTAAAAAACGGATGGATGCCCTATTACCCACAGTATAGTAAAAACAATTTTGAAATTGTAAAAGAGGCTCAAGCTGAAGGAAAAAACACCGATGATGAAATAAGAGATCATATTGTTTCACAATTAAAATCTGGAGAATTAAAGCATGCTGTAACTCAGCCAGATGAAGAAATAAATTTTCCTAGGGTTTGGTTTATATGGAAAGGAAATGCCATAGGAACATCAGCTAAAGGACACGAATATTTTCTTGATCATTATTTAGGAACACACACCAACAAAATAGCGGATGAAGTTGCCGAAGATTTGGTTGACGATATTGAATACAAAAAAGATGCACCAAAAGGAAAAATGGATTTGGTGATTGATATCAATTTCAGAATGGACACCTCTGCTCTTTACTCTGACATTGTTCTTCCAACAGCATCATGGTATGAAAAAGCAGATATCAACTCTACAGATATGCACTCATTTATCCATCCATTGTCTGAAGCAATACCTCCTGTTTGGGAATCAAAAACAGATTGGCAAATATTTAGAGAACTGGCTCAAAAGGTGCAAGAAATGGCTCCACAATACCTGCCTAATGTAATGAAAGATGTGGTTAATGTTCCCTTGTCTCATGATTCTAAAGATGAAATGAGTCAGACAAGACTACTTGACTGGAGTAAGGGGGAATGTGAACCAATTCCTGGAGAAACAATGCATAAAATAGTATTTAAAGATAGAGATTACACTAAAATATATGATAAGTTTATTTCTTTAGGAAAAGGCGTTTCCGAAAACGGTCTAGGAGCACATGGAAATCACTATATGTGTGAAGACGTGTATGAAGAAATGCTAGATCACAGACAACATGTCACCAAATGGAAAGATGGAACGGAATATCCCTCACTAAAAGAGGATGTTGAAGCCATAAATGCCATTCTTAAATTATCTTCACTAACCAATGGTAAGCTTGCCGATAGAGCATATAAAAATCATTCGGAAAAAACAGGGATACCTGAAGTTGCTGAATTGGGAAAACCATACAAAGACATTTTAATGGAATATCGTGATTTACAGGCCCAGCCTAAACGATATAATTCTTCTCCATTATGGTCTGGTTTAATGCATGAAGGGAGAACATATGCCGCATATACATATAATGTAGATATGTTTATTCCTTGGAGAACATTAACGGGAAGACAGCACTTTTATTTAGATCACGATGCATACATTGCGTTTGGAGAAAACTTAGCAACTTATAAGCCTTCTCCAACTCCAGAGGCATATGGAGATTTAAGAAAAACCGTCAATGATGGCAAAGCTAAAATGCTTAATTGTTTAACCCCTCACGGGAAATGGCATATTCATTCAACTTATGGAGATACCTTAAGAATGTTAACCCTTTCGCGAGGAAACGAGCCTTGCTGGATAAGTGAAGAAGACGCACAAGAATTAAAAATAAAAGACAACGACCATGTGGAAGTGTACAATGACCATGGTGTCTATGTAGCTCGAGCTTGTGTTAGTTCTCGTATTCCAAGAGGAGTATGCATTGTTTATCATGCCGTAGAAAGAACTTATAACATTCCAAAATCTCAAATACGACGTGGAAAAAGAGGAGAGCCAAGAAGAGGAGGAATGAATAACTCTTTTACACGAGTTCATTTAAAACCAAATTTAATGTGTGGTGGATACGGACAGTTTACATATCATTTTAATTATTGGGGACCAGTTGGAGTAAATCGTGATACGCATGTTCTGGTAAGAAGAATGAATGTTGTAGAATATTAAAATATATAAAAAGAATATATAATGGATATAAGAGCACAAGTTTCAATGGTTTTTCATCTGGATAAATGTATTGGATGTCACACCTGTTCAGTAGCCTGCAAAAATGTTTGGACGGATAGAAGAGGAGCGGAATATATGTGGTGGAATAACGTAGAAACAAAACCAGGGACAGGGTACCCTACAAAATGGGAAGATCAGGACATTTATAAGGGAGGATGGGAGAAAAATGGCAAAGAAATAGCCTTAAAAGGAGCTGGTAAATTTAAAGGATTAAAAAACATTTTCCATAATCCAAACATGCCTGAACTTGAGGATTATTATCACCCATGGGCATATAAATATGGAGATCTGTTCAGCGCTCCTGAAGGAGATGATCAACCCATAGGACGAGCGATTTCTTTAATTACAGGAGAGCCGATAGATATAAAGTCTGGTCCGAACTGGGATGATGATTTGGGAGGAACGCCAGATTATGCAAGAAACGATGTGAATTTTAGTAATTTATCCAAAGCAGAACAAGAGTCAATGTTTCAATTGGAACAAATGACACTTCATTATTTGCCAAGAATATGCAATCATTGCCTTAACCCAGCTTGCGTGGCATCATGTCCCTCAGGAGCATTGTATAAAAGAGGAGAGGATGGTGTTGTTTTAATCAACCAAGAAAGATGTAGAGCCTGGAGGATGTGTGTAACGGCATGTCCATATAAGAAGTCATATTACAATTGGAATACTGGAAAATCAGAAAAATGCATTTTATGTTACCCTCGACTAGAATCAGGACAGGCTCCTGCATGCATGCATTCTTGTGTGGGTAGAATAAGATATCTAGGAGTAATGTTATATGATGCAAAAAAGATTAAAAAAGTAGCATCTTCTAGTGATGAAGACCTGGTATACAATCAATTAGATATTTATGTGGATCCAAATAATCCAGAAGTAATTGAAGCAGCAAGAAAAAATGGAATACATGATTCAACTCTTGAAGCGGCTAAGAATTCTCCGGTATATAAGTTTGTAAAAGAATGGGGAATTGCACTGCCTTTGCATCCTGAATTTAGAACATTGCCAAATTTGTTTTATGTGCCACCAATGCTTCCGGCAATGGCACAGATGGACGAAAATGGTTTATATAAAACAGCATCAGAATCCATGTTTCCTGGTGTTGATCAAAATAGATTGCCGGTTAAGTATTTGGCATCTCTTTTCTCTAATGGAGACACGCAAGCAATTACAGATATTTATGAAAAATTACTTAGCGTTAAACTTCATAGAAGAAATGAAACGGTTGGTGATTTAACAGATGCTGAAGTGAAAGAATTAATGGCGAAATCCAAGGTGACTAAAAACACGGCAAATGCAATTTACAGATTAACCTCTTTGGCGACTTTTGAAGAGCGTTTTGTTATTCCACCAGCGCACCGAGAAGAGTCAATAGAAATGCTTGAAGCCACTGCAGATGCAAAAGGTGAAACAGGGTTTGGATTTAAAGAAAAACCAGAAAGAGGACTTTAATTTATGATGAAAAACAAAAATCAATATAACGCTTTAGCAAACATATTTAGATATCCAGATCAAGGATATTTAAACAATGTAAATGAATGTGCAGAATTGCTTCACAAGTCCTATCCCGAAGCATATAAAGAGTTTTTGCCATTTTTAAATGTCCTTAACAAAAAAAGCATTTATGATATAGAAGAATTATTTGCAAAAACTTTTCATATTCAAGCAGTTTGTTATCTAGATATTGGTTATGTTTTGTTTGCTGAAGATTACAAAAGAGGAGAGTTTTTAGTTAAAATGAAAAACGAACAACGAAAAGTAAACAATGATTGTGGTGAGGAATTAGCAGATAATTTACCCAATGTTTTAGCATTGCTTCCAATGATTGAAGACTCTTCTTTTCTTGAAGAATTTGCTTCTAAAATTATGATTCCAGCACTTAAAACGATGCTAAAAGAGTTTGAAGCGTCAAGAATGGAGTTAAAAACAAAAGTTAGAAGAAAAAAGCAAAAGGTGCTTATTCAAGAAAACATTGAACACAAAAACATTTATCAGTATGCTATTAATACGACATTAAAAGTAATTGAAATAGATTTCAAACATGTGGTTAATCAAGCACAAGAAATAAAACCAGACATTGCTGGTTCCTTTCTTCCAAACTGTAATACCTGTTCAGTCGAACATACCCCACCAAAAATAAAAGAACATGAAAAGGCAATTGAAAAATGAAGGATTAATTAAGAATTCAATAAAAAAAAATAAGATGTCTAAATTTAAAATGATTAATTACATAGGTGTAGCATTTTTAATAATGTTGTTTTTTGGAAATTATACTTATGCAGAATCGGGAGAAAAATTATTTAAAACGAATTGTTCTTCATGTCATTCAACTGGATCTAAAAAAACGGTTGGTCCTGGCCTTGGTGGTGTCAATGAAAGACGCTCAGATGAATGGCTTATAAAGTGGGTAAAAAACTCACAGGAACTTATTGCAAGTGGAGATGAACAAGCAATTGCGATTTTCAAAGAGTATGATGAAATGACCATGCAGAATTTTGAACAATTTTCTGATGATGAAATCACTTCAATTTTTACCTATATAGCACAACAACCGGCAGAAAATACTGCTGCAAATTCCAAAGAAGAGAATACAACTCTAAGTTTAAACTTTAAAATATGGATGTGGGGCGCTTTGTTTTTATTGATTCTGGGGATAATTATGTATCGATTTAAAACAAGAATGTCACAAAGCCTTAAAGGAATGGGCTTTTCAAAACACCCGCATTCAATAGATAGGCTTGGATCATTGTTTTTGATATTTATTATAATTGCTACAGTAATTATTTATGCTTTAACCAAAGGCTTGGAAACGAACGTTGGTCATTTAACAGAATTCTTTTTTGGCGTGTTTCCATATATTGCGATATCTATTTTTATTATTGGAAGTGTTTATAGATACCTTAAAAAAGGATATAAAGTGTCTTCTTTATCTTCTCAGTTTTTGGAGGGGAAGAAATTATTTTGGGGGAGTCAACCATTTCACTGGGGTTTATTGGTCTTGTTTTTTGGTCATTTAATAGCCTTTTTGTTTCCTAGAGCTGTAATTGGTTGGAATGGAGAACCTGTGAGGTTGTTAATCTTAGAGATAAGCTCATTTGTTTTTGGCTTATTGGCTCTTTTAGGCCTTGTGTTGCTTATAAAAAGAAGGTTGACAAGTAAAAAACTTTTAGTTGTTTCTAATAAAATGGATATGGTGGTATATACCGTTTTATTAACTCAAATTATTTCTGGTTTGGGAGTTGCCTTTTTTGTTAGATGGGGCTCTTCATGGTTTGCTAGTGTTTTAACACCTTATCTAAGGTCGGTGTTTTCTTTAAGCCCAGATTTAACTGCTGTTTCAGAGGCTTCTGTGTGGGTTCAAATTCATATTATATCTGCATTTTTTATTATAGCAATTATCCCATTTACAAGATTTATGCACTTTCTTGTTGCTCCAATCGATTATATATGGAGAAATTACCAATTGGTGTTATGGAACTGGAACAGAAAACAGATTAGAAAATCTACTCTTCATACTTTTGGAAAAAAACCAAGAAACCATTAATAACTTGTCATTATAATTAAAAGATTCTTTTAATTTGTAAGTTGAATGGATATCTTAAATGTAGATTATATTTGGCTTTTTCTTCTGGTTTTACCATTTGTGGCATTTATGTATTCGGCAGTTGGTCATGGTGGAGCAAGTGGCTATTTAGCGCTTATGGCTTTATTTAGCTTTTCGCCAGAAGTAATGAAGCCAACAGCTTTACTGTTAAATTTGTTTGTTGCCGCAATATCTTTTTATCATTATTGGAAAGCTGGCCATTTTAATAAAAGATTGTTTTTTTATTTTGCACTAGCATCTGTCCCTTTATCTTTTCTTGGTGGATTAATTGAAATAGATTCTTCTTTATATAAAAAAATACTTGCCGTGTTTTTATTGTTTGCAACCTTAAAAATGTTAAATGTTTTTGGTAAAGAGGTAAAAATAAAACAAGAGCTTAAAGCTTGGAAAGGAGTTGTGATTGGTGGAGCAATTGGTTTTTTTTCAGGATTGATTGGGATTGGTGGAGGAATAATATTAACCCCCATTATTTTACTCATGAATTGGGGTAAAATGAAAGAAGCTGCTGCGGTATCAGCATTGTTTATTTGGGTTAACTCAGCATCTGGAATGGCTGGGCAAATAAGTAGCGGGGTTGTTATTGAGGCAAACACATTTATATTGGCAGCGATTGCTGTTATTGGTGGATATTTCGGAGCTTATTTGGGCAGTAAGAAATTAAACAATAAGGGCTTGCGTTTTTTGTTGGCTGCTGTACTTGCTACCGCATTTGTAAAACTGATGTTTATTTAATTCGACTTTTTTGACCAAAAAGGAAATTTATAACCTATAGAAACCCCAATTATTAAATTCTCAGGAAAGACATTTGATGAGATTTCAGCCCCGGTATTATATTCATTTCCAGTCAGATTAATTATATATGAAAGATCCGCATTTAAAATTAATTTATTCATAAAAACATAGCCGATTTTAAATTTAGGCTCTGCAAAAAGAGCATCTACATGTGAAGTGACACTTGATGAACCATCATGAAAGGCTGTAGAATAAGTAAATCGACCACACCCCAACCCAAGACCAGAACTGATATAAAAGTTTTTAATGTGGTATCTATATTCTGCCGAAATGGTACCTGTAGCTCCTCCCCAACTTGTATATCCATTATTATTATCATTATCATTAAGACTCCCGAAGGCTGACAAACCAATAATGACTCTGTCCATTATTGCGCCTTGTAATTCCATTCCATGTATCCTTGCATTATTATTCAAAAGAGGCAATAAATAATTTTGCTTTGGTGCGAAATAATTAAAATCCTTAATGCATAATTTTTGATAATAATTAATTGAAAAAAAGCGCTCTTCATTTTCTTGAGCGATCAAAGTCACGCCGGACCATAAAATAAATAACAAAGCAAAAGATAATTTAGATTTCATAAAATTTTGATTTAATAATAGAAGAAGAATAATAGCGCTAAAGGTAGTGGTAAATTCGTATCAGAAGTTACTTAATTATTAATTTATGAGAGTGTTTTTTTTCAGAGGTGTCGATTATTTTAACCACATAAATGCCCTTTTTTAAAAATGCGGTTTCTACTGTACATTTATTTGAATTTACTTCATTAATATTGCTTATTAAATTTCCTGACATTGAATAGATTTCAATATTTCTAATTTTATCACCACTAGATTGGATAGTAATTGTAGATCTTGACGGATTTGGAAAAAGGTCTATACTAATAGGTTTTTCAGGGGCTTTTTCATTAATCAATAGGTTGCTACAATTAGACAATATAAGTGGAATGTCATTGATTTGGAGATTTGTAAGTCCGCTAGAAACATTAAGTGATTCATCTCTTCCGAATATATTTTGAATTCTTACACAATTCCAAGGAGTGCTGAAAGAAAAGTTTACAAGAGGAGAGTAAACTCCATAATATTGATCCCGTCTTTCCCAAACTACATAAAACGTATCTAACTGAAAAGTCGTGATCTCAAAGAAATAGATATTTTGATTTAATAAAGCAGTGTCTTGTATCACTGTTTTTGCATCTTTAAAGAAGCTTGCGAAACTTTTAAAGTAATTGTAATTTTCATTTGTACTAATAAAATCATTGTTAAAATCAGTGTTGGTTAGGGCTAGTTTCCCAAAAGTGTTATCCTTGAGATGGCAAGTGTCCCCTTGAACTATCTGAGTGAACCATTGAGTTTCAAAGGCCCAAATGTACATTCTCTCAATTCCATTTGCTAGTCCCAACATAGTTCGTTGCACATAATTGTTTGCTTGAATTGAATCTCGTTTTGCATTTAAATTAGCATCTACACCAAAGGCAAACATTCTGTAGTGATCAGGAAGATTTAAGGTGTCCAAATCACCTGCTAATAGACAAATATTCGAGCCCAATAAATTAGCTAAAGAATCATTTAAAGCAGTGTTGGTCATAAACTCGGAAGGCAATGGCCCGGCATGTTCAGTGCAAAACACCGGTTTATTTGCAAAAGCAGGAAAATCATCACGGATATCGTCAAACCAACTAAGAACTCCTGGTATGCCGTAGAGGTCCCTATAAAGGTGTTGATCATAATAATCACAATGTCCTTTTAGCGAATCGCTTGCGCAAAGATTCGTTAATGTTGTTCGTAAAAGGCTGTCTGTATAAGATGTAGTTGCTCTGGTGGTTCCGCCAAAGATAAATAGCGCATTTGGATTATTGTTGTTTATTGCGGTTTCTGTTGTTCTGACCAAATCGGCATATTTATTTCCAAGATCAATTGGATCAGGATTTGGATTTATTGTACCCCCCCAATGTTTTGTAAAATTAAACTCCCATTCACATTCGTAATATTTTACTTTAAAAGTGGAGTCTCTTGAAATTACATGACTAACAAAATCATAATACGCTCCAGAGGTGCTTAAGTCCAGCGGAACAGTATACTCTGTTAGAGAGTCATTGTAAATGGCATTTCCTCTTGGAGAGATTCTAATCAAGGCTTCTGAATTTACAGGAATCTGATCTATAAAAGCATCAATATAGGCAGTGTCATATGCGCCAGGAGTGGGTTCATATAAGCCCCATTTAATATTGATAAAATAATGGTCTAGGTTTAAGTCGTTAAGATGTGTGATAAAGTCTTCTCCTGTATATTTAGCGCCAAATCCTAAACCGATTCGACTTGAGTTTTGAGCCGAGAGACTATTAATAAAACAGAAACTTAATATTATGATTTTGCTTAGTTTCATTAGAATTTATTGTTGTTCTGAAAAAAATGATGGAGTCGGATGTTAAGAAGCTTAACGGCATCGACGGTTAATAAATGACTGGTATTAGGCAATATCTCACCTATTTTAAATTGATTATTAACTGCTTCTAGACTATCGGCATTATTAGGTTTAAAGCTGTTAATTGTACAGAACCCGGCATCACTACAACCTTGTCCAAAAAAATTTAGGCTGCATAGTGATAATATAAATATCAATAAATGTTTTATCATTATTTTAATAATTTATTATAAATCCGTAACGGAGTTTCCGTACTAATATATGGTATTCTACTGTTGTAAGAAAAATTTTGAATATCATATTCTTTTGGAATTTATAATTTTTGTAGTGTTTCATTATACCCAAGTAGGAATTTATATTGCTCAAAAATCGATCACTTCGCGGTAAATTATCAAATTGTCAAATGAATTAATCTTTGAGGCAACGCACTGACAACCCATATGCCTTATCGTTGCTGCCCCTGAAGACATTGCCATTTCTGTAACCCAGACCGCGTGACCAGGCACTGGCCGCATAGTACTCTGTAGAACACCACCAGTAGCCTCTGCCACCAATGAAGTTAAATGGGCCGCTGGCGTAACGAGCGCCGCCCGGAAAACCTGAAAAACCACTACTGTTGTTGCCGTTGCCGTTTTCTTCCCACTCGTCAGTACTTTTCATTTTTGTGCCGGCATCATGACCTAAATGTTCGGTAAGCGCTGACCACTCTCCATCGCTAGCTATATGATACCCAACGGGAGCGAGTCCTCGAGGATCATTTACAGCATACCAGTTGTATAATTTGCCGTATTTTTCTCCATTCTTCGGATCATTTTCATAATAACACCAGGCTGGCTGGCGATTACGTCCTGCTTTATTCCATTCTTCAGTCATTTCTACATAAGGAATTGGGTCTCCATTACGGAACTTGTCTACTTTGAGGTTTTCGGACATCCATACTTGAGTGCCTATTGTTACTTCATTTGAAGCAGCACTACTTTCATTTGAGGAATTACAAGAAGAAGATAAAATCATTATTGTAAGCAATGCGATGCTTAAAAATAATGCTGCTTTTTTCATTTGTTGATTGTGTTTAATTGGTTCTACGTACATAGCTAAAGCGCGTTTTAATGCGCTTTGAGCTGGTGTTGTGTGTATTGCTTTTTATTGTATAGACAATTTTCCTGTATCAATAAGTTCATTATCAGATTCTACTCTGAAGAAATATAATCCACTTTTCATATCCCCTCTGTCTAAAACAATAATGTTATTATAAGAAACCACTTTTCGAACTTGTTGCCCTGTTGAATTGAAAATATTAAGAACTATTTCCTTCATATTATTATCTAGTATTTTAAATGTTGTTTGGTTGGTCGAGGGATTGGGATATACATTACATTGTTTGTATTGAATCCCTAACTGCTTAATATTCAATCCACCACTGCATATGTTTTCAACATCAGTTGGTATAAGAGCTCTATTCCAATATGCAAAATCATCAATTATTCCATAATTATAATAAGGTGTAACAGTGCCACCCCTGCCAATCGTACCTGGGTTATTTGAATAGACTAAATTGCCTCCAGTACCTGAATAATCTCCACCAACATTAATACAATCAATATAAATATCCATATCCGTTTCGCCTCTAATTACACCAACAATATGATGCCATGTATCAATAGTAATAGTTTGGCCTGAACTTTTTGTCCTTCTATTATTGGATCCAGAACTTCCTGCACCACCACCATAACTCAAATGGATACCTCCTAGTCCATCAGGACTGATATTCATCCAACATCCATTATAATCATCATAATCATAATAATCCGTGCCAAAAAATTGATTTTCAATTACATTTAAATTAACAACCTTTATCCAAAAAGAAAATGAAACGGGTAAATCAGGTTTTAATTTTGAATCCAGAGGAATGTCAATATAATCATCTATTCCATCAAAATAAAAAGCACTATTTGGATTACCAAATCTATCATCTGTTAAAGTTGCGTACGATGTGCCATCAAATCCATTTCCGCTTTCATCATTTGCGTTGCCATTAAACGGATAAAATAGGAGTAAACTGTCAGTTAGGTTTTGCGCACAAATCCAACTTGTCACTAATAGTAATAAAATAGCAAGTAAATGTTTTTTCATAGTATAAAGTTTTATTTTGTTATCAAAGCATTACACACAACGGTAAGGATAAACTAAGTTAGTAATTTAGTTTAGACTGTGTTGTCTACTATATTTTTCAATCAAATTTTCATCTAAATCTTTTTTTAAGACAATATCATTTATTGAAATTTTATCAATATTATTTTTATTGATATTCATTTTATTTGTGTTAAATGAATTACAAGAGTTTAAAAAGATTATGCAAAGAATGAAG